>Ga0163144_10013092_pt1 | contig 17348 bp, 13 predicted proteins | sample OliLak19BULKMAT1_FD_123175 | JGI IMG/M metagenome (GOLD analysis project Ga0163144, IMG submission 123175) | Freshwater microbial mat bacterial communities from Lake Vanda, McMurdo Dry Valleys, Antarctica - Oligotrophic Lake LV.19.BULKMAT1 | ecosystem: Environmental > Aquatic > Freshwater >...
GCTGGGCGAGGAGCGTAGCGGGGCTGAGGAGGAGAAGAAGGAAGGAACGGGACATGCGCGGAAGACTCCTAGTTGCGCCAGCGGAGCTTGTCCGTCCGGCCGGCTTCGGTTTGGCCAAATTCGCGGACGATGTCGCGGACGACTTCGGGCTGGCGAATGGCGTTGAGTGGGGGCGCGCCGGCGATGCGGACATTGGCCCGTTTGAAGAGGCGGAGGTAAAGGGGCCGGACGATGACGGCGTCACCGAGGCGGAAGTTCTCGTAGGTCACGGTGGTTTGGTTGAAGAGGCCAGCGGTGATTTCCAGGCGCTGGCTCGAGAGGCGGTAGGTGGTGCCGTTCAGTTCCAGGAAGCGGAGACCGCCATGGATGGCTGCGGCGAACAGGAGCAGGAGGAGAACGTAAATGTTCCGGGTGCCGGCGGCCAGGAAGCAGAAGGCGGCGAAGTACTTCAGACCGAGCGGAACGAGGAGATAGGGGGAGGGCTGTTCGCTCCAGGCCATTCGCTCGTCGGATTTGTAAAGCGCAAAGAGAGCCTCGGTGGTGACGCCGCCCTGATTGATGTGGTGAATGTTACCGGAAACGTTGTTGATATCGTGGGTTTCGACCATCCGGCGCATGGGAAGGACAGAAGGCATGGCCTGCAGCGCGACCGGCTGGGAAGAGACGGTGGAGCGCTGGAGAAGCGTGCCTTCCGGGCCTTCGTGGACCCGGACGAGTTCGGCAACGGGAGCTAGGTTTTCCCCGCCGTGGGCATGTTTATGGGTGCCGCAGGCGGGGCAGAAGAGGGAAGCGCTCATGGTGGCGCAGGAGTGGCAGGGGGTCATGGTCGTTCGGTTCCTTTCTCGGTTTGGTGCCGCTTAGCGGCTACACTCATTCATGAGCGATAGAAAAGTTACCTAACGGCCGGGTTGATTCTTTTTTGCTATTGGCCTTTTACGAATGTGGTTTCGGGGCCGAGCATCTTACGCATAAACCCAAACGTTCCCCCACAGGAAATTGCGCCTGTTTTACTGTCCTTGGTTGGTTCCTCAATGCGGATCTTAATCCGGTTCTCGGAAATGTCTTTGGCCTCAATGAATGCGACTCCCTGCCCTTCCGGACACCCCGAGGCCGGCGCAAGGCGCACCTTGCCTTCGTAGCGTTCGACGGCGCCGGTCTTTTTGTTCGTCTTGGCTTCGAGAGCACCGACGGATTGCTTTCCCTCGAAAATGTAGATATTTGAGGAGTCGACGCGGAAGGTGAAGGAGTGGCCCGAGTGCATGATGCTGCCCCAATCGTCCTTGGATCCGGTGGTTGTGCCGGTGGAAGTGATGCTGCGAGAGGCGTCATTGAGCGGCTGAGCCGAACTTGGCGCGGGGTCGGCGACGGGCGCGGGCGGAGTGAGCTTGGCAACAACCACCGGGACGGGAGGCGGAGAAGTGAGTTTCTTGCCGATGAGGAAATCGCCGGAGGAGTTTTCGTCGGTCCAGGGGATTTGGGACTTGGTCAGGTCCTTCATGGAATGGGCTTTCATCTGGCCGGTCATGAAGGTCTTTAGGTCGTCCCAAGATACGAACTCGTCCTCCTTGGCGGCTTCGCCGTGGAGACCGCGAATGAGGTAATGGGTGAAGCGGCCCTGTTCGAACGACGGTTCCTCATAGCTGTACTGTCCGGGGGCTGTGGAGAACAGAACTTTGGTACCGGACTGAGAGGCAAAGCTGGCGATGCTGCGTTTGGGGCCAGTGGACTTTTGGTTTGGATCGTTGCGGCAGGCGTCGACAAAGGCCATGCGCTGGCTGGCGCCGGTCTGTTCGAGCAACTGTTTAACCTCCTTCATGGCGAGACCCTGTTTGGGGAGTTCGTCGACGGTACTGCCGTAGGTGGCCAGATAGTTATCATCGCCACTGGCGAAGCCGTGGCCGGAGAAGTAGAAGACCACGGTTGTATCTTCGGGCTTGTCGATCACGGTGGCCAAGCCGCGGAGATTATCTCGAATATTCGTGGCGGTGGCTTTGGCGTTTTGGAGGGCTGTAACCGTAAAACCCTGGGCTTCGAGGGCGGTCTTCATGCTGATCATGTCCTTGGTGGTAAACATGAGGTTGGAGAGTTGGGGGTCGACTTGGTTGTACTCCGAGACCGAGGCGATGATGGCGAGCTTGTTGGACTTTAGAATGGTGTCGGCCTTTTTGATGAGGTCGGCTCGGGTGATGCCTTTGGCGGTGGGGGCTAGCGTTGTTGGGGGTTGGGCCGCCGTTTTGGCGGCGGCCGGTTTTGTGGCGGCCGGTCTGGGGCGGGCGGGCGTTTGGGCCGTCGCAGACCAGACGCAGAGGAGTGCGGTGAGAAAGACGGCGAAGCGATGGGTGGCAGGTGTCATGATTTTTCCTTGCGGTTTAGGCCCCGGCGCGATGAATGGCGGCGAGGGAGTTGTGGGTGATGGACGCCGGGTGTAACGGGGTGGATGCCCGCGGCGCGGGCACCGCCATGGGACTTCCCATCGCGGCAGCGGGAAGGGCGATGGGACCGAGTCTTTTTCCAATGAGGAGATCACCGGAGGAGTCGTCGTTGCTGCACGGGATCTGCACTCTGGTTAGGTCTTTCATGGAATATCTCCGCATGTTCGCGAGCATGAAGTTCTTCAGGTCATTCCAGGAGATAAACCCATCGTCCATGGCGGCTTCCCCCTGAAGGCCACGGACGAGGAAGTGGGTAAAGCGGCCAAGCCTTAATGTGGGCTCTTCGTCGCTGAACCAGCCTGGGGTTGTAGAGAATAACACCCTGGTTCCGGAAGGCGAAGTGGAGTTGTCCGTGGAGCAATTGAGGCCCACGTGTTTCTGCTGGGGGTCTCTGCGGCACACATCGATGAAAGCCATCCGTTGGGCGGCGTCGGTTTCATTGAGGAGTTGTTTCACCTCGTGCATGGCGAGACCCTGTTTGGGGAGTTCGCCGAAGGTACTGCCGTAAGTGGCCAGATAGTTATCGTCGCCATTGGCGAAGCCGTGGCCGGAGAAGTAGAAGACCACGGTTGTATCTTCGGGCTTGTCGACCACGGTGGCCAAGCCGCGGAGATTATCTAGAATCTTCGTGGCGGTGGCTTTGGCGTTTTGGAGGGCGATGACGGTGAAACCCTGGGCCTCGAGGGCGATCTTCATGCTGATCATGTCGTTGATGGTAAACATGAGGTTGGAGAGTTGGGGGTCGGCCTGGGTGTAGTCGGAGACGGAGGCGATAATTGCGGGTTTGTTGAACTTAAGGATAGTGTCGGCCCTTTTGACGAGGTCGGCGCGGGTGATACCTTTGGCGGTGTGGGCTAGGGCTGTTGAGGGCGGGGCCGCCGGGTTGGCGGCGGCTGGATTTGTGGCTGCGGGTCTGGGGCGGGCGGGCGTTCGCGCGTGAGCGATAGTGCCGCAGAGCAATAAGCAGAGCGCGAAAGTGGAATTCAATTCGGTCATTTTCGTTTTTCCTTTCTGTCAAGCGCCAGGAGGATAATGTGCGAGAGTGATTTCGATCAGGTATGGTTTGGCGGGCTGTTTGGGGGCGCTAGAACTGTCGGTTACTCCTGGCTTTTCCTTCTGTGTCGGAGGAGCAGGAGGCGGAGGAGTAGACGGCTTTATTGGCCGATTCGGGCCTTGGACCGGTTCGAAGGTAATGGCTCGATTGCTGCTTTCTTCGATTTCAGCGTTGCCGGCCATGGCGGCTAGTTCGTCGTTCAGTTTGCCGAGTACATCACCGGGAGAGTCCTTCTTGCCAGGGACGGAAGAGACCGGCGCAGTGCGTGCCGGACCGGTGCCGCCTTCGAAGTAGCGCCTGATATCCATGGGTTTGGAACTGACGATGACGAGGAGTTTTTCGACGCCGGGGTTTTCATCCATCTCCATGAGTTGGCCGGGAGAGGGGATGATGTTGACGATTCCGGGCTGGAGTAGGCGATTACCTTTGGCGGGATAAACGAGAGAGTACGGACTGCCTTTAGGGGCGTCGTCTTTGCCGTTGTTGTTCGGGGCTGCCTTGTCGGGGACGAGCTTGATTTGGCGGTTGTTTTTCAGCTCGTCGGGCGATCCGACGAAAGTGCGGTTGAGGACATAAACGTAGGATGGGGCGGCGACCTTAACCCGGAGAGCAAAGCGGTCGCCGGTTTTGAACTCGTAGGTGACTGGGACGATGGCGCGTTGGGTGCCACGGATGAGTTCGACATCGTAAGTCACATTGCCGGGTCGCTGGCGGAGGCGGACGCCACGTTGGGGGTCTTCGGCCAGAGCGGTGGTTAGCAGCAGGGCTGCGAGGGCCGCGGCTTGTAGGAAGCGGACTAGGAACAGGTGCGGTTTGATCATGGTTTCGAGTTCTCCTGGCAAGTAATGATTGCAACGACAATTGGCTAACAGAGAAATTCAGGGCTGTCCCGCGGTTTTGCGGGGTAAGACGAAATAAGAAAAAGTGGCGGCGGCCCAGTTCGCGGAATCGTCCAAGGCACGGGCGATGGACTGGGACCGGCGGGCACAGAGGAGGAAGAGTTCGCCGGGGCCGGCGGGTTCGACGACTTCGAGGGTAGCGTCGGAATCCGCGGGCAGGAGAAGCGGGGCACCGGGACGCAGTTGCAATGGCTGCATTTCCACGGGAATCGCGAGGGTGAACCCTTGGACCGTATCGTTCTGGAAAAGAAGACAGGAGGCGGGTTCACTGGCCAGCATGCCGAGGCGCATACCGTCGCCAAGTTCATAGAGTTCGCGGCCGGCGGTGACGCGGACCTGAAGGCCGTCGCGGGCGACGCCGGCGCGCCGGCGCAAACTGGCGAGGAGGGACGGAGAGACTTGGCCGCCGAACGAGGCGGGGATGGTCAAAGAAGGACCGTCGGCGGCGGTTGGTTTAGGCGCGTCGTTCTGGGGCGGGCGGAAGCGGGAGGCGTCAATTTCTCCGAAGCCGGTTTGGGGATTGGGCACCTGTTCGCCGATGGGGCGGACGGCTTGGATGAGAGCGCGTTTGAGCCCAGCCGGTTTGAGGGACGGGGTGGCCTGAAGAAGGAGAGCGGCGATGCCAGCGACATGAGGGCAGGACGCGGAGGTGCCGGTGAACCGGCCCGCCTGGGTGGCGTAGGCCTGAGAGAGGGTGTTGGTGGGCGCGCTGATTTCGGGTTTAAGGCGATTGTCGTCGGTGGGGCCTTGTGAGCTATAGGCGGCGAGCGAACTGGTAAGCACGTCGATGGCGCCGACGGAGAGGGCGGAGAGGGAGGTGGCGGGGCTGGTGACGCTGCCGCCAGGGGAGTTGGGAAGGAGAATGACGAAGGGTTCGACGAAGACGTGGACGCGGACGGGGCGATCAAGTTTCGTGGCGCGGAGGAGGAGGAGGAACTTTTTGCCGGCGAGTCCTTTGAAGGAGAGCGAGATGCTCTCCTGGGGCGGGACCCCGGGGCCTTGCCGTCTATTTTTCGTCTCGACGGCGATGACTTGTTTGGTTTTTTCGTCGACCAGGAGAAGTTCGGTATCGAGATCCTGGGTGGAATTGGGGACCCGGGGATTGCCGCCCCAGTCGTCCCACTTCACGGTAATAGCGAGCGAGTCCTTCTCTGGAGAGATGTATAGTCCCTCTAGGCCTTGGAAGTTGACGTCGACGAGACTATTGCGGTCCTGATCGCGAGCGATGGCCGACCAGTGGCGTTGCGCCTCATTGCCAGCGGAGACGATCCACTGGACGCCGTACTGTTGGGTGGTGCGATCAATGAAGCGGGAGAATTCATCAGAGCCATCCGAGGGGCCGCTGACGCTTCCCATCGACATGCTGATGATGCGTACGCCCTGCTGGATGAGCCAGTTGGCGGCGGCCATGCCGTTGAAGTCACGACCGTCGTAAGAGGCGAGGACGAGTTCAGCATCCGGCGCGATGGCGGAGATAATTTCGGCGCAGGCGGTGCCGTGGACATCGGGCGCGTTGCCAAAGTGACCAGGGGGAAAGGCGCGGATAGCGAGGGCGGGTTTGACGCGGCCGGCGGCGAGAAGGCGGGCATAGCCGCCAAAACCGCCATCTAAGATTCCGATGCGGACGCCTTTGCCTCGGAGACCGGCCTGGTGGGCGGCGGAGACGTGGGCGGCTTCGAGCCCGTCGGCGGTTTTAGGGGTTAGGCGGGACTGGTGAAGGGTTCGCGTTTGGATGGGTTGAAGGTAGACGACGCTGGGATTGTTGGCAAGTTCGGGAAGGCGGGCGGGGGCTATAGAAACGTAGACAACGTTTTCGAACGAATAGAGGACCATGCCGCCGAGGCTCTGGACGGATTCCTGGATGGCGGCGACGGACTGGAGAGAGTCGCCGCGGACTTCGACTTCGAGGTTGGCGGGGGTCGCAAGGCTGCGTTCGACGCTGGAGTTGTCGGGGATGAGGGCGGGATCGATTTTCGACGGGGCGAGGGAGAGGGATCTCGTGGGCACCGGGCGGTTCTTAAGCGCGGCTTGGAGAAGGGCGAGTTCCGTTCGGGTAAAGCCCTGGGCGGAAAGGCCGAGGGTGGCGAGCAGCGGGAGGGCGAGTTGGAGAGTACGTTGCATGGTGTCACTCATTGGGGAAGCGGAATGACTGCATTTGGAGATCGGGGTCGGCGGTCAGGGCGGCAGCGGGACCGCGACGCAGGTCAGCGCCACGGAGGGAAACGAACACGCGGAACTGGACGTCGGTCGTTTTGTCGAACGTGAGCTGGAGTTTACCGCCCGGGGGGGCGGCCGTCGAGTTTGCGTCCGGGGGCCATACGAGTTCGGGAGATTGGCCGGAGAGGCGGCGGAAGATGAAGAGAGTGGCGGATAGGGGCAGAGTGGCGGTGAAGCGGAGGCTGGGGCCAAGGTCTTCGAATTGAAGTTCGGAAATGGGCGTGGAGGGGAGCGGAGTGGCAAAGAGGACGTCGGCTGAGGAAATGGATTTGGCGGCTGGGGGCGAACTCATCGGCACCATTTTGGGCTCGCCGATTGGAGTGACGACGGCTGGGCGGACGGTGAGGAAGATGGCGAGGGCTGCGGCGGCGGCCATGGGCACGCCGAGGCGGAGTTGCCAGGATGATAACCAGCTTTTCGCTTTTGGTTCCTGGAGGCAGGCGGCCGCGAGCTTCTGGCGTACGTTGGAGTTGCTGAGATATTCGCGGTGACGGGTGGCGTGCCAGAGTTGTTCGAAGACGGCAGGGTTATCGAGGGCCGCGTTCATCAGGATCTGGTGTTCGTCTTCGGACAGCTTGCCGAACTCGTAGGCGTTAAGGAGCGCCTGAATCTGATCGCTGTTGACAGGGATAGGCGATGACATTCAGTTGGCCCTCGTATCGATCAGTTTCTGAAGGCTGCCGCGGCAACGGGACTCCCAGACATAGAGAGTGGCCGGGGTGGTTTGCAGGCTGGCGGCTATGGCCTCGGTCTGCGCTTCCAGGAGACGTTGGCGAAGGATGTCGCGGCAACGTTCACCGAGTTGGGGAATTGCTTTGTAGAGTTGTTCGAGCCGGGCGTTCCAGAGGAGCTTTTCTTCAGTCGGAGTTTCGTTGCTGGCGAGGTTCCAGCCGTCTTCCGGGGGTTGGACGAGGCGGCGGCGGCGGCGCATCTCTTCGAGTTGGACGAACTGGGCGCAGCGGACGGCAAGGGGGATGAGGTCGGCTTCCTGGGAGATGTGAGGGTAGCGCTCTAGGACGACGAGAATGGCGCGCTGGGTCATGTCCTCAGCCTCTGACTCTGGGTGGCGTTTGCGAAGGAAGCCAAAGACGGTGCGGCGGATGCGCGTGAAGAGTTCGTCGCGGTTGGCAGCCGGGGAATGGGTCGCGCTGAACATTAGTCCAAGGTCTCCAGGCGAAGAGTGGCGTCGGCGTTAGGGCCGACGGCGGATTTGAGGAGTGTGAGGAGGCGGGTGAACTCCGGGGAGCCGGGGAGGAGTTCGGGGCAGGTGAGATCCTGTTTGATCTGCTTGCAGGCAAAAGATTCCCAGCCGGCGGGCTGGCGGGAGAAGGCGAAGGCGCGGACGGTTTCGGCACCGGCCGGTGCGGAGGCGTGGACGCGGAGGATTTCGGTGGGTTGGCGGGCCGGGATGGGTTGGGTCTCTTTCGGGCTGGGAAGAAGGATATCGACTTTGCCGCGGGCATCAATGTTGAGAACGAGGAGGTACGCGGGTTGTTCGAGCGAGGCCCAGAGGGCGAACTCTTCGCCGATGCGATAGCGGGACGAGAAAGGGGCACCGGCCTCAATGGCGCGACCAAGTGGTTTGGCGTCAAGGGCGAGGAGAAAGGCGGGAGAAGCGAAGTGAAACTCTTCGAGGGCGCGGACATCGGCCTGGACGACGATGCGTTGGGCGACTTCGGGAAAGCGGTCGAGCGGGTAGCGGCGGATGAGAGCGTGGCTGCGGTGAAAGAGGGCCCAGCCGGCGGATTCCTTGCGGAGGAAGAGATCATGGGCCCCTGTGGAAATGGCGACGCCTGGAATAGCGGTGAGTTTTTCGAGATCGCCGGCGGAGCTACCTTCGACGGCGAGGCGGACGACGGGGGTGGCGGGTTTGGCGGGGCGAGGGGAGGCGGGGAGAGCGGCTTTGGTGGAGAAGGCGGGGAGCGCTAGAGAGGCTTCGGCGGGGACCTGGACCTGAGGAGTTTGGCGGTGGTTTTTCTGCACATCTTCGCGGATAAAGTGGAAGAGTTCTCCATAAGTGTATTGTCCATCGCGGTTGAGGTCGCCTTGGCCTTCGAGGGCGCTGAGCAGGGCGTTGGAGAACGCTCCGTGGGGTAGGCCGTCAAAGGTATCGAATTTGCCGCTTTGGAGCATGGCAGTGTTGATGTCGCGTGCGGGTTCGGCTTTTGAGGAGGCGGAGAAGGCGACGACGTTGGAGTAAGGATAGGTATCGGGTTCTTCTTCGGTCGCGGTGGGGGAAGCAGCGGGGCCTGATTTCGCGGTTAGGGTTTCGGCTGTGCGGACCATGGACGACATTTCGCTAACGAGATTGACGGCACGCGGAGGACCTTCCCAGGCGGGGCCGGCGGCTTTGGCGGCGTTGCCGGAGTAGCAGCTATCGAGGATGACGAAGATTTGCGACTTGGGGTCGGCCTGTTGGAGAAGGGGACGAAGATCGCGGCGGCCGATGATTAAAGTTCGGCTGACGGATTCTGGGGAGGTCATGTCGAGATCGTGGGGAACGAGGGCACCGGAGTTGGGGCCGATGACGCCGGCAATCGGTTGATTGGCTTTGTCGAAGGCGCTGGTGCCGTGGCCGGAGAAGTAGAAAAGCAGCGAATCGCCGGGCTTGAGAGTGCGGGTTACCCTGTCGATGGCGGCGAGAATATTGGCTCTGGTGGCGCGGCGGTCGACTAGCTCTTGGATGTTCTCCGGGGGCAGACGGAAGCGTTCGACCAGGATGCGGCGGAACGAGGCGATGTCCTGGCGAGGGCCTTCAAGGTTGAGGCGGCCCTCGCCTGCAGAGTAGGCCGAGACGCCTACGAGGAGGGCGTGCTGGGCGCCGGCTAGCGGGAGCACGCCGACGCACCAGAGTAGGAATAGAATCGGGATTCGCATTGCTTATCTCCCCTAGGTGCGAACCTAAGCCTTCACGACGTAGGTGCTAGCGACGAAGTCATGGAGGGCCTGCTTCTTTTCGGTGAACGCAGCCATGATGAAACCGGCCATGAAGAAGAGGATTGAAAAAGTGTCTTTGACAATGAGGCGACCGAGGGATTGGAGGACAGAAATGCGTCCCCCGGTGGAGTTGCAGACTTTAATGCCCATCATTTGTTTTCCGAGGGTGGCCTGGCCGGGGCCGGTTTCGAGCTTGACGAAGTAGACGATGTAGGCCAGCAGGGCGGCGGTGCTGCCTCCGAAGAATCCGACAAGCACCCCGAGCCATCCGCCTTCTTTGCCTCCAAAGATGGCGCCGAGCACAAGGGCCAGCAGGATGAACACGCCGTAGGCGAGACCGGCGGCGGAGAAGGCGATGAACTCATCGACGAGACAAGCGAAGAAGCGGACGATGAAATCGGCGTACACAGGGCCCGGGGCCATTTGGGGCTGCTGGGGATAGGCGTACTGGGGCTGCTGTTGATAGTAGGGTTGCTGCGGTTGCGGCTGGGGAGCATAGGCCGGGGCCTGTGCGGCCCCGGCAGGAGTGTATTGGGGGGCATACTGCGGCACAGGGAGCTCTGGGGATTGTTGCATCTGCGTTCCAGAAGCCCGCACATTTCCGCCGCAGCGGGTGCAAAAAGAAGCCAATTCGTTGGGGGCACCACATTTAATACAAGTCATTGCGAATTCTCCTTTTTTTGGTGAGGAGCTCTGCTCTTCACAATTGGTCATGACTTCGAACTCGCTTCCCTAACAGGCACATCGAATCAGGAATGAGGCACATCGACGTAGAAAACGACGGTGTCGGGCTGTTTGGAGAGGGGCTTAGCGGCCTGGTCTATTTCGGCGGCGGTAGGGTTGGCCTTCGCGGCGAGTTCGGCGAGGGCAGATGCGGGCGCCTTGGTGGCGACGATGACGAAGGTTTCGGTGTCGGCTCCAGGAGAGATCCTAACGCGTTGGCCTTTGGGGAGTTCGATCCGTTCGTTGGCTTTGGCGGCGTTTCCTGCGGAGGGGAGAAGTGGAACGGAATTGCCAGGCCCACGATAGAAGACGTAGAGGTTGTCGACTTTGGGCTGGAGGTCAAAGTAGAACAGATTACCGGACTCGAGGGGAACTCGCTTGCGGCAGTAGTTGACGCTGTCCCGATTTTCACAGATGAGGAATTTGTCGGGATCACCGTGGGCGGATTCGGAGATGAGCGCTCCGCTGAGAAGGCTGTCTGGGGTCTTGCCTAGATCGTCATTGATGCTAATGCGGCCAATGAGCCATTTGGCGGTCTCGACGATGCTGAGTTTCTGAACGACCATACCGAAGCCGAGGACGCCGCCAGAGCCGATTAAGAGAAAGCTGCCGAGGCCCATAATGGCCATGAGGCGATTATTGCGGCGCGTGATAGGGAACAGTTCGGAGGCGCATTCCGGGCAGATGGGCAGGCCCTTGTCCTGCATTTGCCCTTGCAGGACACACCCGGGCATCCTGCATTCTTTCGCGATGGTTTCAGTAAACATGATGGGTTCTCCAGATTAATGAATTCAGCGGGAATTCAATGCGTTACGAACTTCGGATTCGATGGCGGCGATTTGAGCGGAGTCGAGATCGTTGGATGCCTGGAAATCGACGAGTTCGGCGACAGCCCCTTCGGTGAGTTCGCCGTCTCCCAGATCGAGGAATTCGGTGAGCATTTGGCGGTACTCTTCGACCGGGGAGGGAGCTACGGGAACGGCGCGGAAGGGGGCGAGGGCGACTTCGAGCTGGGCCTGGGCCTCGGCTGCGGAGACACCGAGTTCGAGGCGTTTGGCTTCGATTTTCTCGAAGAGCTTCTCGCTGGGTTTACCCTTGACCTGATCAACCGCGATGCGGACGTAGCGGGCGAAGCGGGCGAGGTTGCCGGAAGCGGCGGAGGCGGGAGCAGCGGCAACTGCAGCCAGGGCGGGAACTGGAGTTGCGACTACGGGCGCTTCGCCATCGCGAAGGAGTTGGAAACGCTTAACGATCCGGAGGCGAATCTCGTCATAGCGTTTGTATTGGGCGTCATCTTCCCCGTAGGCGTACTCGGTGCGCATGGCGTCGAGCACTCCGTACAGGGCGGAGGCGAATTCGGAGCGCTGACGGGCGGAGATAAGTTTTTGGAAGTAGCGTTCGATGTCGTCGTGGACACGGGTGCGCAGATCGTTACAATCTGCAGTGGCGGCACAGAAGCGGGCGAAGGCTGCGTCGCGAGTCTCTCCGAGAGGGGTGAACTGGGAAGCGCCGCTCACCTGAAAGCGATAGCGGATCTCCGGGCGCCCTTCGATGGGATTCAACTCGGTACGGAACCAGTCGTTACCCGGGGAGACGGCACCGAGGGTCCAAGCGACCAGGAAGTTTTCTTCGCGGCGCTGATTGGCAGTGACCTCCTGTTCGCTCATGAGCATCAAGTCGCCGATGGGGGGGGAGAAATTTCCCTGAATGTGGAGCGGAAGATGGCCTTTTTCGCGCACATGGGCGTCGTAGGCATCTTTGAGCTGGCGAACTTCGGCAATCACACGGAGCGGGAACGCAGTGAGCTCGCTCATAAAGACGATCTGCTGGGTGTCGCTAATGGTCTTTATGTGGTCTTCGGCGAGAGTGGTGGCCTGTACGATTTCGTTGCGGATCTGAGCCACTTCGCGGAGGCGGTTCTGATCATGATCGAGCATGGCCGCGCGATGGGCGGTGGTGGTAGGGTCCATCGTGTAGGACGCCCCTTGCCGGCCGCTATAGGCTTCGCGTTCGCCCTGATCGAATTCCAAGCACGGAGTGCTGGCGCGGTAGGCGCGAGTGATGAGTTCGGTGCGGCTTTGGTTCTGGGTGCCGGGGTATTCCTCAAGCAGTTGCTGGGCGACGTTCTTACCGGAGACGCGGATGGAGGAGCGTTGGGAGAGCCAGTGGAGGGCACCATCAAGGAAACGGCGGCGTGAGGCGGGGGACTGGTCGAGATCGAGCGCGTCGCCGGAGGTGAGGAGTTGGTCACGAATGGCGAGGGAGGCTTCATCCCGCTGAAGTTGGGCGTAGAGGGATTCGACGCGGTCGGCCCGGAAGAGGAGCACGCCGTTAAACATCTTCTTGTTCTTTTGAAGATTGTTGAGGCTGTCCATCCGACCGGCGGATTCTTTGTCGAGCTCGGACTGGAGGTTGACAAGGTTGTTGGCCCAGGCGATCGTTTGACCCTTGAGAGCGGAAAGGCGTTCAAGAACGACTCCGACGAGAATGGAGGCGAATTCGTAGGCGCGTTCTTCGATTTGGGCTGTAAGATTCATGGTCATAGCAACCTTGGCCTTGTGGAGCGCCTCCTTGACCTTGCTGTCGCGGAACATCATGGCGCCTTCGGCGGTAGTGACTTCACCAATAGCAGCAGTTTTGGCGACGAGCGCGCCTTTGACGCGGGAGCCGAGCTTGCCGCGATCGGTGTCGAGGGCTTGGCGGCGGACCTGGAGCAGGCGGGCGAGTTCGTCGAGTGAGGCTAGGGCGTAGGAATAGCCGAGGCTGGGGTCTGTGAGGGCTGAGGAGACATGAGCGCGGACGCGTCGGCCCACCACGTCAGCGGCACCTTGCATGTTGTCGCCGAGAGCGCGGTAGTACCGGATTAGGCCGCCGCGGTATTCATCAAGGAAGTTGGCGAAGACTTGGTTAAGGTGGGGTGCGCGGTTGGCGGTGGGGGTGGCGTTCAGCTTGGCGGTGAGGATCTGTTCGACTTCGGCGGGGATCGAGGGGAAGTCCTGACTTTGGCCAAAGAAATCGCGATTGCCGAAGAGGTAGTCGTCGCTTAGGCACAGGTTGGGGATCTCCTTGCTGATGCGCTGGCTGACGTTATCCACTGGCGGAGATTCGAGCCACGAACCGATGAGTTGGGTGACGAGGCGGCAGCAGAGAATTTCGGTGATCTGCTCGGTGGGGTATTGAATAGTGGAGAGGCCGAAGGTCGAGAAGTTCTGGGAAAAGCGATTCCCGTTGCGAGGATCTTCGAGGAGGAAGCCTCGCTGCATGGCACCGTTGTTCATCATGTCGGCTACGTCGCCGGTCACGCGGTTGTCTAGACTGAGGTAGATGCGATGGGCGATGAGGTCGGGGAGGCTCTTGAGGGAAAGCGACTCGCCCATCTGGTTGCGGGTGGAGAGGAGGTAACAGAAATCGAGGGGGTTTTCGGCGTAGCGCTTTTCTTCTTTGGGGAGGAAAAACTCGATGGGGACTTCGCGACCGTCGACCAGGCGGCGCCGTTGGGAAAAGTAGTTTAGGTCCATTAGCGCGGCGTACGCGTTGGCGAGGTAACGACGCCCGCGCACGGCTTCTTCCATAAGGTCCGGCAGGACGAGGTAGCCAACTGTGAGACCACGGGCCTGAAGCCAGCGGCGAACCGAGTAAGCGATGTCGAGAACCATTCCTGCCCCGGTACCACCGGAGAGGGAGCAGGCAAGGATGACCTCGGGGTTGCCACCGGCGGGATCGTCGCGGAGACTATTGAGAGCATTAGTAAATTGAGTTTTTACGGTGTCGTAATTCAGGGTGAAAATCATCCGCCCAAGGGGGCGGATTTGCTGGGCGCCCGGGGTGTCCTTGGCAGCGACGTCGAGATTATTAAGCTCGTGGATGGGAAGCCAATCACGGATCTGCGGGTAACTCTCGAGATTCTCAAGTATCCGGCCTACCGCGGGGGCCTGAATCAGTACAAACTCGCTTTGTTTCAACTGGATAGACTGACCAAGCACCTCCCAGCGCTTTCGATTGTCCTCGGATGCGGAGGTTTCCAGCGGGGAGGTATCTATGTATAAGAAACCTAGGCTGGGGTATTGAGCGAGGCCACGCTCAGGATTGGCCTCCACAATTCGGCGGCGAAGATTGCGGATTACGTCGAGGCCGGTACCGCCGATTCCAATAACAAGTCGTTTGGGCATAAAAACTCCTAGGGACAAGCGAAACGCATCACACACGAGTATGCGAGAAGCCCCCGGAAAATAACCGGACACGGATTGATTAATCACGAGATTCGATGTTAGGAGTAGGTGAGGAGTCCGTGCGAGGTAAGGGGATGCCTAGTGAATGAAAGACTTCCGGAAATTCTGGGGAGACCGAGAGACGACCGATAAAGGGAGAGCGCAGGAGCAGGAAGATAAGGGGATTGCGGGCGACGGCCATGCGGCACATGGCGGCGACTGCCGTTTCCGCGTCGCCGAGGAAAGCGCAGGCGACAACGGTTGGGAGTTCCGCGATGCTTCCATCAAGTGACGATGAGGAACATGTGTGCCTTCCGTGCAGGGACTCGATGATGGAAGCCATCAATTGCCCGGGCATACGATCCCGGGCGGTGAGGACGCCGCGGTTGAGAGCGTCGATGGCCTTATCCGGAGAGTCTCGCATCCAGAATTGGATGGCCAACCAGCTCCACACAGTGTAGTCGTCCGGGAACAAGATGGCGGTTCGCTGCATCTCGCTCTCGGCTTCATTGAAGCGGGAGGCGATATGTAGGCAGATTCCGTAATTCCGTTGCAGCGCGCGGAGAGGGAATTCGGACTCGGACAGGGAGCGCTCCATAAGTGGCAGGAGCTCGGTCAAACGACCGATGGCAACCATGTATGCATGGAACGAGGGGTGAGCAGCGACATGGTTTCCGGGAATAGCAAGAGCGCGTTCGAACAGCGCGGTAGCATGGGTCCACTCGAGATTGACTAGTCCGGCGATAGATGCGGCGCTGGTGAGCGACTCCCACGAGTCTGGGGCAAATTCAATGGCCCGGGCGGCGGCTTGGACGGCGGATTGCAAATGCGGCATTGACGGCGCACCGTGGGCGGCGAGACTAAGGTGGGCGGTGGCTAGTCTGGCGAAGGCTGGGGCGAAATCGGGCTTGATACTAATGATGCGCTCAAGGAGGGCTACTGCTTCGGCAAGCTCTTCGACGTAGCAGGAATCAGCGAGTAGGCGGGCTTGGGACAAAAGGCGCTTCCACTGACTGTCGATGATGTGCGCTGGTTCGATGCGCAGGGAGAACCCGCCGACGGGAAGGTGCAGGATTGCACCGATTGGGGATTCGCGGGCGTAGTACTGGCGAAGGCGTTTGCGCAGCAGCGATGCAATTACCCGCACGTAGGAATTGGAATAAGGGTGGAAATCCCGTTCGTCGAGGCCGAGGAGTCTGCGGGCCAGGAAAGATTCGGTAACAGGTAAGTTTTGCTCAGCGCAGTTGACCAGTAGGCGGAGGAGACGCTGCAGCAGTTTGCTTTTGCTGAAGAGCGGATCGGCGAGAATCCGTTCTAACTCGATATGGACGAGATCCGAGGGCAGAGATTGCAGCATATGAGAGTATGCGTAGGTTGCAACGATTTGCGGCAAACTCAGTTGCTGGTGACGAACGGGCGGCTTTAACCTCTGCCTTTTCGGACGGGAGGTTTTGATCATCAGTTCTGCAGAATGCAGACAGTGTGGCGCGTCTTTGAAGTGCGAAGGCGGTTGTTGATTTGAAATGCCGCGGCTTGGAAAACGAAGTAGCGCAACAAAATGGCAACGGTCTGAAAAGCGGAGAGAACTCGAGACCTGGTCCCGCAGATCTGCAAGACTCAGGTTTAGGGTTTCCTAAAGGGGAACGGATATGAGATCCGCGGCGTCCGTGTCGCGTTGGAGCGCGCTCCTAGGCGCCCCGCCGCGGGTGGGCCTTCCTGTCTAAGTTGCGCGCTTTTCCTTCGACGCCACACCGTAGGACCTATCTTCCCGGCGTCATCACCATTTTCGGCATGCCCATCAAGTCGGCACCCCAGTTGAAAAGGGCTTGGACGCAGAAGCCCAGGTCCGGGCGGCCGCGAGGGAGGATGAAACTGAAGCCGGACAGCTTCGCTCCGGGTTTCAATTGAACACCATTCGGTACTTCCCACAGCACTTCGTCGGCCTCCACTTTGGGGCGCCATCGGCTGGGGGACAACAACTGGGGAGTCTTGCCCAAGGCCGCAGCCAGTTTCTTGCCGCAGCCGGCCTTCTCCGCAGGGCGGTAATCGTCATTCAGCATGAGTGCCACATTCGACAACGCTTCGGGCTCGTGGCGCGTGTCGATGATCGCCAATAGGTAAGCGACGCTGCCATCCGGCTTCCTCTCAGTCGTCACCTCCACGGTGGATGATAAGTCCGCGACGTAGTACCAGCCGCGGGGCACCGCCGGGTCGAAGGGCCGGGGTTTCAGCGCGACACGCAGTTGCCCGGTTCCCTCCCTATCGCTGATCGTGGCAGCCCAGAACAGTCTCAACAACTTGGGGGAGCGTTCTGGCGAGACGACTGCGAATCCGGCCAAGGTGGTGCCGGGCTCCAAGCCAGTCTGGTTCTCGCCGAGGCGGAAGAACAATACTCCCGGTTGATCTGGTCGCTGTTCATAGCCCGCGTGCTAGCCGGGCGGGGCCGACGTTTCAATTACGTTCAGCCCCTTAATCCCGTAGCCTTGTGCTCCGTCGCGAAGGCTCCACGCATCCACCCTTTGCTTGCCCGTATTCTTGGCAACAAAGTGATAGGCGAACTTACCGTCCGAAAGGGCAGTTTCCGTTACCTCCACGGCCAATGCCGCCGAGGTTTGAGCCTCTACAGGCTGAGCTTGGCTCCACGTTGAAAAGCCCAGCAAAAACAGAACCGGCGACCAGCAAAATGTTTTCGGTCGAAAGAGTTCCTGTGTAAGCTCAGTAAGAATACCTTCGTCACCTGACCCCGCTCAGAAATGCGCATTAGCAAAGCTCTTCTGTGACGACTGAATCTTCCGATCCCTACCCTGAGTGGGCTGTCCCAGCTTTAGCAAAACAAGTATATGACCAACCCGGATCAAGGTCAACTCCGAGCGATCAC
>Ga0163144_10013093_pt1 | contig 17347 bp, 14 predicted proteins | sample OliLak19BULKMAT1_FD_123175 | JGI IMG/M metagenome (GOLD analysis project Ga0163144, IMG submission 123175) | Freshwater microbial mat bacterial communities from Lake Vanda, McMurdo Dry Valleys, Antarctica - Oligotrophic Lake LV.19.BULKMAT1 | ecosystem: Environmental > Aquatic > Freshwater >...
CCCCAACAGCCACTTGACTCAAATCCTTCGATGAATTTATCCCAGTGACACCTGTCGCCGTAAATTATTACACATGTAATATAACCGCCCCTCGAAAACGGCCGCTTTAGGGACAGGCTCTACCTGGTGCACCGCTGGCCCCAGTGGTTTCGGAAAGTAAAAGGCGGTTCGACCCGGATGCAGCCCGGGGCGGAATCCCACGCGCTTGACGAAGTGCTGGCGATCCTGGCGCCGTTTCCTTCGGTCCACCCGCCCACGGTTGGCGGAGTACGCCAGGCCGCCCGTGAGCGTCTCGCGCTGGAACGGCAGCAGTCGATGTTGCGCGCGCTGGACCAAGACATGCAGCGGATCTTGCCCCCCATTCGCGATTCCGCGGCACGACTTGAGCTCGGGATGGTCCCGATGGCCGGGGCTGGCGTGTCCGTCGAGGAGAGCCTCACCCGCCGTGCGCCGATCATGGGTGTCGGCAGCGGCACGGCCGGATTCGCAGGTGTCACCGACCGGGACCGCGGGGGCACGGCGGTTCAGTTGGTCACGAGTTGGAGCGAGTACGAACGCCTGTTCGGCAGCCCATTCCGGCCTTCAAATGGCCAGTTGGCCCAACGATTCCTCCCCGATGCCGTGCGGGGATTTTTTGCCAACGGGGGAACCCGTGCCTACATCGCCCGGGTTTCGCCGGGTTCCGACACCATGGTTTCGGACGCTGATTATCTGGGTGAAAGTGACCCGCCGACCGGGCTCGCCGCACTGGCAACGATTCAGGAGATCCGCCTTTTGCTCGTGCCGGGTGTGACCTCGCCCGTGGTTCAACAGGCGATGGTTGCCCAGTGTGAAACTCATCGCGATCGCGTTGCGATCCTCGATCTGCCCCTGGAGCGCGCCACCCCGTGGGCTGCCCTGCCGCTGGACACCCCCTTCGCCGCTGCCTATTGGCCCTGGATCACCCTTCGGGATGCCTCCGGAGGTCGCGTGGTGGTCCCGCCCAGCGGCGCCATCGCCGGACAGTACGCCCGGCTTCCTGCCCATCGCGCACCGCGAAATGAACCCATTGCCGGGGCGATTGATCTGTCCACTAAGATGAGCGCGGCCGACCAATCGCAATGGACTGCTGCGCGCATCAATCCGCTGCGCCTCCTTGCCGGGCGGCCTGGACCCGTGGTGTGGGGAGTGCGAACACTAAGCAATGATCCCGATTGGCGCTTTCTGCCGGTCCGTCGCCAGGCCATTTATCTGGAGCGATCCTTGGTCGATGGATTGCATTGGACCGTATTCGAACCGAGTGACGAAACCCTGTGGCGAACCGTCGTCAGGCAGGCAGAGAATTTCCTGGTTGGCGAATGGCGAAGCGGCGCCTTGCTGGGCACGAAATCGGAGCACGCATTCTTCGTGAAATGTGATCGCACGACCATGACTCAGGCGGATATCGCTGCGGGACGGTTGGTCGTCGCGATTGGTTTCGCGCCGATCCGGCCCGGTGAGTTCGTCATCATCCGCATCAACCTTGGGACCGCGCGTTAGCGCTTGTGGCCAACCGGTGTCAGGGGGAAGCCCGACCTCGTAGCCCTGGCCGGCGTCAGATTCGCGCCCCGCAGCACCGTTAGTTGCCGTCGCTCTGGGAGAAGCTCGGCGCGCTCGTTCCCGGCGGACTCTGGCAGACCAAGCCGATGCGTTCTCTACAGAGCTCCAACGGAAATTCCTGCCAATATCAATAGACTCCTCGTTTCGTGCCGGTGGTCCTCAGATTGCGTCCGCGACGGCGAGTTGGTGACCCGGATGCGCCAGCATGATGTCCAACTCGTTCCTGACCGGGTCGACTACGAAGTGGACCTGAGGGAACCCCGCCCGCAGCAGGCCTTCAACGCCTCGCAGCGGAGATGAATTGAGTTCACCCCGCCGGTCCGGCCACATCGTTCTTCGCGCCTACGCGCCTTGGCCGTTAATTCTCAGCCGGCACCCGTTCGACGACTCACCGCCAGGGTGTCTGTGTGATGAATCCTCCAAAATCACCAACAAAAGCTGCGCTCCTGAAGGCCGAGAAACGGATCGAAGCCGCCGCTTCGAAGTCCGCCATTGAACTTTATGGAGACGGCTTGGGTTTGATCCAGATTCCAGAATCAATCCGGCAACTCACCCACTTGGAGGTCCTTTACCTGGCCAGGCAACTAGCGGCCCTACCACCAGCAGACACGGGAGAGACTCCTCGATTCGTGGTCCTAGCCTAGCGCCTTGCGGGAATTCTGAAAGTGTGTGAAGATGAATTCATGACCAAAGTCGTGACCATCAATCAGCGTGGTACACTCACGCTCCCCAAGGAGATGCGGGATCGGTTGGGCATCAAGTCCAGCGGACAGGTCGTGGTTGAAGAGACGCCCGAGGGGGTTTTGCTCCGCCCCGGCATCACAGTTCCCGTGGAGGTTTACTCGGAGGAGCGATTGGCAGAGTTCACCCGCAATAACGAGACCGCCCTTGCCGGCTTCAACCTGAGGCGATGAGAGTCTTTCTCGACGCCAACATTTTGTTCTCCGGATCCCTGCGCGGTGCGCGAATTCGCGACTTGCTGGGAATCCTTTTTGAGCGGGCCGAATGTGTTACCAACGGCTATGCCGTCGAGGAAGCCCGCCGGAATCTGGAACTCAAGTTTCCGGAGGGGCTCCCTCAACTCGAAGCCCTGGTCGGCGAGTGCGAGCTTGTTCCTACCAGCTCGGTCAAACTGGAAGTGACGGTGAAATCCAAGGATATGCCCATCCTAGGCGGTGCGGTGTCCGGCCAGGCGACCCACTTGCTCACGGGTGACGAACGCGACTTCGGACATCTATTCGGGCAAAACGTCCAAGGCGTCACGGTTGTTTCCCCGCGGATGCTCGCCGAGGAATTGGTCCGGCTCGGCTGGATCTAGACAACTTTCCCACTTCGTGGGCTGGCTTCGCCTTCCCTAGCGAGGCCTTCTTGTTTCGCGAAATCGCATGGGTCGGACATTTTTCACAAACTCGCATCCCCGAGTATCCATGGCCACAAAGAACAAGTTGGTGGAGTTCCGGGCGGGCGGTGCGGCCGTCTCGATGGAACGGGTCCTGAGCCATTCCGGCCGGTTGGACCTAATGAAACGTACGGGCGACAACCTCAGCGGTTGGTGTCCGGTCCACCTAGGGAGCAATGCCGCCCAATTCCGGGTCAGCGTCAGCAAGAACCTCTGTAACTTTGTCCCCCAGGCTGAGGTTCTAAGGAGGTAATGCACTAAATCTCCGAGGTATGGATGGACCACTCACCGGGGTTACTGATTTGGCTGCCGTAAACGGTGGCTTGAGCTTCGACCACCTCCAGCCCGGCCAGCAATGACCGAAAGGCGGGAGTTTCGCGTCGATGCAAGCACACGAAAAGGGCCGGGAATCCAGCCTCTGCAGCCAAGGCGAGAGCTTCTCGTATGAGGGCCGCACCCTCTTCCGCGCTGGCATATGCAAAGCGGGAAAGGTGTGCGGCACGCATCTCCGCGCCCGTCGCGGTGATGAGCCGCTTGCCCCGGCGCGTGTCCTCGACCACGCCGCAAGCCTCGTCGGGTGCGAGCAGCGGGATCGGCTCCATCAAGGAGCGCAAGGGCGGGGAACCGCCCAGCGGGAGGTATCCAATTCCGGCGAGGTGTTGAAAGGTAGCTTCTACGTCGGCGAGTGATGCCGAGCGGAATCTGGGTACGGCACTGTGGGCGGCGGGAACTGTGATTTTTAGAATTGTGAGATTTCCACCCACGACGAAACCCGGGATGGCGCAGCGCCCTGTGTAGTCGAGAGGCGTCTGGCGGGTGCCATCCATCACCACGCTGTAACAGCAAGTGCAGCCCGCCGCGCGGGCGCAGGCTTCCAACTCGCGGGCCAGCATGAGCAAGGTGCGCCCGTGTCGCGCGACGGGACTCACTTTCAGATCGCAAAAATAGGCCGCCCTTTGCACTTCCCCACTCGGGAAGCGCAGTGGACGCCAGATGCCGGCCAACGTTCCGAGAACTTCCCCAGCGCGCTCGACCACGAGCACGGTGGCGTCTCCGATGGCCTGGAAAAACGGCAGGTATTCCCGCCCGTGGGCGATGCGAAATGAGGCGTCCGTGCCCAATGGGTAATAGAATTGTGTCTCGAAACGCTCTAACGCCTCGCCCAGCCAGGGATCAGGAGGCTCGCGCAGATGATGGAGGATCATGGTTTCCGCCCGACGTGAATTGCGGTGTAAAAAAAGCTGCGGTCCTTCGCGTGCAACTCGCGCCCCCAAGCTTCATCCCACTGCAACTGACACGGGAGGGAGGGGATGTCCAAGGTGGAGTTCAACTGCCGCAAGATCACACAGCCGCCGGAGCGCAGCACGCGCTCAGCGTGGTGCAGGCAAGTGATCGCTTCGTCGGTTGGAAGCCAATCGAGGATGTTCGAGAGGTGAACGAGATCCACGCTCTCCGCATCCATCGCCGCCAGCGCTTCGTGCATTTTTCCAAGATGGAAGTCGGGCATGCCGATAGGAACTCCCGTGCCGTCGAGCCAATCGTAACGGATGGCGGGCGCAAACGTTCCGGCAAGAAGCTGCCACAAGAACGGGTTGGTTGCGGCGGGCATCGTCCCGAGAGCCTGCCGGATGCGCTGCGCGAAATGTTTGCTGAAGGGCTGCCGCGGGTTCCGGGTCGCTTCACGTCCAAACAAGCATTCAAGGTTGGCCAGTGACATGACCTCTTCGAGGGCCATATCGAGCGCGTCTCCCAAGGCTGTTCCCCTCGCGACCCAAGGGATCGCCTCGGCGGGACGACGTGTGTTCAAAAGCTGCGTGACGGCTTCCGTATGAGGGGCAAGGACGCGCCGCAACTCCGCAAACAGCAGCTCATAGCGACCCGTGCGATCCGGCCCGAGTGCCGCGATTTGATCCGGCGGCCCGAAGACCGATTCATTCAAGGCCAGCCTCGGCAGCAATTCACCCAGGCGGGCTTGGCGCTCCTCAGGTTGCATCTGGGTGTGGCCGAGCAAGGCCATGCTTTCGTGGGGCGGGTGGTTTTGGGCGAGGTGCCACTTCAAGCGCGTGAGAGCGAGTTGGGCCGCGTTGAGGTCAACCACGGTGAGTCGGTTCAAGACCAGGCGGCCCAAGCAGACGGCGGTTTCCCCGCCGGACGCAATCATTACCACCGATGCTGGGCGGTCGAATCGGCGCGTGACTTCCAGGTCCAGCCGCGGGTCTTCACGCACTTGGGCGAAGGTCAATGGCAAGGTTGCGATGGTCGGCCAGGACACGGTATTGGAAGTAGTCATGGAGCGGATGCAACCTGTTCATTTCCGTGCCAGAACAAGGTGAGTGCAGCGAAGAGAGCCACACCCGCCAACAAGTCCACGGCATAGTGCAGGCGCAGGGCCAGTGTTCCGATGATCATTAAAATCGAGGGTCCCAGCATGACCCAAAAACGCCACCGAAGTCGACTCCAGTCGAACGCCAGAAGCGTGAGCGTAATGAGAACATGGAGGCTGGGAAAGGCATCGTAACGCGCTCCCATGCGGGCATTCAAAGCTTCATTGAAATGGGTGAGCCAGCCGCCGGCGATGGGCCGCTCGTATAGCCCGGCATAAGCGAGATATGGACTGGCAGCGGGAAAGAGATAGTAGCCTGCCAGACCCACCGCGAAGGCGGTGAAGACCAAGCGGCTCAGTTGCCCGCGCCATTCGGCAGGTTTCCAGCCTGCTTCGAGCAACGCCCAATGCAGGTAGATCTGATAGCTAAGATAGCCAAGGCTGAGCGTTTCACCGATCCAGCGTTGTCGGAATGCCGACAGGGCAATCGAAGGTGTCTCTCCAAAAAGCCGGCGATCCGCGGTTAGCAAGGTCTCGTTCTGCAATGGCAGGTGGAGCGCCTCGATGACTGGTGACGATCCGGCATAAGCAGCCCAAACCAGGCCGTAGTTGACGAGGAGGCGCAGTCGAAACGCCGGAGCGGTGCGCCAGACGATCGTCACGTAGGCGACCATGATGGCGAAGGCAGACCCGGTCTCTCCGCACCAACCTGCGCGCACCCCGAGCGCGAGCGTCACCCCGACGCCCAGGGTGCCCAAGGCCCATTCCTGAACCTGAATGCTCGCTTCGTTCATCATTTCGCGGCCGCGACCTTTCGCCCCAACGGGCTGCGTTGGAAGCTGTCGCCGATGAACTCGCGAAGGAAGGCGGAGTACGAACCGATGAACGGCGCTCCTCTCGCCACCAGATCCGCGCGCAGGGCCGCATGCAGACGCGGGAGTTGATACCACGGTACGCCCGGATAGAGGTGGTGTTCGAGGTGGTAGTTTTCATTGCACATGAAAAACGTGACGAGCCGTCCGGTGAGAATGCTCCGTGTGCCACGAATTTCATCGTTCGTTTCCTGGAGCAGAGTGTGCTGGCTCATCCCGCGCACGTTGACCATGAAGTTGATGAACACCATCGGGATCAGCCACCCGTGCAGCAACAGGCTGCGTGGCACTGAGGACTGGAGCAGCGCCACGATGAGCGCCACAGTCACGCCCAGTTCGAATAAGATGCCGAGCCTTTCCCGCAGGCTACCGTGCTTGAAGCCGAGAATCGGGATGGCCGTGATGTAGATCGGATAGCCGATGAGCAGGCGGAGCCAATTCATGGTAAAGATCAGCCAGGTCCAGTGGGTGTAGGCGGCGTAGTGGTCGGGGTCGCCATCTTCCCCGAGGTGCCGGTGATGCCGCAGATGGAGGACGGTGTAGGCGGAGCAGTTTTGCAGGACGGGAATGGCGCACGCCGCACCGAGGACCGCATTCCAACCGCGATGACGCGAGAGGGTTTTATGCACCGCTTCATGGGCAAAGAGACTGATGCCATGCAACGAGGCCGCTGCGCAGACGTAGAGTGGTACGACCAGCAACCACAAGGATGGATGAGGCGAAGCCACCGCAGACAACTTCCAGGCTCCGAGTGCAGCCAACGCGTAAAGGAACACAAAGAGCGTCAGGCGTGTATAGTGCCGCCAATGATTGGGCTGGTGCAGCGCACCGGCCAGCTCTTCGTCAAGCACGGGTCTGCCCATGGGATCGCTCATGGCGCGGGCAGGGAAGCGAGGTCGGCGTAGAGTCGCGTGAAGGCGTGGCAACCCAACTCCAGCCCTTGCCGGATCAGCGGACGTTTCCCCATCTGCCGCACCCAGACCGGCTCGATAACGGCGAAGAATCCCTCCGCATGACGTCGATCGATCTCCGCATGCAGCGAGTAGTGGACGAGGTTCTCGTGCCTGACCCAACCACGCGCCGCGACCGCTTCGCCAATCAATGCGGAGATCTCCGCGAAGGCATATTCGATGAGCCCGAGACAGCCGAACGCCACCTCGATTTCCGCGCCCGCGCAGGCGCCGAGCAGCGTGTAGTTGAAAGCGCGCACTTCCGGCCCCTCCACCGTTTCTGCCAATTCCGGCCCGGTGACACCGAGCGATTCCAGAAACGCGGTAAACGTGCGGTCATGGGCCCGCGCCGGGATGAAATCGCCCTGCTCCTCCGCCAGGTTGCGCACCAGGTCCATCCGTGTGGCCGAGTCCGGACAGCGCGCCGCCAGCGCCGCGATGGGCCGGGAGAAGAAGCGCACGGCATGGAAAAATTGCCGTTGTGACCGCACAAACTCATCTTTCGTCATCGTGCCATTCTGCAACCGCACGCAGTAGTCCTGCGCGATAATGGGTCGCTCGCCGAGCAGGCTCAGCACCTCCGTGGTGATACACGGAGCGGCGGCGTCACTTCGAGAGCCGGCCTTCGCGGGATCGCCGAAGCTTGTGCTCATTCCTTGCAGGCTATGGTCCCGGACGTGGGAGTCAATGTGCGGGGCGCGCCTACGGCAGAACGTTCCACGCGAAGCTTGCCGCGAGTCACGCGCTTGTGCCGGAGTAGGCGTCGCGCGAAATGACCGCCCAGCTTGGGTTGCAGCGGGCGGAATGGAGCGTCGAGAGTGTCCACCGGATCGGATCACCTCGGTGCATCCTTCGCGGTATCTCGATTTGAAGTTCGAACACTTCGACACGTTGCGGGCGCATCTGACAACCGGGCCAGGGGATAGGACCTCCCATGAGTAATCCCGCAGCTCAACAAATCTGTTCGGTGGACTCCAACTCACTGATGGATTGGCCAGGGCGATTCAGAACCAGTTCGCCGGCTTGCGGGACCCCAATGCTGAATACGAAGAAGCGGATGCTTACCTCACCGCGCTAACGAGGAATCGAGGCCGAATTGTAATGACTCAAGAAACTACTGCGGGGAGAAGCGTAATCTGAAGCGGGCGCATTTCATTCCCGATGTTTGTGGAGGATATTCGGTTGGCGTGGGTGCCATTCTTTCGCACTTCCGGCGCGCTTTGCTCAAACACCGTTCTCGCCCACACCGTCTTCTGCTGCCATGGTTGCAAGGTGCACTCCACTAATGAAATCGCCGCCAGGCCCCGGCTGCACGCGCCCGGCGACCTCGAGATCCGGGCTGACCTGAACCGGGTCGACCTCCTTTCATTGGACTGCGGAAATTCGAGCAGCACGTGGTCCTCGCTCCTTCACGTTTGGGTCTCTAGTTTCTTCCGGGTCGTTTGGGCGCTGCTTGTCCTGTCGTCGGTGGCTTCCGCACAGGTCGTGATCAACGAGATTCACTATCACCCGGTCGAACTCCCGAACTTTGATGTGAACGGCAATCCGACCTTTAGCGGCTCGGGGGTACCGGCTGATTTTACCGATGATCAGCATGAGTTTGTGGAGATTCGCAATGCGGGTGCGGCCTCCGTGGACCTGAGCGGATGGAAACTGTCGGGGGGCCTCGACTTCACCGCACCGGCGGGCACCACGTTGGCTGCTAGCGGCTTTCTCGTGGTGGCGAAAAACCCGACCCGAATCCAGGACGTTTATGGCCTGGCCAGCGTACTCGGACCGTTCACCGGATCCTTGGGCAACCGGGGCGACACAGTCCGGCTGGAGGACGGGGCGGGCAATCCGATCGATTCGGCCCGCTACCAGTCGTCGTTTCCGTGGCCGACCAGCGCGGATGCGTTGGGTGCGGGCGATGATTTTACACTGCTCGACTCAGCCACCTATCAGTATAAGGGCCGCTCGTTGGAACGTGTCAGCGTAACGGCTTTATCGAACGATCCCGCGAACTGGTTGGCCTCGCCGCTCGCGCTGGGTCCAACCCCTGGCTCAGCGAATGCGGTCACCCGAGCGATTCCCCAGCCGGTCGTCGTCGGGTTTAGCACCGTTCAAGCCAGCGACGAAGCCCCCATTATCGGTGCGACGCAGCCGGTGCGGCTAAGCTGTACGTTCTCGGGTACCGCCGCGCTCAGCCAAGTACAGGTAGAATCGTTTGTGGATGCGATTGACGGTCCGACCGCCTATTCCGAGCCGCGCAGCACCGTCGCCATGACTGACCTCGGCAACGGTCAGTTCACCGCGCTCCTGGAGGGTCAGACGGGGCGCAGCGTAGTGCGTTGGCGGATCAAGGCGGATCGTGGGGACGGCTTGGAAACGATTTTTCCGCGCCAAGACGATACGGCGATCGTGCCGGTCGACGTAAAATCGCGCGAGGCCTGGCAGGCTTACTTTGTCACGCCCCAACGGACCTCGGTGAATCCGATCTACGACGTGTTTGTCTCCAGTAGTAGCGCGGCGAGTGTGGCGTTCAATGGGCTGAACGGTCTTGCGGCGATGAACTACAACATTACCGGTGATCCCAAGCGCGTGACGAGCGCCGCGCGCGCGGGCTTGCCGCGGGATCTTCCCCACGTTCCGGCCACTGCTCGGCTTTGGAACGGTAGCGTGCCGGCGATCTTCGTCGAGAATGGCCAGGTTCGAGATGCCCATTTGCGGTATCACGGCAGCCGCTACAACCGAAGTGCCGGCCGCAATTCCTTCAAGCTTCGCTTCGCCGATACGCAGCAATTTCGGGACGCCGACAGCGTTTTTATCACGGACAAGGACGACTATTTTAGTGTGGGCCATGGATTATACCTGAACGCCAATTTACCCATGTCCGAAGTGCGTTGGGTGGATTGGTATCTCAATGGCAACGCCCGAATGCTCCGGCTGGAACAGGGCGAATACAATGGCGACCTGCTCGATCTGTATCATCAGCGAATGGCCGATCTGAACCCCGGTGCGCCAAAGGAGGCCACGGGGGAACTGTACAAGGATGTGGGCACCATCGATGCCGGCGGCGAAGGTCCCTATGATCAGGGCAGTGGTCGCCGCCTCCTGGCAGGCGGACCCTGGAGTTCGCTCCAACGTTATGAGTGGACTTTCACGCTCCAGAATCACGGCTGGAAGGGCGCCAAGCCGATTCGGGATTTCTTCGAGGGCCTGTGGGCGGCGCGCGGTGATACGACCAGTTCACCGAAGCCGAATCTCGTGAACTTGCGGACCTACCTGGATGCGCAGCTCGATGTGGACGCGCTGCTGACTTCCCTTTCCATAGCGACTTGGATGTGTCCGTGGGATGATACAACGCAGAATCATTTTCTCTGGCGCCGAGCGGACGGACGCTGGAACCATTTGCTGTGGGATTTCGACGCGATGTTCGGCAACGGCGACACGACCGGGCCGAATTCGTGGATCTACTTGGGCGAAAGTGGCACGCCTCCCGCAGGCATCCTGGGTAACAATTTCCGAGGGCCGAACTGGTTCAAGGATTCGTTCTTCAAGGCCTACCGGACGGAATACAACCAACGGCTGTGGGTTGTGAACAACACCTACCTCCATCCCGACAACCTCAAGACCCTCTTCTATCGCAACAGCGCCGGCTCACGCGTCAGTTACTACAGTTTTATCAACGGCGTGAAAGCGGGTTTCTGTGAAGCACGTTTTGCCAGCGTCAACACCCAGACGGGCCACGCCGCCAACGGCAGTGATTTCCTACGTCCAGCGAAACCGGCCCCACTCGCGCCAGTCGGTGGCGTCACCGCACTCCCGCCGCAGACTCTCCGCGCGAGCCCGTACCAGCACAGCAGCGGCAACACCACCGGGGGCAACGCCCAGGCCAAATCGAAATGGGAGATCCGCTTGAACACGGGTGATTACTTCCGGCCGATCGCCGTCGTTACTCAGACAAACGGCCTGTCGTCGCTGACCCTTCCGTTCGCGGATCTTGCCTTCGGCCAGACGTACTTTTGGCGCGTCACCTATTTCGACGCGAACGATCACCCTTCGCTAACCAGCGAAGAGGCGTCCTTCGCCTACGGTCCGCAGTCTTCAGAACAGACCCTCATCGCCTTCAACGCGGTCTGGAAGTACGACTTCACCGGCACCTTCACCGACGCCACTTGGGCGCAGCCCGCGTTTGACGATAGCGCCTGGGCGAGTGGGCCGGGCGTCCTCGCGTTTGAGACACCGGCGTCGATCCCCGAGACCATCGGAACCACATTGCCCGATCCACGCACCTTCTCGCCCGCGAATCGTACCATTTACTTTCGTCGGCATTTCAGCATTTCCGCGAATCCGGCGAGGCTCGCCAATCTTCGCCTCCGCCATGTGATCGACGACGGCTGCGTGATCTGGATCAACGGGGTCCGGATTCACCGCTACTTCATGAACGAGCAACCCACCTACGCCTACGACACGTTCTCCAATGGCGGCCCCGGCGATGGCTCGTATCAGTTTGCTGATGCCGTTAGTAACACGGAGACCTGGGCCTGGATGGATCCACGCCCGTGGCTGGTGCCAGGCGACAACGTCATTGGCGTCGAGGTGCATCAGGTGAGCAACTCCAGTTCTGACGTGGTGATGGGACTAGAGCTGACCGCGACACTTCCGGCCACCCCAGGCGATGTCGTCATCAATGAAGTTTTTGCGAACGGACCCGCGGGCGGCGATTGGATTGAGCTGAAGAACACCACGGGGGTGTCGGTTGATATTTCGGGATTCGGTCTTACTGACGATATTTTGAATCCGACGCGTTTCGTTTTCCCAGTGGGCTCGATCATTCCGGCGGCTGGATATCGGGTGATTGGCTGCTCGGGCGATCGGCCGGCCTCGTCCACCAATACCGGCTTCGGTCTCGACAGTGGGGGGCAACGCCTCTTGCTCACCAGCGCGGGCAGCATTCGCGATGTGGTCACATTTGGCCCGCAGGCGCGGAACTTCACGATTGGGCGGATTCCTGACGGCACGGGCACCTTCACTCTAAATGTGCCTACGCTCAACGGGACGAATCGTGAAGCCGCCGCGTTCGGCTCGGTGTCGAATCTTCGGATCAACGAATGGATGGCCAGTCCGGCGCATGGGGATGATTGGTTCGAGTTATATAATTCCGACCCCAATCCCGTTTCCCTGGCGAACCTCTATCTGAGCGATACGCCCGGCACGCCGAAGCTCACGCAGATCCCGACCTTGAGTTTCATTGCCGGCCATGACTTCGCGGATTTTCGAGCGGATGGTTCGGATTCCGGTGGAAATCACGTGAATTTCAAGCTCAGCGCGGGAGGCGATCAACTGCTGCTGAGCCAGGACGCGACCGTTCTCGATTCGGTTGCGTTCAGCGGTGTCCTCTTCAACACCTCCCGCGGACGCCTCCCCGACGGCGCGACCACGCTGCAGGACTTCCCACTGACCGACTCGCGGGGCGAAAGTAACTGGAAGCCTGCGCCCGTGGTGGTGAATGAAGCCTTCACCCACTCCACGCCGCCCGCCGAGGACGCCCTCGAATTGCACAACCCAACCGCCAGTGCGATGGACCTGAGTGGTTGGTGGCTCAGTGACGATCCCCGCAACCGCCGCAAATATCGGATTCTTGACGGGACCACCCTCCTCGCTGGCGCCTACCTTGCCTTCAACGAGACGAAGCTAGGCTCGGGTGCGATTCCGTTCCAGCTCGATTCCGCGGGCGACGCCGTCGTGCTGACCGCCATGAGCGCCGGCAACGAAACGGGTTTGCGGGCGCAGGTGAAGTTCGGCCCAGCGTCCGAAGGCGTTTCCTTCGGTCGTGTCCTCACTGGGAATCCTGTGGGGACCTGGAAGCCGGAGTTTTGGCCCCAGTCTGCCCGCACGCTCGGAGCCGCCAATGCCGCACCTCTGGTCACGCCGGTACTCATCAATGAGATCCACTACCATCCACCCGACTTGGACGGGGCCGTGGACAACGTTCGAGACGAATTCATCGAATTGCATAATTCCACGACCAACGTGGTCGATCTCGGCGGGTGGCGTTTGAAGGGCGGCAGTGATTTCGTTTTCTCGGCCGGCACCCCGTTTCGTCCGGGCGACTACCTCGTGGTGGTTGGCTTCGATCCCGTCCGCTCACCCACCCACCTCGCGGCGTTCCGAGTTGCGCTCGGCGTTCCAGCGGATGTCCGAATCTACGGCCCTTTCGCGCCGAAACTGGCGAATGACGAAGCCAGCGTTGAAATCGCGCGTCCCGACCCGTTACTCCCGCTCTTCGTGAACGTCGATCAAGTTCGTTACGCGGATTACGCCCCGTGGTTCACCAGTCCCGATGGTACGGGTCCGTCACTCCAACGCGCGAGTCGCACCGTCATTGGCAACGATCCGGGCAACTGGGTCCCCTTCACACCCACGCCCGGAGCCAAGAACGCCAACCAATCCGAGATCACTGACAACGACGGCGACGGCCTCCCGAATTCCTGGGAAGACGCTCATGCCTTCGATAAGTTTAGCGCCGTGGACGCAGGGGAGGACGCCGATAACGACGGGCACAGCAACTACGACGAATTTATTGCGGGTACCGATCCGCGAGATGCGGCGAGTCTCCTGGCCGCAACGGGGTCGCCGATCACCGATGGGTTTCGGGTCCAGTTTACGGCGCAAGCCGGCAAGAGCTACACGATCCAATTTCGGGATCAACTCGCCTGGGGCGGATGGAGCCGCCTGGCGGACATCCCAACGCCGGCCGTAGCTCAGATCGTCACCGCGGACGACCTTACTACACCCCCCGAGCGCTTCTACCGCGTTGTGACGCCGATCGTGCCCTAAGCCGACGGTGTCACGAACTGAGGGGGCACTTAACCGCGGCCTGGGTGGTTCTCCATTCTTCCCTGCTCAACGCCATGACACGGTCGCTTTTCCCTACGGCACCACCTTGGGGAATGGACATTGACGGAGGATCGGCACTGGTCTCAATGGCGAGTTGAACGAGTTCGTCCTTCAAACGAGACACAGCCTCAGACCGGATGGACCACGGTCTCTTAGGCCGGCAAAGGACTTCAACAACGCACAGGTCCGCCGCATTTACCCGTTACCAAAAAGCGGTTCGGCCGAGTTTTGCTGTCTAAAATTTCGTTCTACCTCGTGTGGATAGCATCTATTTTCCCCACTCCTTTTTTATTGATTCGGTCTAATTTTTGACTTAGGAAATTCTAATTGATCCCTGATCCCGCTGAACTACTTCATCAAAACGGCCTGTCCGTCACAGCCCAGCGCTTGGCCGTACTGCGGGCGGTGTCGCGTTGTCCCCACAGCACGGCGGAAGTCATCGCTGAGGGAGTTCGCGCCGAGATCAACGTCATCTCGCGACAGGCCGTTTACAACGCCCTCGGGACCTTGGCCGAGAAGGGGCTCATCCGACGCATCCAGCCTGCCGGGTCGCCGGCCCTCTATGAAGATCGGGTCGGCGACAACCACCATCACGTGATCTGTCGCGCCTGCGGAAGAACCGGCGATATCGACTGCATCGTGGGCGAAGCGCCCTGCATGACTGCCGCCGCCGCCACTAGCGCAGGTTTCCAGATCGATGAGGCGGAAGTGATCTATTGGGGTACCTGCCCCAAGTGCCTCGCGAAGCTTTCGGGGGGGAGCAAGACAACCACTAAACGAACCGTTAAAACCAGATCAACCAACCAATCCTCCTCTGACAAACCACCTATCAAACACCGCAAAAAAAATGAAGTACCCCACGACTAGACCCACTCAACGCTCCACGACGAGGCTCATGAGTGGAACCCGACCATTTCGACTGGCCGCCTGTGCCCTGGGCCTTTGGCTCGGAACTCAGGGCGACCCGGCGCTGGCCCAATCCGACAACTCAAAACCGCCGACCGGGGGCGACGCCAGCAAGTGCCCGGTGATCGGTGGAACCATGAAAGACCCCTCGGACAGGAACACAGCGGCGGGGATGATGTCGAATGGGGGCTGGTGGCCGAATCAACTAAACCTCCGAATCCTTCACCAGAACTCGCCCAAGGGAAATCCACTGGGCGAGGAATTCAATTACGCCGAGGAGTTCAAGAAACTCGACCTCAATGCGCTAAAGAAAGACATCATGGCGCTGATGACGACGCCCCAGGACTGGTGGCCAGCCGACTACGGCCACTACGGGCCGCTGTTTATACGGATGGCCTGGCACAGTGCGGGGACCTATCGCGTTTCCGACGGCCGCGGTGGCGCCTCGGACGGCACCCAACGCTTTGCACCCCTTAACAGTTGGCCCGACAACGCCAACCTCGACAAAGCGCGGCGGTTGCTCTGGCCGATCAAGCAGAAATACGGTCAGAAAATCTCCTGGGCTGATCTCATGATCTTCACCGGCAACTGCGCCCTGGAGTCGATGGGCTTCAAGCCGTTTGGATTCGCGGGCGGTCGAGCAGACGTTTGGGAACCGCAGGAAGATGTCTACTGGGGACCGGAGAGTGAGTGGATGGGCGACAAGCGTTACACTGGCGATCGGAAACTCGAGAATCCTCTCGCCGCTGTCCAAATGGGCTTGATCTATGTGAACCCGGAAGGTCCGAACGGGAAGCCCGACCCGCTCGCCGCCGCCAAGGACATACGCGAAACGTTCGGCCGCATGGCGATGAATGACGAGGAGACCGTCGCGCTCATTGCCGGCGGACACACCTTTGGAAAAGCGCATGGTGCGGCCGATCCGAAAGGGAACGTCGGTCCTGAACCCGAGGGAGCCAGCATCGAAGAGCAAGGGCTGGGCTGGAAGAACAAGTTTGGCAAGGGAAATGCCGACAACACCATCACCAGCGGCCTCGAAGGGGCCTGGACCTCCACCCCGAGAGCCTGGTCCCACGGATATTTCGTCAATCTCTTCGCCTTCGAATGGGAACAAGTGAAGAGCCCAGCCGGCGCCACGCAGTGGGTTCCCAAAGGCGGAGCGGCGAAGGGAACCGTACCGGATGCCCACGATCCGTCGAAGCGACACGCGCCGATCATGTTCACGACCGATCTGGCACTCAAGATGGACCCCATCTATGCCAAGATTTCACAACGATTCCTCGAGAATCCAGGCGAGTTCTCCGACGCCTTTGCCAAGGCGTGGTACAAGCTGACTCACCGCGACATGGGGCCCGTTTCGCGTTGCCTCGGTCCCCTGGTTGCCGAGCCGCAGTTGTGGCAGGACCCGGTGCCCAAGGTTGACCATAAATTGATCGAAGATAGGGATATCGCTGACCTTAAGGCCAAAATTCTCGGATCAGGTCTGTCCGTGTCGCAACTGGTCTCGACCGCCTGGGCATCGGCCTCCACGTTCCGTGGGACCGACAATCGTGGAGGAGCCAATGGTAGCCGCATCCGCCTCGCACCGCAGAAGGATTGGGAAGTCAACCAACCGGCTGAGCTCGGCAAGGTCATGCAGGCACTGGAGAAAATCCAAAAGGATTTCAACGGTGCGCAGTCCGGTGGCAAAAAAGTCTCGATCGCCGACCTGATCGTGCTGGGCGGGTCTGCCGCCGTTGAGAAAGCGGCGAAGGATGCCGGACACGAGGTGAAGCTCCCCTTCACACCGGGGAGGACGGACGCCTCACAGGAGATGACCGACGTGGCCTCCTTTGCCGTACTCGAACCGGCTGCCGACGGGTTCCGGAACTACTTCGGACACGAGCACGACCGACCCGCGGAGGAGTTGCTCATCAATCGAGCAAACATGCTGACGCTCACGGCTCCGGAGATGACCGTACTCATCGGCGGCTTGCGGGTCCTGAATACAAACGTTGGGTCCCCCCAGCTTGGTGTCTTCACGAAGCGTCCTGGAACGTTGAACAATGACTTCTTCGTAAACTTGCTGGATATGAACACGGAGTGGCAAAAGTCTCCTAAGTGCGAGCACTTCTACGAAGGAAAAGACCGAAAGACAGGTGCGGTCAAATGGACTGGCTCCCGAGTCGATCTTGCGTTTGGTTCGAACTCGCAACTTCGCGCCATCGCGGAAGCGTATGCGAGTGCGGACGCGCAGCAAAAATTCGTGAAGGACTTCGTGACGGCCTGGAACAAGGTGATGAATCTTGATCGTTTTGATCTCTCGCTCTGATCCCGTCCGGCGCGTTTTTGAATCAATGACCCCAGAGGGCGGTTGATTACGCTACGAGGCAGGCGGTCAATGTTTGGTTGTTGTTGGCTTTTTGCACGCCGGATTTTTGCTTTTGATTTTCCTCCC
>Ga0163144_10013094_pt1 | contig 17346 bp, 21 predicted proteins | sample OliLak19BULKMAT1_FD_123175 | JGI IMG/M metagenome (GOLD analysis project Ga0163144, IMG submission 123175) | Freshwater microbial mat bacterial communities from Lake Vanda, McMurdo Dry Valleys, Antarctica - Oligotrophic Lake LV.19.BULKMAT1 | ecosystem: Environmental > Aquatic > Freshwater >...
GCCAGCGGTCAATTTCTTCCCGGTCTCTCGTGCTCAATTGAATCAGCGGCATTGCGGGCATGCTTCGATGTAACCCTAACCGTCCTGCGGTTGTCCAGTTATTTGTTGGACACTACACTAGCGTTCGAATAACGCGACGAACCAGCGCGCAGTCAATCACCTTTGATTTTTCGTGGACTAATTTCGTCAATGGAATTGCTCTCATGCCGGTTGAACAAATTGGTGCTCAATCCTATTGGGTGCAGACACTGTCAGCGACGGGAACGAACAACTTCATTTATGCAGGAGGTAGCAGCCGTCAAAGCGTCCAGTTTTTTGATGGTCGGGAACAATTGAAGCAGAATCTCGCATTCGTTTTGCGGGCGGCCGACGTGACTGCCCCGTTCGATTTCATCCTCAACTCCCCGCAAAATTTCGGCATTCGTTGGGGCACGGAGGATTACGCTTACGCGAGTTATTACCGCCTCTTTGATTTCGAATATGAATTTCTTGCGATTCAAAGCGAATTCCGGCCCTTCGAAGACAACTACATTTATCGCAACTTCGCTTTTGATAGCGCGCATCTCAATTCATCGGGGCGATTGACCAATGGAATTGGGACTCTTTCGAATTACGAAATGCCCCTTCTGACGCAATCCCTCGCTCCATACGTTTTCCTTACGCCGACAAATCTGGTTTCTATTCCGGCGATATTATCTTCAAACCAAGCAGCCCGAATTTATCACCAATCCAATCCCGACCGGCTTGGCATCAGCCTGGCAAACGCCCATTTCGTGATGGAATCCGACGCCAAAAATGTTTTCGGTCTTGGCTATCTTTCGGTTCGCACTGCGTATGGATCGAGCAATGGCGTTGAATTCCTGGACATTTCTCCCGGTGGAACAGTTCTGGCCAATGGAGATTATTTTTATCCCGCGATCTCGCAACCAATCTTGCGCACGGTGGATTACTATTTTGGACGCCAGGATGTCGATCCGTTTCCAGGCAGTTTATATTTCGATCCGACCAATACCACGCCACTTATGATCATTTCGGGCAACAATCCGTTTTTTGCGGTCGACGAATTCGGGCTTTATTCCCGCGTCCTCCGGATTGCCGGTTACGCCAAACAAGCCATCGACAATGGCGACACCAACAAATTCGCTTACCTTGGTTTGTATTTTGACAAAGCATACAAAGTGAATCTGAACGGAACCATCAGCACGAATGAGACGGGCATCCTCTCCGAATATGGAGAATTCTTTCCGACTGAACCGGGCCGGGTCGTCCTGGCGACGAAACCAGAAGCCGTCGGCGAAACCAACATCGGCGGTGTGCTGGTTCACACAGTCAAGCTTGAACTGGACGTGAATCACGACGGCATCATTGACCGCTCCATCACCGGCCCGGACAATACTTCTTATTACAAGCCGTTCGTGTTTTGGATCAATAACGACAATGATGGCATCAGCGGCGCGGGGCAGGACTCTGAATTTGGCGGCGACTATGCGGATGGAAAAATTAGTTCAGAACGGGATTTGGAGGATTTCGCCCGGCTCTGGATTTCGGGACTGCCGTCTCTGCCCTCGTCGGAAGGTTACAGCGTGACGCTGGGGTGGTCGGAATTCTCCAGCGACGTGAAAATCAAAATCTATCCGGCGGTCGAAATCGACGGAGGGATTGGTTACTTGACGAACTCGACGACCGCGAGCCAGCAAATGACGGTGTATTCGGGTCAAATCAGCCCGGGGCAAACCTTGGCCGAAATTTCCTTGAGTTCGCCATTCACATTTCCGACAAATTATTTTGACGGCTCGCGCAAGCACTTTCTCTTTGAAGGTTCTGCTCCCGGTTACGGTGAATTGATTCTGACCATCAACAAAAACGGGCAGCCCATCGGTTCAACTTTAGTTTTTATTGAAATCAAAGACATCAAAGATTTGTATGAGCAAGTATCCGCCGAAAATGTTCGTTCTGATTTTCCGCCCAGCGCTTTGACCAGCCAATTCAAAATCAGCCGGCCATTGGCGGCGAATGGCGCTGAAACCAAACAGACGATTGTCTTCATTCACGGAATCAACAACACGGAGTGGGAGGCGAGAAATACGGCGGAGACGATGTTCAAACGGCTTTATTGGTCGGGTTATCAAGGGAGATTTACGGCGTTCCGCTGGCCCTCGCCGTTGCTGCCGGATTGCTCGTTGTCCACTGGGTTGTTTCGCGGCTCAGTCTTGAACTACAACAAAGGTGAATACATCGCGTTCAAATCAGCGAATGCGCTCAAGAATTATCTTCAGGATTCAACGAATCGATTGCCGGATTACGCGATCAACGTTTATGGCCACAGCATGGGCGGCATTGTCGCCAGCGAAGCACTGCGACTCGGCGCGCCTTTTAATAATTGCATTCTTTCGCAAGCAGCGGTTCCGGCGCATTGTTACGATGTCAATGCGCCGTTCGTGCAAAAGTTTTTGGACGCGGAGCAAACGCCAAACAAGGCAACCCCGTTTACGGCAGCGCAGGGGGGCTATCACGGCTATTTCACGAACATCACCGGCAACATTGTGAATTTTTACAATGAGGAAGATTTTGCGTTGGTACTCGGTACATGTCCCGGATTTGGAGAAACCAATTGGGAGAAGAATCATGTTAGCCAAAAGCCCGAGTCGTTCCTTTTTTCGTCCACCTTTTACGGATACAACACGAATACTGCTGAATCGTCTGTTTCAGTGATCTTTAATAATATGGCCACCGTCCGAACGCTGACCGATTCCTATGAAAAGAAAGCGATGGTGGCGCGGACACGCTCAAAGGCGGTGGGAGCAAAAGACAGCTTAGGGGGCGTAATTGCAGAATCAGTCAATTTGCAAAGCTCTTCACTCGGAACTTTTGGAAACTCTCGACCAGAACATAGCGCACAGTTCAATCGAAATATTCAAAGCGTAATCGGATACTATCAGGCGATCAGGCTTCAGATTCAGCCCCAATAAACATGAAAAAGAAAGGTATTTTTCTCCTCACCTTTTTAATTGTGATGGCGTGCGTCCTTTTAGGGTGGTTGTTCCGCCCTCAACCAAAAGTGGATCTGCAAGCGCTGGCTGGACAGGATTCGGAGCACAGTTCTTCTGCAAGCAATTCAGAATCTCATCCGCAATCAACGAACCAAAGTTCACCCGAAGAAATCCGTTCAATAACACAGGATGAGTTCAAGGCCAAATTTGAGCAGCGCGTGAAAGACCGCGCGGCAGCCGAGGAGCGCGCCAATGACGAATGGCGCACGCCAATTGAGTTTTATGGCAAGGTGGTTGATGAAAATAATCAACCCGTTTTGGGAGCAACCGTGGTTTTTGGGATTAACGACCTTTCAAACGAGGGTTATACTGAATTGAAAAAGGAAAGTGATGCCCAAGGTCGTTTTTCTCTAACCGGAGTTCGCGGCAAACACACATCTGTTACAGTGTTTAAGGATGGCTATTACACATCCGCCCGCAATCGCAGAGGCTTCACCTATGCTGGTGAGAACGTGAACTTTGTTCCTGATCCGAATAATCCAATTGTTTTTCACCTCAGGAAAAGGAAAATTGCTGAACCATTGATTGCAGCCGATATTCCAGGATTTGCAAAAATAGCACAACTACCCCGGACCGGAGAACCAGTTGATCTCGATTTAATAAAAAGCACAAAGGCCACAGTAGGAAATGGGCAGCTTAGACTAGAGTTCTGGTGCGATAAGATTGAGAAAACAACAAAGACATTTAATTGGAAACTGCACATTTCTGTGCCGAGCGGAGGACTTATAGGAACGGATGAGGAATTTAATTTTGAAGCTCCAATTACTGGATACAAATCTCCAATTGAAATTGAAATACCTGCTTCTACAGAAAATTGGCAGGGTGAGCTTAGGCAAAAGTATTTCATTCAACTCGCTGACGGAAATTACGGTCGATTTGAATTATACCTTTTGGCGAGAAATGGCGTCTTTACTGTCCAATCTTTCATCAACCCTTCTGGCTCTCGCAATCTGGAATACGACGAGACTGTTCAGCCCAAATAAACGGTCGTTGAATGAAAAAGTGGGCTGTCATTGGAGTTCTCCTTTCGAGCGGGATTGTTTGGTTTTCCATGCGCCAGACAAACAAGCAGACCGCGCAAATAAAACAGATTGTTTCCGGGCCACCGCAAACATCCGGTTCTGCTGAGACGTCCGTTAAACGCTCACCAGACGGTTCTCCAATGACACAGGAAGAGTTCAAGGCAAAATTCGAGCAGCGTGTGAAAGAAAGCGCAGAAGCCGAGGAGCGCGCCAATGACGAATGGCGAACACCAATTGAGTTTTATGGCAAGGTGGTTGATGAAAATAATCAACCCATTTTGGGAGCAACCGTGGTTTTTGGAATTAACGACCTTTCAAGCGAGGGCTATACTGAAGTGAAAAAGGAAAGCGATACCCAAGGTCTCTTTTCACTAACTAGAGTTCGCGGTAAACACACATCTGTTACGGTGTTTAAAGATGGCTATTACACATCCGCACTCAATCGCAGAGGCTTCACCTACGCCGGTGAAAATGAAAATTTTATTCCGAACGTTGGAAATCCAGTCATGTTTCATTTACGGAGGAAGGGACAGGCCGAACCGCTCGTTGTTTCAGAGGGAATTTTTTCTGTTTCAATAAGTGGCAAGCTGTTGGAAATAGATTTGAAAACAGGAAAAGCCACTGCATCGGGCAAAGGGAATTTAATCGTCGAGTTTTACAGAACTCCGCTGGATCAAACCAAGGGTCAAATCTACGACTGGAGTTTCAAGATTTCTGTTCCGAGTGGCGGGTTGGTTTTATCAACAAACGAATTTGATTTTCTAGCGGCAGAAGGCGGATACGAACCAGTCGAGAAAATCGAAACTCCTGCATCTTTGGAGAAGCAATGGTATGGCCGGTTTAACCGAAAATATTTTATACGTTTTGCGGACGGAACTTATGGTCGGATACTCGTTGATTTGATGAGTTACAATGGCTCATTGAAGATTCAATCATTCATCAATCCCTCTGGTTCGCGCTATTTGGAACCGAAATCGGAGGAGAATTAACCGGATGCCAAACGAGCCAAGACGCGAGCAATTTCTATTAGGCATTGCCTTGCCAATCGGCGTTTTCGTTGTCTATCACTTGTTGCTCTTGCTATCCGCTGGCGGCAGGGACTACGTGGGATTTCCCGCCATGCTTTTAATGTATGGCTCACTAATTATTATTCCTGGGCTTTTCATTGCCAACTCCATGCTCATGTTTCGGCAATGGAAAAACAGGAGCACAATTTTATTGTTGGGCTTTGCTTTGCCGACGATTGTTGCGGTCTTTGAATACAGATTTCTCTACCGGAATTGATGCGTTACCGAATCATTCGAAGAAACCCCGAGCGCATCCGGCTCGGGAGGCCCGAAAGCCGTAGAGCGGGTGTCAAGGTGTTGATCCATCCTGGCGCTTTCCACCGACCCGATGGATATTTCTGCGGCGATGCGCGCATTGCCAACATCCGCAAAAGAACGTATAGCTTTTGGGTCATCTTATGAAAACCGCCTACTCCGTTTCCAACGCACAGACGAACTTCCCGCGCATTTTGAAAGTGGCGGAGGACCCTTTCGTTTCGATCACCCGAGAGGATGAAACATTGGCCTATCTCATTTCCGAAGAACGATTGGAATCCATCATTGAATCGTTGGGGTTAATGTCGAATCCAGAAGCGATGACGGCTGTCCGCGACGCAAATGCAGGCAGGACCAAGTATCAATCGCTGCCCAAAGATTTGGATGAAGATTGAATACGCTCCGCAAGACTTCGATTTTCTCCGAAAACTAGCGCCCGAATCGCGTCGGGCGACCCTTCGAGGTCTCCAGCAGGCTTAATTTTCCTGAAACCGATGAACATCATCCAAATTACACCCGGTGCTGGCGCGATGTTTTGCGGCGGCTGTTTCCGCGACAACGCGCTGGTGGCCGCGCTGCGCCAATTGGGCCATCACACGCTGATGATGCCGCTCTATCTGCCGTTGACCCTGGACGAGGAAAACCAGAGCGCGGGCACCCCGATTTTTTTCTCCGGGATCAACGTTTTCCTCGAACAGAAGTCGAAGTTTTTCCGGAATGCCCCGGACTGGTTGCATCGAATTTTTGCCACGCCCCGTTTGCTCAAACTGGCGTCCGGCCAGGCGGGCAAAACCAATCCAAAAGACTTGGGCGAATTGACCGTTTCGATGCTGCGCGGCGAGGAAGGAAACCAGGCACGCGAGCTGGAGGAATTGGTCCAATGGATCGTCGCCCATGAAAAGCCCGAGATCATTTCCCTGTCCAACGCGCTGCTCGTCAGCATGGCGCGCCGGTTGAAGCAGACGCTGAAGGTTCCCGTCGTCTGTTCGCTTCAAGGCGAGGATTCTTTTCTCGACTCGCTGCCCCTGCCGCATCGGGATCTCGCCTGGAAAATTCTCGCCAAACGCGCCGCCGACGTGGATTTATTCATCGCGCCGAGCCGCTATTTCGCCGAACTGATGGGACGCCGACTGGGAATTTCCCAGGAACGAATCAAAGTCATCCACAACGGGATTAATCTTGAGGGCTACGGTTCAACTCAAAACTCAAAACCCAAAACTCAAAACTCTCCAACCCTTGGCTACTTCGCGCGCATGTGCCCGGAAAAGGGTTTGGATATTTTGGTGGACGCCTTTATCGCACTGAAAAAACGGGATGGGTTTGAAACCTTGAAACTGAAAGTTGGCGGTGGTTGCGGTCCGGGCGACGAACCGTTTGTCAAAAAACTGCGCGCGCGCCTGCGGGAGCACGCCGTCATGGAGGATGCGGAGTTTTTTCCGAATCTCACCCGGATCGAGAAGCAGGAGTTCCTTCGGTCACTCTCCGTTTTCTGCGTGCCTGCGCCCTATGGCGAGGCGTTTGGGCTTTACGTCATCGAGGCCATGGCGGCGGGCGTTCCCGTTGTGCAACCGCGCCACGCTGCCTATCCGGAACTGATCGAGCGAACCGGCGGAGGGATTTTGTGCGAGCCAGATTCAATCGCGCTGGCCGATGGAATTTCTGAGCTGTTACGGAATCCAGAACATGCTCTCGCACTGGGCGCGGCGGGACGAAAAGCGGTTCAAGAGAAATTCCACATGGGAGAAATGGCCAGGAACACGGCGCAAGCTTTCGCGGAAGCGGCGCGCGACTTTTCCGTCGCCAATCGAAAAGCGTGAACCTAAAATCGACTCATGCCTTACGAATTCAAAGTGGTGCGCCGGGTGGAATTTTCCGACACCGACATGGCGGGCATCATGCATTATTCCAATTTCTTCCGGTTCATGGAGACAGCCGAGCACAGCTTTTTCCGGTCGCTCGGGTTTTCCATTGTGGACCGGCGCATCGAGCAGCCGGTCGGCTGGCCGCGCGTTCACGCCAAGTGCGATTTCAAACAGCCGCTTTTTTTCGAGGACGAAGTCGAGGTGCAGTTGCTGGTTTCGGAAAAGCGTTCCAAATCGCTCAGCTACGTTTTCCGGTTGCGCAAGTTGAATGCGTCGCCGGTGGTGGAAGTGGCTCGCGGATCATTGACGGTGGTTTGCGTGACTCATCACGCCGGTGGAAAAATGTCAGCCTGCAACATCCCAAAGAACATTGCCGACCAGATTGAAGTTGCCCCGGCGCCGCTGCTCGGCTGATTCCCTGCCCGAAAACGTGTCAGCGCGGGCGCGAACGCTCACGCCAATGAGTGACGGCTCCGTTCACAAACTCCACCTCTGCCTTCACAAACTCGTGTGATTCGTAGGAATGTTCGAGCCTCCTTTCCAGCACGATTCCTTCAGGGCGTCCCCGCCCGTAGTAACTGCGAACACTGCTCCAATGGTCTGGGCGAAAAGCCCAATAGCTGTGCGGCTGCAAATACACTTCTTTGTAAAGCCACAGCAGGTACGGGCCCTGCGGATTCTCCGCCGTGACAATTTCGGAAGGCTTTCCCCATGCCAGGTAAACCGCGTCCGCGGTCATGCCCGCTTTGATCCGCCCCTCGTCAACCAGCGTTTTGAATTCCAGGGTCAAACTTTGATAAACCGTCCGCCTTTCCGCCTTGCGCTTTTCGAGGGTGCTCGTCGCGCATCCGGCCAAAAACAAACTCAAGAGGAGAAAAAGAAATCTCATTGGGGCCGTGGCCGCATCGCCCAGCTTTTCACCACATCGTTGGAAAAAACAATCTCCGCACTGACGTAATCGCGCGGGATGTAGTCGAACGTCAGGCGTTCCGAGGGAAACCCGCGGCCATAACCGCTGTGCGAACCGGTCCAGTAACGTTGTTCCTGAAGGTAGCTTCCGTAATAAAGCCATTTCGTGGTTGCTCCGTGTTCGCTCTCGGACTTCAGGATTTCAGCCGGAGGCCCCCACGCGATATAGACCGCGTCCTGCGACATGCCCACCTTGATTTCCCCCTTATCGACCAGGGCTTTGATCTCGGGTGCCAGCGCGCTGTAGGCCTGGAGGCGCTCTTCCCGCCGCTTCTCGAAGGTGTTGGTGGTGGAGCAGGCCGTGAGGAAAACAACACTCAGGCTGAGCATAATGAATTTCACAGTTTTAAGACGCTTGGGACTTGGGAATTTTCACGCGGGAAAATTCGCCGATAATCCGATTGATGTAAAGATCGCCCCTCCCTAAACTCCGCCCCATGAATTGGCTTATCTTCGCGCTCATGACCGTGGTGACCTGGGGCGTTTACGGAGTGCTCTTGCACAAAGGTCGCGGCAACATGCCGATGGGAGCGGAGACGCCTCACGCCGGGTTGAAAGCGTTTTTGTTTGTTTGCATCGCCTACGCGTTGATTGGCCTGGCCGCCGCCGCCGTATTGAAACTCCGGGGTTCCAACTGGAGTTTCAGCAGCGGCGGAATCAAGTGGAGCCTTATCGCCGGTGGCGCCGGAGCGGTGGGCGCCTTCACGCTGGTTCTCGCGTTGGGAGCCGCCGCGCAAACCTACAAAGGTGCCGCGGCTGCCGCCGTGATGCCGATCGTTTTTGGCGGCGCGCCAATCGTAAACACCGTCGTCGCGATGACTCTGCATCCTCCCGAAGGCGGTTGGAAAAATTTGCCAGTCCCATTCCTGCTCGGGTGCGTGATGGCCGCAGTCGGAGCGTTTCTCGTCGCCAAATATGCGCCGTCGAATGTTGGCACCAGCGCCAAGCCCGCCGGGGCACAGGCGGCCCCGGCCCATTCCGCCAAAAACTAACGCGGCACATGGCCGACGGCAATCATCCCGACCGCACGGCGATTCAAGCCAGCCAGCTTGAACAACTCCGCAAACTCGTCGCAGCATTGTCTCCGTCGAACAAATTTTACACGAAGAAACTCCAGGCCGCCGGAATCACGCCGGCTGTTTCATTGCTGGCAGATTTTTCCGCTCAATGTCCGTTCACCACCAAGGCGGAACTTGTCGCGGACCAAGCGATTCACCCGCCATTCGGAACCAATCTGACCTTCCCGCTCGAGCGCTACACGCGCTTCCATCAGACCAGCGGCACGACCGGTCTGCCGTTGCGCTGGCTCGACACCCCAGAGAGTTGGGATTCCATGGTGCAGAGTTGGAAGGAAGTCTATCTCGCCGCTGGTGTCGGTCCTGGTGACAAGATTTATTTCGCCTTTTCGTTTGGCCCGTTCCTTGGCTTTTGGCTGGCGTTTGACGCCGGGCAGCAGATGGGAGCGCTGTGCATTCCCGGAGGCAGTCTTGGCAGCGCGGCGCGTGTCAAAGCCATTCTGGACAACCAGGCCACCGTGCTTTGCTGCACGCCGACTTATGCGCTGCGCCTCGCGGAAATCGCTCAGGCGGAAAAAATCGACCTGGCAGATTTACGGTTGGAAAAAATAATCGTCGCCGGCGAGCCGGGCGGCAGCATTCCCGCCATCCGCGAGCGCCTGCAACAATCCTGGCGGGGCGCAAAGGTTTTTGATCATCACGGCATGACGGAGGTCGGGCCCGTCACCTACGAATGCCCGGCGCAACCTGGAATTCTGCACGTGATCGAATCGGCGTATCTTCCGGACATCGTCGATCCCAAAACGGGCGAGCCAGTCGCGCGCGGCGTCACGGGCGAACTCGTTCTCACCACCCTGGGGCGCATCGGCTCTCCCCTCCTCCGCTACCGGACGGGCGATCTCGTCCAGGCTGTCGAGACGGACGACTGCGCTTGCGGCCGAAAAGTTTTGGCGTTGCGCGGCGGAATCCTGGGGCGCGTTGACGACATGCTGATCGTGCGCGGGGTCAACATTCACCCGTCCGCAGTCGAGGCGATCCTGCGGGAATTCGAGGACGTCGCCGAATTCCAGGGGGTCGTGCAAAACCAGTCGAGCATGACGGAGCTTTTGATCCGAATCGAGCCAGCCCCCGGTTGCGGAAATATCGAGGAATTGACGCGGCGCATCGAAACAAAATTACAACTCGCTTTTGGATTGCGTGTGCCGGTCACAATCGTGAAGATCGGGTCGTTGCCGCGATTCGAGATGAAGTCAAAACGTTGGGTAAAGGGTGGGATGGGCGAATAGATTTGATGAAAGCAATCTGTGTAAATCAATTCGGCGGGACGGACTCGTTGCGCCTCAGAGAAATTCCGACTCCGGAACCAGGCCCCGGTCAGGTGTTGATCGCGATTCGGGCGGCCGGAGTCAATCCCGTCGAAACCTACATTCGCTCTGGAATCTACCCGAACCTCCCGTCGCTGCCGTACACGCCGGGTAGAGATGGAGCCGGCGTGATCGAACTCGTCGGCGAGGGCGTCACCGCTCTGCGTCCCGGCGACCGGGTCTTCACCTCGGGAACATTGACCGGAACCTACGCGGATTACGCCCTGTGCGACGCCGCCGACGTTCACCTGTTGCCGGCAAAAATTTCGTTCAGTCAGGGCGCAGCCATCGGCACGCCCTACGGCACCGCTTATCGGGCCTTGTTTCAGCGGGCGAAAGCCGCAGCCGGCGAAACCGTCCTTGTTCACGGGGCCAGCGGCGGGGTGGGCCTCGCCGCCGTCCAGTTGGCTCGCGCGGCGCGCTTGACGGTTTTTGCCTCGGCCGGAACCACCCGCGGTCGTGAATTGGTGATGAAGAACGGCGCGCACCACGCATTGGACCATCGCACGCCGTATTACCTGGAGAAGGCGCTTACACAAGCAAAGCACGGGGGGTTCGACATTATTTTGGAAATGCTGGCCAACGTGAATCTTGGGCAAGACCTGCCGGCCCTGGCCCGAAATGGGCGCGTGGTCATCATCGGCAGCCGCGGAACCGTGGAGATCAACCCCCGCGACGCCATGTCCAGCGATGCCACAATTTTGGGAATGGTTTTGGCAAACGCGACCGAGGACGAGCGGGAGCGAATTTACGCGGCCATCTGCGACGGTTTGAAGATGGGGACGTTAAATCCGGTCGTGGGCAAGGAATTTCCACTGGAGCGGGCGTCGGAAGCGCACGAGGCGATTATGATGCCGGGCGCACTCGGCAAAATTGTCCTCCGGCCGTAATCTCTGAAACACCCAGCCCGATCGCGCAAAACAGAGCCCCTGGCACTGCAAACCTGGACTTCAATTCTGTCGGATTTTCGCGATCGGCGCGCAGGTTCCGATCACCACCGGCGATTGGCATTGGCGCTCCGTCTCGACTCGCGTTGCCAACATTCTCCTTTTCTATCCAGCTCCTTTGCCGTTTATTCACGATCAATTTATGAAAATTGTTTTAGCTTATTCCGGCGGTCTCGATACCTCGGTCCTCATGTCTTGGATCAAGGAAAAATACAACGCCGAGATGATCGGCTTCTGCGCTGACATCGGACAGGAAGAGGAACTCCACGGCCTCGAAAAGAAAGCCATCAAGACCGGCGCATCCAAGATTTACATTGATGACTTGCAGGAGGAATTCGCCCGCGACTTCATTTATCCCATGCTCCGCGCCGGGGCGATCTACGAGGGCCAATACTTTCTCGGCACGTCCATCGCGCGACCGCTGATCGCCAAGCGCATGGTCGAGATCGCGAAGAAAGAAAAGGCTGACGCCATTGCGCACGGCGCGACTGGAAAAGGCAATGACCAAGTCCGCTTCGAGTTGACCGCCGCCGCGCTCGCGCCGGATTTGCAAGTCATCGCCCCGTGGCGCGACGAACGCTATCGCAGCGAATTTCCCGGTCGGCAGGAGATGATTGATTACTGCGCCGCGCACAAGATTCCCGTGCAGGCCAGCGCCAAGAAACCGTATTCGATGGACCGCAACCTTCTGCACATTTCCTACGAGGCGGGCATTCTCGAAGACCCTTGGTTCGACGCGGGCGATTTGAAGAATCGCGATTACTTCACAACGCTCTCTGTATTTCCCGAAGATGCGCCCAACAAACCTGAGTTCGTCGAACTCGATTTCGTCAAAGGCGATTGCGTCGCGGTCAATGGCAAGAAAATGAATCCGCTCGGTGTGATGAAGACCTTGAACAAAATCGGTGGCAAGCATGGCGTCGGGCGCGTGGACATGGTCGAGAACCGGTTCGTCGGCATGAAATCGCGCGGTGTGTATGAGACGCCCGGCGGCGCGATCCTGCATTTCGCGCATCGCCAGATGGAAAGCCTCACGATGGATCGCGAAGTCATGCACCAGCGCGACGCGCTGATTCCGAAGTATGCCGAACTCGTCTATAACGGTTTCTGGTATGCGCCCGAACGTTACGCGCTCCAGGCCTACGTCGAGGAATCGCAAAAGAACGTCACCGGCACGGTGCGCGTGAAACTTTACAAGGGAAACGTCATGGTGGCTGGACGCAAATCGCCCGTGAGCCTCTACAACCCGCACATCGCCACGATGGAAGCCGACCCGACCAAGGCTTACAACCAGGACGACGCCACCGGCTTCATCCGCCTGAACGCCCTGCGCCTGAAAGTCGCGGCGAAGGTGCATGGGAAGAAGAAGTAATGGCTCGGCAAACTTGAGGTGCCAAATTGGAACCTCAAGTTGAGTATCAACCTATCGCAATTTGCGACCGCATGGAACTGAAGCGATATGATCAAACAAGTTCAAACAATGGTTGACAACATCGGCTCGTTGATTCGCACGATTCGCGGGCAGAAAGTCATTTTGGATTCCGACTTGGCGCACATTTTTGGCGTGCCGACATTTCGTTTCAATGAAGCCGTTAAAAGGCCTGGGCGAAATCAGCCCGAAAGAGTTCGCGCAATTCATCGGCCAGGAAATGCGTTTGAGCAAAGTGGAATACGCGCCGCGCGCCGAGTCCGGCCCGATCTTCACCTTCTACATGGGCAAGAACACGCCCGAGCGCAAAGATTACATCATGGACAAGCTCGTCGTGCCGGTGGATGAGTGAGCCGAAGCGCCGAAGAAGAGGCGTTGAAAACGGAATGGAAGAAAAGTCCCGCGAGTTCACGGAGAAAGGCAGCGAACTCTACGCGAAGGCGTAAACTCGCAAGCGAAGCAACCAGCACGCCTCAGCCAAACAACATCGTCTTCGCCTGGGTCGTAATGGCTTGGACCGCTGGGTGGGTCAGCTTGCGCTCGACGCTGATGGCGTAAAATTGCAGGCGGCACTGCTGCGTGTGGCCGATGACATGAAAGCCATAGCGCGCCGCTGCTTCTTTCGCCACTACCCCGGGCATGGGCATGAAACCGAGACCGTCTGCCGCCGCCACCGCCATCAGGGCCGTATCATCGAATTCCGCCACGAGCCGGGGACGAAGGCCATTACTATGAAACCATTTTTCCAACGTGCGGCGCAGGGCGCAGTTGGCGGCGGGCAGGAGTGCGGGCGCTTCGTTCAGTGATTTGGGAAACTTCCGCCTGAGCGTGGCGGCCAGCTTGGGCGCGGCCCAGAAGGTTACGCCGCATTCGCCGAGCAGATGGTTAAACGCTTTGATGTTGAGCGAACTGGGCGCGGGTTCGTCGGCCAGCACGACATCCAACCGGTAGGCGGCCAGTTGGGCCAGCAGGTCGTCCGCTTTGCCTTCGCGGCAGATCACTTGCACAGGTTGCGCCAGGTTGAAGACGGGCTTGATGATGCCGTAGCTGACCAGTTTGGGCAGTGAATCGGCGATGCCTATCTGGAAGCGCCTCGGGCGTAAGGTGGCTGGTTGCTTGGCGGATTGTAATAGTTCCTGACCGAGAGAGAAAATCTCCTCGGCAGAGATCAACACCCGGTGACCGGCCTCGGTCAGCGTCAGGGAGCGTCCGCCGCGCCGGAAAAGTTTTTCGCCCAGCACTCCTTCCAGCGCCGCAATCTGCGCGCTGATGGTGGGCTGGGAGACGTGCAATTTGTCCGCCGCCTTGCGCAGGCCGCCTTCCTTCGCCACGACCCAGAAGTAACGCAGGTGATGGTAGTTCAAGAATTCCATGCGGCCATGGTATTCGCTTTAACCTAATAGGCCATTCCAAAAGTCATAATAGGCTAAGTGTGACGCCGCCCGTATTCTCCGGCCATGAAAAGTTCAATCACATTGAAAGAGTTCAACGCCTTGTTCGACGCAGTTCAAACCAGACACGCAAACGCGCCGGCAATCCAGGGGTGGTCACCGCGACCGACGCTCGCAAGCCTTCCTGACTTCCGTGCCCAGCAGAACGGAAGTGAAGATACCTTTCGCGAGATGCTGCACCGGCGTGCCGCCACCCCTTCCGTCAGCGCCATTTCTTACCGTCACTACCGAATTAACGAGTGACCCCATCAAAGGCGATTATGAAACGAATCAAACGCATCATCGTGGCAGTGTTGGGCGTGACGGTGCTGGCCTTGGGCATCGCGCTGATTGTGCTACCCGGCCCGGCGTTCCTCGTGATTCCTGCCGGGCTGGCGATTTTGGCGATTGAATTTGCCTGGGCCAAACGCTGCCTGCGTTCCGCGCGGGCGTTGTTGCCACACCGTTCCAAAGACGCCACTTCCCCGCGGAAGAAGGTCACCCTGCAATCCGTCCGGCGGAGCGCGGGCTTCCTGCTTCGGCAGGTTCGTCGGACTCTGTTGCCGAAACGAAAAGTCACATGATACTCATCCTCTTCCTCATCACTATGGCGATTGGCCTGCTGGCCCAATGGCACGTCAAGCGCGCCTACGCGCGGCACAGCCGCACGCCCGTTCAATCCGGCTACACCGGCGCAGAATCCGCACATGAGATTTTGCGGCAGTCCGGCATCACCAACGTCAGCATCGTCGAGCATGAGGAACTGCTCGGCAACCATTACGACCCCAAGCATAAACGACTCGTGCTTTCGTCGGCCAATTACCACGGCACTTCGGCGGCGGCGCTGGGCGTGGCGGCGCACGAATGCGGTCACGCCATGCAACACCAGCAGGCTTACGCGCCACTGCAATGGCGCATGGCGGCGGTGGGAGCGACCAGCTTCGCCAGCCAACTCGTGATGTGGATTCCGATCCTCGGCATGGCCACCGGACTGCTCGCTGGCAAGACCAGTCTGCTCATCATGGCCGTGGCCTGGGGCATCCTCATGGCCTTCAACCTCGTCACGCTGCCGGTGGAATTCGATGCCTCGCGCCGCGCCAAACTCGTGCTGGCGAACATGGGTTTCATCCAACGCGGGCCGGAATCCGCCGCTGTCAGCCAGGTGTTGACCGCCGCCGGCTGGACCTATGTGGCCGCGTTCATCTCGTCGCTGATCTATTTCCTGTGGCACCTGCTGCCGCTGCTCACCGGGAGGCAGCGTAACTAATTTCTCCCAGCACAAACCAAAGCAGACCTCTCGTTTATGCAAACTCAATTCCGAATTCGCGGCCTCAATGCCGACGCCAGCCTGCGCCTCTGGCTGGAGAAGCAGCTCGAACGCTTGCATAAGCTCATCCCCGTCTCCACCGCCGAAGTCGTGTTGGAACGAGAGCAGGACAGCGCGCCCGCCTTCCGCGCACACGTGCATCTGGCCGTGCCCGGCCCGGACATCCACGCTGCCGCTCGCGACCACACGGTGGAAGCCGTCTGGCTGAAGGTCGCCAAAAACCTGCGCCAACAAATCGAGCGCCGGAAAACGAAACAGGTCGCGCGCGCGAAGACCAACCACCAACCGCCACTGACGGCCAGCCGCTGGGCCGGGGCCGCCCCTGGTCAACGCGTATGAAATTCAAACCTAAGCGTGATATGGAGAAGGTCTGCTCGGTGTCCGGGTTCGTCGCGAAGCTGCGCCGTTTGGCCGACGCATTGGAAGCGGGTCAGCCGTTTTCCATCCAGGTCGCGGGCGAGCGCGTTCCGGTTCCACCCTCGGCTGTCCTCAGCATCGAGCACGAACGCGCCGGTGCCGAGGAGGAATTGGAATTCCAATTGAAATGGAAACGAAAGCCGCAAACCCCAGTCATGAACAAACAATGAAAGGTCAAACCATGAAAAACGAAACGAGGATGAACAAGAGAAATAAAAACAATGGTCACAAGAACGGATCGAATCGGATTCATTTTGAATTCACTTCGCCGACCGCCGAGTCGGTCGCCATCGTCGGCACTTTTAATGAGTGGCAGCCGGGCGCGACTCCAATGATTGCTCTTGGCCAAGGCCGATGGGTAAAGGACCTTACCCTGCCGCCCGGCGCTTATGAATACTGCGTGGTGGTGGACGGCGCGTATTTGCCCGACCCGCACTCTCAGGAAACCGTGCCCAATCCGTTCGGCGGTGTGAACTCCGTCGTGAGAGTGTCACAGCCCCGGCTTGAGCCGAGCGTCGCGCTGGCAGAAAGGAGCAATCCATCATGAAACGATTAAAAACCCGCGACGTTGAGAAGACCTATCCGGTCGGAGAGTTTGTGACGAAGCTGGGCCGGCTGGCCGATGCGCTCGGATCCGGTCGGGCTTTCACCATCTCTGTGGCCGGCGAGAGGCTGCGCATTCCCGCCGACGCCCGCTTCAACATCGAGCACGAACGCGAAGGCGCCTCGGAGGAACTGGAGTTTCAATTGAAGTGGAAGCGCGCATCGAAACCAGCCCGGCGCAAGGCCACTGAACACTCCCTCCGGCTGACCTGAAACCATCAACCCAAGCCATCTATTTATGACCACGACTCTTGAACCATCGACCTTCACTGATTCCGAGCGCGAGGCGCTGTTCACCATCTGCCTGCTCGCCGCGTTTGCGGACGGAGCCAAGGACGAACGTGAACGGGCCGAGTTGCAGCGCCTGGTGCAAAGCCTGCCCGACGGCGAACTGCACGCGGCTAAAGCCTTGAACAATGTCATGTTCAAAAAGATAGACTTGAAGGAAGTGGTGCTGCTGCTCACCACCACCGAAGCCCGTTCCCGCGCGGGTGAGATGGCGCTCTGCATCTGCGAGGCGGATGGACGCATCACCATTCGGGAGCACGAGTTCCTTTCCAAGCTGATCAAAGCTCTCAACCTGACGGC
>Ga0163144_10013095_pt1 | contig 17345 bp, 19 predicted proteins | sample OliLak19BULKMAT1_FD_123175 | JGI IMG/M metagenome (GOLD analysis project Ga0163144, IMG submission 123175) | Freshwater microbial mat bacterial communities from Lake Vanda, McMurdo Dry Valleys, Antarctica - Oligotrophic Lake LV.19.BULKMAT1 | ecosystem: Environmental > Aquatic > Freshwater >...
GGTTGCGCCCGCATCGGGCTGGGTTGCTTCTCTCTTATATCTCTATTATATCATTATCGACATGTAATGCAAGCCCTATTCAATCAAAATAATATAAGTTTATGGGGATTCTCGTCGCCTAAATCCTTGCTGCTGGCTCCCATTGATTCTTGGCATACATCTGACCGTGCCGATCATTGCATACGGGTGAATGGTCGCCTGCGGAAAGCCCCGTCTTCCCAGCATGTGCAGCCTGGCAACAGCCACAGCAGTAGCCAGCTTCCCCGAGCGCAAGCCGGTCACAAAGCGGATTGCAGCAAGCTTTGCTGGTAGCAAACCGAGACTCCGCTGTCGCCTCTTCGCCATCGTTATCCGCCGGCAGTGTCCAGACGTTTCCAGCGGTGAGCTCGGTGTACCCTAGACTCCCGGCGTCCACTTGGTCGGCGTACTCGCCGTTTGGAAACGCTTGCAACTCTTCGATGAAGTCCGCGTTCCATGGTCCCTCGACGAGCCGAACCTCGTGAAGATTGATCGCCGTCGCCATTGGCTCAGCGCGGATGATCTTGGATCCCTGCGGAAGCATTGCTCGAACCCGGCGGCCTTGCAGCCGCTTCAGCGTAACCTTTGCCGAATGAATACCCGAGGCACCTGGCTCCTGCTCAAACACCGTCTCCGCTCGGTCCCGGCGGTATTTCAGTTCATCCAGCCGTGACCAAAGATCCATCTGGCTTTCAACTTCTTCGGTCGACCATCGGTCCCGCACGACGTCGACGATGAACGGGTTCTCGTCGGAGTCCAGTCCCCATAGAACACCCGCCGTATAGCATCCGGCATCCTTGGTGCCCGCCTTATCCCACGCTCGCACGAGCCGAATCATTCTGGCCGGGCTGAATTCTTGACGAGGAATCACCTGGAACCGATCCGTCTTGAACATTGCTCCTTCCCGGATCACCGGCCGTTGCTGCAGTTGGCCAGCAGTTCCGTAAGTACCTAGCTTGCGCTCAAGTCCCCGTACGATTGGATCCGGAAGAAGCCTCGGTGCCAACAACTCACCGTCGACCTTGCGGGGGTCGCTGAATCCGATGACGGTTGTCTTTGAACGATTGCGTTCATATCGCATCGGAAGCAGCAGATGCTCCCACTCGCCTTCTAGATCCTCCGACAGAATATGGCCGGTCAAGTCTTTAGTGTGCAGCCGCTGCATCACGATGACACGCTGAACACGCATCGAAAGCCCGCGCGAACTCATGGTCTGATCCCACCACTCGACATCGCCCTCGCGCTCTTTCTTGCTTTGCGAACCTGCAACGTTGTGGGGATCGTCACCGACAATGTAGTTTGGGTGCTCTCCAGTGGCCCGGCCCTGGGTGGTCGATGCCATCCGGTACCCGCCTGCGGTTGTTTCGTAGTAAGTCTTCTGGTTCTGATTGCGGCGCAGACGAACACCCGGCCATCGCTTGCGGTACCAGTCACTGGTCACCAGTTCCCGCGTCGCCGAACTATCCCGGCTACTCAGCCCGTCGGTGTACGAGAAGAAAAACCATCGCGTCGATGGCTTGCGCGACCACTCCCACGGAGTCCAAAGAACGCACGTCAGCATGCTTTTTGAGCAACCGGGCGGAACGTTGATGATCAGGTTTTGTATCTGCCGGTCACCAACAGCCTGCAAATGCTCCGCGATCGCATCCACATGGAACGTCTCCACAAGCGGTTGAGGAGACGCAAACGGCCACGCAAGCCTCACGAACTGATTGAACCCCCGCGAGCTCAGCTCACGATCGATTTCAATGTCTATCTGTTCGGACGGGGCAACTAACTCCAGTTCAGTTTCGAACAACGCGTCACCCGTTCAATTGATCGAGGGTGACACGGACGCCGAAGATAACTTCTTCCGCACGTCCCTGAGGGCTATTAGCTCCTCAGTCGTCAACGATCGCAGGTCCATAGGTGCGGCAGCCGGAACTACATCCTGACCATCCGTCGTTGTCGACGCCCACTTGATAGGCGCTTCCAAGCCGAGAAGACGATCGATTCTTTGCTGAGCAAGAATCTTGTCTTTCATCGTCGAGTTGGGATTGCTGATAATCGAACGATACAGAGCAAGCGAAAGACTGCGCTGCTCATCTCGCTCCTCGCGAACCTCTTCCAGTAGCTGCTCCCTCGCGCGAGCAAGATAGTTCTCGCAGGTCCTGGCGCTGACAGAAAACTTACTTGCGAGGATTCTTTTGATCTGTGACTTCCTCACCCCCTGGGCGAGTAGTGCCACTGTCACGACGATCCTTCCCTCTATCTCGTCATCCGGAGTACGACCTGGATTAGCCGAAGGCTTCTCGTCTTCGATTCCCATTGTTTCCAGTGTCCGGAATTCCTAGGTCTACACTAACTGGCTAGCAAGAGAGAGCATCGCCAGTGAGCTTTACCTCACTGGCGATGCTGCACCAACGTCATCCAGCCTTCCCCGCCTCGCCTCGTTAGGCGCGACAATGCCGTTATACCCAGCCAAAAAAACCCTGCAACTTTGGCTGCGCATGTCTTTGCTTTTTCACCCCAAACATTTGGGCGGCAAACTGGAAGTTTCGACAAGTGAGGAACTTCCGGCTTTTTTCGGGATACAACTGCTGAGCTGCTCGCTCGTCGAAGTCGATCTTTCCCGCTCCCCTGATTGTAATCGTTTGCCCATTCACCATGCTTGAGACGATCCGGTCGTTCTTGTCTCCAGTGACTCTTACCGCTAAATGGAAGTTCTTTGCCCAGACATGAGACTCACTCACTCCGCAGAAGTAGACCACAGTGCCTTCCTGCACCATCAGCTCTATAGTCTCGTTCATCGGAACGGTGGTTGCCCTGATCACCGATAGTCGCTGACCAACAAAACACTTCTGGCAATGCTCGTTGTCGTTGAACCCGACAACGGTCATCGCCCAGAAAAAGCGGTATCCAGTCAAAACGCTTGACTTGGATCGGATCATTATTGCAAACACACCCTGACTCCCATTTAAAGATTAAGTTACTTTCGCCACCTGCTTGGTGGAAATCTTCGCCGTCTCTGCCTTGAGCTCCTCGAGCCGCTCCGTACAGAGCCACTTAAAGAACCCTTCCATCGTGCTGTGCTCGGCCTGGTAAAGCCGCAGCGTCGACACCAACTCCTCAAACTCACCTGACGCAAGTCGAATGTTCTCCTTGCCGACTCGCGCGGCGACCGGCGTAGCTCCACCGGCGTTCGATTGGTCCTTCGTACCCTTGAACGAAACCACGTTGCCGTCAGACGCTGCCGCCAACAAGAGATCGATCTCCAGTTCCGAATAACCCACCGACATCATGAACTCCGTATCGACGAGCTGGGAAATCTCATCTCCCAATATCGCGTCGTCCCACTCGCTCAACTCTGCGAGCCGATTGTCGGCAATGCAGTACGCTGACTTCTCTTTGTCCGTCCACCCACGGCAAGTCGCTACCGGGACCTCCTCAAGACCCAGTATTTCCGCCGCCAATAATCGCCCATGGCCAGCGACAATCGTCCCTGTCTCGTCAGCCAATATCGGCATCGTGAAACCAAACGTCTTGATGGCAGCCGCGAGCTTGTCGACCTGTGCGTCGCTGTGCGTCCGCGAGTTTCCCGCGTACTTCCTTAACTCCTTAACTGCCACCAACCGAACTGCCATGGCAGGCCAATGCTTTCCACTTTCACTCATAATATATTGTATCAAAATTATATTGTTATGTCAAGTTGCTTGTATAAGAAACACGTGCGTTGTCACTTACTCAGACAGCGCAAGCGCCTTTAGCATTTGCTCGCTGCGACCAACTCTCGAGCCGTCTGGCCACGGCATCTCGAATTCAAACTGTACGGCCTTCCGTTTCTCTTCATCAGAGATCTCTCGCACCTTGCGTCCTACAAGGAGCCAGTAGCCCAGCTCCTGCCAGATATCGAATACTTCGAAGCCGTATCGCTCAAACAACTCTTTCGCTTCCTGCGTGTAGTGATACTTCTGGAAGAACCATTTGCCCTCTCGCCAGATTGCTGTGAGCCGGTTCTCATCAAGGAACTCAGGCCGCCGTATGGCGCGTCCCATTGAGCTCGTACGGGCCATGTCGTTCTCGTATCCTTCCATCGATCGACTCGTCGAGAAGACACGCCCACCCATCTTGGTGAACGCGTTAAGGCAACCCATCACCGCCTGCTCAGCTTCCACTGAATCCACGCTGTTGAGCACCGCTTCCAAGACCGTTCCGTCGTAGAGACCTCCCTCGACAACGTCTTTGGCTACCCGATCGATCATGCGGTAAACGGCGGGCTTGTTGATGTTGTTCTTGAAGCCGATGCGGCGAAAGAACTCGATGTCCATGACGTGGAATCCCTTTGAACGCAGGTCTCTTGGGTAGGCTCCTTGCCCGGAGCCTAAGTCAAGGACGCGCATTGTTGGAGTCTCCTCTAAAGCCGGAATGACCCGGAACAAATAGATTCGACTTTGCGTTACCGCAGAGTCACCCACCATTCGTTTGGGCTGAGCCAGCGACTGCACGTACGTCTCTCGCTTGATCCCGTCGTAGGTAAATACACCATAGAGCCGATTGAGAGCATGCTTAGCAAACTCGACTTGCTCGTCCGGAAGCACAAACACGTCTATCTTTTCCCCAAGGGCGGCAACCGCCAATGCGTACTGAGCAGCATGGATTACATCGCCATCGAGCGACGCGACGCAAGCACCCCAGGGCCCATAGGTTCGAACCATCTCCGCGATAGAACCCCGGACCATAACTCCCTCTCCGCGAAAGTTGGCTATCATCGATTCTGGGTCCACCTGATGGTGCCCCACATGGTCAAACTTTGGGAACTTTGCTCCCTCGTCGCCAAAGTCGAGATCGGTACCGTTGTGCAATTGGTTGAATCGCACTTCATCGTACTGCGTCGTGTCTTTCGCTAGCCAGTACACCGGAGCCCGCTCAATTCCCAGCCGCCTCAGCGCCTTGGTTCTCTGGTGACCCGCCACTATCGTGCCATTGCGCACAATAATCGGCTTAATGACCCCCAGTCGCTCTACGCTGTCTCGCAGCGCAGCAAGGTCCTCGTCGGTGATCTTTCGAGGGTTATAGTCGGCGCCCTGGATCTTCGTGATGTCTGCGTTCAGCTCAAGCACTCTTTTTACTCCCCAGAAGCCATAGGAAAAAGCCGTTTTTAATCGACTTCTGTTTTACATAGAAATGCAAAAGCGCAGTAATGATATTCTCTTCCGCCTCAGTGATAGGAATCGCCTCGCGGCCGATTCTGGCCTCCCTGGCCATGTCGAGAACATCAGAAACTACGGACTTGCCCACTGGCTTGGCGATGGGCTTGCCTGTGAACGATACTTTCGCTTCTTCATGCGCAATGCGGAGCAGGTCGTCCAGCTCTCCTTGATCAAACCCGATGTCGTTGATTGCATCGTGCTCGGCTAACTGAGACAGCTCAAGCCTCAGCTTGACATCGTCCCATTCGCTGATTTGTGCCAATCGATTGTCGGCGATGCAATAGGCACGCTTCTGTTCGTCGCTCCATCCATTCGCGCGAACCACGGGTACTTGCTCGAGTCCCAAGAATTTGGCTGCCTCAAGCCTCGCGTGGCCTGCGATCACTGTGCCGTCCTCACCAGCGAGAATCGGCATCGTGAAACCCCATCGCTCAATCGCCGCAGCGATTCTCTTTACTTGTTCGTCGCTGTGTTTGTTTGCGTTCCCTGCGTACTTCAGCAGGGACGACAACGGAACCAGCTTTGGCCTGAGTGCCGGCCAAGCTTGTTGCTCTGACATAGTTACCTCTCGGATTTGCGGACCAGTCGCTTCGTGATAACCCCATCCGCTCACATGTCAAAGCAACATCCATCGTTGCTAGATTGAACCTGCAGCCGCCACTCTCAAGGCAGCTCGAACCACCTTGCTCGAACTCCCTACCCCCAAAGCGTCGGCTGCACACTTCAAGTAGCTCAGGTGCCCTTCTGACAATTTAAAACTAGTTGCCCGGCCTTCGGCAAATGGACTTTGCTCATTGGCTAACTCGTCTGACTTGATTAGTTCTTTTCTGAGTGAATTACTCAGCTTCGAAATGTCCTCGGAGGTCGCCGCTCGTAGTCGTATAATCACTTCTCGCAACGCAGCCACTACGGTGCGGCATTCATAGGACTCCTTCAGCGCTTCTAAGTAATTCCGATCATCTTGACTGAAGTAAATAATCAGAGTCCTAAATTCGGCCATCTTCCAGCTCCGTAAGTTTTCCATTATGTCAATTCTGTGGCGTTGGATTTCAAACGCTCCCATGCCCGGATACCGGCTGAGTCGTCGATCGATTTCACCAAAGATTTCGCCAGCGCAACCATCATCGAATCCGTGTCGTCGGTCAAGCTAGCAAGCCCGCCTTCGCTAAACTTACCCTCGATCGACTCAGAAGCTACGAGCTTCTGACACATCAGATCCATGGCTCTGGCCTGCATGGTACCACTATAATAAAAATAAAACACCCTACACTCTCTCGTCTGGCCAATTCGCAGCGCGCGGGCAGACGCTTGCCTTAACGTGTATAGCGAATATCCGGTCTGGTACCAAAAAAGCGAACAGAAATTGTGACCCGCGACTCGGTCAAATAGGTCGAGCCCGGTCTCTACTAAACCCGGATGGCTGATGATCACATCGCAGTGCTTGCCACGCTGAGCAATCCATCTCTCCCGGTCTTTTGTCGGCACTGCCTGTGATCGCATGACTTCAACTCGCAAGCCTCGCTCTCGCAAGAGACTTGCTAGTCGTGGCTGCACGTCATACTTCTGAGTCATGTTGGCAAACACCCAAACCTGACGCCGTTCACCGACCTCTTTGATTATTGCATTGACCAACTGCCGTTCTTTCGGCCTCATAAGATCAGCGTCAAGGTTCGCTGGCGAGCAAACGGTGCACCATGAACCTTCGCTTTCGTACCCGATCGTTGGCCATCCATGCGGCCTATCTGCATACCCGATCAACAAGTGAATCATCGTTGACATCGCGGCTCGGCCACCCTTCGACATCATCATAGAACGGCAATGCGACTGGAATTGCGACTCCAAATTCTTGCATTCTTTCTTGGTCTCTTCATCCGGATCACACGCTATCACTCGCTCGAACTGCGTCGGCAAATCCGCAGCGACTTCGTCCAGCGATAAGAACACAGCTTTATCGAGAAGGTGGTCAGAGAACATCGCAGGCATGACGCCGGGACGTTCTCGCGTCGACTGGCTCGACTTCGATTCTCCCATGCTCATTCGGTTACTCTTCCCGCCGCTGGTCTTTTCAGTAATTACTCGTTCGATCCGTCCGTAACGCTCCGCGAACAGCGACCTCGCATGGAATTCTTCTCCAGCGCTAATCAACGACGATGGCGACGATCTCCAAAGAAGCCCGTGCATGTCGGTTGCGTAGCCGCCCATGATCGTGCCAGTCAGCCCGATGAAGAACTCACAGCTAGACGTCAACTTAGACATGGCAACTGCAATAGCAGTCGCCGCGCCCTTTGCTTGGTGCATTTCGTCAACGACAAGATGCCGGAACATTCCACGCATCTTTCGCTGGATGAACGTTGCAATGGGCCATCGATCGAATTGCCGATGCCACTGATACAGCGGTTCGTCACACTCCTCACACTTTCGCTGTCGCGCCTCGAGTTTTGCGACCGACATCGGAAGCCTCATGCCTTGCTCTCCGCGCTTTCCTTCCTCACAAATCATCGCGTGACATTTCGGGCAACAGGGAGCGCCGTCGATTCCTTTGACGTACGAGGGCTTCCAAGGATTCCCCAGCTTTGCCGAACTGCTCGACAGAATCATCCACTCAGCTCCCTGCGGAGGTTGCCGCAGCTTTGCAAGCGATGTCAGCTCGTTGTACTTTGTCACGATGCTCGCCTTCACGCCAGGTATCGTGTTCTGGAGCTCTCGCTTCCACTTTTCGACGAGATGCGGGGGGCACATCACGATCGAACGATACGGCCGGCCATCTGCTTCTGTATGGGCGACCGCCGCGCCAATCAGACTCTTTCCGCATCCCATCTTGGCTGTAACCCAGACTGCTTGATTGCGGCGCAGCGCCTTTACCGACGCCGCGATCACGTGCGCCTGAGCCGGCAACGGCTTGCGGACAAAGTTGAACTCCGGCAGCGGATCTCTGCCCGGAACGTGAAGCGGCTTGAATGCCAACTCCACCTTCGTAGCTAGTTCATTGCCAAACTCACTGAGATAGTCAATCAACGTCTCAACCATAACGAACAACCTCTCTCTGCGAAGTCACACTGGAAGAAGGAATTACTAGCTCACCAGACCGAATGCCCTGGCTAACAAACTGATCAAGAATCTCTGACTTAAGAATGCAGTAGAACGCCGATTGTCCGACAAAATGTCGGCATTCGTAAAGGAGTTTCGCCGCTCGGCAGCGGCCGATGATGTAGGGAATCCACTCTGGCAACAGCGGCGTTGTGAACTCAGGTGACATTAAGAACTCTGTCATCGCGACTTCTAACTCGCCTGTTAGAAAACGCGGATCTTGGGTCCGTACGACCAATTGCCAAAGATTGTAAAGCGGCAATTGTACACGCGAGATCACATACGGTTTCGCATCGAAGATTATGGCAGTTTCTTTATTTGTCCTGATAACAAGGCGGTCTCCCTTTGGAGCCTTGAGTGCAGCCGACGCAGCTTTCATCGCTTCCGCTGGCCCGACTATCCAAGCGCTGCCCACAGAACCATGGATTTCTTCACTGAGCGACAGGACGTCAATCGAAACGCTTAGCTTCTCGCCGCAGGTAAGCACGCCGCCCATTACTTCATTCGCTCTCATTGGTGCCCTCCGTCTCGGCTTTTTTATCGGACTCGGCAATTGAATCGGTCAGCGTTTTGATAATGCCGTCAGGCTCAACATACCGCACTGTCAACTTGATCTTCTGTGAGATTACAGTCTTAGTCGTGACTCCCGACTCCTCTTTGATTCGTTCCTTCGATTTCTGAAACTCCTCTTTTGCCGCAGTTCCACGTACGACATGCGGTGGACGCCCCTGCTTTTCAACTACACCGTTCAGGTGACCTCCGGCTAGCAGTAATGCGAGATGCCCTTTGCCGAGCTTTAGTGGTGGCCGAGGGACCTTGGATGTAACAGAGTCCCTCAGCATTCGTCCGCCCGCACCCGACGCGTTGGCTGCGTCGATTAAGGCGTGCGGCGAGTACTTCGTCGGAGTGAAAAGCTTCGGCAGAATCCCACGGCCAACCCTATAGATTGGGCACATATCAATACTTCCGAAGTCGTCACGTGCCGATGGTCTCGCGAGTGTGTTGTTGGATCTGATAGCGAACCATACGGATTCCCCAAATCGTCGATGCTCTCTTGGAAACGGCGCACAGGATATTCGCGTGCAGTACGCCCCCATCAAGTCACCGAACTTGTAGTTGGCTTTAAGGCGACCCGGCCCAACAAATACCAGCACGGAGCCTTCGCGTGTGCATGATAGCGCCCGCGATAGAAAGGATGCCTCCACTCGCCCGCTACCGCCCCCGAACTCATCATCAAACGGCGGGTTGACGTAGGCGAGCGAGACCCGTCCGTCAAATCGACACGAATTAAAATCGATTTCCTTGCCGACGATCGCCCCAGGCAAGTTAGCTTCTAAAGCGTTTGATCTCCTGCGATCAAGCTCACCTGCGACTACTCGGTCGTAAGGCAACCCTAGGTTGTCGGCCAACCTTTTGACCGCCAAACCCTCTCCGGCGCAAGGGTCCAACAGCGCTGCTGACTTTTCCGCAACCAAACGCGTCGAAATTAGATCGATTACTGGCTCTGGAATGGGGTAGTAGCCCATTCTAACTTGTGCTGCTTGTCTCATTTATGGTCCTGCCTAGGTACTTAGAGGTCACTCGCTCTGCGCAAGGCGATAGGATTCATCGCACTGCTCCCCACATCCAAAGTCGATATGTCTCCACAAGTCGTCGAGTACTCCGCTCTGCACACTCGGCCGCAAACTCGCGAAATCTACTAGGCATAGCGGGCAATCGTCGTTCGTCACTAACGACTTATCACTATCGACCTCGATCGATTCGATCGCCCTGTCCCGAGCGAACACTTTGCAATTGAAAAATCCAGTGACCCCCATCGATGAGAACTCGTCCAGTTCAACACAAAATCGGTGTTGCACGGCAGAAAGCGTTTTCGACATAATAGAGAACCCTAGTGTTTTCGAAACTTGGTTGTTGTTATATCGTAATTATATCGCCATCGACGGTCGAAAGCAATACAAAAACGATATAATTCCAGGGTTTATTCCGGAATGTGTCTCCGGAGTTTCGTTCGCAGCCTTGCGGCTCCGGTTCGCGTGGCCAATTGCTGAGCGCTAGTAAGTCCGTTGTCGGTAAACAGATTGATCGACAGGTACACAGCCCAGTCATCACAGTGGCTCCTGAGCAGCGGCACAATCACGGAACTGCCGATCCCATCGGCTGTGTAGACGTCTTTGAGGATTCCCTTTGGAAGCAACTTGGTGCGGACAACTTCGAAGTCTCGGTCGGTGTTTACCGCCGCTCCGATTTTATGTTTGTATCCGCGATCTAAGACTGTCCTTTGCCACTGGTGCTTTCGAGGTCTGAGTTCTTGCGAGAGAATCACTTCGTAGACGACAGTGCCATACGACGGAAAGAGGTTGCTGCCGTTTTCTGCGACCAGCATGACCACTCGGGCACAACCGAAGTTCACCCCAACGGCCACCAGGGCTTCGTAGATCTCAGTTACGTTGGCGATACGCTTCGATATTCGTGTTGCCCGCCGGCGACGAGATTTGTAGCGTTGGACCCAAGCGCTTCCGGCAACGCTACCAGCGACCGCCGTTATAAATGCAACGGCGGCCGAAGCTGCTTCGGCCGCCTTGCGTATATCATCCGTGTCAATTGTCATGTGCGAGTACATTTCCAGTTGCCCGCTGGCCTAGTCGCTAATTGCAAACCCGCTGACCAGCCGCGTTGATGTAGCAATTGCCACTGGCTGCAATCCTTGCACGAGCGCGGCCTAGAAGCAATCGTCGCACCGGACCAGCCGTCACCTCAATTCCACCCCTCCCTGAACTTGTAGTTCGCACTTGCACCGAGCCCACGGAATGTACCAGCACTGGCTGTTGCCTAACAATTACTTGTTGAGGCGACTGGCTGGTTAAATCTACATAGAATCCTGTATTTGGATCCGTATATCCGCTCAGCGTGGCACCAGGCGGGACGTCGAACCCGCCTCGGTAGTCCACCCCAACGCTGACATTTCGGGTCACCACCTGCCCAGAACTTGTTTTGAATGCAAGCTGCACCTTGGCAATTTCTTCACGGGCAATTGTCCGCGCTTCATCCGCCGTGATACGAGTCGCGTCCAACTCGGCAACCTTCACCTCAAGCAGATCCAACCGATCCTCAAGTCCTGCGATGCCTGCGACTCTTCCGTTTTTAGTCAGCACACTTTTTTCGGGTGGCGCGACCACAATTTCGGGAACGCGACCGTCCGGTCCGTCGAACGGCCCCGAAGTGTCCGATGCTTGTGCGCTCGGCATGCAAAGCAATGCCAGCGACAGTAATAACCCCAACTCAGTCGAACTCATTTTTAGTCTCCGGTGGTTGTTGTGGCTCCGACCCGATGCCGTCGCCAATTCTCATCTCGCGAATGCCCCTAACGATTTGGTTCAACGTTCGCACTTCCGCCTCCAACTTCTTGATGCGGTACTCGTGATCATTTACACGAGCCCGCTCTTTGATCAACCCTTGCGTCTCCGCGTCCAGTCCAGCCGCGACCTCCGTGTCTTGCTCCGGTGCAATGGAGACGTTCGGTTGAATAGCCGCAGGATTCTCTTGCGGCACCTTGCTTCGTTGCCAGAAATCTGCCAAGAGAATCGCAAGAACCAATGCCGATACCCCAAGCACCACGCTCAAACACACCTTTTCGATTTGGTTCATTTCTCACCTCGATAGCTAATCTCGAGATGCCGCACTGACGACAACTCGATCGGTCCGAAGAACTGCCAAACCTTGGGACTGCCTGTGATCACAATGTCGAAGTAAGCCCCACGTTGCTGGCTCACGCTATGCTTCTGGAATCCAACCTTGTATCCGTGATCGACAAAGTCGTCTTTGAGTTCCGCCCACCACTTCGCTGGCCATCCGACGCGGTCGACGTCGGTTATGTGCAGAGTGATCTCTCCAACAGGCGGTATGTCGACCGGCGCATCGGCGATGTCATCTTTGTCGATCCTCCCATCGCCACCACATGGCACGCATGTGCGAAACGTCCTGCCGTCCCCAACCTTGCCAGTTCCCTGGCAGTTGGAGCACTTACCAAGACTTCCATCGGGAGGAACATCCGGCATCGTGTCGGGGGACGACGCAACTAAGGCAATCTCTGCAGCCGCTCGATACTTCCAGTACTCCGAATTGGATTCAGGGACGGCTAGACCAGAACACCCGCCGGCCAATGCCAGAGACGTGAGCAGCCCCAGGCCGCACATCGGCCCCATTTTTGACACCCGCCAACCGAAGACAACTGCCGCCAAGCAAATGGCAGTCGCCGGTCCGATCAACAAACCCCAAAGCGTACCGATCGCCGCGAAGTGATCCTCGACCAATGGAGACGGCTCGCCCAAGGATCGCCTAACAATTGCCCATCCGGCGCACGCTAGTCCGCTTGCAACTAATCCAAATGCCGCAGCTCCATGTGCCCACATCAGCACTGAAGCTACTTCGTTGTACCACTTCATTTGACCCTCGTATGTCTTGCGGCTGCTTACTGGGTCGCTTGTCGATGGTCCTTAGACCCACAGGCGACAAGCTCCTTTCTACTCTTGCATAAAACCATCCATTAATGACTTGAGCAATCGTCAACATCATATGCGTCCCTCCGCACCAAGGGATGCCTGCCGACGAGGTCTGAACCCCACTGAATCGCTAAACGCGTGCTTTTCACCACCGCGAGTCCCTCGCATGTAGTCCGTCAGCGTGACAATCATCGCACCCTCGGGCCAAGGTTTGTACTCCTCGGGCACGTCCCCAATCTTGTTCCACAAGCCCCATGTCTGGTCGACGAAGACGAGCGTGTCTCTGTGATACTTCCGGCGGTCGTCGAATCCGAACGCCATCATTTCGTGGGCCCACTCATCCTCGAGGCCTGACAGCCACGAGACTCCGTCCTTGCCTCCCTTAGACGAAACTCCCATCATGGACCCGCAGCCGAAACCAAACCCGTTCCAGATGACAGTCAACATTTGGTTCGCGTCTTGGTCGTCAACTTCGACTACTTGCTTAGGTCCCTGAGCCCGATTGAGATCAAAGATCCACTTCGGAAGTCCCGTCTTTCCGTAATCGACGCCGATCTTATAGTACTTGTCGTAGTTGGTGAAATCCCACACCTCGCCGGTCGGCGACACCACCTTTGTCTCTAACAGAATGCCGATCTTTGCGGCGGCCATTGCAATCCGACTTGGACTCGCTCCAGCACCCGTATGCCCGCGCATGGAGTAGAGATCAGCAGAAGCCGATCGCTCAACGTACTCAAAGTTCTTTCGCCGTTGCTCAATGTCGAAGCTCCGGGCAGCATCCCTCATGTTCCGCATGGCGACCGAAACGCAATCGCCTGTCAGTTGCCGCTCCCGGAAAGCCTTAATCGGGTCCAGCTTAAAGAAAGACGTGTGGGGACAGCACAACTGACCCTTCCAGTCCGAGTGCATTGCTGCCGCACCAGCGACCATCGACAGCATGTAATTGTTTTGGCCGATCGATGATCGGAATTCATCGCGGCATCGCTGCGCGTAGCGCCGTAAATCCCTCGGTAGATGGTCGCTATTCGTCACCGCCCCAAGGAACTCGCCCGATCGATAAGCGTTGCGAATACCACTTGGGGTCGAAAACGTCCTCTCGGACTTTGCATTGATCGCCTGCTCAGCAAAGAATCGATGTGCTAACTCTGCGTATTTCTTGCTCATTTCGCATCCCCTGCAGCCTTGGAAATTGCGTCAAAGATCTCGACGAGCTTTTGCTTGTCGCCACTCGCGAACGTCTTAGGCTCCCAGCCGTCGCCCTCCTTACTCCTGGCAATGCCCAGGTGGCCCGCAATCGCTGCGTCGATTTCTTTGCCGACTTGCACACCGGATTTCGTGTCCAGGTCGTCTAAATAGGCACCCTGGACTTCCTCTAGGATTCGACTGTCAGCCAACCGATCGCCACTTTTGCCAGCAACCGCGTCGCTTAAGCCTCGATAGACTTCGTACACTAGCGCCGCTTTTACTGGATCGGTCGCTAGCTTGGACTCGATTGGGAACACCAGTTCGCTCAAGTCTCGCACTGGCACCACTGGAACCGGACCAGGCTTAACGTTTGCAGGGGAGTGCCAGTACCGATCGTACACAAACACTCCGACAACCAGCGCGAAACAAAACGATATAGCCAACGGCCACGCATTGGACGCTGGTTCTTCGAGGTACTCGACCTCGTCAACGTCATTCTCGGCGCGAGACTGATGCTGCACCTTTGATACGGCGACTCGATCCGTCGCCCGAGTCTTTCCTGTAGCTACCCTATCTGCCATTGAGGCAACTCCTATTTAAGTGGTTCTTCGTCTTCTGATTCGTCGTCGTCGACGAGGTGGTACAGGCACCGGGGTGATTTCGCCGTCTGGATCCGACCGCCTTCTTCTGCGGCGTCGCCCAAATGGCCACCACCACAGAAACTTCGAGCGGACCCAGTCCCAGAAAATCGCCTTGATCCAGATCGATGCGTACGCCATTGCGTCCTTTAGGAATCCAGCCCCATATGGCCGCATCCAGTTACAAATCGCCTTGACAATCGCGAGACCGGACGTCTGCGCGAGCCATGCGCCCCAGAGCCATGGACTCATGTATGCGGGAACTTCCGGTTCAAACCGCGTCATGGCCTCCTCGATCGCATAACTAGCGCTGACAATGACCGGCTGCGCCGCCGCAGTAAACGCGCCCACTGAAGCCACGTCACGCAGATTGAACTTCCAGCGAGGCGACGGCGGTAACGCGTCGTAGGTATTACTCAGACTTCCTCGTCCACCAGGAAATTGCGAGCCCGTCGCGCTGGGATGAATCTCTGCAGGCGAATCGTCCTCGACGCCCTCTTTATCATCGTCCGAGACTGTCATGACGCCATCTGTGTCGACGTCATCATCGGTCGCGCCCAACGGTTCTTTTGCGGATAACCTCGCCGAAGGCGACTCTACGCGGTTATCCCACCACCACTGAATGAGGATGATCGCCAATCGAATGGCTAGGATTATGATCGCAGGCGACAGTCCGTATTCTGAAATTCGAGCGCGGACCAGTCGCTTCGCCTTGTCGACATCGCCGTCGCTGTCGATCCAGGCTTCGCGAGAGAGGCGGCGCACCGAAAGCTTTTCAGTCCTGGTGAGCTTTCTCGAATGCTGTTTAGTGGTTTGTCGCAGCGTCATTTTTCCCCTCGTCTTTCCCTTTCAGGCTCAGGCTCAGGCGAAGGTGAACCGCGATCAAGCACAGTACACATTAAAGGTGGCCGACGACCATATCCTCAAACCAAGCGGACCCAGCATCAGGTACGCGACGCTCCACTTCCCGGTACAAACTAATTGACGATTTAACGATCGTAAAACGAAATCGTTTTTGGCCGCTGCCGGTCATCTCGCTGCTTCGAGGAAGTTGGATCTCTGCATAACCGCTTCCATTCGTGGTCGCAGTCGCAGCGATGTTAGTAATGACCGACCCATCTACAGTCGCCAATCCATCAAGCGAGATTGCAGTAATAGTCGCCGCACTCACGGGCGCCGCACCAGCAGTAAGTACAGAAAAGCGAATAACGCACATCCCCGGAAGCTCTGGTGTGACTGTCGGCTGAGAAACCAGCGACACTGTGACAGGAGACTCACTATCAGTGACGGTTATCTCCACGTCGCTCGGCTGAATGAATCCGTTTGGCGCAACTACCCTGAGGATGTAATCCCCATCATCCAGCAAGAGTTCCGCTGTACCTCCAATCCCGGTACTTGGCTTTTGCGCAGTCGCAATCTCAGCGTCGGTGAGCACATGGACCATGGCCCCGGCCACCCCTACTTCGTCGTCGTCTTCAACGGTCACGACGATCCGTCTCGCGTTTGGTCCGCCGTTCCCGCCACCTCCGCCACCAGTTAAAGCATTTGCGTCTACTTGATTTGTGACCGTAAATACGAATTGGTCGGTCTTCTCTCTGATTGCTAAGACATCAGTAGAAGTTGCAAAAGAGGAAATAACAAACGCATTACCAAATGCGTCAGATGCGATCCTAACGGCACCTGTCAAAGCGTCAATAGACAGAGCACTGAGGTTGGCTGGTAATGATCCAAGTATTGCAGCAATTTCGGTGTCTAAGTATCCAGCAACAACTGCCAGAGCAGTCGCCGTTGCCACATCATACGCCGCCAGTGCGTCAGCACACTCGCTTTGTACTTCGGCATCCCATGCCGCATTCCACGGAATAGCCGTAGCCCATGAGCCTGTCCCGAGAGCGGTAGTTAGTTCAGCGTTGGTGGGCACATCGTCTACGCTTGTTTGACTTGATCGCGCATCAAGGATGTTATCGAGTCTTCCGTTATTCGCCCAGTCTGTTTGCAATTCATGAGTATCGGCTTCGATGGTAGCAAGCTTTGCGCTTGCGTATCTGTTCTGAATCGAGAAGCTACCGACTTCGGCACCTACAACACTAATGCCGTCAACAGTGCCGACAGCAACTACAACCCGATAGTCTGAACCAGGCGTGTAAGAAGCTGATGCCGATGTGTCAATCGTATAAACATGCAGACCTGTTATCGAGTCAAAACCAACTGTCAGCGTAATGCCTGTTGTGATTTCTGTTGTGCCAGCGTCCTTATAGACCGCTAGCGATGGAGTGCCAGCAAGCGTGATCGGTGTGCCGTCAGATTTGCGACTGTTAAACGATCCGCGAATCGTTGCATCTTCGGCAATGTCCCCTAAATATATCATCAGTAAACCAAGCCTCCAGCACCAATTAAAGGAGCACCACCGCCACCTGTTGCAATGACTTCTATCGTTCCTCCGCCTGTGTTGCTTGTCGCGGCTCCACCGCTGTTTACCGACGATCCAAAGATACGGACTCGGCCACCAGCACCAGAATTGACGATGCCGATTCCCGTCCCTGACCCGCCGGTAACGATTCCGCGAACGACACAAATATCCACAGCGGTTGGCAATGCTATGTTTATCGCGATGGCGTCTGCTCCGGCTGTGACGTTTCCCGCGATGTAGATTGAGCTTCCGGTTGACCAATCAATTGCTCTTGCATTGGCGATTGTGCCGCCGAGTACATTGCCAACAATCGTCA
>Ga0163144_10013099_pt1 | contig 17343 bp, 7 predicted proteins | sample OliLak19BULKMAT1_FD_123175 | JGI IMG/M metagenome (GOLD analysis project Ga0163144, IMG submission 123175) | Freshwater microbial mat bacterial communities from Lake Vanda, McMurdo Dry Valleys, Antarctica - Oligotrophic Lake LV.19.BULKMAT1 | ecosystem: Environmental > Aquatic > Freshwater > Lake...
CCTCACACCAACGCGACCTCGCCTTCGATTCCATCGTCACCCGCCTGCGCTATCTCGCGCAAGTCGGCCTCGGCTACCTCACCCTCGATCGCACTTCCCGCACACTCTCCGGCGGCGAAGTCCAACGCGTCAATCTCACCTCCTGCCTCGGCACCTCGCTCGTCGACACCCTTTTCGTCCTCGATGAACCCTCCGTCGGCCTGCACCCGCGCGACCTCAACCGCTTGGTCGGCATCATCCGCACGCTCACCGACGCCGGCAACACCGTGGTCGTAGTCGAGCACGACGAAGCCATGATTCGCTCCGCCGACCACGTGATCGAAGTCGGCCCCGAGCCCGGCGCTCGCGGCGGCGAAATCGTTTTTCAAGGCGACCTCAACGACCTGCTGCGTTCTCCCACCAGCATCACCGGCGCCTATTTCTCCGGCCGCCAACAAGTGGAAACACCGAAGGCTCGAAGACCCGTAGGTGGCGCGCTCGTCGCGCAACGTGGCGCGGCCAGCGCGCCACCTGCCAATCACGACCCCGTCCCCAGGGAGGGTCGAGCTCATGCGAGGCCGCGCGCCGACAATCGAAAATCTGGAATCGAAAATCCCAAATCAAGACAAACCCATTGGCTTCGATTTACCAACGCCACCAAACACAACATCCAGCATCTGGATTTTTCCATACCCTTGGCCCGTTTCGTCTGCCTCTCCGGCGTCTCCGGCTCCGGCAAATCCACGCTCCTCGACAACGTCATTTACCAAGGCCTGCTCGCCCAGCGCAACCAACTCGCCGAAGATCCCGCCACCATCGGTAGCATTTCATCCGATCTCACTTTCGCCGAAGTCGTGCTCGTCGATCAATCGCCCCTCAGCCGCACGCCACGATCCAATCCCGCGCTCTACTGCGAAGCCTGGGAACTCATCCGCGATCTCTACGCCGCCACGCCCACCGCCCAAGCCGCCGGTTTTAATTCCTCCAGCTTTTCCTTCAACAGCGGTGAAGGTCGTTGCGATCATTGCCAAGGTCTCGGCAGCGAACGCGTCGAGATGCAATTTCTCTCCGACGTCTTCGTCCCCTGCCCGATCTGCGAAGGCCGTCGTTTCAAACCCGAAGTGCTCGCCATTCAATGGCAGGGCAAATCCATTTCCGATTTGCTCGCGACCACCGTCACCGAAGCGCTCACGTTCTTCTCCAACGAGCCGAAGATCCATCAACGTTTCGCCTCCCTCGACGCGGTCGGTCTCGGTTACCTTCCACTCGGCCAACCCCTCAACACCCTTTCCGGCGGCGAATCCCAACGCCTAAAACTCGTCCGCTACCTCAGCGACTATGCCGCAGGCAGTTCCGAAATTGGAGATCGCAGTTCGGATTTCGAGCTTCGAGCGCCCAACTCCCTTCTTCCGTCGGTTCGTCCCAGTGCAGCTCTGCTGCTCTTGGACGAACCGACTACCGGCCTCCATCGCCACGACGTGAAACGTCTGCTCGGCGTTCTCCAGCGCATCGTCGACGCCGGGCACAGCGTCATCGTGATCGAGCACAATCTCGACGTCCTGAAATCCGCTGATTGGATTCTCGAGGTCGGCCCCGAAGCCGGCAGCGGTGGCGGCCAGATCGTCGCCGAAGGCCCCCCCGAATCCATCGCCACCGCCGACACCGCCACGTCCCCTTTCCTCTCCCAAGCCCTCGGCACAAGTACCCCAATAGGGTACTTGTCCACTGAGCTCGCCGCCGAAGATCAGGCTCCCTACGACACGCTTACTTCAGCCCTTCAGCCTTTCGATTCTTCAGTCCTTTCCCTGCTCGGCGCGCGGGAGAATAATCTCAAAAACATCTCGCTCACGATTCCTCATCGCCAGCTCACCGTCGTCACCGGCGTCTCCGGCTCAGGTAAATCCACTCTCGCCTTCGACATCATCTTTGCCGAGGGCCAACGCCGGTTCATGGAATCGATGTCGCCCTACGCCCGGCAATTCGTCGAACAACTTCCCCGGCCCGACATTGATCGCCTCACGGGAATTCCGCCCACCGTCGCTATCGAGCAACGCATGACGCGTGGTTCGCGCAAATCCACCGTCGCGACCATCACTGAGGTCGCGCAATATCTCCGTCTCCTCTTCGCCCGCGCCGGCGTGCAACATCACCCCGAAACCGGTCGCGAAGTCACGCCGCTCTCGCCCAGCCAACTCCGGCTCCTGCTGCAAAAAGTGCTCGCGACTCCTGCCGCCCAAAAGGCCAAGCATATTTATCTCTGCGCCCCGCTCATACGCGGACGCAAGGGCCACCACGAGCCCATCGCCAAATGGATCGAGAAACAAGGTTACGAACTCATGCGCGCCGACGGAAAGTTACTCCGCGTAGAAAACTTCCAGAAGCTCGACCGCTACAAGGAGCACGATGTCGAGGTCGTCGTGGCGGATCTCGTAGGTTGCGCGCTCGACGCGCCACGTGGCGCGGCCAGCGCGCCACCGACAGGCAGGCAGCTTGAAGCTAAAAGCTTAAAGCCTAAGTCTGGGGTTCACCCTTCTGGCTCAAAGCTCTCGACTCTGGACTCTCGACTCTCCACCGCCCTCCATCTCGGCAAAGGTTCCTGCTTCCTCCTGACGCCCGACGGCAAAGTCCTCTCGTGGTTCTCCACCACCCGCACCGACGTCACCTCGGGGGAATCATTTCCTGAACTCGACCCCAAACATTTTTCGTTCAACTCCCCCAAAGGCTGGTGCCCGACCTGCCGCGGACATGGTCGCCTCTACGACTGGATGCTCAAGCCCGATGACGACGAAGAAATGTCCGACGAAGTCGCCGATGCCTTGCGCGGCTTCGATCCCGACGATCCCTCCTCCCACGGAAAGCTCTGCCCGACCTGTCACGGCGAACGCCTCAACCGCCTCGCCCGCGCCGTGAAGTTGCCTTTGGGCAGGGCGAGTCGTCCCCGACGAGCCGCGAATGACAAACTGGTGGCGTCTGCCGACTCCATCTCGCTGCCCGCACTCGGCCGACTCACCCCTGACGAACTCCTCGCCACGCTCACGAATCTCCAGCTCGACGCCCGGACGAAGCTGATCACGCAGGATATCGTGCCGCAGATTGCCGAGCGTTTAAAATTTCTCACGCACGTCGGTCTCGATTATCTTTCGCTTGATCGCTCCACCGAAACACTCTCCGGCGGCGAAGCCCAGCGCATCCGACTCGCCGCCCAACTCGGCTCCAATCTTTCCGGCGTACTCTATGTCCTCGACGAGCCTTCCATCGGCCTGCACGCCCGCGACAATGATCGGCTGATCGAGACCCTTCAATCCCTCCGCGCTAAAGGCAACACGCTCCTCGTGGTCGAACACGACGACGAACTCATGGCGCGTGCCGACCGGATCATCGACCTCGGCCCCGGTGCCGGTGTGCACGGAGGAGAAGTCCTCGCCAACGGCACCCCGGCTGAAATCAAAGCCAACGCCAATTCCCTCACCGGCCTCTTCCTCGCCAAGGGAATTACCCATCCGCTGCGTGGCTCGTACCGGGACGTCACCAAGTGGAACGCGACCTCCGGGCGCGCTGCTTCACGTTCGCCAACACGTCCAGCGGCCGCGCTCCACCCCGACTGGCTCGAACTCACCGCCATCAATTACCGCAACCTCCGCAACCAGACGCTGCGTCTCCCCCTCGGTCGCTTGATCATGGCGTGCGGCCCCAGTGGCGCCGGCAAATCCACCCTCTTCCGCGACGTCCTCCACCCCGCCGTCACCTGCGCGATTAAGCAGAAGAAAGCCAAACTCATCGGCAAAGACTTCGTTAAGCTTACAGCGTTTGCTGCCGAGCATTCTGGCTCTCAGCGCTCAACTCTCAGCGCTCAACTACCGTTTGCGGAACTCCGTTCCGCAAACGGTTTCAAATCCGTGATCGAAGTCGACCAAGCTCCCATCGGCAAGACGCCGCGCTCCACCCCCGCCACCTATCTCGGCATCTTCGATCTCATCCGCCAGTTTTTCGCCTCGCTGCCCGAATCAAAGATCCGCGGCTACAGTGCCGGACGATTCTCCTTCAACACCATGGGCGGTCGCTGCGAAACCTGCTCCGGCGCCGGTCGCATCAAACTCGAGATGGCCTTCATGGCCGATTCCTATCTGCCCTGCGATGCGTGCAACGGTTCGCGCTATGGTCCGGATCTTGCCGACATCACGTGGAAAAACAAAACCATCGGTCAGGTACTTCAACTCACCTTCGACGAAGCAGCCGTGTTCTTCGATTTCCATTCGCAGCTCTCACAAGTGTGCAAACTGATGGTCGATTGCGGGCTCGGTTATCTCACGCTCGGCCAGAGCAGTCCCACGCTCTCCGGCGGCGAAGCCCAGCGGCTCAAACTCGTGACTGAACTGACCAAGGGACTCCAAAGTTATCAGGAACGCTCGCGCAATATTCAGATTAAAAATCTCTATCTGCTCGAAGAACCCACGATCGGTCTGCACCTGAGCGACTGCGAGAAACTGATCAAAGTCCTGCACAATCTCGTGGATCAAGGTCACACGATCGTCGTGATCGAGCATCACCTCGATCTCATCGCCGAAGCCGATTACGTGATCGAGATTGGCCCCGGCGGCGGTCCCCACGGCGGAGAGATTCTTTATCAAGGCCCGTTGGCCGGCCTACTCAAAGTGAAGCAGAGTCCGACCGCACCCTACCTGCGCGCGAAGTTGAAACGGCAGGGTTGATCGAAGGTGGAACCTGACCTCCGGGCAGGTTTATAAATTCACGAAAGCAAACCCGTCCGGATGCCGGTTTCCTCCTGCTCAGTAAATAATCTATGCTCACGCCAGCGGCAGGCTCGGGGCGATTTCCAAGGCGTAGCCGGTTTCGTTCACACCGCCGACTTCGCGTTCAGCCCACGCAGCGAACGCAATCATCCCGGCGTTGTCGCCGGTGTGTTGCGGACGGGCGCGGAGGAAAGGTTGGCTGGCGCGGCGCGCGATTTTTTCGAGCTCAGATTGCAGCACCTGATTATTCGCCACGCCGCCCGATAGGCCGACGCTGCGGTAGGAGCTACGCTCAAGCGCAAGCAGCGTTTTGCGCGTGAGCGCATGGATGACGGCCGCTTGATAGCTGGCGCACAGGTCCGGTTTCCGACGCTCGATTTCCTCGGGCTGCATTTTTTCCAACTGATATCGCAAACTGGTCTTCAAGCCGGAGAAACTGAAATCGAGCGACGTACGTTGCGCCATCGCCTTGGGGAAATCGTAGGCGGCCGCGCTGCCGGTGCGCGCGAGTTTCTCGACGTGCGGTCCACCGGGATAACCGAGCCCCATCAGCTTCGCGCCTTTGTCGAGGGCCTCACCGGCGGCATCGTCGAGCGTCGAGGACAACAGCCGGATGCGGCGTGATTCGTCGATGGAGAACAACGCAGTATTACCACCGGAAACGAGCAGGCCGAGATGCGGGAGCAGTTTCGCCAGCGCCGCGTCGAAGTTCGCCGGATCGGATTCATGGAGTGGAATGAACGGCGAGAACGCGTGCGCCCGCAGGTGATTCACGCCCACGACCGGCACGCTCCACGACAGCGCGAGACTCTTCGCCGCCGACAATCCCATCGCCAGGCACGCCGCGAGTCCGGGCCCATGCGTGACTGCGATCTTGGTAATGCTCGCCGCCGGTGCGACGGCGAAGGCGCGCTGCAAAAGCGGACCGAAATGCTGCAAGTGTTCGCGACTCGCGAGATCGGGCACCACGCCGCCGTAAGTCTCGTGGAGCATGATCTGGCTGTTCACCCACTCGCCGGCCACGCCACGCGCGGGATCGAAGAGCGCGACAGCGGTTTCATCACAGGAACTTTCGAGGGCAAGAATCATGAGGGAGTGAAAGCCAGTGGACCCTGAGTTTGCGACGGCGGCAAGCCGGATGAGATGATCAACGAGCTCCGGTATTCATTGGAGACGCGGCGCCCTCGCCGCATGGCAACCTCTCAGCCGCGCCGAGGGCGGCGCAGCTCCATTTTGCATAGCCCGCTGGAAACTCCTGAAACGCGCCAATCCCGACCAAACATTTTTTGCCATGAAGAGGCGCGAGAAATCTTCTGCTTGTGGCAATAGTTTCACGCGCGCCTATAGGCGCCTTGAGAGTTTCGTTGGTACCTGATTTTTCGTGCCGCTTTGTGGCTAAACCTCTGGATGAAAGCACGACTCACCTAAGATTAGCTCGTTGGTGGGCGTCGGTTTCCAGACCGACGCTGATCGCCGATGTGGAAATCGGCGACCACCTTCCAATAATCATCATTTTATTTTCACGAAAATTAGCGTGAAGTGGCGGTTAGTTTCTTTCACCATTCTCCTCACATGACGCCCTCTCTTCGCAAACCCGACTGGCTCCGCGCCAAGCTCCCTTCCGGCCCGGCCTATCAGGCCACCCGCCAGCTGGTCGAAGACAACAAGCTGCACACGGTCTGCCAGAGCGCCCAATGCCCCAACATCGGCGAATGCTGGTCGCGCGGCACCGCCACCGTCATGATTCTCGGCAACATCTGCACGCGCTCCTGTAATTTCTGCGCGATCCAAAACGGTCGCCCCACCGAGATCGATCTCGGCGAACCCGCCCGCGTGGCCGATGCCATCCAAAAAATGGGCCTGAAATATTGCGTGATCACTTCCGTCGCCCGCGACGATTTGAAAGACGGCGGCGCCAGCGTGTGGGCCGCGACGATTCGCGCCTCCAAGTACAAGAATCCCACCTGCGCCATCGAGGTGCTCGTGCCGGATTTCAAGGGCAACCTCGACCAAGTGGACATCGTCCTCGACGCGAAGCCCGACATTTTTAATCACAACGTCGAAACCATCGAGCGCCTCCAACGCCCGTTGCGCGTGCAGGCCCGCTACGACCGCAGCCGCAGCGTGCTCCGTCACGCGAAGAGCCGCGGCTTCACCACGAAGACGGGCCTGATGCTCGGCGTCGGCGAAACCACTGCTGAGGTCGAGCAATGTCTGCGCGATCTCGCCACCGACAAAATCGATATTCTCACGATCGGCCAATATCTCCAGCCCACGCCGCAACACTGGAAGATAGACCGTTGGGCCCCGCCGGAGGAATTCAAACATCTAAAGGACTACGCGTTGAGCATTGGCTTCGGCGTCGTCGAGTCCGGCCCGCTGGTGCGCTCCAGTTACCACGCGGACGAACAATCGACGAAGTACACGGGGAGCGAGCACCTGAATACCGCGAACACGCTCGCGAATGCCTGAGGAGGTGGAACGCGTTGACCTCAACGCGTTGGTCGCAGTTTAAGCGACTCTACCGACGGCGCAGTGAAGGGCTCGAAAATAATTCTCTTTCTCCTGCTCAATCACGCACTTGATGTGGAAAACACCGCGAGCGAGCATGAATAAGCTCAGGGTTAATATTTTTAGATTTTGTCAGACCTGATGGTAGCGGCGGTTGCCCCCAACCGCCAAGAGGCATGACGGAGGGCGCATGACGGAGGGGGTCACGCATGACGGCGCAGCGCATGACGGAGGAGCAGGAGCTGACGGAGGGGGTCAGGCTTGGTTGTTTGCGCTTCCGCTGATGCGGTGAGCTGGTTTTCTGGCGGGCGTGGCGAGACCACTGCGCTTGGAGTCGGCGGCGGGGGGGTACCACGTGTTGAACCGGGGGAACTACCGGCTGGACCTCTTTCGCTCAGAGAAGGCGAAGGCGGCTTTTCTGCAATGTCTGGATGAGGCCTGCGCGAAGACCGGCTGGGAGGTGCACGCGTGGTGCCTGATGTCGAACCACTATCATCTAGCGATCTCGACACCCCACGGGAACCTCGTGGAGGGCATGCGCTGGTTGCAGGGCACCTTCGCCGTGCGCTTCAACCGATTCCGGGCTGAGCGGGGCCATCTTTTCCAAGGCCGGTACAAGAGTCTGGTGGTCGATCCCGCTAAAATGGATCAGGTTTGGTTGTTTGCTCTGATGTTTTATCGGCGTTGCGTTTAGGGCCCGTCATCAGCCCGCTCCAATGCAACCACCCTGACTTCTCGCACGGCATGGTCACTCCAATAGGTGACAAGTCATTCCCCGATCAGCGCCACCTCGTTGCTCCGTCCCGTCTGGTCAGGTTGCCGAAAATCTCCCAACCGAAACGGTTCGGCTCCCATCTGCTCCAGCATGGCCAGCATCTGGCGGTGCGGCGCTCCCTTGGTCGCGGCCAGCGTAGCCCAAGCCTGTGACTGCAAAACTACTTCGCAAGCGGCCACGGCTGCCGCTCAGTTGTTTTCCAGCCGCCGCTTCGCCTCGGTCAGTGTGATCCCCTGACCGGCATCCAACTCGGCGTGCCGCCGCGCCAGTTCGGCCTGATAGGCGGGATTTTCCGCGCGCAAGAGATGCTTGATGTATGCCATGGCCTTGACCATCTCCTCGTGCGGGAGCTTCTCGATTTGCGGCTTAATTTCGGTGAAGATCATTTTTATAAATTGGATTCATTTCCCTTCCGCCGCGAGCCCGGTTTCGCCGGGCCGGGGCGGCGCTCGGCTGACTGGGAGCGGAGCTCCCGGTCGTTGTCTGTGGTGGCTTGATCGGCTTTCCATTCGCCGCGAGCATGCTGTCCAAGCTCTCAGTGAGATCGCCACCGGTCTTTGCTTTCGTCGTGCACTTCTCCTCAGCCGAAACAATCGCGCGATTCGGAGTCGTAGAGGGGCTAGGCTCTCCCCAATACGCGTTTCTTTTCTTCTGCCTTCTTCACCCACGCCTTCTCAGAGGGCCAGCTAGGTCGGCTCCAAATCGCCCGCATCCACCGCCTTGTCAGCTCGCTTCCGTGTGACGTGATAGCTTCTGGTCATAATTTCTTCCGCCCATCAATGCAATTCACCGCAACTGGGTTGAGCGTTTGCCCGGGAGGTCATTTACCAAAAGCATTCTGCTCAGCCTTTGGGAATCAATCCGTGATTTTAATGGGTTGAGCTTTTGCCGCTCGTTTTTCCCGGGCAAAAAATCAACTGGTCCCCAACGGACCAAAGCGCTGGTCTTTTCATCCGCCCGTTTCTCTCCCCGATTGGCAGACCGCTTTGGCCAGTGCCAACCTCAGCTCGGCCGTGAATGTTTCACATATCCGAAAGATCATCGCCTTTCTGCCTCACTGTAAGAAAAACCATTCTCCGGCTTTGGGGAATATATCCGACTGTGGCTGGACACGCGGGAACCGCGTATAGCTTCGTACGCGGATGATCAGGTAGGTGCTGCGCCGGCCGACTCGACGGGTTCGGCTGATTCGGCAAACTGACCGCAAGCAAACTCTAGGCAGGCGCGCCCGGAGGTCACGCCCCACCTTAAGGCACTGGTGTCGGAGACCCGCAGCCGAGGGTTGACCTGCCACGGCGACGGCTCAATTTGGCCGGGTTGTCCATGTCAACCATCGCGCGTTCCGACGCTCTCCCCTCTTCCTCCTTCCTCCGGCCATGACGCTGCCCTCTGGCTGGAAAATCTGCGTGGATATTCATCCGGTTGACTGGCGTTTTCCGGCGGGGCCGACTTGGATCGCGGGCTGGCTGCGACCGACGCCCGGCAACGCCATCACCGAAATCCGCGCGTGGCTCGATCACAAACCCATGCTCGGCCTACATGGCCTGCCCCGCTCTGGCGAAACCGCCGCGCCTTATTCGGGGTTTTCCTTTCTGCTCGCCCCGCCGCGCTCCGCCACCCAGCTCCGCTTGGAAGCCTGCGACCTGAGTGGTCAATGGACGGACATTTTCCGCACGCGGATCACCGTCGCCGCCGACGCCGCGCTCCCGCCCGCTCCCGCAAATCTCGCGGCCAGTCTGCCGGGTCTCGTCCCCTCTTTACTGCGTCGCGCCAACCGTCAGCCGGAGCGCGGGCTCGCCCGCCTCGCCGATGAAATCCTCGCGACGATTATCGCGGAGCCGCTCAACGCCCTGCCCAATCCACCGTTCGCCGGCGCACTGGAAGAACCTTCCCAACTCGGTCGTGTCCAACACGGGCGTGTGATTCATGGCCGGCTTTCCGTCACGGGCTGGCTGACGCATCGCACGAGCAAAATCACCCGGCTCACCGCAGTCATCGATCCGCGTCACGAGATACCGCTGCCCTATGGCCTCGCGCGAGACGACATCGCCGGAAAATTCTCCGATCTCGCCCAGCACGCCAATGCCGCGTTCGTCGGTCAGGTAGATTTCCCCGCCGGCTTAAACGCCCCGGTGCTCCTCAAAATTTTTGCGGAGCCCGACAACGGGGAAAAACATCTCGCCTTCGCCCAACGTTTCACGCCGGGAATTTCCAGCGCCTCCGGGCAAACCACTCCCGCGGTTTCGGTTTTCCGCTACGCCCAAGCCGTCTGGGCGCTCGCGCGTGCCGCCGCGCGCCTCGGAATTTCCACGTCGGGAATCATCCGCGCCAGTCGGGCCGCGTGGCATGATTATCCGGTCAAGCCGATCACGCCCCGGATCAACCACTACGCCGCCACCGGCCACGATCGTCCGCTGCGCATTCTGGTGGTGACGCATAATTTGAATTTCGAAGGCGCGCCCCGCCTCGTCCTCGAACTCGCCGCTTATCTTCGTCGCCAGCCGGGCGTGAGCCTCCGCGTGATTTCCCCCGTCGAGGGCCCACTGCGCCAGCTCTTTGAATCCGCCGGCATGGAAGTGGCCGTGCACGATCTTTCGCCGGTGCTCACAGCGACTTCCATCGCGGATTTTCACGCGGAGCTCGGCGAAGTTTGCCGGTTGATCGACTGGAGCACCGTCGATCTCGTGCTGGCCAACACGCTTGTTTCTTTCTGGGCCGTGCATCTCGCGCAGGCCGCGGGCAAACCCGCCCTCCTCTACGTCCACGAAAGTCTGCCGGTCTCGCGCTTCTTTTCCGCACTGGTCAACCCTGCGCTGTTTCCGCTCATCGAGGACGCTCTCACCCTCGCCCAACGCGTCGCCTTTACCGCCAACGCCTCCCGTCAAGTCTTCGCCGGCCTGGATCGTCGCCAAACTTTTCGCGTCCTCCCGAGTTGGTTGGATGTCGCCGCCATCCACACCTTCGTCGCCCAGCACGACAAAGCCTCGCTCCGCGCGAAACACGGTTTCGCCGCCGACTCCATTCTCCTGCTCAACCTCGGCACCGTGTGCGAACGCAAGGGCCAGAAAATATTCATCCAAGCCGCCGAATTGCTCGAACCGGAATTGCGCTCCCTCTACCCGCAACGGAAAATCGAGTTCGTGATGGTCGGTGCGCGGCCGGATGCTTTTCTCGAAGCCCTCCAAGCCAAGGTCGCCGCCGCCGGTTTGCAGAGCGTGCGCTTCGTCGCGGAGACGATGGAGAATTTCGATTTTCATCGCCTCGCCGATATTCTCGTTTGCACGAGCTTCGAGGAATCTTCGCCGCGCGTGCTCATGGAAGCCGCCACCTTCGGCACGCCCATCGTGAGCACGGATGTGTTTGGTATTCCAGAATTGGTCAACGGGCAGGAAGCCTGGCTGGTCGAGTCCGGTGATTATTATTTGCTCGCTGCGGCACTGCGTCGTGCGCTCGCCGCCTTCTTCGCCGGCGACACCAGTCGCTTGAGCCGCGCCCAACAATCGGTGACGAGGCGGCACGACGAACGTGTTGCCCTACCCCAGCATCTCGCTCTGGTCCGCGAAACCGCCACGCTGTCGTCCGACGTGTTTTATCCATGAGGCAATTACTTCCTCGCAACGGCGCTAAACCGAAATCGTGCAGCCCCCAACCGCAAAACACGTTTTGCTCCGGCCGGGAAGAAACACGGTTCGTGCTTTATGTAGGGCCGCTGCTTGCGGCGGCCTGTTGGCGGGTATCCTTGGCCGGCGCAAGCACCGGCCCTACAAGGGAACGGTTTCCTCGGATTGGGTGGGCGTTGGTTTCCACACCGACGCTCTATCGCCGATGTGGATCAGCCTACGCCGGACTTCGGTCGTCGACGAGGATTTGGCGGACAAGACGGCCCGACAAGAATCGGCGACCACCTTCCCGTTCGCTTCGGTTCATTCGGCAAAATGAGTTCAACTGCACGAATCCGGCTCAAGGTAGGTACGGACCACTGGGCCGTCCGCGAGTGTTATTCGGCGCGCCCAGCCGACGAGGCTATGGCACTCGTCGAGGTCGCGCCCTCCCTCGGAAAGATCAACCGGCCTTGTCATGAACTCCAACGCCGACCGGCGATTCGCCGTGGAAATTCATCCGCCGGACTGGCAGTTTCCCCTCGGGAAAACTTGGGTGGGCGGTTGGATCTTTGCGGGGAAAAACCGTTTCTACTCCGATCTGCGGCTGTGGATCGATGGCCGGGCTTTTCTCGGGCTGCACGGTTTACCCAAGCCCGGCTGGGACGAAAGTCTGCTCGGCCGCGCCGGCCCGCCCTATTCCGGTTTTGTCTTTCACGTCGAACCGCACCGCAGCGCGCGGTTGCTCCGCATCGAAGCGCGCGACCAAGCCGGCGAGTGGCAGGAATTCTTCCGCCACGACATCACCGTGAGCGCTGCCGCCCCGGTCGGCACCGCCCCCCGTCCGATCGCCAGCCTCCTGCCGGAATTGCTGCCCACTTTACTTCGCCGGAAAAACGAACGCCTGGCTATTTCGTGGACAGCGCATGCCGATGAACTCGTTTCCGCCGCCCTCGCTATCCCGCTCAATTCCCTCCCGGTACCGCCGTTTTTCGGCGCGCTTGAGGAACCCGATATCACCGGCTCGCTCCGCTATGGCCGGCTTTCGATCAAAGGCTGGCTGGCCCACCGCACCGAAAAAATCGTTCGCATCACCGCGCTCGTCGATGCCATGCAGGAATCTGTTTTGCTCCACGGGCTGCCGCGCGCGGACATCGGTGGCGTGTTCGCCGATCTGCCCGATGCAGCCCGCGCCCAGTTTGCCGGCCACGTGGAGTTGCCCGCGACGCAAAGTTCGCCGGTCCTCGTCAACCTTTTTGCCGAGCTGGAAAACGGTGAAAAGCATCTCGCTTTCGCCCAACGCTGCACGCTCCGCGTCATGGCCGGCGCCGATGTCGCGCTCCCGCCGCTCTCGCGCGCCGCTTTCGCCCGCGCCCTCTGGGCCGTGCGCGGTGCCGCCATCCGCTACGGCGTGCCGCTGGGCAGCACGGCAGAAATTCTCGCAGGAGCAAAAACCGCCTGGGCTCATTATCGCGCCGAAGCCCCCGCTCCCCAGGTGGAACGCGATCTCCGGGCGCGTTCAAAAAGCGTCGATGCGAAATCGCCCTCTCGTCCGCTGCGAATTCTCGTCGTTACCCATAATTTGAATTTCGAGGGCGCACCGTGGTTTATCTTTGAGCTGGCAAAATTTCTTCATAACCAGCCCGGAGCCCGCGTGCGCGTGGTTTCACCCGTTGAAGGTCCGATGCGCCGCGTCTTCACCGAGGCGGGCATGACAGTGGAGCTGGTCGATCTGGCCGTTGCACTGAGGGCCGAATCCGTGCCCGCCTTTCATTCCGCCCTCGCCATGGCCACCGCGAATTTGCCATGGAGCGAAACGGATCTCGTGATCGGCAACACCATGGTTTCCTTCTGGGCCGTACACGCCGCGCGCCGCGCCGGTTTGCCGGTGATGCTCTACGTCCACGAGAGCGCGCCCATCCGGCGCTTTTTCGCGCCGTCAGTTTCGCCTGCGCTGATTCCCCTCATCGAAGCCGCCTTTCGCGAAGCGGACCGCGTGGTGTTCACCGCCGAATCCTCGCGCACCGTTTTCAATTACCTCGGCGACCGAAGAAATTTCGTTTCGCTCCCGAGCTGGGTCGATGTCGCCCGCGTCGACGCGTTCGCGGCGACGCACACGAAGGCGGACCTGCGCCGCAAACACGGGCTCGATCCGGACGCCGTACTCATCGTGAACATCGGTTCGATCTGCGAACGGAAGGGGCAGCACATTTTCATCCGCACCATCGAATTGCTCAAAGCCGAGTTGCCCACGGCCTACCCGGGCAAGAAAATCCAATTCCTCATGGTCGGCGCGCGTCCCGGGGTTTACCTCGAACTGCTGAAGCACGACGTCGCGCACCATCAGCTCAGTCTCGCCCGCTTCCTCCCCGAGTCGGGGGAAATTTTCGATTTCTACCGGCTGGCGGATGTCTTTGTGTGCACGAGTTTCGAGGAATCATTTCCCCGCGTGCTGCTCGAGTCGGCCGCGTTCCACCTGCCCATTGTCACGACCAACGTAAATGGTATTCCCGAGATGTTGGCGGCAGACGAAGCGTGGATCGTTCCACCGGGCGACCGCTTTCAGCTCGCCGAAGCGATCAAGCAATCACTCAACGCCCATTTCATCGGCGATACGCGGCGCGCGGAGAAAGCGCGCGCGTCCATCGTCCGGCGTTTTCACGAGGCCAATTCCCTGCCGCTGCACGCGGCCTTGGCGCGGGCTTGCGCTCGCCCTTCCGTCTCGCCTTAGTTTCTCCACCCAACCGTGAACGAAAACGACGCCTACATTTTTGACGTGGAAGAACCCAAGCATTGGGTTTTCAAGGGCGAGCCGGTCTGGATCAGCGGCTGGTTTTATTCGAAGGTGGGAGCGATTTTCTCGGACATCCGCGCTGTAATCGGCGACGTGGCTTACATGGGCATTTTGGGTCAACCGCGCGAACACATCGAGCGCCACTACCGCAATTACGTTGGCCTGCCGCACCTGGGATTCTGCCTGCTGGTCCAACCCCCGCGCGGCGCGAAACTCCTGCGGCTCGAACTGCTCGATGCTGGCGGACGCTGGGTCGAGTTTTGGCGGACCGACATCACGGTCCAGGCCGGCCCGCGCCCCGGCTTGCGGCTCAATCCCGGCGTCGTGTCTGATCAGTTGCTTAAACTTTTGCAGGCCCGGCGCGCTGATCCCACCGGTGATCTCACGCCGCTCGCCCGCACGCTCGCCCGCGAATCCTCGGTGGTGCGGCTGAACACACTGCCCAATCCGCCTTTCTTCGGAGCCTTGGAAAATCCGCGCGCGATCGGTTGCGCGCAATTCGACAAGTTACGCGTCGAGGGCTGGATCATTCATCAGGAACAGCGCATCCGTCGCCTGATTGCATCCACGCATCCGCTCGCGGAAAGCGAAATGGATTACGGCACCCGCGAACGCCCCGAGGTCCAGGCGCGTTTTCCCGACCATCCCTACGCTGGAAAATCGCAGTTCTTCGGCATGGTCGACATCGACGAACGTGCCGGTGATCCGGTGTGCCTGAAAATTTTCGCCGAACTTGAAGACAACACGCGGCACATCGTCTTTGTGCAACGCTTCTATCAACGCAGCAGCAACCGCTGGGAACGCCCGCTACCGGTCCTGAGTCGCGCGCTGTTTTTCGAGACCGTCCGTACCTTCTGGTCAGCCTGCAAAACGGAAGGCGTCCAACTCGGGCCGCTGGGCGAATTCTGGCGCGGGTGCCGCGAAGGTTACGATTTCTTCCGCCAGCATGCACCGGCCCGGATCGCCCCACCCCAACCAATTACCGCCGATCCTTATCCCGCCTGGACCATCACGCACCAGCTCACGCCCCATCTGCGTCAGCGGTTGGAAACGACGGTGGAAAAACTGGAAACCGTCGGCCCGCGCTTCGGGTTGCTCGTGGATACGCGGGGCTGCACGCCGACCCAGCTGCAGGAACTCGCGGCCTCGCTCACCAAACAAATTTATCCCCACTGGCAGGCCACCTTCGCAGGCGACGTGACGGGGCCGTCCGGCGATCCCCGGATAAAATCCGAGCCGGTCTCCGACCAAAATAATTTCATCCGCACGCTCAACGCCGCCGCGCACCAAGCCAAGGGCACGCATCTCGCTTTGCTCCCCGGGCATTCGCGCCTTTCGCCTGATGCGCTCGTCGAGCTGGCTGATCGTCTCGCCGCCAATCCGGCTCTCGAACTCATCTACACGGATGAAGATCGCATGGACAACGCCGGCGTCCGGACCGCCCCGATTTTCAAACCCGTGTGGAGTCCGGCGTTGGCCGATTCAGGATTATTTCCCGGGCAACTCAGTGTGATCCGCCGCGAACGTTTCGTGGAGCTCGGCTCATTTCGCGAGGGATTTGATCGGGTACTCTGGTACGATGTATTACTGCGGGTCGGTGATAAATTGCGCGCCGAGCAAGTCGCCCACGTCCCGCTCATCTGCCACCACGCCCGGGCTCGGCCCTCGGCCCTCGCCCTCGCAGATCCTTCGTATGAGCAGGCGCGGCAGGCGCTCGCTGATGCCGTGCACCGGCGCGGTTGGGCCGCAGTGCCCTTTTTACCCGAAATTGGTCATCATCGGCAACTGCGTTTCCATCAATTGCGCTGGGAGAAATCCATTCTGACGCGACTCCAGGTCACCATCGTCATCCCGACCCGCGATCATCTATATCGGCTCCAGGAATGCATCGAACTGCTCGATGAAACGGTCGACTGGCGCTACGTGAAACTGATCATTGTGGACGATCATTCCCGCGACGCCGATGCCGTGGCCTATCTGGCCGCCATCCAAAAACGCATCGACCTGATCTGCACGGTAGTCCGCCCGGCCGATCCGCAGGCCCCGTTCAATTACTCAAAACTCGTCAACGCCGCCCGGCCCCATCTCGACACGCCGCTGGTGCTGCACCTCAACAACGACGTCAACGCGCTTGAGGCTGGCTGGCTGGAAGAAATGGCCGGTTGGTTTACGCAACCCGATGTCGGCATCGTGGGCGCCAAACTCGTTTACCCGGAAAAAAACCTCAATCACACCGGCATCATCATTGGGCCGCACGGCGGCCTCGCCGATACCCCGTTCGCCAAAGTGCACGACAATGACGTGGAGGTGGTCTGGCACGCCGTCGCGCGCGAAGTCTCCGCAGTGACCGGCGCCTGCCTGATGACGCGCACGTCGCTCTACCGCGAGCTCGGCGGATTTGACGAAAAAGATTTTGGCGTGGCGTACAACGACGTGGACTACTGCCTGCGCGCGCGAAAACAAAACCTTCGCGTCATTTACACGCCACAGGCGCAGCTCATGCATTGGGGCAGCGCCACGCGTGGCATCACCTTCAACGAGGCCGAGCACATCGCGTTTGTCCGGCGCTACCCCAGTTATCGCGATCCCTACTTCAGCCCACACCTCGAACTGAGCGGCGCGCAGATCCGCTGCCGCGGCGCGTTCAGCGCCCGCACCACGCGGGCCGGAAAACTTCGTCTGCTCCTGTTGACCCACAATCTGAATCTCGAGGGCGCGCCACTTTTTCTCCTCGAGTACGCCACCTACATGGCGAAAAACGCCGGCTTCGGTTTGGAAATTTTATCCTCCCAGGATGGTCCGCTGCGCACGGCGTTCGAAGCGCTCGGCGCGCACATCACTCTCGTGGACGCGGCCCCGCTCTATGCTTCGCCGAATGAAGAAACATTTCATCAACGGCTCAGCGAACTTGCGCAAACCATCGATTGGGAACAC
>Ga0163144_10013100_pt1 | contig 17342 bp, 16 predicted proteins | sample OliLak19BULKMAT1_FD_123175 | JGI IMG/M metagenome (GOLD analysis project Ga0163144, IMG submission 123175) | Freshwater microbial mat bacterial communities from Lake Vanda, McMurdo Dry Valleys, Antarctica - Oligotrophic Lake LV.19.BULKMAT1 | ecosystem: Environmental > Aquatic > Freshwater >...
CTGTCCGGCGCATGTGCTGGCCAGCGCCTTCTGCGGCGTTACGTCGAATTCGCGGCACAGCATGCCGAGCGACTCGGTAAAATTGCGCCATGGCTCGCCCGCGACCGGCGTCGTGCCGGCTGCCTGGCCGGCGGAGGAACTCGCCAGGATGCTGCGCATCAGCGAGCGGCTCGCATTGTCGAGTGTCAAGACGTCGCGCGCCTTGCGCCGCTCCGGGTCGATGTCGGAACGATGCAGCGACAGTCCGATCGCGGCGAAGGCCACGACGCAGCAGATCACGCCGACGACGCCGGCGAAGGTGGCCCATAGGACGCCGCGCGTTCCCAGTGCCAGGCGCGCCTGGCCGGGGAAGGATCGCAGCAGATCGGCGAAGGTCGGCAAATTCGGCCGTGCGAGTTCGCTCGTTGCCATGATCAGACTCCGGTGTTTCCGTTCGACCGATGCTGTGCGACCCGACGCACTTTGTCATCTCGGGCGGGGTTAACCCCCGCCCTTGAGCGCAGCGAGGGATCCTTGAGGCGCTGGCGCGCCCCTGGCCGGACTACTGGCGGGTGCCGCCCGTGCCGGTCGAGAGCCAGCCCTTTGCCTTGGGCGCGTTCTCACCCTTCGTACTGGCCTCGACCAGTTTCACCACCGCCTGGCGGAGTGGCCCCAGCGGCACCGGCTTGTTCACGAACACGGTAATGCCGAGCGCCTGCAGGGTTTCCTCGGACAGCCCGTCGATGCGTCCCGACATGATGAGGATGGCAGCCGAAGGCAGCAGTGCGCGCAGCGCTTCCGAGAGCTGCACGCCCGTCATATCTGGAAGATTGTAGTCGACCACCACCACCCGGGGCTCGTATTTGGTCGCACTGGCAATCGCCGTCGCGGCATCGAAAGCCGATTCGACGCTGAGGTTGGCGCGGCGGAGATAGTCCGCCATTTCGAGGCATTGGACAGTGCTGTCTTCGACGATGAGGACATCGCACCGGACGGTTTCAAGGATGATCGGACTCCTGCGATGACGAACTTCTAGGACGAGTATAAGCCAAAACACGACAACTTTGCGGCATATCAGCCACACGTGTTATTCAGATCAATTCGCAGCCACCTGGCAAGGAGCCGCTTGGGCAGCCTGCTACCGGGCCAGCAACTCAGCTGCCAGAGCGTTCCATTCATCTTCCAGCGACACGGCGGGTACTGGACGGCCGACGCGCCGGTACCACCAGCCGGCGTTGCTCATGTCGCCTTCTTGGCGGTGCAGGTGCGCGTGCACCCGGTCGCAGTCGGGCTCGCCTTCGTGGCTTTGCACGCATTCATGGGCGCGGGCCCAGTCGCCGCGACGGGCCCACCAGAGCGCCTGCAGGGCGGGTCCGAGGTCGGGCCGCGGCGCTGTCTGGGACACGCTGCTTCGGAAGGCATCGATCATCGTCATGGCCGTGCGGTCCTGCTCTAGGAACGATCTTCGATACGACAGTCTTTCCAATTCTACCGAGCTTGTCGTGCCTGCAGCTACCTCACGCCCACGGCGACAAGAAAGTCCTCACTCCACCTTCGCGCCCGACGCCTTGATCACCGGCGCCAGCCGCGCCTCGTTGTTGGCGCGGTACTTGGCGGTGTCGGCGGGGCTGAGCCAGATCCGCTCGGCGCCCTGCTTGTCGAACGCCTCCTTGAGCGCCTCGCTCTGCAGCGCCGTCTTCAGGAGGCCCGAGAGCTTATCCACCATCGCGGGCGGCATGTTTGCCGGGCCGCAGATGCCGCCCCACGAGGTGATCTCATAGCCCGGCAGGAACTCGGCGATCGTCGGAATGTCCGGCGCGGCGGGATGGCGCTTGGCCGAGGTCACCGCGAAGGCCTTCACCTTGCCGCCCTTCATCAGGCCGAGTGGGCCGGGGATGTTGTCGAACATCATGTCGACCTGGCCGGCGAGGATGTCCTGGTGGGCGGGCGCGCTGCCGCGATAGGGCACGTGCAGGATGTTGACGCCGGCCAGGCTCTTGAAGAGCTCGCCGCTGATCTGCGGGCTGGTGCCCGGGCCCGAGGAGGCGAAGGAAAACTTGCCCGGGTTGGCTTTCACCACCGCGATGAACTCGGCCATGTTGTTGGCCGGAAAGTCGATCCGGGTCATCAGCATGTTCGGCACTTCCCACAGGATGGAAACCCCGGTGAAGTCCTTGGCTGCATCGAACGGCAGCTTGGCATAGAGCGTGGGCGCAATGGCGTGCGCGGCGATGGTGTAGAGCCCGATCGTGTAGCCGTCGGGCGCCGACTTGGCGATCTGGTCGGCGCCGGTCACGCCGCCCGAGCCGCTCTTGTTCTCGATGATGAACTGCTGGTTGGTGAGCTTCTCGAGCTCGCGGCAGACGATGCGCGACAGCGTGTCGGTCGGCCCGCCGGCCGGGAACACGACGATGTACTTCACCGGCCGGTTCGGCCAGTCGGCCTGCGCCCGGGCGACGCCCGAGGCGATCATGGGGGCGGCGAGGGCGCCACCGGACAGGATAAGGGCGCGACGGCGGGGAAGGATAATCTTGGTCATCTTACACGTAGCCTCCAAAACGGTGTTCTTCTTGGTTCACATTCTATGCAAGTAGAGCCGATATGCACCAGCCTTTCTGCGGCCTGGGGGTGGCAGAAAAGTGAAAGTTGACAGTTCAGCAGATTTCAGGCTATTTTTCGGTCAGGCTGGCGAAACTCCGCCGGCCTTTTCCCTGTCCGGATGGGTGGGCGTGCTAGGGTGCCGCTACATTCTCTCGCCTGACGCCCCAGGAGCCGCCTTCATGACCACCAACCGCGCTCACGTCCTGCTGTGGACGGACTCTCCTGCCGCCTATCTCGATGCCGTGAAGGCGGCCGGCCTCGACGACCGGGTCGCCATCGACACGCTGTCGCGCAAGGACAAGCCCACGGCCGACCAGCTCGCGCGCACCGAGGCGCTGATGGCGGGCGGCGTGCCGGCGGGCCTGTTGCCGTCGATGCCGAAGCTGCGCTGGGCCCAGGCGATGAGTGCCGGCGTCGAAGGCTGGATGGCGCTGCCCGACTTGCCCAAGGGCCTCACGCTCACCTGCGCTCGCGGCACGCACACCGAATCGATGCCGGAAAACATCATGGCGGCGCTGTTCTATGCCGCCAAGCCGGTGCACATCGCGGTCGAGAATCAGAAGAGCGCCAAGTGGGTGCACACCGTGCCGCAGCCGCTGACCGGCAAGACGCTGGGCATCCTCGGTCTCGGCGTCATCGGCCAGGAGGTGGCGCGACTCGCCGCGGCCTTCGGCATGCGCGTGATCGGCACCAAGCGCCGGCCGGGCGAGATGGCCAACGTTGCCCAGGTGTTTCCGGCCGAGCGCACCAACGAGGTGCTGGCCCAGTCCGACTTCGTGCTGCTGCTGCTGCCGGCCACGAAGGAGACCGACAATTTCATCAACGCCGAGCGATTGGCGGCGATGAAGCCCTCGGCCTGGCTGATCAACTTCGGCCGCGGCCACACGATCGTCGACGCCGACCTGATCGCGGCGGCAAAAGACAAGAAGATCGCCGGCGCCGTGCTCGACGTCTTCCGCCAGGAGCCGCTGCCGTCCGATCATCCGTTCTGGAAGGCCGAGGGCATCGTCGTGCTGCCGCACATTGGCGGACCGCATCCGCAACGCGACAAGTTCGTGGCGCGGCTGTTCGTGGAGAACCTCGGCCGCTTCCTCGACGGCAAGCCGCTTAAGGAGATCGTCGACCGCGCCGCGGGCTACTGAGGCTGGAGAAAAAGGATGGCGAGTGTGATCGACGGATACCTTGTTGATCCCGAGGTATCGCTTCTCGACAAGACGCGGATGCAAGCCCAGGTCCTGGTGCCGGTGGTGCGCGCGTTGCGGGCCGAACTGGGCAAGGACAAGGCCGACGCGATCGTGACGCAAGCCCTGCGCGACTGGTCGAAGCAGTTGTTCGCCGCCATCGGTGAAGGCATCGAGGGCAGCCCGCGGCGCAAGTGGGCGGCCATCCAGAGCGTCTGGGGCGAGGTCTCCGGGCGGGAAGTCGAGGTCGAGGTTCTGCGTCAGGACAAGGAAGTGCTCGACATCGACGTGACGCGCTGCCGCTTCGCCGAGTTCTTCCGCGAGCTGGGCGAACCCGAGCTGGGCGCACTGCTGATCTGCGCCGCCGATTTCGACATCGCAGCGACGGGTGCGGGCGAGGTGAGCCTCGAGCGCGCCCAGACGATCATGCAGGGCGCGCCGAGTTGTACTTTTCGCTACAAGTTTGCGCCGCGGTAGCGTCCGCCCAGCAATCAGTTGAGTCTTGCCGCCTTGGCCATGACCTCGATCGCCTCGGGCTGGCGTGACCGCACGTTCAGCGTATCCGCGCCGCAATCCTCCCAGGCGCGGTAGCGCTCGCGGATGCGGGCGGGCGGGCCGACCAGCGATTTCATGTCGACCCATTCGTCCGGCACCGTGGCGACGGCCTCGTCCTTGTGGCCGGCGAGGTAGAGTTCCTGGATTCGCTTGGCGGCATCGCCGAAGCCGCGGCGCACCATGATGTCGTTGTGGAAGTTCTTGGTCTTGTGGCCCATGCCGCCGACATAGAGTGCGATCTCGGGTTTCAGTTTGGCGAGCGCGCCCTTCACGTCGTCGTCGACCTCGACATGGACGTTGGCGGCGATGGCGAAGTCCTTGAAGCTCTTGCCGTTGCCGGCGCGGCGGAAGCCTTCTTCCAGCCACGGCCGGTACTCGTCCATGGTGCCGGGCATGAATCCCATGGGCAGCCAGCCGTCGGCGATCTCGGCCGTCAGCTTCACCGTCGCCTCGTTGCCGGTGGCGAGATAGATCGGCAGGTCGGGGTTCATGTGCAGGATGGATTTCAGCGGCTTGCCGATGCCCATGGCGCCGGGGCCGGTGTAGGGCAGCGAGATTTCGCGGCCCTCGTGGCTGACGGGGCCTTCGCGTTTGAAGATCTTGCGCATGATCGCCACATAGTCGCGCATGCGCCAGTAGGGCTTGCCCCAGGGCTGGCCGTACCAGCCCTCGACGATCTGCGGACCGGAGACGCCGATGCCGGCGATGAAGCGGCCGCCGCCGGCCATGGCATCGACGGTCGCCGCCGACATGGCGGCGTTGGCGGGCGTGCGGGCCGCGAGCTGCATGATGCCGGTGCCGAGTTTTATCCTTTTGGTGTGGGCGGCGAGGAAGGCGAGCGGTGTCACCGCGTCGGAGCCATAGGCCTCCGCCGTCCACACCGAATCGTAGCCCAGCTCCTCGGCGCGCTGCACGAGCTTCACCGGGATATCGAGGGCGGCACGGGAATAGCCGATGGAGAGGCCCAGCTTCATTGTCGTTTCCTCCTCAGAGGCCGGACCGTACCATCCGCGGGCGCCGGCCGACCAACAAGGATCGTGTCTTGAAATCTGTTCTGCGATTTGTCGGCCAGGCGCTCGCCATCGTGGTGATCACCCTGGCGCTGGATTTCATTGTGACCGCGACGCTGTTCGCGGACATGAAGAAATCCTGGGCCGAGGCGGCGCGGCCCGGAGTCTATCGACCGGCCGCGCATCATCACGATCTCGTCCCCGATCGGGAGATCACACGCCTGTGGGGCAGGGTCCGCTATCCGTGGAAGACCGACCGCTTCGGCTTCCGGACCGGCACCTGCGCGCCGGGCGAGCCGGAGAAGGGCCGGGAGGCGATCTTTGTTGTCGGCGATTCCTTCACCGAGGCGCTGGGTTCGAGCTACGAGCAGAGTTTCGTCGGGCTGATGGCCTGCGATGCCGGGAAGCAGGGCAAGGCGGTCTACAATCTCGGCGTTGCGTCCTACAGTCCGGCGATCTATCACCAGAAGATCCGCGCCGCGGCCCAGCGGCTCGGGGTGACGCCGGCCGAGATCTTCGTCTTCCTCGATTTGTCGGACATCGATGACGACGCCAACGTCTATCGCGCGTCAGGCGAGGGCGCCGCCGCCCACGTCCGACCGGCGGGTTTTTCGATCCCGTGGGACGATGTGGGACGCTTTTTCGTCAACAACTTCGCGGTCGTTCATCTTGTTCACGACCTTTCCGTCGCCTCCTCCTTCAACCAGCAGATGTCGTTCGACCGCCCCCGCGCGCGCTGGGCGTTCGATCCGGTGCTGCTCGAAAGCTGGGGCCGCCGCGGCCTGGAAGTGGCGGGCGGCAATCTCGAGCGCATCGTCGATATCTGCCGCGACTGGAAATGCCGCGTGACCCTGGTGGTCTATCCCTGGCCGGACAATGTCGCTGTGGGTGATCGCGACAGCCTGCAGGTCCGGCACTGGCAGGGCTGGGCGGCGGCGCGCGGCGTGCGCTTCGTCGATGGTTTCGCACCGTTCTTCCGTGAGCCGGCCGACGTCGCGATTGGCAAATATTTCATCCCCGGCGACGTCCATTTCACCGAAGCCGGCAACCGGCTGCTCTACGACGAGGTGAAGAAAGCCGTCAGCGACGACTGGTAGGTCGTTTAAGAAATCAGCACGTACCAGCCGTGCGCGGTGTTCGCGGCGCCCGCGGCCCGGACCCGGATGCGCTTGGCCAGCACGTCGAGCGAGGCGCCGGCTTCTACGCGGATCGTGCGTGCTGCCCCATCGACCTCGACGGCCAGGCTGTTGGTCGCGTGCAGGCGATAGACCATCGGCTTGTCGCGGGCCACCAGCACGGTCTGCCAGCGGCCGCGTCCGATGGCGATCCGCCCTGCCGGCACTTGTATGCCGACGCTGTCGGCGGGAATGCCTTGCACCTGCTTTGCCATCAAACCTCTCCTGCCGTTTCCAGAAACTCCCGCACTTTCGTCACCGCTTCTGCCAGCCCCACGCGCTCGATTTCAACTCCCGGCGGGAAGGCGCCGAGCAGTCGCGTCGGCAGGCGCGAGTCCAGCATCACGAACACGCCGCGGTCGTCGCCACGGCGGATCAGCCGGCCATAGGCTTGTTTGAGGCGAAGCCGCGCCAGCATATCGTCGTAGGCGGTGGCGCCGGCTCCGGCCGCCTTCCACGCAGCCTTGCGGGCGCGATGGAGGATGTCGGGCCGTGGCCAGGGCACGCGGTCGAACACGATCAGCCGCAGCGAACGTCCCGGCACGTCGACACCGTCGCGCACCGCATCGGTGCCGAGCAGGCAGGAATGTTCCTCGGCTCGGAAGATGTCGACTAGTGTCGCCGCATCCATGCCGCCCACGTGCTGGGCGTAAAGTGGCAGGCCCGCCTCTTCGAGCACCGGCGCGATGCGCTGGTGCACGGCGCGCAATCTGCCGATGGCGGTGAAGAGGCCCAAGGCGCCACCGCCTGACGCGAGGAACAGCTCGCGATAGGCCGCCGCCACCTGGTCGGAGTCGTCGCGCTTCACGTCCTTCACGATCAGCACCTTGGTGGCGTGGGCATAGTCGAACGGCGAGGCCATCGAGGCCCGCATCGCCGGGCGCAGCAGGTGCTTGGTGCCGGTGCGCGCCTCGGCCACCGCCCAGTCGGCGTTCAGGTCCGGCGCCTCGTCATTGGCGGCAACCGGCACGCCCAGCGAATCGCGCAAGGTGGCCGAGGTGATGACCGCGCCGTGCGAGGGCCGGATCACCGAGTTCACGAACGGCTCGGTGGGATCGAGATAGTGGCGGTACATGCCGACGTCGACCTCGCGCTGCTGGCTGCGCTCGACCGCGAACCAGTCGACGAAGGCGGAGTCGGGGTCGTTGTGCAGGCCACGCAGCATGGCGCGCCAGGCTTCGAGGGTGACCTCGCAGCGGTTGGTGAGCGAGCGTGCCACGCCCTCGATGCGGCCGCGCTGGCCCGAATCGAGCTGCTCCGCCTCGGCTTCGAGCTTGGCCCGCAGCGCCTGGCGCAGGCGGCGCACCGGCACCAGCATCTGCTCGAGTGACTGGGCGAGTTGGTCTGCGGCTTCGATAAGACCGGGATTGAGCGGCCGTACGTCGCATTCCTGGCCAAAACCCTGGTCGGTGCCGGCCGAACGGGCGCGGACTTGCAGGCGCACCAGGGCCAAAAATTCCTCGGCCGGACCCAGCACCGTGCCGTCGGCCAGCCGCGTCTGCCAGTTGGTGCCGGGCAGGCGCTGCGCCAGATCGAGCAGCCGCTTCAGCGCGCTCAGCGCCTCGGTGTCCTCGCTCAAGAGGTCGCTGACGCGCCGCTCCAGCCCGCGGGCGCGGCTGCCGCGCCGGCCTTCGGCGCCCAGCAGCCAGCGCCGGAGGTCGGAGGCTTCGACGCCGCTCAGATGCGCCCCGAAGGCGCCATCGGCGGCGTCGAACAGGTGATGGCCCTCGTCGAATACGTAGCGCAGCGGCCGCGTCGCATCGTCGAGCCCGCCCATCGCCGCCTGGATCATCACCAGCGCATGGTTGGCGATCACGATATCGGCCTGGCGGGCGCGGCGGATCGTGCGTTCGACGAAGCACTTCCGGTAGTGCTCGCAGGCCGAATAGATGCACTCGCCGCGCCGGTCGGCGAGGCGCGTGACGCGGCTGCGGCCGACCAGGTCGAGCAACCAGGCGGGCAGATCGCCGCCGATCATGTCGCCGTCGCGGCTGGCCAGCGCCCAGCGCGCGAGCAGGCCGAGGCCGACGGCATTCTCGGGTTGAAGTCCGCTGCGCTGCACCGCCTCCTGGAAATTCAACAGGCAGAGATAGTTCTCGCGGCCCTTGCGGATCACCACGCGGCGGCGCTTCTCGGCCGAATCGCGGTGCAGACGGTCAAGCTCGTTGTCGATCTGACGCTGCAGGTTGCGGGTGTAGGTGGCGATCCACACCGGCGCGCCGTTCTTCTCCGCCCACAACGAGGCGGCCGCCACGTAGCCCAGGGTCTTGCCGACGCCGGTGCCGGCTTCCACGAGCACGACGTTGGGTTGGTCCTCCGCCTCGCGCGGCGCGAAGGCCTGGGCGGCAGCGGAGGCATAGTCGCTCTGGGTCGGCCGCGCCTCGGCCATGTTGGGGCCGGCCGAAATCATCTGGGCGAGCCTGAGCCGCGCCTCGCGCGACTCGACCGGCGCCGATCCCGGCGGTGGCGCCGGCGGCGGCTCCTCCCATTGCGGCAAGGTGCGCCAGACATCGAGCCCGGCGCCGGGTCGCGGCTTCTTGGCCGCCTGTTCGAGGCCAAGCGCCGTCAGCACGGCGTCGCCCCACGCCCACTGGCCGCGCGCCATGGCAAGTGCGGTGTCCTTCAGGTCGGGTGAAGCCAGTGCCGCCATGTCGTCCAGTTCGTCGAGCAACACGCGGGCGGCCTCCGCCAGGCTCGTTACTTCTTCTTCGGGTGTTTGCGGGACCGGCAGGTCAAGCGCCTCGCAGAGGCCGCGCGGCGTCGGCAGGCAGAAGGTCGCCGGGCGCACGAAGGCGTAGAGCTCCAGCAGGTCGCGCGCTGGCAGGTCGTCGAGGCCGAGCCGCGCCGCGACCGCGGGCGCGTGGCAGACCAGCGGCCGATTGCCGGCGGCGCGCAAGCCGGCATCCGAGGCCGACACGCGCTGGACGCTGCCATCAGGCGCGCGCCACAAGGCGCCGCGCGCCGTCGCGATCAGGGCCGGCCAGATTGGAAGGGAAGACGCCATTTCGATTTCGATAGCATACAATGGCTGTCAATGACCTTGCTTCGCCGGAGTCTCTTGATGTCGCCGCTCGGGCTGGCGTTCGTCCCGCCGGCGCAGGCCGCGGATCCGGACGTGGCGATCATCGGCGCCGGCGTGGCCGGCCTCACCGCGGCGCGCGCCTTGATGGCGGCTGGCAAGAGCGTGCAGGTGATCGAGGCCCGTGAGCGTATCGGCGGCCGTGCCTTCACTGACAGCACGACCTTCGGCTTTCCCTTCGACCATGGCGCGCAATGGATCGAAGCCGGCAAGATCAACCCGGCCATGGCGATCGTGCGCGAGGCGGCGGCCAAGGCGATGCTCGACCGCTCCGAGCAGGCCCTGTACGTCGCGGGCAAGGAACTCTCGAAGGAGGACTACGAGCGTTTCGAGAAGATCGCCCACGCCGCCACGCGCAGGATCGCCGAAGCACTGAAGAAGCAGCCTGATGTGGCGGTTGGCCCGCTGCTGGTGCCGCAGGATCCGCTGGAGCGCCTGGCCTATGCGATGGTCGGGCCGCTGGAGCAGGGCGTCGAGAATGGCGACCTGTCGGCGCGCGATTTCACCCGCCAGCCCGAGGCGGAGCCGCAATACGCCATCGCCGAGGGCATGGGCGCGATGATCGCGCGCTGGGGCGCCAAGGTGCCGGTAAAGTTCGGCGCCCGGGTCGTGCGTGTGGATTCGACCGGCGCGCAGGTCACGATCGAAACGACGGCCGGCCAGATGCGGGCACGCACCGCCATCGTCACCCTGCCGACCGGCGTGCTGGCCACGGGCAAAATCGGCTTCGCGCCGCAGTTGAGCGCCGCCCGGCGCGAGGCGATCGCCCAGCTGCCGATGGCGTCCTTCAACAAGGTGATGCTCCTGTTTTCGCGCCGAGTAATCGACGCGCCGGCTGGCCGCAACGTGACCGGCCTCACGGGCAAGGAACTGGCCTTCGACACCATCGTGCGGCCGGCCGGCCGCGAGGCGGCGCTGGTCTTCGTGGGCGGGAACCACGCACGCGCGCTCGAGGAAGAGGGTAGCCGCGCCGCCGTCACTTTCGCGGTGTCGGCCCTGGCGGAGATCTATGGCAACGACCTGCGCGGCGCCGTGGCCAAGTCGCACGCCACGCAATGGGGCAAGGATCCCTTCGCCACCGGCTCATGGTCCGTGGCGCGACCCGGTCATGCCGACAAGCGCGCGGTGCTGGCGCAGCCGCATCATGATCGGGTCTTCTTTGCCGGCGAGGCGACGGATCCGGTGTGGGCGACGCGGGTCGGCGGTGCCTATGCCTCGGGCTTGCGCGCGGCCAAGGAGGCGTTGGCCGCCCTGGCAGCACCGCGGCGCTGAGCATCGGCTATGACGGAGAGGAGTGCCGCCAGCACCAGGGCGGCGACAGCCACGAGGGACGGCGTCGCGAGGCTGCCGGTGGCATCGTAGACATAGCCCGCGAAGACCGGGCCCAGGATCTGGCCGGCGCTGAATGAGGCAGTCATCAGGGCGATACGGCTGCGCGGATCGCCGCCGGTCCCGTTAGGCGAGGTCTCGCGCGCCGCGATCAGGCCGAGCGCGGTCAGTCCCATGAAGGTGCCGCCGACGAAAACCGCGGCCACGATCACGCCGGTCGTGTGCAGCCAGAGCGCGCTTGCCGCCACGCCCGCGGCTTCGACCAGGCTGGCGACGGCGAAAGTGCGCAGCACGCCCCAGGAGCGGCCGATCCATGTCCAGAGCGCGACCGATGGTGCGGCACTGAGGCCAAACAGGACCCAGATGTAAGGTTCGAGATGGGCGATCCCGGCCGCGCCACGCACCATGTCGACGATGAAGGTGGCGGTAATGACGTAGCCGAAGCCGAACAGCCCATAGGCGGCGATGAGCGCAACAAAGGCTGCGGAAACAGGTGCCTTTGCAACGGGCGAGGCAATGCCGGTGACCACGGTGTCCGGCGGCACCATCCAGGCGACGGCAAGGCTCGCCACGATGGCCAGTGCGGCACTGGCGAACCACAGGCTGCTCCAGGCGGCGCCGTTGCTCACCAATATGGCGACCAGCGCCGCCGACACCGCGATGCCGCTGCCGACGCCGGCGAAATGAACGGCCGACAGCGAACCGCGACCGGCGCTCGCCAGGCGGTCGAGCACCAGGGCGGAGCTGAAGATCAGCGCGAAAGCGCTCGCCATGCCGGCCACCAGCCGGAGCAGCAGGAACAGCGGCAGGCTGAACGTGAGACCCATCGCCGCGAGGCAAATCGCAGTGATCGCGAGGGAACTCAGTAACCAGGACCGGCGCGAGCCCGGCAGCCGGACGGCCGCCAGCAAGGCGCCCGCGAGATAGCCGATGAAATTCGCAGAAGCGATGAGGCCGGCCTGCGACTTGGTGAGATGCAGCGCCTCGACCATCGGCGGCAGGATCGGCGTGTAGACAAAGCGGCCGATGCCCACGCCGGCCGCCATCGCCAGCAGGCCGCCGAGGCTGAGAAGGAGGGGGCGTTTGGTCATGCAGGCGCGGCACTTTGGGCTCTGCCTGCAATTGACGCAAATGGCCGCCGCACCTAGTTTGGTTGCTTCATGTCCCAGATTGATCGTTCCCTCGCCGAAGCCGCGCGCGCGTGGCCTTTTGAAGAAGCCCGCAAGCTTGTCGCCCGCCTGTCGGATTCAAAGGGGGGCGGCAAACTGCCGGCCAAGGGCTATGTGCTGCTCGAGACCGGCTACGGCCCGTCGGGACTGCCGCACATCGGGACGTTCGGCGAAGTCGTGCGCACGACGATGGTGCGCCAGGCATTTCGTCGCCTGAGCGATGTGCCGGCGCGGCTGTTCTGCTTCTCCGACGACATGGATGGCCTGCGCAAGGTGCCGGACAACGTGCCGAACAAGGAGATGCTGGCGTCGCATCTCGGCAAGCCGCTGACATCGGTGCCCGATCCCTTCAGCAACGAGCATCCGAGCTTTGGCGCCGCCAATAACGCGCGGCTCCGCGCCTTCCTCGATTCCTTTGGCTTCGAATACGAGTTCCAGTCTGCGACCGATTGGTACAAGTCCGGCCGCTTCGACAAGATGCTGCTTGCCATGCTGCAGCACTACGACGAGGTGCAGGCGGTGATGCTGCCGACCCTCGGCGAGGAGCGGCGCGCGACCTACTCGATCTTCCTGCCGATCTCACCCAAGACCGGCCGCGTGCTGCAGGTGCCGCTGGTCAAGCTCGACCGTGACGCCGGCACCATCGTCTATCGCGACGAAGACGGCACACTCACCGAGACGCCGGTCACCGGCGGCAACGTCAAGCTGCAGTGGAAGGCCGACTGGGCCGGGCGCTGGTTCGCGCTCGACGTTGACTACGAGATGTACGGCAAGGATCTCATCCCCTCGGCCGAGCTCTCGGCCAAGATCGTGAAGATCCTGGGCGGCAAGCCGCCGGAAGGTTTCAACTACGAGCTCTTCCTCGACGAGGAGGGCAAGAAGATCTCCAAGTCCAAAGGTAACGGTCTCTCGGTCGAGGATTGGCTGCGCTACGCCCCGCCCGAGTCGCTTGCCCTCTATATGCAGCAGCAGCCCAGGCGGGCGAAGCGGCTTTACTTCGACGTCATCCCGCGCGCCATCGACGACTATCTGTCGGCGGTCGAGAAGCTGCCGAACGAGGAGCCGGCAAAGGCGCTGGAGAACCCGGCGTGGCACATCCACAACGGCGATGCGCCCGCCAACAAGGCGGCCGGCGTCACCTTCGGCATGCTGATGAATCTCGCGAGCGTCGCCCACACCGACGACAAGGACGTGCTCTGGCAATACCTGCGTCGCTACCTGCCGGACGCCACGCCCGAGAACGCGCCCTATCTCGACCGCCTGCTGCAGGGCGCGGTCGCCTACTACCAGGATTTCGTGAAGTCCTCGAAGAAGTTCCGGCTGCCGGCCGGCAAGGAACGCGCGGCCCTTCAGGACCTCGCCGACACGCTGCGCAAGATTCCCGAGAGCGAGAGCGCGGAGTTCATCCAGAACGAGGTCTTCGAGACCGGCAAGCGCCACTTCGCAAAGGAAGAGCTGCGCCAGTGGTTCAAGGCGCTTTACGAGGTGCTGCTGGGCAGCGAGCAGGGTCCGCGCATGGGTGCCTTCATCAAGCTCTACGGTCGCGACAATGTCGTGTCGCTGATCGAGCGCGCGCTGGCCGGCGAGGATCTCGGCAAGGCCGCCTGAGAAGTGACATGAGCGACGGCGTTGTCTTCGACTATCTCAATCCCACCATTCCGGCGGGGCTGAAACTCCTCGACGTGCCGCTGATTCGCGCCAATCGCGACACGATCAAGGGCTATGGCGAGATCGTGCGCGATCCCAAGAAGCACAAGATCGAGATCGTGCCGTGGCCGCTCACCGGCTCGCGCCGGCTCGACGCCGGCACCGGCATCGAGGGCGGCACGACCGAGGGCGTCTTCGCCTGCGAATGGCGCGGCAACAAGCTGATCGGCCGCAACGAGGCGGTGGGCGGGCACTATGTCATCGGCTTCCGCGACCTGCCCGAAAAGGCGCTGCCCGGCGTGGCGCTGGCTCAGGACCGCGTGCTGCTGTGGCATTGCAACTATCACCCCGACGGTGGCCAGCTCTTCTGGCCGCTCGACGGCCAGCCGTTCGTCGTGCCGGTGGCCAAGCCCGGCGACGATCTCAAGCCCGAATCGTTCGTGGCCTTCTGGTCCGACGGCAGCTTCGGCATCTACATCCATCCCGGTGTCTGGCACGAGGGCGTCTTCCCGGTGACACCGGCCGGCCGCTTCTTCGACAAGCAGGGCAAGGTTCATGCCCGCGTGAGCTGCGACCTCGGCGCCGAGTTCGGCGTGCTGTTGTCGGTGCCGCTTCCCTACGTCATCTAGGCAACATTCCTGAGGATGTTTTTCGCTTGCCTAGTATATTCCAAAGAATGTAAGAACATTCTATAGAATGTTTATGGAGGGTTCGATGGCTGTGTCGCGCAAGACTTTTCTCCGGATCCTGGGCGGCGGCATCGTGGTGGCGGCCGGGGCCGCCATTGCGGTCCCGCGGCTCGATGCCATGCCGGCCGCCGCCGTCGAGGGCTGGCGCGGACCGGGGCCGGACGAGGCCGATCCGCGACGCCGGGCGCTCGCCTGGGCGCTGCTGGCGCCCAATCCGCACAATCTCCAGTCCTGGGCGGTCGATCTCTCCCAGCCCGACACGATCGTCCTCCATGTCGACGCCGCGCGGCTTCTGCCCCAGACCGATCCGTTCTCGCGCCAGATCCTGATCGGCCATGGCTGCTTCCTGGAAATCCTCGCGATGGCGGCGGCGGCTGACGGCTATCGCGCCGAGGTCACGCTCTTTCCCGAGGGCGAATGGCGCCTCGACAAGCCGGTGGCGCGTGTCGTCTTCACCCGCCAGCCGGGGCTTGCGGTCGATCCCCTGTTTGCCGAAGTGCCGCGGCGGCGCACGGTGAAAGGCAAGTTCGAAGCGCGTCCGCTCGATCCCGCGCACAAGACGGCATTGCTGGCCGGCCACGCTCTCCCGACGTTGCCGCTGGCCATCGCGGACGATGCGGAGAGCGTCGAGCGCCTGCGCGCGCTGGCCGTCGCCGGCTCGGAAATGGAAATGAATACCCATCGCACCCACAAGGAGAGCATCGACGTGGCGCGCATCGGCGCCGCCGAGATCGCCGCCCATCGCGACGGTATTTCGCTGAAGGGGCCGATGATCTGGGCGCTGCGCCAGGCCGGCCAGATGACGCCGGAGAAGGCGATGACACCCGGCACGCTCGCCTGGAACGGCGGCCGCGACTATGCGATGGCGGGCTATGCCAGCGCCCGCGCCTTCGGCTGGATTGCCAGCGCCGACAACACGCGGGAGACGCAGATCGCCACCGGCCGTGCCTTCGTGCGCCTGCAGCTCGCGGCGACGGCGCTCGGCGTGGCGCTGCAGCCGCACAGCCAGACCTTGCAGGAATATCCCGAGATGGCCGAATTGCGCGCGGCCATGCACAGGCAGACCGGCACGCCGGCGGGCGCCATGCTGCAGATGTTCTTCCGTCTGGGCTATGCTGGCGATCCCGGCCCGTCGCCCCGACGGACGCTTCCGAGTTTCGTGACCGTGTGAGCGAGCCGCTTCCCTTCCGCATCGTCAACTGGATCGGCATCATCGACCAGTTGACCTCGACCGAGGCCAACCGGGCCTTGAAGTCGCTTGGCCTGCAGCTTCCGCATTTCGTGCTGCTGAACCATTTCAGCCGCCGACCCGACGAAGCCAGGACCGTGACCGGCGTCGCCCGCGCCTTGCAGCAGCCGCAGCCCGGCGTCACCAAGAACGTGCAGAAGCTGGTGGCCAAGGGCTGGCTGCGCGAAGGCGTCAACGGCGGCGACGGTCGCTCCAAGCTGCTCGTTCTCACGCCGGCCGGCCTCGCCAAGCACCGTGCCGCAGTCGCAGCCCTCATGCCGGGACTGACGCGCGCTTTTGCGGATTGGTCGGAGAAAGACCTGCGCACGCTGTTCGCGCTGCTCGACCGGCTCAAGCTGTGGTTCGATTCCGATCGGGATCGGCCTTGATCGCGTCGAGATAGGACACGGCCAGTCGCACGATCTCGTCCTCGAAGGCGCGGCTCCTGAGGAAGGGCTTTTCCTCCAGCACCGCGGCGCGGATGGCGCCCAGCATCGCACGCGACATCACGAACAGCTGCTCGCGGCTCAATGCCGGCAGGATCGCCTGCGGGCCGCTGCCGACCTCGGCACCGGCAGCGGCAATAAAGGCGGCGACGGGCGCCATCAACTCGATGCCGATGCCTTGCGCCAGGATTGCCTGCACCACCGCCTTGCGTGCCCGCTGGCGACCGCGAAAGGCATTGATGATCACGCGCACCATGGCGCGCACGCGGCCTTCGAGGGAGGGGTCGTCGCTGCCACCCAGCGCCCGGCCGACGTCGCCTAGCGCGATTTCCATCTCCTGCCGCGCCAGGGCCAGCAGCACCGCGTCCTTGTTGGTGAAGTACTGATAGAGCGTGCCGATGCTGACGCCCGCCCGCTCGGCCACGGCATTGGTGGTGAAGGCGGCCAGTCCGCCCGCTTCGAGAATCTGAGCCGCCCCTTCGAGGATCGCCGTCACGGTTTCGGCCGCGCGCGATTGTCGCGGGATTCTTCTTTTCGTTTCAACGGTTTGGCGAGGCTTGGCCACGGCGGTGCTCCGGCAGCAAAGGCGAGTACGAGAACATGAGCATTGCTCATATATTTGTGCCGGGCAAAGACAAAGGAGCTCGCCATGGACGAACTCGCCACCCTTTATCTCGTCATCCTGCCGCTCGTGATGGGTGCGGCGCTGATCGAAGGCCTATGGCTGTCGCGCACGCGGTCAGAGGCCTACGACTGGAAGGCCTGGGCCTGTTCGCTCGCCGACCTGGCCGGCCGCCGCCTGCTCGCGCTTGTTCCCTATGCACTGGCGGCCCCATGGCTGGATTGGGTATGGGAGCGCCGGCTGTTCACCCAGTCGCTCGACAATGTCTGGTCGGTGCTGCTGCTCTTCGTCGGGCTGGAATTCTTCTATTATTGGTATCATCGCACCAGCCACACCACGCGTTGGTTCTGGGCGGCGCATTCCGTCCATCATTCACCCAACCAGTTCAACCTCGCCGCCGCCTATCGCCTGGGTTGGTTCGGCAAGTTCACCGGCACCTCGCTCTTCTTCACGCCTTTGGTGCTGCTGGGCTTTACGCCGGCGACCGTGCTGACGGCGCTGTTCCTGACCCTGCTCTACCAGTTCTGGATCCATGCCGACTGGATCCCCAGGCTCGGCTGGCTGGAGTATGTGCTCAACACGCCGTCGAGCCATCGCGTCCATCACGCGCGCAATCCGGAGTATCTCGACGC
>Ga0163144_10013103_pt1 | contig 17339 bp, 18 predicted proteins | sample OliLak19BULKMAT1_FD_123175 | JGI IMG/M metagenome (GOLD analysis project Ga0163144, IMG submission 123175) | Freshwater microbial mat bacterial communities from Lake Vanda, McMurdo Dry Valleys, Antarctica - Oligotrophic Lake LV.19.BULKMAT1 | ecosystem: Environmental > Aquatic > Freshwater >...
CTACCCTGCCCAGCACCGTCACGGCGCCTCGCGGGGTAAGCTTTGATGCTCTTTTTAAGAATGATCGCGTTCTTATCGGCAAACATCTTGCTCAGCAATTTGACCTGAAGGTCGGCTCTACGTTCGCTATTTTGTATCCTACGCTCAACAGCAAGCGACGCAAACAACTGAGCCTTGAGCGGGCGGTGGTAACGGTGGGCGGTATTTTTGCTACGGGTATCGACGAGTTTGACGCCAACGGGATATTTGTCACCCAAAATTTTATGCAAGAACTGACCGGCAACGATACCGTTAACCAGATTACGCTGAAGTTGGCGCCTGGAGCCGATGCGCGCACGGTACAAAAAAAACTGCAGGAACGCCTTTCTCTGGATGTTATTGCCTGGCAAGATTTATACCCTCCACTCATGGCGGCTCTCAAGTTAGAGAAATATGGGATGATGCTGATTCTTATTTTGGTTATTATTATTGCCAGCGTTAATACGATGGCCCTGATTTTTATGTTCATCACCCATAAACGAAGAACGCTGGGACTCTTGATCGCTTATGGCATGGCCCAACAAGCATTAACCCGTACCTGTTTACTGATAGGCGCCGGTGTTACCGGTTTTGCTGCGGCAAGCGGCATTGCTACGGGCGCTCTTGCTAGTTATGTCATAGACCATTTCCGGCTTATTACGCTGCCTGATGTATATTATGTTTCCTATTTACCGGCAGATCTGGACGCGATCCATTTACTTCTTATTTTTGTATTAGTTATAACTATCGGACTTATCACCAGCTGGTACCCAACCCGCCAGTTTGATAAAAAGAAGATAACGTATGTATTAAAATTTGATTCCTAAGAAAGGCGCCTATGCTTGACCGGTACGCATCGTTACGCTCACCGTTGCACTTGTGGGACCTTACGGGGAAAAAAGTTTTTTTGCGGGCCGATCTTAATGTTCCTCTGGCAGCTGGACAGATTGCCGACACCTTCCGTCTTGATGCTCTGCGCCCTACGCTTGATTTTATCATCACTAAAGGAGCAACGATAACCCTTGCTACGCATCTTGGTAAACCTAAGGGGTATGACGCCGCTTATAGCACAGCCCCTCTCCAGGCATGGCTTACTGCCGCTGGGTATGATAGCCGTATTACGTTACTTGAAAACTTACGATTTGATGCGGAAGAAGCTGCATCAAATTATGCTTACGCAGAAAAACTTAAAGGTGATCATCACTATTATATCGATGATGCCTTTGCGAGCGTTCATCGTACCAGTGCGTCACTGACGGTGCTCCCTAACCTTTTTTTGCCGCAAGAGCGTGGCATTGGCTTTTTAATAGAAAAAGAGTTGGCTCTTTTAGCTCGGTTAAAATATGCGGACAATGCACCATTTTTACTTATTTTGGGCGGCAATAAAAAAGAAAAGCTTGAGCTCGCGGCTGATATAGACGGGGTTACTGACTTGCTGGTGTGCCCTGGCCTGACAAGTTTTATGACACCGGAATTGCAGAGAAAATTCCAGAAAAAAAATATCGCCGTGCATATGCCCAGCGATTACTTAGTTGGTCCAAACTTTGCAGGACCCTATAGCTATAAAAAATCTGATGAAATTTTAGCGACCGATATGCCCTTGGCGATTGGTCCAGCGACAACTGCCGACTGGCAACCACGTATTACTTCAGCGCAACGTATTTTTTTTAATGGCCCTATGGGTGATTTTAATTACTCTCAGACTACCCAAGAACTAGTAGCAGTACTGCAAACAGTTGCACAATCATCAGCTTTACGCGTGATTGGCGGGGGAAGTTCTGTTGCAGCACTGCATTCTTTACATCTCACGCAAACGGCTGGCCTTTACTGCTCAACCGGTGGGGGGTCTGCTCTTTTTTACTTGAGCAATAAAACGCTGCCCGCACTCGATGCGTTACGATAAATCTATTTAGCGCTTGCTAATTTCGGGGTACCACTTTTTCCCCTCATAGCCACCTGTCTTAGCACGACCTTTAGTTTTTTCTTTAACTTCTGCCGCAACTAATCGTTCATTATTCGTTGCCCGCACGTGCGCTTTTTTAGAACGCTCTTTGATTAATTTTTTATTCAGATTCATACTGCCTCCTTAGCAAGACAAAGCTCTTGAGCAAATTTCTTTACTGCTTCTTCGCTTAAGATGCAGCTTATATCTCTACTATACACCTTATAATTTCAACTTGTCAATATAATTCAATGTGACGGGTTAAAAACTTTTTTCAGAGAATCAAAGTAGAAGACAAGGAGACCAATAAATAACAGCCCTGCAGCAAAGAGGATATTCGCGGTAATTTCTTCATGGACTAAGAGTCGGCTCAATATAATCACAAAGACAGGAACCAGAAATCCAGAAAGCGACATCCAGGTCGCACTATGGCGGCGTAAGCAATAACTATAGAGAGTATAGCCACAGAGGTTGCCAATGATAATAGTGTAGAAAAATACGGCAACAAACTGAAAACGTTCCGCGGGCAACACCGTCACTGTCGCACCACTAAAGAAGGCTATCAGTAACGCTAATAAGCCACTGGTCAACATAGTGACACTATTAATCTCTGCCGGGCGATAACGCTCTTTTTTGAGCATGATTTGCACGAGAATCCAACCATATCTACTAATAATCACGCTGCCAAGCGCGGCCAGCTCGGGGTAGGAGATATACAAAAACTCGCCCCATTGCAGTTCAGTGGCTGAAGTAGAAATAATAGCGAGTATCACCCCACTGCAACCGATTAGCATCCCCATAAGTTGTTTAAGGGAAATTTTTTCTTGCCAGAGAATATAGGCGTACATTGCCGTAACAAATGGATCGATACTGCCCAGGAGAGCCGTTTTAGAAGCGGTCATATACTTAAGGGCAAACGCTTTAGTTATGGAAGGCAACAAGGTGGTACAGAGAGAAATAAAGACAAGGGAACCGATATCTGCGCGCATATGGTGCCAGCGGAATTTTTTTGATTCGCGCAGAAGCGACCAAATGACCAAGGCAAAGCCGGCAACCGCCATGCGAATACCAACAAATAACTCGGGGCTAATACTCTTTAATAAAAATTTATTAGCGATAATGCCCGATGCCAGCAGCAGATAGGTAAGTATAATATCGAACACAACAAGCCTCTCAAGACAAATTCGCTTAAGTCAACCAGTGTATCCTAAATTATAGGAGCGCGCACTAAAAAATTGGACAGAAGGCCAACAATGAAGCCGCTTGCGTAACTTGCTGCGCAATATCTTGGTGTTCAGGTGTTGTTTCAAACAACAAAATACCACTATTGCCATGCTTAACTTTAAAAGTGCGCCAAGAAGGGTTGGTAAATAAAAGTTGTGCTATTAAACCAGCGACTACTTGTTCTGAGGCCGCATGGTCATTGGTAATACTTTGTTGGCGAATGGCACGTACCGCACTATTAAATGACGATTGTTTCATGCGATCTGAAAAACGATCCTCTTCTTCCCATACATTCTCTGCTTGCCCTGCGTGTTCAGGAGCAGAAAAACCAACAATGCCCTGCAGACAATTAAAATCGGGATTGTTAATAAAGAAAGCTGCCTTAGTAAAATTTAAACATTGCGGGTGCGCAAGTTCATATAATACAAATTCCGCAAGATTTTCTTTGCCGTGTGTGGCAACTATTTTTTCTGGTAAGCTACTCAATCGATAGAAAAGAGTATGGTACCGAGAAACTACATCTTTATGCTCCATGACTTCACCTTTATGCTCTGATTCATAACACTCGCTCCTATCTTAGCAAACAAAAAAAAAAAAAATCAACGACATGATAAATGTCTCTTGCTCATTTGGGCAAAGTTCATCTAGAATACTGACAAAAGAGGAGGTACCTGATGTTCTATTTCTTTATACACGCAATGCTCATAGCACTATCAATCGGCTACCAAAGCTCATTGAGCTGCCGCAGTATGTATCGCAAGCCCCAACCGGTGCCTACCATTACTACGCGCTGGGTTGATGAAAGCATGACCTACCAATTAAGCCATCAGCAGCTTGAGCAGGCACCTTTCTTTGAACAATATGACGAACAGTACTTTAATGAGCACCTTTTGCCTGACGGCCCTATTATCTTTCGCAACAAAAAAAAGCAATCGGTTCCTGGCGCACATCTTAAACCCATGATCGAGGAATTGGTTAAAGAACTCCACGCCACCACAGAAACACAAGAATCTTTTACCAATTTTATTGTTATTAAGCAGCGGGATTATAACCCCGAAACCAAGGCAGGGTTGATCATTGTTAAATTTAAAGAGTATCCCTTTATCATTAAGCTGTTTATGGAAACACCAGAATCTTTTGTACAACCTTTCTCTAAAGGCTTTGAGCCGATCTTCTTTTTCATGATGGGCGGTGGCGTTAACCGCTACTTGGCCGGTTTTTCCCGCGTCAAAAATAGAGCTATGATTCAAGAACATATCGACGCACACCCTGAATGGAAAAATATTCTCAGTTCCCCCCGTAAATGGTTCTGGCGCCCCGAACAAACACGCTTTTTTGAATTATGCAGCACCCATATGGGCTGTTCTGACCGTTGCATTCAGCTCCCTTCCGTGTACGCCATTGTCTGTGATGCGATTGATGCTGACCACACCCTTTCTATCACGAATGGTGATAATCGCCGTCTTGGCATAGAAACTTCACACTTTTTTGGAGCGCGTGTTGACCCGAATATACAAAACTTTATGGTGGAAAAAGAAACAAAGAAATTAGTTTTGGTTGATACCGAACATTTCCCTACCATGGTGGGGTTACGAGAACCACTTGAATATGATAATTATATTGCCTGGTACTGCGAACTGATGCGTAAATGCCTCAAAGACAGCCTGTTTCGTAGTAAAAAAGAGCGACACGCTTATCAGCATGCGCAGACGAGACGTGTTTTACCCTGCTGATAGATGCTACGGCAGATTATCTGATTCAAAAACAAAGGGGGAAGCTGCCCTATGACAACCTCCCCCTGTATGCTTTTGTATACCGTTACTTATTTGCCACCCAAAGCTCGAGCGAGCAAGTTTCCGCCTTTTTTGAGCTTGTCTGCACTGTCTTTATCTTGACGCACTTTTCTGATGACAGCACAGTATGGCTGCCGAGCGTCATCTTCACTGGTTGCATCGTCATAGTCGACTGCATCTTTGTACGTATCTTTGCCCGTGCTTTCATCACACCATTGGCATATCATATCCCGTTCCTCGGGAGTAAGTAGATCTATTTGATTACGACCGAGACTCTTTAATGTTCTTCGTTGAGTCGCCACCGCTTTACATGCCTTATTCAAAGCAACTTTTGCATCGGCTGATGGATTTTTATCATGCGCAAGCCCTGCGGTTCTGAGATTTTTCATGGCAGCAACCATTTCGGGAGTAGCTGATGATTGCTCATCTATCTTACCGCAAAGTGCTGCTGCCCGTTCTCTTTCTGCTGCAGAGAATTTTTTCAGACGCTTACCGAGCTTACCGCACTGATCGGTCAATTCTTGCTGCGATGCATTAATCACCCCTGCTGGTGTGGATGGATCATTCTTAAGACGATCGATGCTCGCTTTTTGTTGCGTAATTTTATCTAATAATTCTTTGTTGCTCGGCGCAAAAACAGCCGCATCTACCGACAAAAACTGCAAAGAAGCCGCCGTCGCCGCTATCATAATTAACTTTTTATTCAACATAGTAATCCTTTATTTTTCAAGGTTTTGCCCACCCCTTAAATAATACTAAATGAAACTATTTAAAGTAAATGATATAAAAAAAATCGGAACAGAAAGCGGCGGCAAGGCTTATGTCAATAAGAAGAGCCCCACGTATACGGCGGGGCTCTTCTAGAACATACGTAATAATAACGTTATGAAACTTTCAGCAACTCAACATCAAAAATAAGGTCTGCGTGGGGCGGAATAGATGCTCCTGCGCCTTGTGCGCCATAACCTTTAGCTGACGGTATATAAAGGCGCGATTTTTCGCCAACCTTCATCTGCATTACGCCTTCATCCCAACCCTGAATAACCTGGCCCACACCAATCATAAAACTAAATGGCTGACCGCGGTCAACGCTGCTGTCAAACTTAGCGCCTGGTTGGCCATTTTTATCAGCTAACCAACCGGTATAATGTACCAGTACCGTACGACCAGCTTTTGGTGAGGCACCAGTACCTTCTTGTTGTACCGTGCGCGTTACTTCGGTTGATTTTTTCCAACCATTGGCGCCTGATGAGCGAGGTTCTTTGCTCGCTCTTACTTCGTTGGCGCTCGCTTCAACTGCTTCTTTTACTTCTTTTTTTTCTTTTACGGCGTCACAACACCCTGCCAACAAAAGCACTGATGCGGCTGTTATTACCTGCAAGGCTATATTTTTATGTTTCATATACAATCCCTTTATAAAATGATTTTCCTCTAACCACGCATAAAGCGCTGCACAATTTTACGCCACAAGCAGGTAAAGCGCAACAAAAAACTCCGCAGTTTCCTACGGAGTTTTTATACAAATTCAAATGTTGCTTAATTTTATGCAACTTCTAATAACTCTACATCAAAAATAAGCTTCGCGTGCGGTGGAATTGCGCGGCCAGCACCACGAGCTCCGTAGGCTAAATCTGAAGGAATAAAGAGGCGACGTTTTTCGCCAACCTTCATTTCCATTACGCCAGCGTCCCAACCTTCAATAACGTAGCCAACACCAATAACAAAGCTGAATGGCTCGCCACGGTCAACGCTGCTATCAAATTTAGCACCAAGTTCACCTTCGTTATCAAGCCAACCGGTATAATGTACGGTGACGGGATGGCCTACTTTTGGCGATGCCCCGGTACCTGGTTGCAAAATTTCAAACTCTAATCCTGATTCAGTTTTTTGACGTACCATTAAAATATCCTTATCAACAAATTGAGAGAAATGGCGGAAAGTAATAATTTTCGAGTAGCTCTAACAAGCGCCCCGCTCGTTATAATGGCGCCAGCCAGGCGTAGCTTGCCCAGGTGAAAGCCCCGGATAAGCGAAGACTGGTGCGCCCAGTAGGAGTCGAACCTACAACCTACGGATTCGAAGTCCGGTACTCTATCCAATTGAGCTATGGGCGCATATATGTATGAAGTATAGCTACTATATCACAAAAAATAGTGCTGTGCGAGCCGAATTCAATCCTTCTGCTCTCTGAAGCTGTTCATATTTTTCTGTAAAGTCCCAGCAAAATATTCTTGCGTTACCACCTGCGCATAGATGTGCCCAGGTTGGCCCCCGTTTTCACCATTCCCCCCGAATATATAGACCACACCGTTCGGCATAAGATATTCCTGCGCATAGGGTAAAGAATCAATACTTTTATACAGCCACAAGTCCCGCTGCACATCATAGATATTTACACAGGGTCGGTATGCCCGTGATTCGTTAGGATTATGGGAACTATTTACACAGGCAAAACGAATAAGAGGGAGCTCTTTTTTATTTTTTATAACCATGTCTCGCACCGCCATCCCTCGCGGCGGCAGCACCCCATTAAATACCAGCTGCGTCGAAGCATCTTTATATTTGGCAAGGGCAGAAAAACGTATTCTATATTCAGTGTCATTGATGATATATACGGCAGGCCTCAACAACCCTGGCATAGTCATCGCAAGGGCCATACCTACCACCCTGAAAAATCGTTGTTGTTGCATATCGTAATTCCTGAAGTTAATTAAAAACAACACTAAAGCCTTTTATCCTAGGCACTTTTTAGCTTAACAGACTTTTCTCGGAATTCATTAAATTTATTTTTAATATTGCAAATTGTTTCAATCTGAAATATTTTCAATTATACTAAAAACTGTAGAGTGAAAAACATTTTGTATAAGGATTTACCATGATCAATTATAAGAAATTATACCTAGCCAGCCTGCTTTTTGCCCTGCAAAGCTCCGTACAGGCAATTACCATTCTCAATGAAACGCCAGAAGCGATGGCGGCATTTGGTCAAGTAGGCAAAGGAACTCGCGCTCAAACGCTTGCTGAAAACATTGCCCCTAACAGCTCCCTTACCATAGAACTTATTGAAATGCCTCGTAACCTGTATGCTCGTGATGCGCAATACAACTGGACCAATGTGCCGCAACTAGATACCAGCAACCACACGTTCGCTTCATTAAACAACTCTACCTTAAAAATATCACCCGACGGTGCTTACAAAAAGAATGCGTCCTGGAACATCAAACTTGAGCTCGTTTCAGGGTCTCAGTTGGAAACTAAAGGAAAGCGAGCCGATGCCGCAGTTCGTGCAGAAGTAAAACAAGAAGCAGCAGCCACCACCGGCAAAGGCGACGCTAAACGTTCACACGCTGAACTGGCCGCGCAGGAAGTAAAAGAACGCGAAGCTGTAGTTGCTTCCCGGGCAGCCGCCATTGCTTCTAATGAAATTACCGCAAACATTTATCATAACGCACCTGACACCGAACGCATTTTCAAACTACCTAATGGCAACTGGTTCGCCGCACAACGGGACGGGAGCGGGATAGACTTTGACCCAACAGGGAAAAATGCCTTAAGCCTTACTGACAATGAAGGCAATATCACCGACCTTACCAAAATAGCGTAACAATACCATACGGGCGGCGCCTTAAAATGCCGCCCGGTTTCTTGTGCAAGGTTCCTTATGAGTATCTTAAAAAAATTGGTAAGCGGCATACTGCTGCTGGCACCCTACACGACGACGCAAGCCATGGAGTCTCCGCACAAACCTAATGTTGTTATAGATATTAAAGATCCAGAATATGTAAAAAAAACTCAAAGCGATGTTACGCTTGAATTAGATGAAGAAGAGGTAGTTGCTTCCCTGTACCAGAATGCCCCAGGAACAGAGCTCTTTCGCCTTGATAATGGTACGTGGCTTGCCATGCACCCTAACGGCTCTGGGCAGATTTTTGATGCTGCCGGCTCACAAGTTATTGGACTTGTTTCACGCAACAAACAGTAATACCAACGTAACTTATCCCTTTTTAAAATAAGCTAAAAATTCTTTATTCCCCATGGTACCTAAAATAGGTGATTCTACCGTCCCTACATGGGCACACCCATGCGCCTGTAAGGAGACAACAACCTGAGCAATTACCGCCGTATGCACGGCCGGATTTTTAACGATACCGCCCTTGCCCACCTGGCCCTTGCCCGCTTCAAATTGCGGCTTTATGAGTATAATAAGTGACCCATTCGGCTTTAAAAGCGGCAGTACCGCATCTAAAACTTTAGTGACCGAAATAAATGATAAATCAAGCGTCACTAAATCCACCAGCTCGGGTAAGCCCTCAAGCGTCCGTAAATTGGTCCGCTCCATGACGACTACCCGCGGGTCGCGCCCTATTTTTTCATGAACTTGGCCATAGCCAACATCCACGCCATAGACACGCGAGGCACCCCGCTGCAACAAACAATCGGTAAAACCACCGGTCGAAAGCCCTGCATCAAGCACCACGAAATTGGTCACATCAAGCTTAAATTCATCAAGCGCTTTTTCCAGTTTAAAGCCCGCACGGCCAACATATTTCGGCTCTTCAACCGACATTTCAATCCGCGCATCAGCGGCTACGGCTGTGCCCGATTTGGACACAACCGTACCGTTAACTAATACTTTCCCCTGCATAATCCAACTTTGGATCTGGGTACGCGTATATTGTGGATAGATTTCCCCTACCGCTTCATCAAGCCGTTTACGCACGCGTTTCTTTCAGTAAGCTTTGTACAAATTCGGTTATTCGGTAGTAGTAGTTATCCGATAATTTCTTCTCATCAGCCAACATTTTGCTTAATGGCAATACGGTAAAGGTATTTTCTGTGGTACGGATAGTCACTCTATCGTCCTTAATACCAAGTCGCACCGCTGCTCGGAATTCATCTAAGGTCTTTACCGATTTACCATTAACTTCACTGATAATAGCACCAATTCCTACACTACGTGCCCGCGTTGCGGCAGAATCGGGCATAACATGCGTAATCACCAGCGCCGGTTCCGTTTGATGTTTTAATTCAGCATAACGGGATAGTTCAGGGCACATGGCAATAAGGTGCTGCACATGGTTCAATGACAATTGCATAAATACCATGCCGCCAATAATTTCATAATCAATCTTTTCATACCCAGCATACATACGGCGTATTGGTGTCGGGTCACATTGGTCGAGTACGAATGAAAGGTCTAATAACTTCCCTTTACGATACACCTTCACATGGACCGTATCACCTAACATCAAACGAGAAACATAATCAGCAATAGAAATCCGATCTTCACTCCACGGTACATTCATATCACCAAACTCATCAAGGCGATGTCCATCAAGCTCATAGAGCATATCACCGGCGGTGATACCAATTTTTTGCAAGGGGGAACCAACCGGCGTATCAACAATGTAAAGGCCGCTTGGCAATGGGTTACCCAAAAATGCCGCTAATTCATCGGTAGCATTGTTACACAACAAGCCAAGTACCGGTCGACGCAAAAACTTAATGCCATTGGTAGCAGGCAACTTTTCAAGCTGCCCTAAAAAGAGCAGTACTTCATTACTTGGGATAATATAGTTAACGTTCTGCGCACTCGCTGCGGTAAAGCCTGCCGTATTTACCCCAACAACCTGCCCACATCTATTAAGTGACGGCCCGCCCGAGTTGCCGGGGTTGATCGGCGCACTAATTTGGATCATATATTGCCCGTTAATATGTTCACGGCCACTCACCACACCGGTAGTGCTCTTTAATGAGTTTTGACCAAGCGGATAGCCCAAAGTCAGAATTTCTTCTGAGCGAGCAACTTTATCAGAGTCACCAAACTGCAATACGGGGAACTTTTTCAGGGTTTTTTGGACTAAGGCAAAATCATCCGGCTTCAGGCGTAATAACGCAAGATCTCGCTCAGGGCAAATGCCCAAAACGTCAACTTCAAGACGACGTTTGCCCAGCGACGGCACCTGAATAAATACGGCGCGCGCCTGGTTTACTACGTGCGCGTTGGTAATTAATTCGCCACGGTCATTAATAAAAAAGGCTGACCCAGAAACTTGACCTTGTGATGGGGTTTTGTAGGGCTCCATCCAATCAAATTGTGCTATCTGAGCAATAACTTGCACCACCGTATCTTTGGTGAGTGATTGTAGATCATGCCACGCACGTACTACCGGACGCTCATCAAGCGGCTCTTGTTCTGGAGCAATGGCGCAGGCTGGTACGTTTGCTTCTTGCTTTAATTTTTCGAGTAACGCTACCGTAACCTGGTGCTGACGATAACAACGGTAGGCAAACCAACCGCCGCCAGCGAGTACCAGAAGTAAAAAAAGTTTACTGGTTACGATATTATGAAGAATATTGCGGATAACATTCATATGAGACCTTTACGTTACTTTATATAACTGCTTTGAGCTTACAGTGTAGCAAAAAAACAGCTTTTAGACATGCCAAAATTGATCAGACTCCCATTGCCGGCTATACTGAACAGTATGTTTGAGAATTTTTTAGCCTGAAAGGCGCATTATATGTCACAACCATCGCCAACGCCGTCACCGGTAACCTTAGAGAAAATCGTTTCCCTCTGCAAACGGCGGGGATTCGTTTACCAATCTGCCGATATTTATGGTGGCTTGAATGGCGTCTATGACATCGGCCCTCTGGGTACCTTGATGAAGAATAATATTCGCGCCGCGTGGCTCCGCTCGCTCAAGATGCTTGGCCTTGATATTTTACAACAAGAAGGTTCCCTTTTGGGGCCTGAAGCAATGTGGCACGCATCGGGGCATACCACCAACTTTCATGATCCTCTTATTGATTGCCTCGTGTGTAAGCATCGTTTCCGTGCTGATGATATTGACATCAATAAACCCTGCCCCCACTGTGGTAACAAATCATGGACCGAAGTTCGCGAGTTCCATTTGATGTTTAAAACACAAGTAGGTGCAGCGGCTGATCAAAGCTCACTTGCCTATTTACGGCCCGAAACAGCACAGGCTATTTTTGTTAACTTTAAAAATATTATGTCGAGCAACCGGGTAAAAATTCCCTTCGGAGTTGCTCAAATTGGTAAAGCATTCCGTAATGAAATTACCCCTAAGCAGTTTTTATTCCGTATGCGAGAATTTGAGCAGATGGAAATTGAATGGTTCTGCACACCTGAAACGGCGCTTGATTTCTTTAAATTATTTAGTGATGCGCGTATTGCGTTTTATGCTGCGGTGGGTATTCAACCGGAACATATTCGTTTGCGCCCCCATGAAGCAAATGAGCTTTCCCATTATTCAAGCGCTACATCTGATGTTGAATATCAGTTCCCTTTTGGCTGGAAAGAACTTGAAGGTATCGCTTACCGCGGCAACTTTGATTTGACTCAGCATATGAAACATTCAGGGAAAGATCTTTCGGTGTTTGATGACGCTACGGGACAATCATATGTTCCCCATGTGGTGGAATGTTCAGTCGGCGTTGATCGCTTATTCTTAACGCTTTTATTTGAAGCGTATCATGAGGAACTTGAAGGTGATGATCTACGTACCGTTCTTAAGCTGCACCCACGTATTGCGCCTATTAAAGCGGCCTTCTTCCCATTGACCAAAGCGCAAGCAGAACCGATGAAAAAAATCTATCAAGAAATGCTGAGCCATGGCCTTGAGGTGCAATATGACCTTTCTGGGTCTATTGGTAAACGCTATCGCCGACAAGATGAAATTGGTACGCCGTTCTGCTTTACCTATGATTTTGAAAGTGAAACAGATGGCGCGGTAACCGTACGTGATCGCGACACCATGCAACAACAACGCATACCAATTAACCAGATTGGCCAGTTTATCCACGACAAAATTAATGCAAAATAAATTGACCTTATCAGCTTATTTTGCGTAGGATAAAACAAAAAGGTGTTCTATGCATGTGCGCAAACTTTTTATTGCTCCCGGACGGACCATTCTGTTTTCTGTACTGGTTATGATCGCTCTAGGGACGTTCCTTCTTTCGTGCTCATGGGCACAAAAAAGTCCGGTCTCTGTTTTAGACGCGCTCTTTACCGCAACGTCGGCAACCTGCGTTACGGGGCTCCTCACCGTACCCATTAGCTCATTCACTACCAGTGGGCAATTGGTCATTTTAGCGCTCATTCAAATTGGGGCCATTGGTCTTATTACCATGACGGTCTTCTTACTTTCATTGTTTATAAATCTCGGCCTTGCTACGAATATTATGACCGGCGAGGCCTTAGATATTGAAGGCGGCACGCGCCCTCAGCGGCTGGTCGCTTTTATTATCCTGTTTACGGCGCTTATTGAATGCGTGGGATGGCTAGTTATCTTTTTAGCGATTCGGCCCTACTATAGCTTTTCTAAAGCACTTTTCATTTCATTATTTCAATCAGTTTCTGCCTTTTGCAATTCCGGGTTTACCATTCTTTCCTTTGAACCGGGGGCATTGCCAGGCTTAGCTTATAGCGCCCTTCTTTCAACAACCGGCATTCTTGTATTGGTTGGCAGTTTAGGGTTTATAGTTTGGCATGAAATTGCAGTATTTGTGCGATCACGCGCTATTCAGCGGCACATGCATTTTTCACTACATACGAAACTGGTCCTTTGGACGACGGCGTTCTTAGTAACCTTTATGAGTGCCATTATTTTTATTCTTGAATATCTTCATAAATTTATTGAGTACCCTTCATTCAGTGCTATTCTGGCTGCTATCTTTAATGGTATCTGTCTACGTAGCGCCGGATTTTCGACCCTTAATTTTTCGTCTATTCATCTTGCTACACTCTTTACCATTATGATTGTTTCGTTTATTGGGTCATCTCCAGGGTCTACCGGTGGCGGCATCAAAACAACCACCTTTGGGGTATTTTTGGGTGCCATACGAGCTACACTTTCGCGCAGGACCTGGGTAGAAATTATGGGAAGAACTATCCCCAATGACCAAGTATTCAAAGCAATGGCCATATTTTCTTTAAGCCTCTGCTGGCTCGCGGTCACCATATTTTTATTGCTCGTTACCGAGCAGGGCTGGCGCTTTATTGATGTTATGTTTGAAGCATTGGTCGCATTTACCAACCTTGGCATTTCGACTCATTTAACCCCCCATCTCTCGACATATGGCAAGTCAATTATTATCCTTTCCATGCTGGTGGGCAGGATCGGATCATTGACCTTATTGTTAGCATTTAAAAAACAACAGGCAAAAGCTGGGTACTCGTACCCAGAAGAACGCGTTATCATGAGTTGATAAACAGATATGTTGAAAAACAAAGGATAAAAATATGAAATTTTGCGTTATTGGCGTTGGCCGCTTTGGCTATCATGTCGCCGTCACGTTAGCAGACAACGGCATGGAAGTGCTTGCTGTTGATACGAATGAATCAATTATTGAATCAATTCGCGACCGCGTTACCCAAGCAATTTGCATGCGTATTACCGATGAAGATGATTTACGTAATATCGGGGTTGCCGATATGGATGTGGTGATTGTCGCTATGGGCGAAAATTTTGCTCAATCTATTCTGGTGACCGCACTCTTAAAGCAAAACTTACAAATCAAACGAGTTATTGCACGCTCAGTCAGCGCCATACATAAAGATATTTTACGTCTTATTGGTGCGGATCAGGTTGTTTTACCAGAACAAGAAATGGGCGTACGGCTTGCTGATACCCTCAGCCTGCCTTTTAATGCCTTGATGCGCTTAAGCCCTACTTTTTCTTTGAGCTATGCAAAAGCTCCTAAGAAATATATCGGCAAAGCTATTATGGCGGTGGATGAACTGCTCCATGTTTCTTGCATCGCTAAAAAACGGGGTGAAGAGGTTGAGCTGGTTGCTTTAGATTATATTATCCAAGAAGGTGATATTCTGGTCTATGCGGGCAAAAACAAAGACCTTGATCGCCTTGCTAAGTTGACCACGTAACACAAGGCTACAAGCCCTGGGTTGTAAGGGCGGTGGTCCACGGCAGATATGCCCATTTGCCGCCAAGCAGAGCCTTGGCCTTAAGCCGGCGGCAGGCCCGCTGCTCACTAATCAAAAATTATAGACTCACTTGTAAGAGTAAAACTTATAATAAAAAATGCCCTCAAGGTGCTTTGTGCATCCTGAGGGCATTTTTTTGTTTTGGTATTTAACTAAAGAACTAAGTTTTTTTATGCGCCAAAATATTTACGATATAATTTCTTTAAACGCAATTTTTCGTAATAACCAGCCGCCCCACCAAATAGTGCGACCCAAAGAGCCATACGTTTCTTATCTTTAATAAACAGACTCGGGAACCAATGGTCTTTCCAAGATTTGTTTTCTGGTACGACCGTTGGCTTCTTGGCATCAGCTATGACATCTTGCTTTGGCGCAATAACATCTTTTTTGCCTGCTTCTTCTTTTGCTTTCTTTTCAGCGAAAGCCTTTGTTTCAGCCACTGCTGCTGCCGCAAGGCCCGCTTCCGAAAGCTTAAGCGTTTGCTTAGTGCTGTCTGTATGTTCATCGCGAGCTGCATCGGCGAGCTCATCCTTTGGTAATACTTTTGTATCAGAACGCTGCAGCACTCGTTTTGGTTGCTCTAAAGGCTCTTGCGATGCATCATCCGCAAATGTAACGCCTATTTTTTTCTTCTTTTTGACTGGCGCTGCTGCTTGCGCGGCCTTTTGCTTTGCAGGCTCCCGCGCTTGAGTTATTTTCCATTGCCACTCACTAAGCGCCCCCTCATATGTGGCTAAAATTTCCGACAATTTTTCACGATAATCACAACAAATTTTTATTTCTTTTTGAACATCCAGATCTGATGCCTCAAAATCTATTGTTTTTATAGGATGCGTATTCTCGATGTTCGTTTTTACGTCATCACGCATGCTTATAAACTCGGCCCGATGCTCTTCAGAAATGATTGTATCCAAACCTTCCTGTTGCAACAGAACTCCCAGTTCTTTCATCTTTTCATCAACCTGTTGATATTTTTCCGCATATAATTGATAAGCAAGTTTTAATGCCGCCAACTTTTTTGCAGGTGAAGATGCGTCGAATGCTGTTAATTGGAGTTTATATTGCGTAATGAGACCTTTAATATCCTCTGTTGCCTGCTCAACCGCGCTCGATGCATTCTTTAAGGAGTCAGTTAACTCAACAAGCGCTGTCCCCTGCGAGCTCAAATCAGGCTGATCAAATGACAACGTTATCTCGCTGGCGGTATCTGCGAGCATATCATTTATCCCGTCACGACATTGCTTACGCTTGTCGCCTACATCAAGTATTCCGTTGCTATCAAAATTATCGAAGGTGCTTAGAAGCATGCCAGCTCGAAGATTCCTTGCCCTCAGAAGATTCCTATAGTTACTATATTGGCTTCTTAAATCCTGAAAATTAGCCGCTTCTTGGGTTGCGCTAAAAAGTTCATTTTTTTGTTTAACGAGCTTAGTCTTTTTTGCATGTTTTTGGTTATGGCTTGCATAACAAGCAACAGGGACGGCGGCCATTACAGCCAAAAGCAACCATGCCTTCTGCACCATTTTGATATAATTCATAAAATTCTTTCGTTGTTCAACTGGTAATTGTAATTACTTAATCAATACCCCTAAGCTTTCAGTATACCATTTTTCAGCAAACACCCAAATGGGCCCTGAGGAAAAAAGCTAGGCCCTGAGCCAATATTTTCGATAAACCCACCACAAGGCCCCCCAGGCGCCGAGTGCCCCCCCAATAACTTTTCTACCAGCACCAAACCAAAGGACCCAGGCCCCAAAATAGAGCCTCTGTGCGTTATTGAGTAAAAACAACCCCCGCTCTTGGTGCCCCAGGGTTTGGGCCAATGAGCGGAGCAGCGCTCTATCTTCAGCAGGCACCAGAACAGCTGCCTGCTGATAGGCTTGCTCTACCACCACCTGCGGCCCCAGGGGAACCTGCTCGGCCGCCTGTCGTACCGCCAAAAACCAACCGGGGTCATAAGCACTCTGCACAAACCCGCCCACGGAGCCACTCCAGCCTCCACAAAGCTGTTGTTCAAGCTGCTGATGCTGTTTTTTGAGCACCGGGAACAGCTGTTCGCTATAACATGCTAAAAATATGACTGCTGTTTTAGTGGCAGTTGCCAGGGGGAACCTGCTGCGCCTGTAAAACAGACTGCATTTCTGGGCTGGTAATAAGATGCATCACCAAGTGCCCCTGGAACGCTACCAGTTCTGGTAAAAGCGCCTGGCTGGCCAGTTGCTCTTGTAGTAAGGCCTGGTACTGTTGTTGACTGGTAATAAGCTGTTGTTTAAGACGAGGTAAATTCTGCGCTGCGGCAACTAAAAAAGCATGGCGCGCTGCATGCTGCTGGTCGGCAACTACTTGCGACTGGTGCTGCTCTTTGGCTTTTCGCCGCAACTCGGCC
>Ga0163144_10013105_pt1 | contig 17337 bp, 14 predicted proteins | sample OliLak19BULKMAT1_FD_123175 | JGI IMG/M metagenome (GOLD analysis project Ga0163144, IMG submission 123175) | Freshwater microbial mat bacterial communities from Lake Vanda, McMurdo Dry Valleys, Antarctica - Oligotrophic Lake LV.19.BULKMAT1 | ecosystem: Environmental > Aquatic > Freshwater >...
CGATGGAGCGATGATGCTCGGCACGCTCGAAGCGGGCGTGGGCTTCGTCGGCAGCGCAGGCGCGGACGGAAAACCCGGTACCGCCGCGCAGGGTGGCGGCGGTGGTGGCGGCGCGAAAGGCGGCATGGTCACGTGCATGCTTCAAGCGGGCAACGGCGGCGCGAGCGGCGGCAGCGGAGCTTCCGGCGGTTGCGGCGGGCTCGGCGGCAAGGGCGGTCAGGCCGGCGGCGCGTCGATCGGAATCGTGAGCCTGGACGCAACGCTCACGTTCCTCGCCGACGTCACGATCGCCACGAAGGCCGGCGGTAAAGGGGGCAACGGTGGTGCCGGACAGGTCGGGGGCGCGGGAGGAGCCGGCGGCAAAGCGGGGTTGAAGGGCTCCGCGAACGGTCTGAACGACGCGTGCAAAGGGGGCGACGGCGGAGAGGGCGGAATCGGTGGCACCGGCGGCGGCGGGCGCGGCGGTCACTCGATCGGCATTGCGCACACGGGGACGCCCATAACGGACTTCCCGAACGTCACGACCGGCACACCCGGAGACGGCGGCACGGGCGACGGTGACACGGGCGCCGGAGCAAAAGGGCTGGCTGCGGTGACGCAGGCCTTCTGAGCGAGCAGCGTCAGGCGACGTGGGAGCTCGCTCACAGGAGCGGGCGAGCAGAAACGAAGTGCGCGGGGAGCCACGCGAGCCACGAGCGGCAACGGCGCCGCGCGAACGGCGGGCGTGTGTCCCGAAAGCGGGCGCGAAAACGGAGAACGATGATGGGCGAGCTGGATGCGGTCGTGGCGAAGAAGCAGCGGAGGTTTTCGATGGGAAGGACAATTCGTGTGTTCGCAGGGGCGGTGGGCGCGGCGCTTTTCAGCGCGCTTGTCCTACCGGCGTGCGTGCTGAAAATTGGCAAAGGCGGGGCGGACGGGGGTGGAGATTCGAGCTTCGGCGGCGCAGGAGGCGAAGGCGGAAAAGCGGCCGCGGGCGGTGAGGCGGGTGCAGGCGGCAGCGGCGCCAGCGGCGCCAGCGGCGCTGTCGACGCCGAAGCATTCGCCAACGCAGATCAAGAACAACTAGCCCTGCGAGCCATGACCGCTGCCTACGCGGCCAACGTGACCGCACATCTCGTGGAGTCGCAGCTTGTGGATCCTGAGAACGCCGATCCCACAGTGGTCGAGCAACTCGTTCAGGAGTACGCACCAGCCGGCTGGGACGCAGCGCTGTCGTGGCTCTCGTCCGTCGATCCGTCGACGCTCTTGATCGCCAAAGGTGTTCTCGTCAAAGACGAGTGCTTGGACGAGCCCTACTTATGTAAAAGCCACACGTGGTGCCCCTTCGGCGAAGGCAACATCGGCTGCGCGGTCTCGCAGTGCGGCACCGGCAAATGTCCCTGGTGCCCCTTCGGGGGAAACCTCGTTTTCAAGGCGTGGTGCGCCTATGGTTGCATCCGCAACAGCGACGGGGAGGTAGTTGGAGGCGCCTTCATGCTCCGGACCATCTTCAACAACTACAACGGTCCCTTCTGCATCAAGTTCTAGAGGAGTATCCATGAGAAGCACCCGGCGACCGCGCACGATCGACCGCCTCGCGTGGGGACCGGACAAGCGCGCGACCGACCTCAACAACGCGCTTTACGTCCTTGTGGAGTTCGTCTCCCCCAAGCGCCTGGCCACCCTAGCAACGGTCCCGACGCCTGCGGAGCTGATCGCCGCGGTGGACCTGTACCTGACGTGCGAGAGCAACCCGGAATTGATCGCGTACGCGCAGGCGCTCCGGGCCGCGGCCGAAAAGTGGACCGCAGAGGGGGAGGTGCCCAGCGGCGTCCACGCGGCCGCGAAGGCTATTTTCACAGTGCTCGGTCCTGAACCCCCCGTTGGCTGGGAAGCGGACGACGGCTACAGCTCCGGATCGATCTTGCAGACCGAGCCCAAGCCGCGCGTTGAGACGTCCGAGCGGGCCGTACACGTGTCGGAGCAGGCCGCGCACCTTGCGCAGACGGTGATGCAGACGATCAACCTCGCAGCGCTGCTTGCTTCTCCGCGCCTGTTGCGGAACGCCACGGAGATGCCGTCGCGCGAGCATCTGCTGGAGCACTTCGACGCACTGGCGCGAGTATTTTCGACAGGCAGGGTGTCAAGCTCGCCAGCCGACGTCGGGGCGACGCCCGAAGCCGCTCTGAGGCTGCGCGGGGCCTGCGCGCAGTGGACGCCTGGCCCGGAGGCGCCGGCCGAGGTGCAGCAAGCCGCTCGCGCGCTCCTCGCGGCCTTCGGCGTCAACGAACCTCCGGGCGGATGGGATGCGTTCGAAGGAGCCGAAGGGGCATGACATTCGCGCGGGCGTAGCACGAGCTCACAACGGCAAACGCTCGCTCACGGGAGCGGGCGAGTAGAAAGGAAGTGCGCGGGGAGCCCCGCGAACAACGACCGGCAACTGCGCCGCGCGAGCGGCGAGCTTGTGTTCGAAGCGGCGCGAGAGAAATGAAGAAGCGCGATCATCGAAGTGCACGAGAGAGCGGGCGTCTCGAGGACCGGGACCACGACCCGCAGATGGGTGTGCCGTCTCTCGGGGCGTGAGCGGTGATGCGAGAGAAGACATGAAGTGGCACTCTGCAGTCGCAGGGGCGCAGCGGGAAAGGTGTATCCAATGGAGCTGACGGTTGTGGTGGCCATGGGGATCAATGGCCTGGTCGCCATCGCATTCACGGGGTGGTGGCTGGACCGGTTGATCAAGCGCGAGATGGACCTTTTGCACGGTATTGCCATCGATCAATCCCGGCAGCTCTCGGTGGTGAGCACCGAGTTGCACAGCGCGCGGATCGAGGTGGCGCGCATGCACAGTGAAGTGGGGGCGGTGCGGATCGAGCTGGAGAGCTTCGTCCACGGGCCGCCGTCGATGAAACGGCCGCCCTTGGCGGCGAGCTGAGGGAGCGCGGGAATGCGTGCTGGTTTCGGTTTCGGGATGGGCATGGCGATGGTGCTGGTGATTGCAGGGTGCCGCAGCGCGGTGGAGGACTTTTATGCGCCGCTGGCAAGAGCGCGGCCGGACGCGGGCTGCGCGATAAGCGGCAGCGGTGGAACGGGCGGGAATAGCGGCGGCGAGGATGCCGGCGGCTCGGGCGGCGGTTGCTCGGAATAGAGGAGAAGGAGAAGGATGATGGGGCGGTGTGGGCGAAGAGGGTTTTGCGGTGGGCTTTTGAGCGCGCTTGGCGCGGCCTTGTTGCCGGCATCGCTCGCGGAGGCGGAGCCCCCACCAAGGCGACATCGATGGCAGACTGACATGGACTGACTTGCATTGACAGGATAGCTCGCTCCTCGCAGTGAGCGGACGCCGGGCCGGCATGGTTACCGCGACCCCCCATCAGGTCCGGCGTCCGCTCTCTGGGGGGCGTGAGCATGGCTGAAGACGGCAGGACAAGGCGCGCTGCGAAGCGCGATGGGCGGACGTGTATCCGCCGCGGGCGAAGCAGGAGAGCGAAATGTTGTCCGAGAGCATGGGATCGACAATCACCAATGAAGCGACGATCGGCGCGCGGGAAGAAGAAGAAGCGGATAGGTCGCAGGTGCGGCCGGCGGGCGGCGCGGTCATCGCCGCGGCTGGCGTCACGGACACGGGCAAGGTGCGGCCGGTCAATCAGGACGTCTTCGGGATCTGGCCCGAGATCGGCCTGTGCGTGCTGGCCGACGGCATGGGCGGGCGGCCGGCGGGCGACGTGGCGGCGCGGCTGGCGGTGATGGAAGTACACAAGTTCTTGGCGTGCTGCGAGCCGGACCGGACTCCGCCCATGGCGTGGGACGTCACTCGAGGATTGGCGGCCGGGATGCTGGTGCGGGCGATCGAGCATGCCAATGCGGTGGTCCACAGCAACGGATTTCTGAGCGCGGCCCGGCGCGGAATGGGCACCACGGTGGCGGCCTTGTTGGTGGCGGGGCCGCGCGTGGTCGTGGCGCACGTGGGGGACAGTCGGGTGTATCGCTTTCGGGGTGGTGCGCTGCAAAAGCTGACGGAGGACCACAGTCACGCGGAGCTGTACTTGAAGTGGCGCGGGGAGCAGGCGGACCCCGGCGTGTACAAGGAGAACCAGCACGCATTGACGCAGGCGATCGGGCCGGCGCCGGTGGTGCGCGTGACGGTGCATGTCGAGGACATTGCCGCAGGGGACGTGTTCTTGCTGTGCAGCGATGGTCTCTGGAACGGCGTGCCGCACGAGACGATCGCGGAAGTGCTCGCAGGCAGCACGAGCCTGGACACGACGGCGGGGATGCTCGTAGCGAAAGCCATTGACGCGGGCGGGCTCGACAACATCACGGCGGTGCTGGTGCGGCCGCTGCGAGCACTTTGCAGTGGGCATTGAGTTGAGGCCGAAGAGCCGCTTCGCAGTGGGCTCGAGTCGGTGAGCTCGACTCGGAAGAAAGCAGGGTAGTGCGATGGCGCGGACAGCACCGTTTCCGAATGTGGCAGCGATCCCCGGGATGAATCCCGGCGTTTTCGTGATGGGCGGCGGGGGCAATGGTGGGGGCTCGGGGCCCGGCGGGGGCAGAGGCAACGGCAAGGGCGGGGGCGGCAATGGCAAGAACGGCGGCAATGACGCCAAGGGAGACGGCAAGAACGCGCCGGACCCGAGTCGGTACCCGCATTGCGGGACGGCGGGGCATCCGGTCGACGTGGTGACGGGGCGGGCGTTCACCCATCCGCTCGAAGATGTGGTGTTGCCGGGGCCGCTGCCGCTGGTGTGGCATCGTGTGTACAGCACGGCGATGCGCGAGCGGGACGCCGGGCTCGGCTGGGGGTGGGCGCATTCGCTGGGGTGGCGGGTAGAAGTGCGGCGGCGCAGGGTGCTCGTCTGGAATGATCAGGGCGTGTCGGTCGAGTTTCCCAGCGTGGACGTCGGGGCTGAGGTCGTTGGGCCGTTTGGCTGGTTGCTGCGGAGGGAGACGAGCGGCTACGTCGTCGATGCGGACGACGGGGTGTGGCGACGCTTCGAGGAGCCGGCGGAGGAGGGCCAGGACGGGGCGGTGTTCCGCCTGTCGTGCATCGAGGACCGCCACGGCAATCGCATTGCGCTGGCGTACGAGGACGGACGGCTGGTGCAGGTAACCGACAGCGCCGGGCGGGTGCTGAAGGTAGAGAACACGGACGAAGGGCGGCTCGGGGCGGTGCGGGTGCGCAATGCGGTGGTGCTGGGGCAATGGATCGAACTGGTGCGCTACCGCTACGACGCGGCGGGGCACATGGTCGAGGCGACCGATGCGGACGGGTATTCCTGGCACTACGCCTACGACGAAGATCACCGCTTGATCCGCGACGTGGACCGGAGTGGTTTGACCTTTGAGTTTGTGTACGATGGGCAGAGTCGTTGCGTGGAGAGCTGGGGGCACTACGGCGAGCGGCGGGATCCGAGCCTGTCCGAGGATGTGCCGGCGCGGCTGGCGGACGGAGTGACGCGGGCGAAAGGGGTGCATCACGCCAAGCTCGACTATGGCCCCGACGGGTACACCGAAGTCATCGATTCGCAAGAAGTACGGCGCTTCTTTGGCAATGAGCATGGGCTGCTCGACAAGGCCATCTCGGGCGGGGCGGTGATGACCTGCACCTACAACGCCCAGGGTCACCTGTTGTCGGAGACCGATGAAGAGGGCGCCACCACGCTGTTCGAACGCGACGCGCGCGGGCGCATCGTGAAAGAGACAGACCCGCTCGGCCGCGTGACGGTGACCCTACGCGACGAGGCGGGCCGGCCAATCGCCATCCTCGACCCGGCGGGCGGTGCTATGAAGATCGAGCGGGATGGGCGCGGCAACGAGATCGCGGTGACCGACCCGACCGGGGCGACGACACAGTATGCCTACGACGGGCGCGGGCTGGTCACGGCGATCGTTTCGCCGGTCGGCGGGCGTTACGTCTTCGAGCTGGATGCGGCGGGCAACCGCGTCGCCGCGAAGACGCCCAACGGGGCGGTGTGGCGCTGGCTCTACGATCCTCTGGGGCGGCGCTTGGCCGAGACCACACCGCTGGGGGAGACCACCGGCTTCGGGTATTCGAAGCGCGGCGATCTGCTGGCGGTACACCGAGCCGACGGCGGAGTGGCTCGCTATGCCTACGACGGCGAGCAACATCTGATCGGGATCACCGACCCGGAGGGGCGGCGGACGGAAATCGGGTGGGGCGGCTATCACAAGGTCGTGACGCGGAGGGTGGGAGCGACGGCACGGCCGGCTGAGCGCGGACAACCTGAACAACCGGGACAACCGGGACAACCGGGACAACCGGGACAACCGGGACAACCGGGACAACCGGAGGTCGTTCAACTGCGCTACGACCGCGAGGGCAATCTGGTGCTCGTCGAGAACGAGCGGGGTGAGAAACATTCGTTGACGTACGAAGTGAGCGGGCTGCTCATCCAAGAGCGGACCTTCGACGGCCGGGTGATCCGGTATCGCCACGACCAGGCGGGGCGGACCATTCGCATCGACAGCGGCCCTTCGAGCGTCGTCGAGATGGGCTACAACGCGGCCGGGGAGCTGGTGCGGCGCGAGGTGGGCGGGGAGACGCAAACCTTCGATTACGACCTTCGCGGCGATCTGGTCCACACGACGAGCCCGGCCGGCGATTTCGTCTTCGAGCGCGACGCCTGCGGCCGCTGCATCGCCGAGAAACAAACGGTGGGCGGTGTGAGCCATTCGGTGCGGGTTGCGCGCGATCCGACCGGGGCGGTGATTGGCCGCTCCACGTCGCGCGGTCACACCCTGAAGATCGAGCGTGACGCTTTCGGCCAGCGGCGACGGACGGAGATCGACACCGACTCTCTTATCGCGCATGAGCCCGACGCACTCGGACGCGAGGTGCGGCAGGGGTTGCTCGGGGGCGGGAGCCTTGAAACGGCGTACGCGGCCAATGGTCGATTGGGAGCCCAAAGGGTGCTGTCGCCCGGCGCGCAGGCGATGTTTTCGCCCGCCGAGCCGGCGTGGCTCGGGCGCGAGCCGGGCCTGACCGCCGAGCGGAGGTATGTCTACGACCGTTCGGCCGAGCTGGTCGAAGTGCAGGACGTCTTTGCCGGGCCGACGCGGTATGCCTACGACGCGGCGACTCACTTGCTCGAGGTGCGCGACGCGAGCGGTCCGCGCGAGCTCTTCCGCTACGACGCGGCGGGTAATGCCTACGAGGCCGGAGCGGGCGCGCCGGAGCGGGTGTACGGAGCCGGCAATCGGCTGCTGAAGCGCGGCGAGGTCGAATACGTCTGGGACGATCTGGGGCGGCTGGTCGAGAAGCGGCTGAGCCCAGAGCACGCTTTCCGCTACGCGTGGACGGAAGACGGCATGTTGTCGTCGGTGGCCTGTCCCGACGGCCGCACGGTGGCGTTTGCCTATGACCCCTTCGGGCGGCGGGTGCAGAAGCAGGTGTTTGCCGTCTCGGAGAAGCCGGGCCGCACGCGGGGACGGCTGGCCGAGCAAGTCCGTTTCGTCTGGGACGGCGACACGCTCGTCCACGAGATCACGACGCGGGCGGTAGAGGCCGGCGCCGCGCTGGTCGAGGAGCGGACATATTGCTTCGACGATGACGGACTGGTGCCCATTGCACACCGCGACTCGGCCTTCTCCGCCGCTCCCGGGGTGGTGCATTACGTGACCGATCCGGTCGGGGCGCCTTCACTGCTCGTGGACGGGGCTGGCCGGGTGGTGTGTACGCTGGAGCGGACGGCGTGGGGCGCGGCGGCGCCGCGGGCAGGGGCCGTGGCGACGACGCCGTTGCGCTTTCAGGGCCAATACGCCGACGAGGAAACGGGGCTGCACTACAACCGCTTCCGGTATTACGATCCGGTGACGGGGCTGTTCGTCAGCCCGGACCCGATTGGGCTGGAAGGTGGGGTACACCCGTATCTGTACGGATGGAACCCGACGCATTGGATCGACCCGCTGGGGCTGGCGACCAACACGCCGGGAACGGGGGTGATCTATTTGCGGACCGACCCAATGACGCAGGAGGAGTACATTGGAAAGTCGAAATCGCAGGAAGCCATGAAGCGGCGGGAGAAAGTTCACAACCGAGCGCTGCAGAAGAGATGCCCCGGCGCTCCAGACTACAAGTTCGATATGCTTCAGGGCGGCATCGGCAGCGCGCCGGGACTGGCGCAGGCGGAAGAAGATTGGATCCGTGCAGGCGGTGGACCGGGAGGCAAGCCCGGACAGACGGGCAGGCTGCAAAACAAGATGCACGGACAGGCCAAGGGGAAGTACAAAGGGAAAGTTCCATTTCCGTGAAGGTGAGGCAGAGCAAGATGGCGACGAAGCGAAAAGACACGAAAGAAGCGACACTCGCCGGGCCGGCCAAGTCCAAGCGAAAGCGCGTGAAGGTGAAGACGGGACAACTGGTCGCGGTGCCGCTGCTGGATGGGACATTTGCCCTCGTCCATGTGGCTCTCTATGATGGGCGGATCACTGCGGCTCACTTCGCGCATCGCAAGGGCAGTCCCGAACAACTCCTCGACGGGATGGCGGACGCGGTGCTGGACCGCCCGATTGCAATATTGGCGGTCACCTCGGACGAAGTCTACGATGGCCATTGGCCGGTGCTCGGTCACAAGGAGCCGACCTATCCAGCAGCCGTGTTGGACATGAAGGGGACATCCTACACGGCATCGGTCACCCGTCATTTGTTTGAAGCCTATTACGGCCTCCGCCCGTGGGATGAGATGGCAGTGCCGCGCTGGTATGATCAAATGCTCCTCCCCGGCGTCCCCGTCCCGCCCACGGTCCGCTACAAACGCGACTTCGAGAAGGACGCCACCGCAGCCGGCGCGGTGAGCCCGCCCGCCCCCGCCGAGTCTGCCGACTCCGGCGAAGACGCCGAGCCCCCCATCACGGAAGGCCCCGCGGTCATCCACATCGAGATCAAATACCCCGGCGAAGAGCTGCCCACCATCGAGCTGCTCCATCGCCGCCAGGCGATCGAGACCGCTCTGGAACAGGCCGGCGTGGGCGAAGTGACCGACGCGGGCGGCGGCGGCGGCGTCATGGATGTCTATCTGGCGACCCAGGACGTGGCGCACGCCATGCCCTTCGTCACCGCCGCCGTGAAAGAGGCCGGCTTCGAGAAGGACACCCGCATCGAGACCGAGCCGCTGAATGACGGCGACGAGGACGAATAGGCTCCGAGCGCGTCACCCATGACGGCCCCGATGAAGCAGTTGAGGAGGTGACCAGCCACCCCACGCGGCGCCCCCATGCGAGCGTGAGCTCCGCCCGCCAGCGAGGCCCCGCGAGCGAGTCCGCGCCAGCGGGTGAGCGGCCGCGTTTTTACGGCTCGGCACGTTTGCCGCTGCCCTGCCCGAGCATTTGGTAAGCTCGCGGCTTCTCTCGAACCGGAGGTGTGGATGGATCGAACGTACGAGCATGTGGACCTCGTGCAGCTCCCCAAGGTCAACGCGAACGGCGCGCTGGCCTTGGGCAAGGAGATGCTCACGACGGCCGACGCAGAGAAACCCTTGCCGGAGCGCATCGCGAAGAGCGTCAAGAAGCTGCGCACCGGCTACGACGTGCTGCGCACGGCAGCGCAGGGGCGACACTTGGATCCGGCGACGCCGGACAGCGACGCCGCCCGGCTGGCGGATCGTCACATCGATGCGGCCTGGAGCAGCGGCCACGACTGGTTGCGCGGCTGGACCAAGCTGCCGGGCGAAGAGAACGCGCAGAAGGTGACTGTCGCGCGACAGCTCTTTGCCGAGCTGTACGCCGATGGACTGGAGTTCACGCAGATCGCCTTCAAGCTCGAATGGGCCGAATCGCAGACGCGCCTCGATTACATCGACGACAATGGTCTCGAAGCCAAGCTGGCGCTGCTCGGCGGAGAAGACATCCTCGCCACCATCCGCAAGATGCACGACGCCTATGGCAAGGCGCTCGGCCTGACAAAGGCCAAGCCCGCCGCGCCCGCCGCCCCGTCGCTGCGGGAGCCGCTCGAGTCGTTCCTCGCGATTCTGCGCTCCTACGTCGTCCGCGTCAGCGACCACGCCGAGGAGGGGGACGCAAAGAGCGAGGCGCTCGCCCGAGCCTTGCTCAAGCCGTTGGCCGAGTGGCGCACGCTGGCGAACAGCACACCGGCCGCGAGCGGCGGCCCCACGGCCCCGTCGCCTCCCACGGACAAGGCCAAGCCCGTCGAAGGGTAGGGTAAGTAGGGCGCCTGCCCGCACACGTACCCCCTTTTCTTACAGCACCCCACCGGGGTCTGGACCTGCCTCCACCGATGTGTCGGGCGCTCGTTCGAGGTCCGGACCCGCCTCGGCGACCCACAAGCAGCGCCCGGTGAGGTCCCGACCAGCCCCACCCCATATCCACGTCGCGCCGCTGAGGTCCCGACCAGCCCCACCCCATGTCCACGTCGCGCCGCTGAGGTCCCGACCAGCCCCACCCCATGTCCACGTCGCGCCGGTGAGGTCCCGACCTGCCCCCGTCCCATGTCCACGTCGCGCCGGTGAGGTCCGGACCTGCCCCCACCCCATGTCCACGTCGCGCCGGTGAGGTCCCGACCTGCCAGGCGCGACACGCGGGTGCCACGGTCGAGCTGGGTCTGCGGCGATGGCTCACAACATCTTCTTCAGGAACTCCCCGGTAAACGACCCCTTCACCCGGGCCACCGTCTCGGGGGTGCCCTCGGCGACGATGCGCCCGCCGCCGTCGCCGCCCTCGGGGCCGAGATCGATCACCCAGTCGGCGCACGCCACCACATCCAGGTTGTGCTCGATGACGAGCACCGTGTTGCCGGTGTCGACAAGCCGTTGCAGCACGCCGAGCAGCTTGCGGATGTCCTCGAAGTGGAGGCCCGTGGTCGGCTCGTCGAGCACGTACAACGTCCGCCCCGTCTGCACCTTGGAGAGCTCGCGCGACAGCTTCACGCGCTGCGCCTCGCCGCCGCTCATGGTCGGGGCCGGCTGCCCGATCTTCATGTAGCCGAGGCCGACGTCGGCGATCGTCTGGAAGATCCGCTTCGTCGTCGGGAAGCTCGCGAACATGGTGAGGCACTCGTCCACCGAGGTGTCGAGCACGTCGGCGATGCTCTTGCCCTTGAACCGCACCCCGAGCGTCTCGGCCTTGTAGCGCTTCCCGCCGCACACCTCGCACGGCACGTAGACGTCCGCGAGGAAGTGCATCTCCACCTTCACCACGCCGTCGCCGCTGCACGCCTCGCAGCGCCCGCCCTTCACGTTGAAGCTGAAGCGCCCCGCGTCGTAGCCCCGGGCGCGCGCCTCGGGCAGGTTGGCGAAGATCTCGCGGATCGTGTCGAACGCCTTGGTGTACGTCCCGGGGTTGCTCCGCGGCGTCTTGCCGATCGGCTTCTGGTCGATCGCGATCGCCTTGTCGATCGCCTGCATCCCCGAGATCTTGCGGTGCGCGCCGATGGCATCGGTGCCGCGGTGCAGGGTGTGGGCCAGGGCCGGCAGCAGGATCCCGTTCACCAGCGAGCTCTTCCCCGCGCCGCTCACCCCCGTCACCGCGACGAACACCCCGAGCGGGATGCGCACGTCGACGTTCTTCAGGTTGTGCTCGCGCGCCCCGTGCACCGTGATCTCGCCCTTCGCCGCGCGCCGCGCCGCCGGCTTCTCGATGCGCGAGCGGCCCGACAGGTAGGCGCCCGTGAGGCTGCCCTTGCACGTCAGGATGCCGTCGGGCGGCCCGCTGTAGAGCACCTTGCCGCCCAGGTGCCCGGCGCCCGGCCCGAAGTCGACGAGGTGATCGGCGGCGCGGATGGTCTCCTCGTCGTGCTCCACCACCACCACCGTGTTGCCGAGATCGCGCAGGTGCCGCAGCGTCCCGAGCAGGCGCTCGTTGTCGCGCGGGTGCAGCCCGATGCTCGGCTCGTCGAGCACGTACATCACGCCCGACAGCTCGCTGCCGAGCTGGCTCGCCAGGCGGATGCGCTGGGCCTCGCCGCCCGAGAGCGTCGGGCCCGAGCGATCGAGCGTCAGGTAGTCGAGCCCGACGTTGAGCAAGAACACCAGGCGCGCGTCGATCTCGCGCAGCACCGAGGCCGCGATGGCCCGCGCGGCGGGGGCCAGCGAGAGCGCATGGAAGTGCTCCGACGCCCGCTTCACGGTCATGCCGGTGACGTCCGCGATCGATTTCGCGCCGACCTTCACCGCGAGGCTCTCGGGCCGCAGCCGGCGCCCGCCGCACGCCTCGCAGCTCCGCTCCGACATGAAGGCGCGGTAGGTGTCGCGCATTTGCTCCGACGACGTCTGGTGGAAGCGCCGCAAAATGGTGTGCGCCACGCCCTCGAACTTCATCGCCCAGGTGCCGTGCGTCTCGCTCCCCTCCTTGCCCCACTGCACCGCGATGCGCTTGCCTTCGAGCCCGAACAGCACCTTGTCCTGCTTGGCCTTGCCGAGCTTCTTCCACGGCGTGTCCAGGTCCACCGCGCAGGCCTTCGCCACGGCGTCGGCGATCCGCGCCGTCCACCCCGTCTCGCCCTTGGCCATCGCCCCGGCCCACGGCGCGATCGCTCCCTCGCGGATCGACTTGCTCGGATCCGGCACGATCAGCGCGGGATCGACGTCGAGCCGCATCCCCAGCCCGCTGCACGCGGGGCACATCCCGAGCGGGCTGTTGAACGAGAAGCTCTGCGGCGACAGGGCAGGGAAGCTCACCCCGCAGTGCGAGCGCTTCTGGCTGAAGCTCAACGTGCGCCCGTCGTCGAGCACCGCGCGGGCCTCGCCGTCCGCCTCTTTGAGCGCCAGCTCGATGGCCTCGGCGATGCGCGATCGGTTCTCGGGCGCGACGGCGATGCGGTCGACCACCAGATCGATCGAGTGCTTCTTTTTCTTGTCGAGCGCCGGCAGCGTCTCGTCGAGACGGACCACCTCCCCGTTCACCCGCACGCGCACGAACCCCTTGTCGCGAAGCCCTTCGAGGAGATCGCGGAACTCGCCCTTGCGGTGCACGACGAGCGGCGCGAGCACCGTCGTCTTCGTCCCGGCCGGCAGCGCCAGCATCTCGGCGACGATCTGCTCCGAGGTCTGGACGCTCACCCGCTTGTTGCACACGTGGCAGAACTGCTCGCCGGCCCGGGCATAAAGCACGCGCAGGTAGTCGTAGATCTCGGTGATCGTCCCGACGGTCGAGCGCGGGTTGCCGCTGGCGCTCTTCTGCTCGATGGCGACCGTCGGCGACAGCCCCGACAGGCGCTCGACGTGGGGCCGATCGAGCTGCCCGAGGAACTGCCGCGCGTACGACGAGAGCGTCTCGACGTAGCGGCGCTGGCCCTCGGCGTAGAGCGTGTCGAAGGCCAGGCTCGACTTGCCGGAGCCGCTCACCCCCGTGAACACGATCAGCCGGTTCTTGGGGATCAGCAGGTGCTCGACGACCAGGTTGTGCTCGCGCGCCCCGAGCACCTCGATGAACGCCGGCTCGCGCACCGCGCTGCTCGCGCCGCTCGTTTGCTTTGTCATGGGCGCCGCGGCGTTTAGCACCGCCGCCGCGCCACCCCAACAGCCCGGCGCGCTCCCGTCTGGTAACCTCCGGCGATGGCCCGCGGCTCCTCCCGAATGGCTTCGTTCGCAGCCCTCGCCGCGCTCGGCCTCGACGCCGCGTGCGCCGCGAACGGCGATCCGCCGTCCCCCTCCACCGTCCCCGCTACCCCTTCCGCGCTTGGCAACCCGATCCCCACCGCGACCGCGCAGGCGAGCCCCGTGCAGGCCAGCCCCACGTCCACGCCGCTCGACGCCCGCGACGTCGCCGTGCTCGTCGTCGCGCAGACCCCGGCCGCGCTCCGCGTCACGTCGAGCGCGAGCCGCCCGCGCGCCTCGTTCGGTCCCTCCGCGAGCTGGAACGGCAGCGGCGCCCCGACCCACCGCTGGGTGCTCCGCGACGCTCTCGGCCGGCCCCTCGCGTCGGGCGACATCGTCGCGCGCTCCACCCTCGAAGCGCCGCCGAACCCGGCGCAGGGCGCCGCCGCCGCGCACGTCCCGCAGGACACCTTCTCGTTCGTCGCCAGGGTGCCGCAACCCGCCGCCGGCGAGATCATCGAGATCGCGACGGTCGGCGGTGGCGATCCCCAGCGCAAGCCGGGCTCCGACCCGAGCCCGGGCTCCGGCCCGAGCCCCTCGGCCTCCGCTCCCGCAGCTCCTCTCGTCGTGAGGTGGCCATGAGGTGGGGTGCCTTGTGGGGGGCTTGTTTGTGGGCCGTCGCCGCCTCGATCACCCCCCTGGACGCGCTCGCTGCCGAGTGTCCGGCAGAGGCGGGCGACTGCCGCGCCATCACCGTGACCGGCAGCCTCGCCGCCAGCATCGACCTCGTGATCGTCGGCGACGGCTACACCGCGGCCGAGCGCGCCAGGTTCTTCCTCGACGCGGAGCACACGGCGCGAGGGCTGCTCGGCTCCGAGACGTACCGCGCCTACCGCCCCGTCTTCAACGTGTGGGCCGTCTTCACGCCCTCCGAACAGAGCGGCGCCGACGACCCGTCGCTCGGCGTCTTCGCGGACACCGCGTTCGACGCGTCCTACGACACGAGCGGCATCGACTACCTGCTCGCCGTGAACACCGGCAAGGTCTTCGCCGAGCTGAACGACCGCTTCCCCGAGAACGATCTCTCGATCTGCATCGTCAACGCGAAGCCCTACGGCGGCTCCGGCGGACCGGTCGCCGTCGTCTCGCTCGACGTCAACTCCCTCGAGATCGTGCGCCACGAGCTCGGCCACACGCTCGCCGCCCTCGCCGACGAATACACCGTGCCGTTCCCCGGCTACCCCGACGGCGACCCCGAGCCCAACGTCGCCTCGGCCGCTCACCTCGACCCGGTGAAATGGGAGCACTGGCTCACCCCGGGCGTCGAGATCCCCACGCCCGAAACCGCCGTGGCCGGCCCCCACGAGCCCATCGGCGCGTACGAGGGCGCGCGCTACAAGACCACGGGCGTCTTCCGGCCGGCCCCGGCGTGCCTCATGCGCGAGCTGCACGTCCCCTTCTGCCCGGTCTGCGCCGAGGCCATGGTGAAGCGCTTCTCGGAGCTGTCGCGGCTCATCGACGCGCCGTCGCCCGCCTCCCCGCTCATCGTCCCCGGCGATGGCGCCGTCGACCTCACGGCCACCGTCCCCGCCCTCGCGGACCTCACCTTCACGTGGACCATCGACGGCGAGCTGCTGCCCACCTCCGGCGCCACCCTCACGCTCGACCCCGCCGCCGGCGCTCTCGCCGAGGGCACCCACGAGGTCACGCTCACGGTCTACGACGCGTCGCCGCTCGTCCGCAGCGATCCCGCCGGCGTGATGAAAGAGTCTTTCACCTGGCTCGTGGCGGTCGAGGCCGTCGCGCCTTCGTCGACGGGCAGCGGCGGGTCCGGAGGCAGCGGGGTGGGCGGTGGCGGCGAGGCGCCGGCGTGCAGTTGCCGCGCGGCGGGGCAGGATGGTGGCGAGCCGGTCGGGTGGCTGCTGTTCGGCTTGCTGCCGATCGCGGTGAGCGCGCGGCGTCGGCGTGCGACACACCTGTCGTGAAGCAGCGAATAGCCGTAACCCCCCGGTGTTTCTCGCGAGTGAGAAACTAGAAAAAATAGTCTGTCAGGTTTGATTTTGGCCCGGCGTAAGACCCTACAGAGACCGGTGAGCCACTTCGGCTCGGCCTGTCCGCAGATTCGGTGAAGGGTTTCGGCTGCGCTCTCAGCCGGGCTCAGACTCCACGGGAGGGAGTCGCTTCAAGCGCGTCCGGCGACACCGTGCCGGGTTCATCCGGGGCTTGGAGGGGGGCGAGGGAGGGGTTGTGTGAGCCGCGCGTCGCCGCGTCAGGGGTTGACTAACTAGATCCGGGGGGACAGCAGGCGGCGCGCGGAGCACACCGTTTCGCCATTCGTGTCGTTGCGCATGTCGTTGCGCATGTCGTTGCGCGTGTCGTTGCGCGTGTCGTTGCGCATGTCGTTGCGCATGTCGTTGCGCATGTCTCGCGCATGTCGTTGAGCATGTCTCGCGCATGTCTTTGGGGGCGCCGGGAGGTCCACCTGCCCGGCGGGCGTGCTGCGCGTGTCCGGCAGGTCGCCTCGCGAGGCGTCTTTGTCACGTGCGGCCCGCAGAAGAGGCGTCTTTGTCACGTGCGGCCCGCAGAAATGGGCTACGTCGCACGCGTGCCCGGCACGCTCTACGTCGTCGCGACCCCGATCGGAAATCTCGGCGACATCACGCTGCGAGCGATCGAGACGCTCCGTCGCGTCGATCGTGTGCTCGCCGAGGACACGCGCCGCACGCTCGCGCTGCTTTCGCACCTCGGCATCCAGGGCAAGCCCGTCGACCGCCTCGACGCGCACGCCTCGCCCGAGGTGGTGGCCCGCTCGGCCTACCGCCTCGACGCCGGCGAGAGCCTCGCGCTCGTCACGGACGCCGGCACCCCCGTCGTGAGCGATCCCGGCACCGCGCTGGTTCGCGCCGCCGCCGAGCGCGGCGTTCGCGTCGTGCCCATCCCGGGAGCCTCCGCGGTGCTCGCGGCCGTCTGCGCCTCGGGCCTCGTCGCGGGCCCCTTCCGCTTCGTCGGGTTTCTCCCTCGATCCGGCCCCACGCGCCGCGAGGCGCTCGAGCTCGTGACCACCACGCCCGAGGCCGTCGTGCTCTTCGAGTCGCCGGAGCGCACCGCGGAGACGCTGCGCGGGCTCGCCGAGATCGCGCCCGCGCGCCGCGCCGCCGTCGCGCGCGAGCTGACCAAGATGCACGAGGAGATCCTCCGAGGAACGCTCGCCGAGCTCGCGGCGGACGAGCGCGAGTGGCTGGGCGAGGTGACCATCGTCCTCGGCGAGGGCAGCGCCGAGCGCGGCGCGCCCGTGATCGACGACGCCGAGATCGAGCGCCGCATCGACGACGGCCTGGCGAAGAACCGCCGGGCGCGCGACATCGCCGAGGAGCTGGCGCTCGTGCTCGGCGTCTCGAAGAAGGACGTCTACAGGCGCGTCGTGCAGCGCCGCGAGCTATCGCGCGGCGCGGCCCCGAAGTAGATCCCGGCCCATGGCCGCGCCCCCCTCGCGCGTCGTGCAGCGCCGCGAGCTATCGCGCGGCGCGGCCCCGAAGTAGATCCCGGCCCATGGCCGCGCCCCCCTCCGAGCTCGCCGTTGGCCCCGTCGACGCTTCGATCCTGAGCGAGCTCGCCGAGGTCTTCTCCGTGCGCGCGGTGCCGGCGGGTGGCACCACGTTTCGTGTCCTCGAAGGCGGCAGCGGTCCGCCGCTCGTGCTCCTCCACGGCCGCGGTCACGCCTCCACCGTGTGGGCTCCGTGGCTGCTCCCGCTCGCCCGCGCCCACCGCGTGATCGCCCTCGATCTGCCGGGCTTCGGCGCGACCCCCGCGGCGCAGGTCCGGCCCGGCGGGCCCGAAGAGGGCCTCAACTACTTCA
>Ga0163144_10013108_pt1 | contig 17336 bp, 16 predicted proteins | sample OliLak19BULKMAT1_FD_123175 | JGI IMG/M metagenome (GOLD analysis project Ga0163144, IMG submission 123175) | Freshwater microbial mat bacterial communities from Lake Vanda, McMurdo Dry Valleys, Antarctica - Oligotrophic Lake LV.19.BULKMAT1 | ecosystem: Environmental > Aquatic > Freshwater >...
ACAAATCGTTTTTCAAATACTCCTTTGTGAATAATCAACACGCGACCCCCTGTTGTTTCCCTGGTTCATTGAAGACGTTGCGACGACAGCAAACAACTAAGCCTGACCCTCTCCGTCATTCTTTGTGGCAGGATCAATTTGAAAGGGATACTCGCTGCTGGGATTGTTCGATTTACTTAACTGCGATGAAATCGAGCAGGTGCTTTTCGTATTCTTCGTGGGCGAAGCCGTAGAGATCCTTGTGCGGGGCGTTAGGCACGAGCCAGAGGGATTTCGGTGAACGGGCGGCTTGGTAAAGGGCGAGGGTATCTTCACGCGTGGTGTAGAGATCGCTCTCGCCGCCCATCACCAGCACGGAGCAGGGAAGTTGTCCTATGGTTTTGATCGGCGCGATCTGGCTGATGGACACTCCCAGTCGCCACTGGGCGATTGGCGTCATGAACAGACCGGCCAGCCAACCGGGAAGGTAAACAGTATGGCGGAATCGTCGGTCCAGGGCAGTGGTGATCGTCGGATAGACACCTTCAAGCACGACCCATTTCACGTCGTGTAAGTTCGGTGCAGCGAGTGCGATGGTCGCACCACCTTGGGACGCGCCGATGCAGCCGATTTCAGTGCAACCTTTGTTTTGTAGAAATGCTAGGGCGCCGAACAGGTCTTTGGTTTCGTACCAGCCAACCGAAACCAGTGTGCCTTCGCTTTCACCGTGTCCGCGGGCGTCGTAGAGCAAGACGGCATAACCACGGGATCTGAGAAATTTGGCCCGGCCGATCATCTGACTGCGAGTCGAGCCGTTGCCATGCAGAAGGATCACGCCGCGTTGCGAATTTTCATAAGGGACGAACCAGCCTGCGAGCGTGAGTCCGTCAGTCGCGTTGAATTTCACCGACGCAATCTGATATCCGAAGTCAGCGGGTATCGGTTTGAGGGCTTTGCGCTGCGGGCCAGTTAGCTGCCAGGCAAAGAAGACGGATACGACCACGGCTGCGATGGCGATTGTGATGACCGTCAAACCGAGTCGGCGCAAAAAGGATTTCGGGTTTGCCAATCCCATGGGCAAATTCTGGCTTCGTGGAGGCTACGACTGGACCGGGGCAAACTGGTTACGGATTCTCCGCCACAATCTTGCCGTTGCGCATGACGTAGAGTTTGGTGCCAGCGGCACGAGCGCGGGTGGCAGCAACCTTGGCGGCGCGCTTCATCGCGGCGTTTATGCCTTTGGTACGGGGATCGAGCGTGAGAGATTTCATTGATGTTTTTCCAGTAGCGCGGGCGGGCGGACGTTGGCGTCGTAAAGCCACCAATCATCACAGAGAGGACGATACACGTCCTCGAAGTTTCGCCAACTCCGAATAAAGCGTCGGCGAACATCAGCGGCCGCAACATCGTGTCCCCCTTCGCGCACACGGGCGGCGATGCGCTTGAGCGCAATCACTGGGGAAGCGAGGCGCAAGTACACGATCTCAATTCGGTAGCCAGCGGATTTCCATCGTTTGATTCGCTCGACATACGTACGACCGCTCAGGGTGCTCTCAAAAGAAAAATCCACATGGGCGTTTGCCAAGCGGTCGAGTTCGGAGAGAAAGACACGGCCAGCGTTCAGGGCGGCCATCGAGGGTCTGAGCGGAGCGAGTCCGGCTGCGATTAGGTCGGCGTTGACGAAGTCGATGATGCCGCCCTCGCGGGGCAGGAACTCGCGGGCGAATGTCGTTTTCCCCGCGCCATTGGGGCCGGCGATGATCAGGCAGACGGGAGATTTTGCGGGTGGGGGCATTGGGAGCGATTTATAAATGGATGAGAAATTTCCCGAGATAAAGCCTCTTCCACGGCCTTAGGTTGCCCTAGTTTGACGGGCAGTGGGCTTAGTGGTCGCGCTCAATTATAACAATTGCAACCTGACCCCTTCTTCCGCCCGCTCCCGCTAGTCCCTGCATCCCACGGGGGCCTCGACATTCGGTCCTGCTTGGCTTTACTGAAGCGCATCACCCCACCCGAGGACACTCATGAAAACATTCCGTATATTTTCCCCTTTCGTTTTGTTGGCTGCGGCAGCGGTGCTCGGTGCGGCCGAGAAGCCTCACGGAGTCAAACCGGTGAATCCACCGGCCCAGACAAGTCAGTCCTTGGCCGACCTTCAGAAAGCGAAGTCGCAGAACGTGGCGGATATTGCGCGGCTTAAAGCCAGGATGAAACATGACGCCGAAGCCCGTGCGGCAGCGTCAAAGCAGAAAGCTCCAAAAGATAAAACAGATTCGCTCTCTGAGCTGGGGCAACAGGATCAAATGCAGCTGCAGCTGTTGATGGAGCGGAAAGCCAAGCTGGAGGAGATGATTTCGAATGTGCTGAAAAAATCGTCGGATACTTCTGCGGGAGTGGTGCAGAACCTTAAGTAACCTACACGCGAAACAGTCGCCGAGATGCGTGAATGATGATCCAGCGAGATAACTCTCTGGGCAACACGCCCCAAGCCCGACTCTCGAAGATCGTCTGGCGCATCGCTCCTGAGAATTCGATGCGCAGTCGGCGGGCCATCGCTCGACTGATGCGACGCCCCTTTTGCTTTCAATCTAAAACTAACAAAACACGGCCAGACCCCCTCGGCGCGACCCCCGTTGTCTACTTGGTATCTCGTCGTGGGTTGAAACTGACGCTTACCGGGAGAGCGAGTTTCCTGAAGTCAACGTACCCAAATTCATTCCGAATGAGGAAAAGGGATTTTTCAGTAAAGCAATAATTTCTCATTCTGCGGGGCATACGCTCGCAGGCATCCTATATTTGCGTGTGTTTATTGAGCAATACATCCGGCGAGTCACAGGTGCGGAGGGAAAGAAAAGAGGCGAGGAGCTAGGAGATTTGTATCGCCCGCTATTGCAAGTCGATTTCCCGACTAGCTTTAAATCGCTCGCCAAGATTTATGAAGAACTCAGTGAAAGACTGCATTTAGGCGAGGACTCCATTGAGCAGTACGAGAAATCAGAAATGGAAATCAAACGGCATTTCAACAACTGGCCTTGTTGCCGCTTAAGACACAGCCCAAAATAAAAGGATGACGGCGAAGTCTAGGACGATCCAATCACCAACCGTAGCTGCGCTTGATCCTGAGTTCCTCATATAGATCTTCTGGCAGCTCATCCAAAAATCGTGACGGATTTAACATCATTCCGCCGGGGCCGGCGCGGCTCGCGACTTTGGGGTAGCTGATGTAGAGTTCGTTCTTGGCGCGGGTGACGGCGACGTAGAAGAGGCGGCGTTCTTCTTCGACGTCTCCGCTCTCGATCGCGCGGCGGCCGGGAAATTGGCCGTCGGCGGCGCCGATCAAAAACACCACGTCGTACTCGAGGCCCTTGGCTTGGTGGACGGTGGTGAGCTTGATGGCTTCCTCGTTGGGATCGACCTGCTTGTCGCTGGTCTCGCCGTTGAGGAGCACGATCTGCGCGAGGAGATCCTGCATCTCCTCAAAACGGCTGGCGAAACCGATGAGCGCCTTCAATTCCTCGAGGCGGTCGATGTAGTCGGCGTATGCGCCTTTTAGGTAATCGCCGTACCAGCCTTCGATGGCGACGGTGACGGTGTCGCTGGGTTTCTGCGTGCTCATGGCGTCGGCGACTTGGCGGAGCGAGGCGCAGAAGTTGCCCCAGTCTTCCTTGGCATCCTTGGCGACCTTGCTCTTCACGTCGTCGGTGGCGAGGGCGTCGATGAAGTTTTTCTGCATGAACCGCGCGTGCTCGAGGGCGGTGGCGTGGATTTTCTGCGCGCCTTTATCGCCGATCTTCGGGAGGAGGATGGCGATGCGTTGCCAGGCTTGGGCGTCGGCGGGGTTGTAGACGAAGCGGAGCAGGGCGATGAGATCGCGGACGTGCTGGCGTTCGAAAAACTTCACGCCGCTGGTGATCTGGTACGGGATGCCGGCGCGGGAGAGCGCGAGCTGCACCTCGAGGGCGAGGAAGTGCGAGCGGTAGAGGATGGCGATCTGGTTGGCGGAGACGCCGTCGTCGTGGATGAGTGAGTGGATGCGCTTGAGGATGAACTCGGCCTGTTCGCGGTCGTCCATGGTGGAGACGACGTAGGGCTTCTGGCCGTTGGCGCGGTGGGCGCGGAGTTCCTTGTCGAAGTGGCGGCCCTTGGGCTGGGCGTTGAGGACGCCGTTGGCGAAATTGAGAATCTGGGGCGTGGAGCGGTAGTTGGTCTCGATGCGGTGGATGACGGTGCCGGGGTGCCGCTCGGGGAACGACATGATGTTCTCAAAGTCCGCGCCGCGCCACGAGTAGATGCACTGGGCGTCGTCGCCCACGGCCATCACGCAATGGTGGCCGGCGAGTTTGTCGACGATCTGCGCCTGGATGGTGTTGGTGTCCTGATACTCGTCGACGAGGACGTGGCGGAAACGGTTGGCGAAATACGCGGCGACTTCGGGCGCATCGGTGAGGAGCTTGAGCCAGAGTTCGAGGAGATCGTCGTAGTCGACGACGGATTGCTCGCGTTTGGCTTTCTCGTAGGCGGTGGCGAAACCGGGGAAGCAGTGCGCGATCTCGGTGTATTGCGGGAAGTTTTTCGCGACGGTGTCGGCGAGGGAAAGCTGGGTGTTGCGGGCGAGGGAGAGGACGCTGAAGAGGGGGCCGGGGCGGGGGTTGGTCTTGTCCTTGAAGAAGAGTTTGTCGGAGGCCTCGACGGTTTGCTTGAGGAGGGATTCGGATTCGTCGGCGTCGAGGATGGTGAAGTTTTTCGGGAGCTTGATGGCGTCGCCGTACATGCGGAGGGCGCGGTTGCCGAGGGAGTGGAAGGTGCCGCCCCAGAAGCGGGCGGGCTCGATGCCGGTGAGGTCCTGCACGCGGTGGAGCATTTCCTTGGCGGCCTTGTTGGTGAAGGTGAGGAGGAGGATTTCGCCCGGGCGCACGCCTTGGGAAAGCAGGTAGGCCACGCGGTAGGTGAGCGTGCGGGTCTTGCCCGAGCCGGCGCCGGCGAGCACGAGCAACGGCCCGGGTGGAGCGGTGACGGCGGCAAACTGCTCGTCGTTGAGCAGGGCGCGGAAGTCGATGGCGGGGATCGAGGATCGGCTTGGGCTATCGGGAGGATGGAGGACGAAATCTGCCATGAAAGAGATTAGCAGTCAGGAGGCAGAACTCGGAAGGGGGAAGGAAAAAGGCGGGTTGCCCGCGAATCGGAGTGAATGAACCCGAATCGAGAGAAGGGAACCCAGAACCAAGATCCCAAACCTCAGATCCAAACCTTTTGCCCACGGAACACACGGAAGGAGGTCGAGGCAGTTTTGAACCACTAATCCACACTAAGTTCTCACTAATAAATACCTCCTGATTAGTGGCCCATGAGTGTGGCTTAGTGGTTAACCTCTTCTGTGTATTCCGCGGTTATTCGATTTCTTCAGTCAGGCTTGATCGATCTCGCTTTGGAGTTTGGCGACGGAGTCGATGATGCCGGCGAATTTTTTGCCGAAGGGCGTGAGCGAATACTCCACGCGAGGCGGGATTTCAGGAAAAGCTTGGCGGGAAAACACACCGAAGCGGACGAGTTTGCGCAGGCGCTCGTTGAGCACCTTGGCGGTGAGCCCGGGCACGGCGTGCTCCATCGCGCCGGGGCGGTTCACGCCCTCGCGTACGAGACGCAGTACGGTGAGCGACCATTTGCACTTCAGGACGTTTTCGACCATCTGGTTCGCCGTGGGACGGCGACCTGCAGTGAAGGAAGATTTTATTTCTTTCAGGCTCATGAAGAAGAACCGGTTGGTAACCGGGGCACTGGATTGTGCCCGGTTGTTGGGGCGGTTGGTTTCTGGCAAACTCGACTGGTCAACCAACCGACCGCAAGGTCAAAAACCAAACTCGTTCCCATCATGAAAACTCAAGCCAAGTTCTATCACGCCGGATGCCCGGTGTGCCTCGAAGCCGAAACCGCCGTCACCCGCTACCTTGATCGCTCCAAGGTCGATCTCGAAGTCATCCATCTCGGCACCGCCAAGTCGCGGCTGCCCGAGGCGGAAAACGCTGGCGTGAAATCCGTGCCTGCCTTGGTCGTCGATGGCCACGCGTTGCACCTGAACTTCGGCGCGCCGCTGAGCGCGTTGAAGTAACGCGAGGTAAGCAGCGGGAAAGAGCCCGGGGTCGCGGCGCAGGCGCTGCGGCCCTGTTGCGTTGCGAGGTCAAACCCGCAGAGCCACAAAGATCCAAGGCAGGTTGGCCCACGGAACACCAGCCGCCGCCCTCTGGGCTATGGCTCGGCAAGCACGGAATACGCGGAAGGAGGTCGAGGCAGTTTTGAACCACTAATCCACACTAAGTTCTCACTAATAAATATCTCCTGATTATTGGCCCATGAGTGTGGCTTAGTGGTTAACCTCTTCTGTGTATTCCGTGTGTTCCGTGGGCAACTCTTCTGAGTTCAGTCTGTTTGAGAATTAGCTCCGACTTGGAGTGGGAAATATTTCGACGGCGGGGCATCGAGCTGGCTTAGTCGGGGCATGCAAAAGACCACGGGCACTATCATGAAGTCCAAGCCAAGTTTGGGCTGCGGCTATGTGGTGGGCTTTATATTATTGGCCGCAGGGCTGGGATTGCTGGTGCTGGCTTTGAACAATTTTCAAAAGGCGGGGGAGGTTTGGACGGATGGCTCAATCGTGCCGGCCGTCATCGGGTCGGTGCTGTTGCTGGGAGCCGGTGCCTGCTTGAAACTGGCCAAGCGGCTGGTGCGCGAAGGCGAGGAGGAAGCGGCGCGTCGGGCGCAGTTCCCTGATCAACCGTGGAAATGGAAAAAAGAGTGGTTCGGCCCGGCGATCATGGCGAAGACCGGGAGCAGCGCGGCGGCCATGTGGTTTTTCGCGATCTTCTGGAATGCGATCAGCACCCCGGGGGCGTGGATTGTCGCGCATGATTCGCAGGCAACCAAGGCGGTGTATCTCATCTTTCTTTTCCCTTTGGTGGGATTGGGCCTGCTCAGCAGCGCGATCTACCAGACGGTGCGGTGGCGGAAGTTCGGACGGACGCGCTTCGTGCCGTCGTCGCTGCCGGGCGTGATTGGCGGTTATCTCGGCGGGGTGATCGAGGTGCCGGCGCGCGTGGTCCCCGAGGGGGAGGCGCGGTTGATGCTCAAGTGCGTGCGTCTCGAGGTGCGCGGCTCGGGCAAGAATCAGAGCACGACGGAAAATGTATTGTGGGAACACGAGGAGCAGATCGCCCGCGACAAATGGGTCACCGGTCTCGGCGGCACGGAAATCCCGGTGCTCTTCTATATTCCGGCGGAGTGCAAAAGTACGGACAGTCATGATCGCCGGGACGAGATCGTGTGGCGGCTGTCGGCCGAAGCGGCCGTGCCGGGCGTGGATTTCGCGGCGAAGTTTGACGTGCCGGTTTTTGCGACGGGAGAGACGGCGCAGCCGCCGGAAGCCGGGCAGCCGTTACTCGAAGCTTACAGTGCGGTGGCGTTGGATGACGCGGCGCTGTGGAGCTGTGGCGTGCGGCGGACGAGCGACATCTTTTATTTCAGCGCGAGTCATCTGCTGGGCACGAAGATCACGACGGCGATGCTGCAACTTGGAATTTTCGGATTGCTGGGTTGGTTTGTGGGCCGCGGAATTCCCGGCATCGTGTGGGCGATCACGATTTTCTTTGGGCTCATCATCAGCCTTTTCATGATCGACGTGTGGTGCGCCGGCTTCGAACTCAAGCTCGAGGGGCGCGACGTGGTCGTGACGAAGCGGCGGCCGTGGGGGACTAAAATTACGCGCGTGGCGCGAGCCGAGGTGAAGCGGGTGATGGCCGAGAAATCAATGTCGTCGGGGGAGAATCAATATTGTCGCTTGAGTCTCATCGGCGTGGATGGAGTCGATCCGACGCGAGGGCAAAAAGGCGAATCGTTTCTCGTGCGGAAGCTGCGCTACCAGCTCGAGCAATCACAGAAGCAAGGCGAGCTGACGCCGGAAAAGCTTAAGGAACTTGAAGAGCAGCTCGCGGCGCAGTTCAATCAGTCGGCGAAGTTCGTCGTCGTGTTCGCGAAGCACATTCCCGGGCAGACGAGGGCGGAGGCGATCGCCGCGATGGTGCTGAAGGTGATCCGCGGGGAGTGAGTCAACCGGAAAGAAAAGCCCGCCCGGAGGTCGGGCTCCACCTTGCGGCCTTGGGGTGGAACGCGACCTCCGGGCGCGTTGGTTGGATGTGGATAACAAAAAGGCGCGCCGGGTGGCGCGCTTGGAATATTGAAACGGCGCGCCCAGCGGTCACGCCCTACCCAATTCCTCCTCAGACCGACATCAGTTCCTTCTCCTTGTTGGCGAGGGCGGAGTCGATGTCTTTGATCGATTTGTCGGTGAGTGCTTGGATGTCTTTCTCGAGACGCTTTTCTTCGTCCTCGGCCATCTTGCCGTCTTTCTTTTGTTTCTTGGCGACTTCGAGGGCGTCGCGGCGTACGTGGCGAACGCCGACGCGGCCTTCTTCGGCGAGACGGTTGGCGGTCTTGACGAATTCGACGCGGCGCTCCTTGGAAAGTTCAGGGAAGGGGAGGCGGATGAGGCTGCCGTCGATGATCGGATTGACGCCGATGTTGGCCATCTGAAGCGCTTTCTCGATGGCGCGGAGGAGACCTTTGTCCCAGGGCTGGACTTGGATCATGCGGGCATCGGGCGTGGTGATGGCAGCGCAGCCTTTGAGTGGCATCATGGAGCCGTAGGCTTCGACCATCACGGACTCGACCATGGCGGGGGAGGCTTTGCCGGTATGAATGGTGCTGAATTCGTGGAGCGTGTGCTCGACGGATTTCTTCATGCGGGCGGTGGCATCAGCGAGGATTTTTGAGGGCATGGGTGGGGGAGGGGAAAGTTGAGAGTTTAGAGTTGAGGGTTGAGAGGCTGAGTCGGTGAGAAGAGGCGTGGTGGTCGGGCTCTCAACTCTGGACTCTCAGCTCTCGACTTTCTTAGTTCTGCACCAGTGTGCCGATTTTTTGGCCGGAGACGGCTTTGCGAATGGCGTGCGGGTCGTCGAGATTGAAGACGAGGATCGGGACGTTGTTGTCGAGGCAGAGGGAGAACGCGGTGGAATCCATCACGTTCAGGCGCTGCTTGAGCGCGTCGATGAAAGTGAGGTTATCGTACTTCACGGCGTCGGGGTGCTTCTTCGGATCTTTGTCATAGATGCCGTCCACCTTGGTGGCCTTCATGATGATGTCGGCGTGCAACTCCGAGGCGCGCAGGGCAGCGGTGGTGTCGGTGGAGAAATACGGGTTGCCGGTGCCGGCGACGAAGATGACGACGCGGCCTTTCTCAAGATGGCGGATGGCGCGGCGCATGATGAAAGGTTCAGCGATCTGGTTCATCGGGATGGCGGATTGGACGCGGGTGCTGACGCCCATTTTTTCAAGGGTGTCCATGATCGCGAGGCCGTTGATGACGGTGGCGAGCATGCCCATGTAATCGCCGGTGGTGCGGTCGACGCCACGCTTGGCGCCTTGGAGGCCGCGAAAGATATTACCGCCGCCGATCACGACGCACACTTGGGCGCCGAGGTCGTGGATTTCTTTCACTTGGCCGCACATGCGTTCGAGGGTGACGGCGTCGATGGGCTCGGTGCCCTTGCCGCGCAATACTTCGCCGCTGAGTTTCAGGACGATGCGCTTATATTTGAGAACCGGGGTAGCGGTAGACTTGTTAGGCATGAGGGAGGATAAAACCGTCCGCTAAAAGCCGCGTCAATGGTGGAGATGAGGGTGGGAAACCGCGTAATTCGTACGTTTGCAGCGCCGTTGAGGCCACGGCCGTCGCACGCCACGGCCCGGCAATTTAGCGGGGTGAGGCCCCCTTCCTTCAGTAATCCGTCAAGGGCCCGCTTCGGCCGCTTTCTTCGCGTAGAATTTCTGCAGGATGAAAAAGGCTTTTTTCTTGGTGCCGTTCTGGCCGACGAGACCTTTGCGATTCCAGCCGTCCTGGATGTGGGGCAACGGACGGCGCGGGGAGCGAAAATCACAGAGGATCCAAGGAGTCATGCCGCGCAGTTGCGGAATCTTTTCCAGCATGGGCAAAGTTTGTTGATAAAGATTTTCCTGATATTCCTCGGTGAAGCGGGTGAGTTTGTCGCCGTGCAGGCCTTGGAGGGCGTCGCCGCCAAATTCACTGATGATGACGGGCTTGTTGTAATTCACCACCCACTTCACTTTCGGGCAGTCGTCAGGGAGGCCGTCGTACCAGCCGATGTACTGGTTGAAACTGACGATGTCGGTGACTTCGGCGAGCGGATCTTCGACGATGCTGGTGGCGGGATCGGCGGGATCGGCGTGTCGTTCCATTGCGGCGGAGATCAAGCGCGTCGGGTCAAGCCTACGGGTGAGGGTGACGAGGTTTTTGAGGAAAGTGGTGCGAGCAGGAGAGACCGGGGTTTCGTTGGCCATCGACCAGATGATGACGCTTGCGCGGTTGCGATCACGGGCGATCACTTCCGATAATTGGTTCGCGGCATTCGCGTACGTCGCCGGGTCGTCCCAGTGGATCGTCCAGTAAACCGGGATTTCTTCCCAGAGGAGCAGGCCCAGCTCGTCGGCGATGCGGGCCATGTATTCGTTGTGCGGGTAGTGGGCGAGACGGACGAAATTGCAGCCGAGTTCCTTGGCGTAGCCGAGCAGCAGACGGGCCTCTTCCGGGGTGGTGACGCGAGCGCCGCGCAAGGGATTTTCCTCGTGCAGGCAAATACCGCGCAGGAAGACCGATTTGCCGTTCAGCAGAATATCGGTGCCACGCGTCTCGATGGTGCGGAAGCCGATTTTTTCGGCGATGCGGTCGGCACCGGCGGACAGGATTACCTCGTAAAGCCGCGGATTTTCGGGCGACCAAAGCGTGGCGCCGGTCAGGGCGAAATCCCAAGTGGCGCGGCCGGACGCGTCGCTCGTGACTTCCGTGGAGATTTTTAACTCGGGAATCTCCAGCGTGATTTTCTGGGCGAGGGCAGTGCCCTCGAGCTGGACATAGCCCGCGAGGTGGTCGTGGGCGCTGGGCTTCAAATGGACGGAGTAATCGCGGATATGGGTGGCGGGGGTTTCGAGCAGCATAACATCGCGAGTGAGGCCGCCATAGTTCCACCAGTCCGTGTTGACGGTCGGGACGGCATCGGGATGACGCTGGTTATTTACGCGGACGACAAGGGAGTTGCCCGTGGCGCGCAATTTGCCGGTGACTTCAAACTGGAACGGGGTGAATCCGCCGACATGACGCCCGAGTTTTTTCCCGTTTAGATAAACGTTTGCCTCATAGTTGGCGCCGCCGAAATGAATGAACTGTCGGCGGTCGGTGGCGGGCGCGGTGTAGTCGAAGAGACGACGATACCAGACGGTGCCTTCGTAATAGAAAAGTTTATCGTCCTGGGAATTCCAATCAGCCGGCACCTGGAGCGAGGGGCTGTGATCGAAATCGTATTCGATCAGTTCGCTGGGGTTGGCGGGTTTGCGATCAAGGAAATATCCGCCGGTGGGATTGGGGGCGGCATCGTGGGGTTTGAGCCGGTAGTCGAAATAACCGCTGTCGTAGGGATCGACGATCACGTGCCAGCGGCCGTTGAGTGAAAGCACTTGGCGGGCGGAAGCGTTCATCAGGGCATCGGCGGCGGGCAGAGCGGCGGCGGTGGTGAGCGCGAAGCAGACGGAGAGGAGTAGGCGTTTCATAGGGTGGAGAATAATTCTGCCAGAAAATCAATCGAGTCAAATGTTACGGAGTGGGGCGGGCGCGATTCAGTAGCGGGTGCGGCTGAGCTTACGAGACTATTCTCATTGCGGCAAAGGAGGGCTTCCGATTTAGCACGTCTCCCGCGCTTGAGCCGGGATTTATGCAGGTGCGGATGCAAATGTGTCGTTGAGAAAGTTCTTGAAGGCGGGCCGAGGACCACCGACTAACGCGGGTTTTTTCATTCGGAACCAACCCATGAGCGGCCGCTCCTGATGGACGGCTGTAGCAAGCGGAAGCGTGGATTTCGACCCGGAGCACTGCGGCGGGATGATCAAGTTGTGTGGTTCGACAAGCTTGCCCTGAAACATGATCGTCAAGCCGTTGGGGGAAATCCGTCGAGGCGCCGATGTAAATGATACCGGATTCAAGGCGTAGAAAATAGACCACCGGCATGCCCCTTGACAGGCTCGGGGCCATTCGCCGCGCTTCGGCAATCAACGCGTTCATGACGTCTGTGTATGCCGGCCGCAGGCCATGAGCAAGCCGTGCTTGGACGGCGCGTCGAATGGCTGCCCGACATGGATTCGAACCATGACTAGGCGAGTCAAAGTCGCCTGTGCTACCATTACACCATCAGGCAAAGGAGCGCCGAAAGAAGCCCTCCCGTGGATGCGGGTCAAGGGCGGAATGCAAGCAAGTTTGCCCAAGCCTAAATTTGTTAGAAAAAGCCGGATTTGGTCGTTCAGTCTGCTGACCAATACTCATCTGAAGTTGGCTCGATATCACCGCGAGTGATCAGTTTATTGAGGAGCATTGATCCCATCCTGATAAGAATCGTGTTAGCTTGGGCGGGAAAAGTCCTGCCTATAGTTAGGCCGTGTTTTGGTGGATTTTCTGGCTCGGGAATTGCCGGTTACTCCTTGGTTGACGGTCCCAATGCCGCTGCTGGTCATACTTTTAATCCAAGGACCTTTCCGATGAACAATACCCGATTTTCTGCAATGGAATCTCACGACCCGATCATGCGGCATCAGCTGATGATGATCCACCAGATCATCCATGATGAGACGTGGCTGGAAGGGGAGCGCCGGGGTTGCTACGTTTCCCCACAAGATTGGATTGTACGCGAAAAGGTATGTGACGTGGTCCTCCGTATCGGCCAGCAGATGCGGGAGACCTTGGATCAGGTTCGTTGGTCGGATCGGAACTGAGCTGAAAACTGCCACCACTGACGGTGCGGGCGTCCCGAGGGTCGGCTATCTCGCTCCCCAGATAAATGGGGGTGCTCACTCCGCGAGGCACTCGTCTTTACTCATCCGCTTTCAACCGGATATCCGCGACCAATGTGTGCCCATCGCACTTAAACTCGAATACATGGCAAGCGGTCGATTTGTTGGGCGCGATGGCGAGGCGGGTGCCGCGCATGATGGCGGGAAGACTCAGCATGCACGGGAACCCGATATCGCAGAGTTGGTTTTTAAAGCCGCCTACCGTCATATTGGTGAGTTCACCGATCGCATCTTTGATCACATCGGGACCGCCCAATTCGATTTCGTGCTGTGTCATGCCCAGCATCAAACCGATGAGATGGAAGGCAAATTTTTCGGACATGCAAAGATAGACTGTGCCGTTGATATCACCGGCAAATCCGACCGTATCGATGATTTCGTAGCTGGCCCCGGCAAACGGTTCACGGGCTTGGCTGACCAACGTGATATCCCGGCTCAGCATCGTCTTGGTGACATTTCTCACCGCATCAAAAATTGATTTTTGAATGATAGCTTCGGTGATTTGCTGGGTGGCGGCCATGCAGTAGTCTTTGGTAAACATAAGATAATCGGCTGAGATCGAACGAGATTGAGAGCGATAACTGAGGGGCGAGGAGAAATTCTCCGAGGATTTGCGGAGGCCAATGATTAACCCATCATCTATCTTGGACTTGCGAAGTTATTCACAGAACGAATAGCTCGACCCAATGCGGGTATCTTTTATGCAGCGAACACCATTTTGTTCAGTTAGGCCTCTCCACCTCCTTCTTGGGCTGCACCGCAATGGCGCAAACTATCCTCGCGGCTTCATCACGGGTAACAATTTCCACTTTCCGATTTATTCCGGCTTCGGATCTTAGTTTTCGTTATGAGGGTCGCCTTGATCGCGCGATGGCGGACGAATTTATTAGGCGGTTGAGACAACAAGTATGCATGCAGCGGTTTCTTGAAATGGGTCCGCTGGCGGAAGCGCGGGCGCAGAATTTTCGCCCCCGTTCAGCAACAAGCGAAAAATGCGCGGATTTATTTGTGCCTTTTGCGCTCTTTGTCGCTCAACCTTGGCTGATTCGCGCGACTCCTTTTTACCTCATGAAAATGGTTTCTCTGATTCTCGGTGCACTCCTAATCGGTGCCGCTTCTCTTTCTGCGGTCGATGCGGTTGGACCGCAGAGCAAGCCGAACGATTATCCGCTCACGGCGGATTCCCTGCCGCAGCCCGGTGTGCCGCAGGGGCGACTCGAGGGACCCTTGGAGTTTCACCGTCGGATTTTTGCCGGCACGGTGCGCCGGTATTGGATTTTTGTGCCCGCGCAATACCGCGCTGAAAAATCCGCCGCCGTCTGCGTTTTTCAAGACGGCCAGCGCGCCACTCATCCCGGGGGGCACTCAGCGTGCCGCAGGTGTTGGAAAACCTGATCCATAAAATGGAAATCCCCGTGACGATCGGCCTCTTTATTACCCCGGGAAATCTGAGCGAAAAATATCCCGACAATCTTGGCCTGAGCAATCCCGACCACCGCGCACCCGAATACGATGCGCTGAATGACAACTACGCGCGGTTTCTCGTTGAGGAAATTTTGCCGGAGGTCGGAAAGAAATACCGCCTGACGGATGATCCAGAGAACCGCGTGATTGGCGGGACGAGCAGCGGCGCGATCTGTGCTTGGACCGTGGCGTGGGAGCGGCCCGATCAGTTTCGCAAGGTGATCAGCATGATCGGCAGTTATGTTTCCATCGGCTACCAGCGCGCGCATGAGGGCCATCCGATGATGCTTGGCGGCGACATGTATCCGACGCTGATCCGGCGCCATCCACCCAAGCCGATTCGAATCTTTCTTTAGGACGGTTCGAACGAGGCGAATAGTCAGTGGGGCAATTGGTTTCTCGCGAACCAACGGATGCTCTCCGCCCTCGAATTTGCCAACGTGAATGCTGATCAAAAAAAGACCGGTGGCCCGCGCTACGACAGCAATCACATCTGGGGTGACGGCCACCACTCCGAAAAACACGGTGGCGCGATCTTGCCCGACATGCTGCGCTGGATCTGGCGCGACTGGCAGAAGGAGTGTGTGATCCAGCGAGGAATCAGCGCGCTTCCGCCAGCAGGGTTTCTAGATCCAGCGGCCCGGTTACCATCGCCAGTGATCCATCGGCACTGCGCGGCCAATCCAGCGGCGGGCGGTCGCGGTAGAGTTCCACGCCGTTGCCGTCAGGATCGCGCAGGTAGAGTGCTTCGCTCACGCCGTGGTCCGACGCGCCGTCGAGTGGGATGCGGGCGGTGGTGAGTCGGCGCAGCGCATCGGCCAGTGCGGCGCGGGTGGGATAGAGAATGGCGACGTGGTACAGTCCGGTCGTGCCGATTGCGGGCGGATTACCGCCCGCGCTTTCCCACGTGTTGAGCCCAATGTGATGATGATAGCCGCCGGCCGAGATGAAGGCCGCCTGCGTGCCGAAGCGTTGCATCAGTTGGAAGCCCAGTACGCCGCAATAGAAGTCGAGCGCGCGTTGGAGATCGGCGACTTTCAGGTGGACATGACCGATGCGTGCTGCGGCATCGATGGGCAGATTCGGTTGGGGCACGCCGCTACGCTAAGTCCCCCGCGTGCAAAATGCAAAATATCGGTGGGAGAATTCTGCGCGCTCCAAGCCATGGAAGCGAAGCCGTCAGCGGTGAAGCGGGCACGCTCGAACCGTGAAACACCATGAAAGATGTTGTATGCACGGAAAGACTATCGTCAGACGGAAATTTGTGAACATATGCGTGGAACGATCGGCAATATTGAAAATGACGGAGCGGAGGTGGAGTTGCGTTTACTCGGACGAGCGTGTGGGGCGCGAAAACGTCTGCCTGGTCGTGCTGCGGATCGGGGCGCAATTACGCGAGTCTCAGACATCCTGATCCCAGCCCGTGGAGAGAGGATGAACGAGGAAACGAACTGAGCTTGAAACAGAAAGTGTCCCGCGAAGGAGGGGAAGGTTACGAAGGCCATTAGTTCGGATTCCTTCGCTCCCTTCGACTCCTTCGCGAGACATCTTCAAACCTACTTAAACCCGGATTGCTTGGCTTGGCGAAAAATGTTCCTGACATCACCACCCGGAATTTCAGCCCACCCGCGAATAACTTACGGCGCAATCCAGTGAATGGAAGATCAGGAAACAGCCCGACCCAACCAGATAGTTTAACGCGGAGCTCGCGGAGGACGCGGAGTGAAATCACGTCAGGCTCCGCGCTCTCCGCCTCCTCCGCGTTAAAGGTATTTTTCCGATTCGCGGCGGAGTTGAGCTCACGCCATTCCTCGGGATCAGGATGTCCGAGTCGAATGGCGCTAGTTTGAGCGGCATGATCGTCGACTGCCTGCCGTTTCGTCAGCGATGATTTGCTGCGGAATTTCGTAGGGCCGCCCCTTGTGGGCGAGCCGTTTCAGGTGCGCCCTCCGGCACGGCCACAAGGGCCGGCCCTACCTGCCTCATGCAAAATAGTTGGCCTGATCACGCATGGTAGCATGACGACCAACCTCCTTAACTTAGCGCCATTCATGTCTGAGTCTACCGAGTGGGCCTTGGTCGTTTCTCCGGTGATACTCCCGTTGCGATTCGCAGCGGCCTTGGCGGAGAATGGTTTTTGGTGAAAACAAAAACGGCTAGATGCGGTTGATTGAGGCTTAAAATTTCGCTTACGACTTAGCTCTTTTCAGCCATGGCGATGGTCGCGGCGTGGCGGTGGAGTTCCCACTAGAAGGCGCGGCGGGCGCGGAAGCGGCGTTGGCGCTCAGCGTAGGTGCGGTGTTTTTCCTCGGCGGATTTTGGGCGGCCGCCCGGCGCGCAGACGAAGGGGGAGATCGACTTTTGGCGTGAACAGATTGCGTTTTTTGAAGGCAGGCGGGCTGTCCCGCAGCGCAAGACGGCGTTCGGCCAGGGCTTCAACACTGAACCATGGCGCGGACAAACTACGATTGGAACGGCGAGCCCAAGTGGGAACAGTCAAGCCGACGAGTGTAGCCGCATGCTCCGCGTAGGCGGCGAGCCAAGCGTCGGCGACACGTCCCTCGGGAAAGCGTTTTTTCAACAGAACTGGTTCTGGGTTGAGGGCGCGGGCCAAGACGGCGCGCGAACGAATGGTGCGCATGGTATGGAGCCAGACTTGAAATTCCCAGCCGAAGCTATGTAGATCGTTGCCCCGTTGGGCGACTTCGGCCAAGCTTTGCGGACGCTTAGTCATCGGGTGAAGGGCTCCTTGGAGATTTCCGACAGCAGGCGGACGACCAAGTTACGGGCGTACTCGTGCAGGATTTCGCCGGGAAAGAAGCGTTCAAAGATTCCATCCACAGTTTCCAGACTGTCTGGCTTGATTCTGTGGAGCAGAAAGCGGATGTCTGGTTCATCCCCGGGATATCCGAGCAAAGGCGGGCGAGAGGCCTTGA
>Ga0163144_10013109_pt1 | contig 17335 bp, 12 predicted proteins | sample OliLak19BULKMAT1_FD_123175 | JGI IMG/M metagenome (GOLD analysis project Ga0163144, IMG submission 123175) | Freshwater microbial mat bacterial communities from Lake Vanda, McMurdo Dry Valleys, Antarctica - Oligotrophic Lake LV.19.BULKMAT1 | ecosystem: Environmental > Aquatic > Freshwater >...
GATCAGGCTCGCGGGGGGAGCGCGCAACGGAGAGGTTGTCTACACCACAAACGACTGGGCACACCCCGACATCGTGAACTACGCTACGCCCATCGTCTTGCGCCGGGGCGAGGGGTTGACCTCTGAGATCACGTACAACAACACGACCGACCGCACGGTCCGCTTCGGGTTGACAAGCCTGGACGAGATGGGAATCATTTTCGGGTACTACTACCTGCGATAGTCGCGCGGTGCGGTACGTTAGGCAATCATCACTTGTTTTTCGGTGGCTCGCTCGATCCCCCCTTCCCCTTCCGGAAGTCTCGCTGAATACTTATGGAGCCGATTCCGCGCCCACCGCCCGGGGCGGTAGCCGTCACCATCAGGGTATGCGGGCCTGCCGGGATGTCCGTGATGTCGAGCAGCCCCACCCAGAGTGGAACGATTCCTCTGGCACCGGAATAGCCGAACGTCAGCGTCGTCCGCAACGAGCCCAGCGTTGCCACTACGCTCCCCGGTTTCTGCGTAGACTTTACGCCCACGAACATACGAAGGGTATCACCCACAACCTCGTTCAGTGTCGGCGCCGCGAAGGTGACCACGATGCTCGCGTCCCGCTCATCCGTTACCGTAAGCGTCGCGGCGCCGTACCGCCCTTCGCAGGATGCCTCGACGATCACGGTTCCCGGAGACACCGCGGTCACCAATCCCGCGCTCGAGACGGTGGCCACATTCGCACCGGCGATCACGCTCGCCGACCATGTGACGGTGCGCCCAGTTAGGGGGCGTCCCACGATGTCGGTAAGCGTTGCGACCAACTGCACGGTGCCCCCAACCGTTAGGCTGCCAACGGTTGGGCTCAGCGACACCGTCGCGACAGAGTCGGCGACGTCGGTTATGGTCACGACGGCCGAGGCACTGACCCCTTCACCCGTCGCGATAATCGTAGTGACACCGGGCAGAACGGCTGCCACCAAGCCCGACGACGTCACCGTTGCCCTGCTCGCGTCGGCGCTGGTCCAGCCTACCGTGCGGCCGGGAAGAGCGTGTCCGCTGAAGTTGAGCGCGGTCGCCGTCAGCTGCATAGTCGCGCCCTGCACCATTCGTACGGATACCGGGGAGATCGAGACGCGGGCGATTGGCACCCGCACCACGGTCAGGGGCGCTTGCCCCTGCACACCATTTATCGAGGCGATCACCATGGTTTCTCCAGGCGCGACGGCGCTGACGACGCCACTCGCGTTGACCGTCGCCACGGCGCCCGAGGTCGTGCTCCAGACCGGCGTCCCGATGCTGACTGCCTCACCCTTCTGGCCCAGCCCAACCGCGCGGACCGTGGTACTTTGGCCCACCGGGATCGCGTCGGTTTCCAGCGACACCCGCACCACTGCCAACACCGACGCCGCGCCGGGCGGCCCCGCCCCACCGTCCGACGCGCCTCCGCCGCAACTGGCGACGAAACAGGCGCTCACGCCGAATGCGGCGCGGACCAGGAGACTGGTGCGTCGCCATCCAACCTCTGGCCGGGGCGCGCGGCGGTCCATCGGAAATCACACCTCGAGTCAATCTGCGTGTCGATTCAACGTACAGCGGCGGTGAACGGGATGCGATACCCATCCGACTCGGAGGGCCAAGCGAAACGTTGGCGCGAAGCATTACAGAGTAGCGCTGGAGCGAGCGTGACGTTTCGTAGGGGTCGAGCCTGCTACGTTGCTACATCCTCCGCGCAGGGCGTCACACCTCAGAGCGCCGCCGCCTTTCTCGAACGAGACACACACCGTGCACGACCTTACGCAGGGCTCTGTTAGCAAACACATCATCCGGCTGGCCACGCCCATGGCCGCCGGCATGGTGTTCCAGACCCTGTACTTCTTCGTGGATCTCTACTTCGTCGCAAAACTGGGCGACTCGGCCATCGCCGGAGTAAGTGCCGCCGGCAACCTGCAGTTTATCGTCATGGCGCTCACGCAGATTCTGGGCGTCGGCACTATGGTGCTCATCTCCCACGCGTCTGGTCGCAAGAATCGCGCGGACGCGAACCTCATCTTTAACCAGAGTCTCCTTTTGGCGGCGGCGTGCGGAGTAGTGACACTCGCGGCGGGATACGCTCTCGCCGGCCCGTACATGAATGCCGTTGGTGCGAGTGCTGCGACGAGCGAAGCGGGTACAGCGTACCTGCACTGGTATCTGCCGGCCCTCGCGCTCCAGTTCGCGATGGTGACCATGGGCTCCGCTTTGCGTGGTACCGGCATTGCTAAGCCCATGATGGTCGTGCAGGTGCTCACCGTAGCGCTCAACGCACTGCTCGCACCGGTGCTCATTGCCGGCTGGATCACCCATCGACCCATGGGCGTTGCCGGCGCCGGACTCGCCAGTTCCATTGCCGTGGCCGTGGGCGTGGTCATGCTGTGGGCGTACTTCAAGCGACTCGAGAAGTTCGTCACCTTCGATGTATCACAGATGCGCGCGCACTACGCGACGTGGCTGCGCATCCTCCGCATCGGCTTGCCCGCCGGCGGCGAGTTCGCGCTGATGTTCGTCTTCGTTGGCGTGGTCTACTTCATCATCCGCGACTTCGGGGCCTCGGCACAGGCGGGCTACGGACTCGGATCACGCATCATGCAGGGCATTTTCCTGCCGGCAATGGCGGTGGCGTTCGCGGCCGCACCCATCGCCGGACAAAACGTCGGCGCCGGTAATGCGGAGCGTACGCGCGCCACGTTTCGATCGGCCGCTCTCATCGGCAGCGCTGTCATGCTCGCCGTGACCCTGCTCTGTCAGTGGCGCGCCGATTGGCTGCTCCACGTGTTCACGAGCGATGAGGCCGTAATCGCCGTGGGTGCGCAGTTCCTGCATGTGATCTCGTGGAACTTTGTGGCCCAGGGACTCATCTTCACCTGCTCCGGCATGTTCCAGGCGCTCGGCAACACCGTGCCCTCAATCATTAGCAGCGCCACGCGGGTCGTCACCTTTGTCGGGCCAGCGGTCTGGATGTCTCGGCAGCCTGGATTTGGACTTCGGCAACTCTGGATACTGTCGGTCGTGACGGTGACCGCACAAATGGTGATGAGCCTGCTCCTGCTGCGGCGCGAGCTGCGGCTCAAGTTGCGCGGATTGCCGGAGGGGGCGGCAGTTGCTGGGCCGCTGGCGGCGTAGAGCAGGCATCGGCCACCTCGCTTATGAAAGGCAGGTACCGAATCCGCAGCGGCCACCGCGGGTGGCTCGTCATTAGAATTCTCCACTTCGGAGACCCTCGACGTCGGGTTGACAAGCATCACCACTGTAGGCTTACTCGACGACGACAATGATAAAGTCTGATATGACAATGGCACCGGTCGCGTTTCTGCAGATCACCTCATAGGTTCCGGTAACCGGTGCTAACGACCCGAAGCCGCACGAGACCCACTCGGTTACCACACCGCCGATGTCGGTGTTGGAGGTCGGTGTGATAAGGATTCCACGCTTGCTTCCCGCCGTAACCGCCGCCATCCGAACATCGCGCCCCCCGTTGGCGTTCGGCGCACCGAAGGTGATAGCAGCCCCGCTCGATTGCTTCTGAAACTGGGCGAGGTTGAATGTGGAGTCCTCCGCGAAGTAGCCAAAGCCCCATGACTTCCCCGCTCGTCCACCCGAGAAGACGAGGAGCGTGTACTGGGCGTCGGCGTGCGCGTCGTTCGTACCGCGGCAATCCTGGTAGACGAGGCCACTGACTGCGTCGACATCTGCGCCTTCGCTCTCGCAGTGTACGGTTGTTCCGCCCGCTGCCACGGTCGAGACCAGCGGCACCTCAGGCTGTCCGCCGAACCCACCAGGCCGAGGAAAGACGCCGAGTCGCGACTCGTACCTGCCCGGCGCGGTACGCAGGAGAGAGATTGCCGAGCCAGCCGATGTGTACGCGTTCGATGCCGACGGAGCATAGCTGTTGCCCGTCGGTTGATTGGCCCAGACGAACGCAGACCGGGCTTGAAACACCGTGTTCCCCACCAGCATCACGCTGAAGCTGGTGGCGCTGGTCGGTGCGAAGCCGGGAATGGCAAAGCACCGGACCTCGACGTTCATGTCCACGCCACTCGGCGCCCAGTTGTCGATGACACAGTGGGCATTTGCGGCCGGCGTTACCAACGCCACATCGGACTGTCCCGTGGCTCGCCCCAGACGCTGGAATCCCACGCGCCAATAGCCGACGCCGAGTGACGTCACCGTGACGGAGCCGCCCGATACATTATCAGTGAACGCCGCGTTGGTTGTCGCCGTTGCCCCATCCACCAGCGCGTAGCCCAAGCGGTTCGCTGCAGTTACAGCAGTCGGTGTGACGGTAATAGTGATTGAGCCAGACGTCCCTTCGGAGGTGGCGGTAATGGTCGCAGTTCCAGTGGCGACCGCCGCGATGAGTCCCGCCGCGTTCACGGCGGCCACCGCAGGACTTCCTGATGTCCACACAACACTGCGGCCAGTGAGCACATTGTCCAGCGCGTCGCGCAATGTGGCCGTGGCCTTCGTCGCCTGGCCCACAGCGATGGTCGTGCTGCCGGCAACCACCACCACCGAGACCACGGGCTCGAGCGTCACCGTAATCACCGCACTGCCACTCACGCCATCGGCGGTGGCCCGAATGGTCACCGGCCCCCCGACCGCAATACCCGCTACAACGCCGGCCGCTGTCACGGTGGCAATCGTCGGGCTCGACGTTGTCCATGTGATCGTACGATCCGTAATAGCGATGCCCGCCGCGTTCCTCACCGTCGCGACCAGCGCGACAGTCCTGCCTACCACAACGCTGCCGCTAGCGGGGCTCACGACGACCGTGGCCACCACCCCGCGCACGGTGACGGCGATTGAGCCGGTCACGGCCGGATTGGCCGGATCGCGTGCCGAAATGGTAACGCCGCCTGCACTCACTCCTGTCACCCGCCCGTTCGTATCGACCACTGCAACTGCTGCGATCGACGTCGACCATAAGAGCGTCCGACCGCTCAGGGAGTTGCCGCGGGAATCGCGCACGGTTGCGGTCACCTGCGCGCTCTGCCCCTCGTCGAGAACAGCATTCGCGATAGTCAGTCCAATGCTAGCGATGGTTTGTGGGATGACCACGATGGCAGCGGCGCTCGACACCGTACCGGCTCGGGCAACAACCTGCACTGGTCCCCCGACCGCTACCCCTGTCACCGTACCCGCCGCCGAGACCGACGCCGAGACCGACGCCACTGCGGGATTGTTCGACTCCCACGTAACGGCGAGGTTGGTGCAGTTGGTCTGGGTCAGCGTGGAGGTGAGCCGCAGCGTGTCGCCCACGGCCACGTTTGCCGCGTTAGGCGCTACCACTACGGACGTGACGGCGCACTTCGGGGCGGCGGCTTGGCCGCCACAGGCGGCTACGACAGCGGTGGTCACGAGAATGGTCGCGTGGCGTGCGACGAGTCGGTGACTCGCTGCATGTGAGCGGGTGCGCAACCGATCGAACGCCGAGCGTGAGCGACTGGCGCAGGTACTCATGGCACACTCTTGGTCAGTTGATGCCGCTCGGCGCCGTTCTTTTTCGAAGCCGCGGCCTGCCCCACCATCGGGCAGTAGTACTTGTATTCGTTGGCGTTGGCCTCGATGCCGCTCCAGTCCTCGGTCTGGACACAACCGGCGAGCGGACCGACGCCTACTTGGACGGTCACGTTGGTGGCGATGACCTTCCCCCAGTCCTCGGCCTCCCCCTTGAAGTACTCCTGTCGGTAACTCTCACCTACGTGCGCGGCCGGATCGGCCCACATGATGATGCCAGGCAGGGCGCCCTTTACCCCCCATTGCCACGAACCCCGTGAGCTCACCAACCGGCCGTTCTCGAATTCCTTTGCGTCCTCGCCCAGATACCAGACGTTGCCGGCCGCGTCTTGCGCGTACCAGTCGAACGTGTCTTCGATGAGGCGTCCATTGAGCGAGACGCGATCTCGCACGACCACGGCTCTCACCCCTTGAATAGCCTTGGTCTCCGGGAGAACCTCGACGACTGTCTGCTCCTCCCCGCCAGCTACTGTACCGGCGAAGGTGAAGGTCGCCCCTGGTACGAGCGGGAAGAACCGGTTATTGACCATCGGGGCCCAAACGGTTGGGAGCGTCGGCGTGTACGGCTGCTCCGCCGCCGAACCACCGCCACACGCGATGACAAGCGTTAGGCACGATATGGCGCACGTTATGCGAAGCTGTGTCATGGTCTCTGGAGTTGATTGGACTCGCTTACCTGCTCACCTGCTTACCTGCCCCCACGCCTAAGGAGCAGACCACGCGCGGAAGTGTGACAAGTCGCGCGGCGGGCGCCGGGGGGCGGGCGGTCCCGTGTAGGAACTGGCCCTTGGACCGTCGTCCGTGACCGCCCGTCGTGAGGTGTTGGCTCGCGTGGCATGGCTCCGGACGCTGCGTCATTGTGTTCACGCCGTGAGGGTCGACTCGGCAGCCGCGTTACGGTGCCAAGGGCGTTGGCCCGGGAGCAATTGTTTCGAAGCGATCAATGGCCTGCGCGACGATGGCCTTTCGTCGGAGCGGGTTGCGGTGCAGCATTGCGTTGTGCGAAGCGACCGCCTGTTGGGGTTATTCGCCAAGTCTACCGACCTGCAGCGGCTACTGCTCGACAGGTACGGCATACGCTTGGGGGCGCATCATGGCGGCAGCAACTCACAACACATTGCGATACCGCATGTTCCGAGTCGCTCGGCTGCATGTCACCGCTCGACTACCCGGCGTGCTCGCCACCGGCGGCGCGCTTGGCGCATGCACGGCAGGAACAGAGACCGGTGGCGCGATCACGCGCAATATCCTTACCACAGTTTGGGACACCCTCTGGACTGTATCTGGGCAGTCCGAACACCCGATTCTAGAGCCGGGGAGTCTCGCGGCGGACACCAAGCAAGTGTACGTCGTGGACTGGTCGGATAGACGAATAGTCGCGCTTCAAGCAGCAGATGGCTCTCAGGCGTGGTCTGCCGGTCGACTTGGTCTGGGTCCGGGCGAATTTCAGCAACCGGTGTTCGTGAGCACAACTTCAACTGGTGACGTCGCGGTTGTGGATCAGGCCACACGACGCCTCTTGCGCTACGCTACCGACGGGTCGCAAAAGGGCGAGCTGTCGCTGTTGCCGCTCGGAGCCGCCCCAGAGTCGTTCTGTGCGCTACCAGACAGCAGATTCCTGTTCGCGCTGTTCGCCAGCGACTCCTTGGTCGAACTGCTCCCCACCGGTGAGCGAGGCAAAGGTCCGTCCTCAAACCGTCTCCGGTTCGTGACCCCAAGGGTCTGCTAGACCAGGTCGCGCTCGCTGGCGATGCAGCGGCGGAGGTATGTGCTGCAGTTCTCTACTTGGGCGTAGGGTTCAGCAAGGTGTCGCTTGGTGACACTGCGCGTGCTTTCCCATTCGTCGAGCCCGTGGAGCTACCGCGATGGGTGCGATCGACGGCTGGCGAGCACAGCTTGTCGTCGGAGCGGCTGGCGGCGCTTCATGCGGTTCTCCGCAACCACACACTTTGGGTACTCTTTCAAGGCAATACCGAGTCGCAGAAGCGCGTGCTGGATGCGTATGACTTTCGAACTGAGACGTACCTCTCGACGCTTCTCCTTCCCACCAGGGCGAATCAATTTGCGTTGGCCGGAGATGTAATCGTGCTGGAAGCGGGCCAAAAGGACGGAGCTTTTCGCGCTCATCGCAATCAGGGCCGCACGCCGACCGAAGTAGACTTGGGGGGAATGGGTCCTGCATGAAAAGTGCACTGAATGCGAGATCGACACTTGGGTGCGTGGCTACCCGCGCATCGGTGACGAAGCACTCAGCTGAACGCGCCCGCCGAGTTCGATTTCACTGGCCGCTGGCTCGCTCGCGTGCGCTTGCCGCGGCGATTCCAACTGCTGGAGGTCGGCGCCAGGACCATGTGCTCGGGGTTCGCCGCGACTCGCTCGACATGCAGTTCATGGAGTTGTATTCGCTGCGTCGCTGATGTCGCGTTAGGCGTGCGCTACCCTGCGTCTCACCGCCGATGCGTTCCGACGCTTGAGCAGCGTGGACGGCGAGGCGGTGGTCAATCACCGCAGGCGTGTGCGTGCGAGTCTGACTTGATGCTGACGGTTCGCGTGTCTTGACACGTAGCCGACCCACGGACATCATGCGGTGTCGAGTTAGGTTGGAGGGAACGGGACTGACTGGGGGTGAACGTGCGGACGCGTGACCAAGTCCCATCGCCGTCGGACGCGCGTTCACCACGAGGGCAGGTACTCGTCGACGTGAGCGACAGAAGATTGGAGCTCCGAGTCCTAAACCTTGCGGCTCGCCACCGACCAGTGCGCGCGAATCTTGCAGCCGAAATAGCGGGTCGGCGTTCGGAACTGCTTGATGCTGCCTCGCTGCTTGTCGTCGGAAGCGCTTCCGGACGTGGCGAGCCTATCGAGATCGTCGTGCGCACCGTTCGCGAATCCTACCCGCACATCGGGATCTTCCTGGTCGCCGAGCAGGCGGAGCGAGTCCTGCGCCGACTTCCTGTGTACGCCCGCGCGGGAATTGACGACGTGTTCGAACTCGACATCGAGTCAGATGTTGCATTGTTCTGTGAATGGGTTCGGCGGCGACTGGCTGCCCCGTCGCCCGCGCCGGAGCTCAGGGCGCTGGCTCGGCGCGTCGGCTCCTCACCCGTGTCTTCCGTTGCGCTGTGGTGCGTTCGGAACGGCTATCGCTACGCCGGTTGCGAAAGGGCAGAGACGTATTTCGGATATGATCGAAAGACACTCTATCGGTGGGCGAAGGCGGAACTCGGCGCCACGCTGGGTCAGTTGTTGACAGCCGGTCGTCGATTGCACGCCGACGCGCTGCGTCGGCAGGGGGTTTCGCACCATCGTATCGCTCGTGCACTGGGCTACAGGTCCGGAGCGGGGGTTGCGATGTTGCTGCGGAGCTCCACGCTGTCGCGATGGATTTCAGCCGAGCCCGCAGTCCGCGCGGTTTAGAGTGATCCTGATGCGTCGGATATCAGTCCGTCGCCTGTGCCGGAAATCGAAGAGAGAGAGAGAGAGAGAGAGAGAGAGAGAGAGAGAGAGAGAGAGACCTCTTCGCCCCCGACCCCCTCATTGACCCCCACGTTTCACGCGCCATCGGAACGATCGGCGTGCCCCGAGAGGTGAAGGGATGCCCCCAAGCGTGAACACGAGCGTGGCGCAATGTTGTTATGATCGCTTCGTCCGGCCGTTGGCGTGCGTCGCGTGACGCGATAGGCGACAACTACCTTGAGACTCACCGGCCCTACCGTCCGTCGTATGGAACGCGTAACACACATTCCGGGCTCCGCCTGCTCCTTCTTTCAGACAACTTGCCAATACGGGGAGCGCTTCCCCACACGGCGATACGGCCGCGCCGTCATGTCGGTCGTTCACCCGAGAGGTGCCAGATGCTTCGTACAATTGCTCGTAACCTTGTTGTCGGTGCGATAGCGCTCCTTGCCACGGCAACCGTTGCTCGCGTGGCCGAGGCAGCGCCGTGTACTTACACGGTCACAATCATTTGCAACGGAGTGTTTGTCTGTACCACGACGAGCGGGAACTCGTGTATCACCTGTCCGAGGTAACCACACGATTGGGAAGGCGTTCTGTTCGATCAGGAGCGACGGCGCTCGCCACGGCGCCGCCGCTCTTGCGCATCGAGCGATGTAAGTCGCGGATTGCGTTTCATACGGTCACGCTCGCGGTGACGAGCCATCCCCCAGGGAAGGGAATGACGTCCGTTATGACTTCCCGGAACAGCTTGACGGTCGTAGCAGCGCGTCTCCTACTGCTGTCGGGAGTGATCGGCGCGTGCCGAAGCGAGCCGGCGCCGCGAGGGCCCACGGAGGCTGCGCCGACCGACACCGCGCTCGAGTACACCCAACTCCCGCTGGACTCGGCGAGAGAGTTACTCGTGACGCGTGTTCACACGATCGCGCTCGGAACTGCAAATAGCACGCCCAAAGGCATTTCCTCCCTTCGGGCGGCGCCAGCAGGCGGGTTCGTGCTGCTCGATGGCATAAGTCGTAGTGTGCGCTGGTACGAGCGGTCAGGTCGGGAGCGACGCGAAGTGTCGTGGCAGGACATTCCGGAGATCTCAAGACCGATCGCTCTCACCGTCGACGGTGACAAGGTCTTCGTCGTAGACGTGGATCCACGGCGAGGCGCCGCCCGTCTCGATTCCCTTGGGCATACCGACCTTCGTGTTGCTCCACGGCTGGCAACGTCGATTTCCGATGTGGTCCCTCGTCCCAGCGAGTTCGTGTTCGCAGCGATCCTCGAGAAGACCTCCGTCGCCGCTGGGCGTGCGCATGTGCTGGCGTGGACTCGCGCGAATGGCGATACGATTCGTACCGCGTGCGCTCCCGAAGCCGTCTACAGGAATAGCGCGAAGCGAGACGGTATGTATGCGCTCTTCGTGGCTGCGGGAGTTCGAGTATTTAACGGACTGGTCTTCTGTCGCCAGCCCGCTTCTCCCGTGGTACAGGTATACGACACGCTGGGAGCCCTTCGGACGGTGCTGCGTGTCGCTCCTCCTTTTTACAGACGTCCCGCCGACGTACACGCGAGCATGAATCCGCAACGTGTCGATCAGTTCCGGTCCACCTTTACCGAACATCTAGGGTTCTGGCCGCACGATCAGGGGTTCATCAGCGTCTATTCTCAGTTTGACCTGACGCGCGGCACCACTGTCTATCGCCTGTTTTCCTGCGATTCGTATGAGTCGCCTACGGTGTGCGGCACAGCCGAGACGGACTACCAACCGGTGGACTTCATCGCACCCGATACCCTGGTGGCGATCGATCCGACTGAGTCCGGGCAGAACGCGCGCGCCGTATCCCTTCTCCGTGTGTCACTGCCGTGAGCGAGAGTTGGAAGGCCCTGGCTGTCGCCCTCCTCTCGATTGTAGCCTGTGACAAGCAGGACGCACTATCGCACCCGCAACTTCCGGTTCCGGCCCAGGATAGCACGGCGATGAATCGGAGCCATGGCATCCGCGTCGGTGATCGAATGGCTGCGTTCGAACTGCCTTGTGCGGATGAACGCCATCGAGGAGTCTCGCCCTCCCATGGACGTCAGCTCGTTACATTCGTCACAGCCCGCGATTGCCTCGATTGTCAATTGCATCTGACGGGGCTTGATTCGCTACACCACGCCGCACAGGGGCTGCCGGCGCACATTCTGGTCGCTTACGCAGCTTCCGGAGAGCAACGTGCGACTGTGCGCACGATCGTTAGCCAAACATCCCTGCCGGTGTGCGTTGACGCAGGTGGTGCGCTCTGGGATCGTCTCGATATTGCGAATACACCCTTCACGGTGCTCCTTTCGGATCAGCGCGTCGTTTATCTGAACGATCTGCCACTTGACACTCCAGATCGTGTGGCGCTGCTTAGGAGGGCCCTCATGGAACTCGGTGCGTTGGCCCGGTAAGTCGTGTCGGACGTGCGCCGCAACTACGTGTAGACAACGAAGGCTGCATGGGATCCTTGCTACTGGGCACGCTTCGCCAGCTTCGGCGCCGATGGGGATTTGGGCTACTGGTATCCGGCACGCTGTCGCTCGGCTTGGCAGCTGTGCTCGTCGCGCTCGCGATGGTGCAGAGTTCGCTCGAGCGCGCCGCGCCCTTCCCGAATCGTGCGCGTATCCTGTGGCTGGGGCAGGCGAGCGAGCGCGAATCCGACGCTGGCGTTTCCTTTCCTGCTGTGGAGCGTTGGCGTCAGAGTGCCTCAAGCATCGAGGACATCGCGCTGTTTACCGAGCGAGGCGCTAGCCTAACGCGCCGAGGACAGCCGGCGTACGTGACGGTTGCATTGGTATCCGCGCCGTACTTTCGCATTCTGGGACTTCCGTTTCGCGCTGGCCGTGACTTCAGTGCGTCGGACGACCGGCCGTCCGCAGCGCCAGTTGCAATTGTGAGTCAGCGCTTCCTTACCCGTCACGGAATCCCGTTAGCGCTCGCGGTCGGCCAGCATGTCGAGCTGAATTCGGTATCGCACGAAGTAGTCGGAGTCATCGCGGGGAGTGGTGCTCATCCAAGCCGGGAGACCGACATCTGGGCGCCTATTCTTCCGGCGCTTCAGGAATTCGAGAATGCAGATGGGGCCAATATCGCTTCTGCGCTTGGCCTGCTCCGCGTGGGCGCCTCGCGTGAACAGGTGGATCGAGAACTGAGGACGGTGGCGACACTCGATACGAACGTGCACCTCGGCGGGCAGCACTTCGAACCGATTGTTCGGACAATAGTCGAGCACGAGACCGCCGGAATTGTGCCACGCCTCCAGGTGCTCGTGGGCGCCGCAGCCCTGATGCTTGTTCTCTCCCTCGCCAACCTTGGCAACGCGCAGCTGACCAACGCCCTGAGGAGACTGCCGGAGACGCAAGTGCGGAGGGCGCTCGGAGCGTCCACCAAGCGCATTCTCGCAGCCGACTTCGTCGAGAGCCTCTGCCTCTCACTCGTCGGCATTGTCGGTGGGCTAACGATTGCGAGCATCGCGCTTCGCCTTGCCAATCTGATGTCGCCGACGGCTCTGCCCGAAGCTGTCGCCGCCGATATCACCGCGCAAGGCGTAGCGTTGGTGACGTTCATCGGGGTGGCATGCGCAGTGTTTCTTGCGGCAATTTCCTTGGCGTCCGAATCGAGAGCGTCGCGCAACGAGCACATGTCCGGCTTTATCCGAGGCGCCTCGTCGAGCCGACGAGCGGCTCGTTCGCGGGATGCGCTGGTGATCACACAGGCATCAATTACGGTGCTCCTCTTGATCGGCGCCGGCGTGCTCGTTCGCAGCTACGTCCACCTTGCGCGAACCGACTACGGATTCGACGCGCGTGGTATTTACACCTTTCGCGTCAATCGGCCAGTGACCGTTCTCACGCCGGACAAGGTGCCTGCGGTTATGGCGTTCTCGACTGCGCTGCTTCGCGCGCTCGAGGGCGATCGAATCTTCGAGAGCGTGGCCGTAAGCACCGTCACGCCGGGACAGGGCACTCGCATGCCGACGCTCGCCCAAGCGTCGGACGCATCATCGCGAACTTCGGTGGGCGTGCAGTCGGTGTCGACCGCTTTCTTTCGCGCGCTTCGCATTCCGATACTCGGTGGACGAGCCTTTGATGCATCGGACGTGGAGGGCGGTGAACGAGTTGCCGTGGTGAGCCGCTCGCTTGCTCGCGCTGTGTTCGGTAGCGTCGATGTTGTGGGACGGTCCATCCAGTTGCCGGACATGGCGACGTCGGTTCGCGTCGTAGGCGTCGCAGCCGACATTCGTCAGAATGGCCCCACCCTGCCGCCTTCACGCGAACTCTACATGCCTTTTGAACAGTTTCCGCTCCCCTGGACAACGATCGTCGTACGGTCGTCACGCGGGGTAGGGGAAGTGGAGCAGGCGGTTCGGGCCCGGGTGTCAAGCGTGGATGCCGGCCAACCAATCGCCGAGTTTTCCGCGCTTGAGGAACTCACGCGAGACATGCTGGATCGCTTTTCGTTCTATGCGTACGCATTGGGTGGTTTTGCGCTCCTCTCGGTGCTCCTCACGAGCATCGGCGTCTATGGTGTATTGGCACTCCTCGTAGCGCAGCGGAAGAAAGAGATTGGCGTTCGTCTCAGTTTGGGTGCGACCCCGCTTCAGGTCGTGCAGCTGGTCATGTGGCATGGTCTGCGCCTGAGTGTGATTGGTTGCGTTGCGGGCCTCTTGCTTGCCGTTCTTCTCACGCGGTCGCTGGCGTCCCTTCTATTTGGCGTCTCGCCGACGGATGCGATCGTGGTGATATTCGCGCTCGGGCTCGTGCTGCTCCTCTCGGCCGTCGCCAGCCTCGTGCCCGCGATCAGAGCCGCCTCCATTGATCCGTCGGTCACACTGCGCGCCGATGCCTGAAGAGGAATTCGCGCGCGTCGTACGCGCGCGCGACACGGAGAGTGGCGGACGAACCGCGCCGAACCCCGTCGACCGGTCTTCCGTGTGACCGAAACGATTCGCTGCAAGATACTTCGAGATAGCCACGCATCCCGATTGACCACGCACATGATTCGGATTTTTCATCTCGGAACACTCCTGGCCACGCAGACCTTGTTGTCCTGTCGTGACGCCACGCCGAAGCCGACCGACGTGCTCGTACGCGACAGCGCCGGCGTCGAGATCGTGGACAACCTTTCGCCTGCCTGGGCCCCATCGGACCAGTGGACGGTCGCCCCATCGCCTCGCACCGCGATCGGCTTCGACGACGCCACACAGACCGGCCCATCGGACATCGTCTCCGCCGTCCGGCTCTCCGACGGCCGTATCGTGCTCGCCTCGGCCCAAGCGCTCCGACTTGAGGTCTACTCCGCGAACGGCTCGTTGCTGCGAACCTTCGGACGCCGCGGAACGGGGCCTGGCGAGTTCGGCGCCATTCGTGCCTTGTGGCGCTACCGCGGTGATTCGCTGCTCGTCTTCGAGGGCGGGATGTTGCGACGCTTTCACCTCTTCGATTCAGAGGGCGCATTCGGACGCACGTGGCTCGCCTTCGGCGCCGATTCGGCGACCCGTTTTCTCATTCCTATCGAGCCCCTGCCTAACGGTGACGTCGCCGTACGCACGATGAACGTTCTTGTCCCGTCGATGGCCAATCGCGTCGAACGTCCCCTCACGCAACTGGTGTTCTTCGACCCCGAGTGGAACCTGCACCGTCGCCTCGGCCGATTCCCGGATACGGAGCGGTTTATCGGTCCCGGCGAGATCTTCGGGGAGTTGTTCTTCTCGACCGACACGAAGTTCGCCTTCTCCTCGACGCGCGTGTACGTCGGAATGGCCGACACGTCGGAGGTTCGGATGTCCTCCGCCGACGACACGCTCGTTCGAATGATTCGCTGGCCCGCGCGTGGTGACCCCGTGCTCCCGGTTCACGTGACGCGCGAGCAGGAACGACGGATTGCCTGGGCGCGTGATCTGTACTACAACATGCCGGACTTGCAGAAGAAGTCTATCGACAACGGTCTGCTGCCGCTCTTTCGTCGCATGCCCTATCCCGCGACCTTTCCGGAAATCGGCGCACTGCTCACCGACACGGAGGGATATCTCTGGGTGCTCGACTTCCCGCGCATCGGTGACGAGGAGACGCAGGTGAACGCGCCCGCCGTGTTCGATTCCACGGGCCGGTGGCTGGGGCGCGTGCGCTTGCCGCCGCGCTTCCAACTGCTGGATATCGGCCGGGACTATATACTCGGCATTCGCCGCGACTCGCTCGACGTGCAGTTCGTGGAGTTGTACGATATGCGCCGCCAACCGCAAGCCTCGACTGCAGTCGAGTCGCAAGCAAGTCGCTGAATCTGTTGCGGCCGCGCACGTTAGCGCCCATAGTTGTAGCGCGCTCCACGCATCCCTCACCCGCACGCTTTCCTCATCCCTCCCCGTCGACGCTCGTCGTAAACCATTCCACTGAACGCCGCGACTAATCGCTCGTCGGGTCCAAATCACCGGTGCGCGCGTGCGCGAACCCCAAGCGCAGCGCACCGGGACCAACTCCACCCTCGCGCGAGAGTCCGTCCCATGCTCCGTCGTCGTGCATACTCGTTGGTCCTCGCGCTGGGAGTCCTCCTTCCCTCCCTGTCACTCGCCCAAACCGTCCGCACCCTCTCCAAACCAGACGCCGAGTTCCCCGAGCCCTTCACCAACGTGGGCGGCGTTCGCGAACTCAAGGACGGGCGACTCGTCGTCATCGACGCCCGCGACAAAGTCGTGCAGCTGGTGGACTTCAAGGCCGGCACCGGCACCAAGGTGGGTCGCGAAGGGAGCGGCCCGGGCGAGTACGCACTCCCCATGCGGCTGGTCCCTCTTCCCGGCGATTCCTCGGGCGTCTACGACATGCTCAACTCGCGGCTCCTGGTCGTATTGCCTAGCGGGAAGCCGGGCAACTTCATCGTCACCGAATCGGCGGGGTCGCCCGGTGGGCCCGGCGGGGGCACCATGCGCATCGGCGGCAGCGCCCCACGCTTTGCCGACGCGCAGGGGCGGCTCTACTGGACCGGCCAGCCCTTCAGCGGCGGCCCTCGTGACGACGGTCCGCCCAAGTCGGCCGACTCGGTCCCCGTCATCCGCTACAACCGCGCCACCAAGCAGCTCGATAGCCTGGGCTTCGTTCGACTCGCCAAGAGCAACGTGCAAACGAGTGGTAGTCAGGGGAACATGCAGGTCAGGATCGGCGTGGCCAATCCCTTCTCTCCGCGTGATGAGTGGACGGTCACCCCCGACGGACGGGTGGCGATTCTGCGTTCTCCCGAATACCGAGTCGATTGGTATGGACCCAACGGCAAGTCCTCGGCGGCCCCCATTCCGTACGAGAAGATCAGGGTCAACGAGAAGCACAAAGCGCGTTGGCGTGAATCGCGCAAGGCGCAGGTGTCGTTGATGGTGTCCATGGACAATGGCCAGCGATCAGTTCGCAGCGGACCGCCACCAGCCGACGCCCCTGATCCAGGCAACTGGCCCGACGTACTCCCCCCCTTCCTCGAGAACGCGGTGCTTCCCGCGCCTAACGGGATGATCTGGGTGGCGCGCACGCGCGACGCCAATGATGACACACCGAACTACGACGTGATCGACGCCACGGGAAAGGTTGCCATGCGCGTGGAATTGCCGGTCAAGACTCGGCTTGTTGGCGTGGGCAACGGGGTGATCTACACCGTGCGCACCGACGACGACGACCTGCAATACCTGCAACGCTATCGCATTCAGTAGAATGCCGTAGCTTACCGTAGCGTATCGTACGCTTACCGCAGGTTGGTTGTCCCGCCCACGTACGTCGTACCGTACCCAACGGCCGAATGAATCTCCTCGAATCGAGCGGTCGCCGGACCCTGACGCTCGTCGCACTTTCGGCGGTGCTGACGACCGGCTGTGACAAACTGCGCGGCGCCGCCACCGCCGACAGCTCAGCCGCGTTGGCCGCCGATGACAGCTCGGTCACCGCCCGGACTCCGCTCTCCCTTCCCGTCTCGGTCTCCGACGCCCGCGACGGCGACCTGATCCTCTCCGTCACAACCACGGGACAGGTCCGTTCCGACGGTGAAGCCACGCTCAAGGCCGAAGTCGCCGGCACCGTGGCCAAGGTGCTCGTGCGGCCCGGCGATCGGGTGCGACGCGGCGCCGCCCTTGTCACCCTCGACCCTCGCTCCTTCGACCTCTCGGTCGAAGAAGCCGAGGCCTCGGTGGCCGAAGCCGAAGTGCGCTACCAGGACGCCGTCGCCCCCGACTCGATCGTGCTTGGGCGCCCCCCCTCTCCCGAACAACGCCGCATCGCCCTCACCCGCTCGGGCCTGCAGAGCGCCCGCGTTAGGCTCGAGCGCGCCAAACTCGACCGCGAGCGCGCCACCATCACCGCGCCCTACGAC
>Ga0163144_10013110_pt1 | contig 17334 bp, 17 predicted proteins | sample OliLak19BULKMAT1_FD_123175 | JGI IMG/M metagenome (GOLD analysis project Ga0163144, IMG submission 123175) | Freshwater microbial mat bacterial communities from Lake Vanda, McMurdo Dry Valleys, Antarctica - Oligotrophic Lake LV.19.BULKMAT1 | ecosystem: Environmental > Aquatic > Freshwater >...
ACGAGAGGACCCACTGGCGCACCGGCACGCGCGGAATGACGTGGTCCACCAGGTGCGCCGCTGTCTGAGCCATGCGCCGGGCCCCGCACGACGGGCAGAAGCCGCGTCGTTTGCAGCTGAACGGGATGGTGGTGGCTGACGTGGGTGCCGGCACGGGTTACCTGTCGCGCCGCATGGCCGCGGCCGTGGGCCCCGGCGGCAAGGTGCTGGCCGTGGACGTGCAGCCCGAGATGATCGAGATGCTGAAACAGCTCGCCCGGAAGGCGCATCTGAGCCAGATCGTGCCGGTGCTGGGCAGCGAAACGGACGTGAAGTTGCAGCCGAATTCGGTGGACCTGGCGATCATGGTGGACGTCTACCACGAGCTGGCTTATCCGTTCGAGGTGTTGGCCAGCATCATCCGCGCGCTGAAGCCCGGTGGTCGCGTGGTCTTTGTGGAATACCGCGCCGAAGACTCACGCGTGCCCATCAAGGAACTGCACAAGATGAGCGAAGCGCAGGTCAAACGCGAAGCGGCTGCGCACCCGCTGGTGTGGGAACGCACGGTGGGCACCCTGCCGTGGCAGCACATGGTGGTGTTTCGCAAGGCGGAGCGGTAGTTGCCTTTGCCTTTGCCCTTGCCCTTGCCCTTGCCATTGCCATTGCCGTTGACGTTGACGTTGACGTTGCCGTTGCCGTTGCCGTTGGGTTGCCTTGCTCGTGCCCCTTCGGGGCGGCGGCAACGCCGCAAGGGGGCGTTGTCAGGCCGCCGCCGTTTCACGCGCCCGGGCCCACAGCCGGTCGGCCACCTGCTGTGCGGCGCGGATGATCTCCCTGGCGTCGGACTGCGTTGGCCGGCCCTGGTCGACGAGTTGAACGCCGTCGCAGAAGACCTGGCGCACATTGGCCGCGCTGCCGGAGTGCACGACGATGCCGAAGCCGTCCACCAACGGCGCCAGGCTGGCTGCCTGCGGGTCGAGCAGCACCAGGTCGGCACGACAGCCCGGCTCGATGCGGCCGACGTCGGCCAGCCCGAGCGCGGCGGCACCGTCGGCGGTGGCCCAGGCCAGCACCGTGGCGGCATCCAGCACGAAGCGGCCCTGTGCCCGCATGCGCGCCACGGCAATGGCCATGCGCTGCGTCTCGAACATGTCGGCCGACTTGGTGTCGGTGCACAGCGTGATCGTGGCGCCAGCCTCACGCAGCGCCTCGACGGGCGCAATGGCTCCGAAGGCGGCGTTGCCCAGCGGGGCATGGCACACGTTGATGCGCGCGCGGCCCGCGGCAGCAATCTCGTCGTCGTCCAGATAAATGCAGTGCGCGGCGAACAGGCGCGGGTTCAGCAGGCCCAGATCGTCGAGCATTGCGACCGGACCCTGGCCTTCGCGCGCCAGGACGTGGTCGACCTCCAGGCGTGACTGCGCCAGGTGGGTGTGCACCTGGCGGCCGTCGGCCGCGGCCAGCGCGGCCACCTGCTGCAACAGCTCTCGCGAGCAGGTGTCGGGCGCGTGCGGCGCGTGCACGCAGCGGATGCGGCCCTCGGCGGCGCCGTGCCAGCGCGCGATGAGATCGATTGAATCGCGCAGCGTCTCCTGGCCCAGGGCGTCGTCGCGGCGGAATCGCCCGGCCGCCAGCTCGGCCGAGTCGGCGTCCATGATGCGGCCGCCCACGAAGGCGCGCAGGCCGGTGTCGACCGCCGCCTGTGCCAGCGCTGCTGGCTTGCGGTAATAGTCGACCACTGTGGTGCAGCCGGCACACAGCAGTTCGAGGTGGCCGAGCCGCGCCAGCAGGTAGGTCTCTTCCTGCGACAGCCAGTGGCCCTGCGGGATGCCCGGCGTGTAAGCCGGCGCGAAGCCCAGGTCTTCGACCATGCCGCGCACGATCGTCAGCGGCGTGTGGTTGTGCGTGTTGACGAAGCCCGGCAGGCACAGCGCTCCGCCGCCGGCGATGCGCCGGTCGGCCCGCCGCGAACGTGCTTGCTCGGTGCTGCCCACCCAGCGGATCTGTCCGTCGCTGAACTCGACTGCGGCGTCGCGCTGCAGCGGCCTGCCCGGCGTGATGATGTGGACGTCCTCGATGAGGGTCACTTGCGAGAGCGCGGCAGTGGCAGGGGGAAGGCGGTGGGTCATGCAGCTGCTCCGGGTTGTCAGGGCCGGGGTTGTGCGGACGCCAGCCCTGCGGCCCGCCCCTGCACCGAAATTGCGCGAAGGCGCACCAAACGTGGGCGTCTGCGGGCGTCTGCCGGCTTCAACCCTGGATCTCGCTGTGGCATGCACTTTGCATACCAAGCTGTTGACAGTCACTGTTGACACCGAACGCTTCAACTCCAGGAAGGGGATACAGATGAGCCACTCCACACCACGCGACCATGCAGGCCGCCGCCGCTTCGTGCGCCAAACCGGCACGCTCGCCCTTGCGGCTTTGGCCGCGCCGGCCATCGTGCGTGCGCAGTCCAAAGAGATCGTCGTCGGCTGCGCCGGCAGTCACTCGAGCTGGATGGAAAAGTTGGTGCTGCCGCACATGAAGGCCAAGCTCGGCGCGACCATCATCTTCGAGGGCACCAAGTCCAGCGTGAACCTCGAGAAGATGAGCTCGAACAAGGACAAGCCCTACCTGTCCGTGGTGCAGATGGACGACCCGGTGATGATCCAGGCCGTCGAACTGGGCTTGTTGACGCCGATCACTGCGGCCAACGTGCCCAACGTCAGTCAGCTGCGCAAGGGTGCCGTGCACATGGACGGCATGTGGGCCAACTACGCACAGCCTTGGGCCGGCGTGGCCTACAACACCAAGGCGCTGAGGGGCGTGCCGAGCTGGAATCAGCTCTGGGAGCCGCAGCACAAAGGCAAGGTCATCCTGCCCTCGCTGCAGAACACCGAAGGCATGTGGACGCTGTTCATGGCGGCCCACTTGGCCACTGGCAAGCCGCTGGCACAGGCCCAGTACGACATGGACGCGGCGTTCGACAAGCTGCGCGCGATGAAGCCCAACGTCATCAACGTCTACTCGGTGATGTCACAGGCCTTCAACTTGTTGGAGCAGGGCGAGATCACCATGCTGGCCGGCAATTTCTCGTCGTACACGCAGCCGCGCCAGGCGGCCGGTGCTCCCGTCAGTCTGGCAGCGCCGAAGGAAGGCATCTTCGCCATGCCCTCGGGCATCTGCCTGGTGAAGAACGGCCCCAACGCGGGCCTGGCACATGCCTATGTCAACGAGATGCTGGGAGCCGATCTGCAGTCCAGGGTGGCCGAGTTCTCGGCCTCGCTGGCGGCCAACACGCAGGTCAAGGCCAGTGCGTCCACGCCCACCGGCGTCGAGATCTTCTCGCCCGACTGGGCCTTCGTCGCGAAGAACCGCAAGGACTGGATCACCCGCTTCGACAAGCTGATGGCCGTTTGAACGTCGCGCTGCGGCCATGGAGACGGAGTTGATTGCGCCTGCCGCCACGACGATCTTGACGGGTGCGCCGAGCACCCAGGATGCCTATCTGAGCGTGGCCGGCATCGCCAAGTCTTATGGCAGCCAGACGGTGATCGAGGCGCTGGACTTCCATGTCCGCCGCGGCGAGCTGGTCTCGCTGCTCGGCCCTTCGGGCTGCGGTAAAACGACGCTGCTGCGCCTGATCGCGGGCCTCGTGGCGGCCGACAGCGGCAGCATCACGCTGGGTGGTCGTGAGCTGGCCCACGTGCCGGCGCACCAGCGCAACGTGTCGGTGGTGTTTCAGAACTACGCGCTGTTCCCGCACCTGGACGTGCAGGACAACGTGGCCTTCGGGCTGCGCGCACGCGGCCGTCCGGCAACCAGCATCCCGGCGGCCGTGGCCGAAGCGCTAGCGCTGGTGCGCATGAGCGACTACGCGCTGCGCCCGGTCGGCCTGCTGTCCGGTGGTCAGCAGCAGCGCGTGGCGGTGGCGCGCGCGCTGGTGGTCAACCCCGACTTGTTGCTGCTGGACGAACCGTTCTCGGCGCTCGACCGCAAACTGCGCGAAACGATGCAGATCGAGTTGAAGGCCTTGCTGCGCAGCCGCGGCATGACGGCGATTTTCGTCACGCACGACCAGGACGAGGCGCTGGCGGTGTCCGACCGCATCGCGGTGATGAACGCCGGCTGCATCGAACACTTCGCCGATCCGGCCACGCTGTACGCGCGCCCGGCAACCGCCTTCGCGCTGGAATTCGTCGGCTTGTCGACGCGCCTGGCCGGCGTCGTGCGTCACTGCCAGGCCTCCGTCGCGAGCATCGAAACTGCCTGCGGCACGGTGAGCGCAAACGCCGACTTCCGGCCGGGCTCGGCGGTGGTCGTCGGTGTGCGCCCCGAGCGCATCCGCGTCGTACCGTCAGGCCAGCCCGTGCCGCCGGGTTGGAATGCCGTCCGCGCACCCCTGACCGATGTGGTTCCACTGGGCGCACGCACGCACCTGTACGGCCGCGCCGGCAAGGGCAATGCGGCGGGCGCGAGCGTGGGGGAAGGGCAGGGCGACGGCGAAGGCGACCGCCTGCTGTGCGAGCGCGCCAACACCGAAGGCGGCATGCTCGGCGAGGCCGGCAGCGCAGTGCGGGAAGGTGAAGTGCTGGGCTGGCAATGGCCGGTCGCCGACACCCTCGTCTACCCAGCTTGGACTGCGTGAACACGCCGTCGCTGCGGTCTGCGTCAGGAGCGGCCGTGAGGCCCGCCATGCGCACACCGCGCACGGTCGACGGCTTCGTGCTGCTGGCCGCACCCGCCCTGGTCTATCTCGCCGCGCTGTATGCGCTGCCGCTGGTGCTGCTGCTGCTGAAGAGCTTCAACGCCAAGGGCAGCTTTCCGTCCATCGCCGGCTACACCGAGTTCTTCGCTGATCCCTTCCACCTGAAGATCCTGTGGCGCACGGTGCGCGTGGCGCTGCTGACCACCTTGCTGGCGCTGCTGCTGGCCTACCCCACGGCCTTCGTGCTCGCGCGGGCTCGCGGCTTCGTGCAGTCGCTGATCCTGCTGGCCCTGGTGCTGCCGCTGGCGGTGGGCGTCATCGTCAAGACGTTCGCGTGGTCGATCCTGTTCCGCAGCGACGGCTTGCTCAACAAGACGCTGCTGGCCATCGGCCTCATCGACGAACCGGTGCGCCTGCTCTACACCGAGACCGCGCTTGTGATCAGCGCGGCCAACGTCTTTCTGCCCTTCATGGTGCTGCCGATCTACGCCGTCGTGCGGCAGCTCGATGCGCGCCTGCCCGAGGCCGCCGCCACGCTGGGCGCCGGGCCGGTGTTCTGCTTCTTCCGCGTCATCGCGCCGCTCACGCTGCCGGGCGTCATCGCCGGCTCGGCTTTCGTGTTTTCGATGGCGGTCTCGATGTACGTGATACCCAGCCTCATCGTGGGCGAACGCAGCCAGACGCTGTCGATGCTGATCGCACGCTCCTACCTGTTCCTGCGTGACGAGCAGCTCGGCTCGTCGATCTCGTCCATCCTGCTGCTCATCGCGGTCTCGGTGGTGCTGGGCAGCAGCTGGCTGCTGCGCCGGCTGTCGGGGGGCAAAACGTGACGCGGCTGCAGACCTCGGTGCGCGCGCTGAGCTGGGTGGTCGCGGCCGGCGTGGTGCTCTTTTTGCTGGCGCCACTGGTGCTGACCGTGGTGGTGTCGTTCACCTCGTCGTCGGTGTACACGTTGCCGCCGCCCGAGTGGTCGCTGCGCTGGTATGCGGCGGTGGCCCGCAAGTCCGGCTTCTGGGACAGCGTGTGGCTGTCGGTCAGCCTGGCCGGCCTGTCGACCGCGCTGGCGCTGCTGCTGGGCACGGCTGCGGCCATCGCCGTCACGCGCGGGCGCTTCAAGGGCCGCGAGGCCATTGCCACCTTCGCTGTGTCGCCGCTGATGATGCCGGGCCTGGTGGTGGGCGTGGCCATGCTGCAATTCTTCCGCCAGGTGGGCCTGCGCGACGCCTGGATCAGCCTGCTGATCGCCCACGTGGTCGTCACCCTGCCTTTCGTGGTGCGCACGCTGCTGGCGGCGCTGGAGCGCTTCGACTTTTCGCTGATCGACGCCGCGCGCACGCTGGGCATGAGCTACCCGAAGGCCGTGCTCAAGGTGCTGGCGCCCAACCTCGCACCGGCCTTCCTCACCTCGGGCCTGTTCGCCTTCCTGGCGTCGATGGACAACTACCCGGTATCCATCTTCCTCACCGATGCGCGCAACAAGACGTTGCCCATCAAGATGCTGCAGTACATGGAGGAGCAGCCCGACCCGACGCTGGCCGCCATCTCCACCGGCCTCATCGTGCTGGCGCTTGCCGTGCTGATGATCGGTTCGCGCACGGTGGGACTGAACCGCATGATCCACTGACCGGGCCGCTCCATGAAGATCCTCGTGCTCAACCCCAACATGTCGCAGTCGATGACCGATGGCCTGGCCGCAGTAGCGCGTCGGGCCGCGGCGCCGGGCACGCAGATCGTGGCGGCCACCGCGCGCAGCGGCTTTCCCTACATCTCGTCGCGCGCCGAGGCGCAGGTGGCCGGCGGCATCGCGCTCGACATGATTGCCGAAGACCTCTCTGGTACGGCCGCGGACATCGACGCGGTCGTGATCGCCGCCTTCGGCGACCCCGGCCTGCTGGCCGCGCGCGAGCTGTTCGACATCCCCGTCGTCGGCATGGCCGAGGCCGCGATGCTCAGCGCCTGCATGCTGGGCCACCGCTTCTGCTTCGTCACCTTCACCCGACACTTGGCGCCCTGGTATGAAGAGTCGGTGGCGCAGGCCGGATTGATGGGCCGCTTTGCCGGCGTGCGTACACCCGCCGCATCGTTCCGGTCGGTGGACACCGTGCAGGACGAACTCTTCGACGAACTGCGCTCGCTGGCCGAGCACGCGGTGAAGGAAGACGGTGTCGACGTGGTGGTGCTGGGCGGGGCACCGCTGGCTGGTCTGGCGCAGCGCATCACCGGTGCTGCGGCGGTGCTGGTCGACCCGATCACGGCAGCCATCGGCCAGGCCGAGACGCTGGTGCGGCTGTCGCCACGCGGCGCCCATGCCGGGTCTTTCACGCGACCGCCGGGCAAGGCGAACGTGGGCTTGCCGCCGGCGTTGTCGGCATGGATGGCGCGCGGCTGACGCAGACCCGCGTCGGTCCGCCTGCAGCTCACCCCGCGGGCACTGTCTCTTTCCAGTGCCGCGCGATCTGGTCGCGGCGCGCGAACCAGGTGCCGCCCTGCTGGCGCATGTGCTTGAACACGGTCTGAAGCCCGGCGATGCGCCCGGCGCGGCCGATGATGCGCAGGTGCAAACCGATGGACATCATCTTCGGCTGGTGCTGCGACTCGCGCCACAACCAGTCGAAGCTGTCGATCACGTAATCAGCGAAGTCGCTGCCTTTCGAAAAAGCCTGGCTGCCGGTGAAGCGCATGTCGTTGGTGTCGAAGCAATAAGGCAGCACCAGGTGCGGCCGGCCCGCCACCGGCAGGTAGTACGGCAGGTCGTCGTTGTAGGCGTCGCTGTCGTACACAAAGCCGCCATGTTCGACGAGCAGTCGGCGCGTGTTCACCGACGCACTGGACTTGGTGTGCCAGCCCACCGGGGCCACCCCCGAGACACGCGCGATCTCGGCATGGCAGCGCGCGATCAGCGCACGTTCTTCGGCTTCATCCATGCCGGCATGCGGCTCCCAGCGCCAGCCGTGCGAGCAGATCTCGTGGCCGCGCGCGATGGCGTCACGCGCCATCCAGGGCAGGCCGATGAGCGAACGGGCACAGGCGTTCAGCGTCATCGGCATGGCCGCAGCGGCGGCCACGTCGGCGATGCGCCGGTAGCCGACGCGCGTGCCATATTCGAAGTTCGAGGCCAGGCACAGGTCGGGCGCGCCTTTCACTTCCTGCACCACCTCGTGCACGGTCTCGTTGCGCTCGTCGCCGGCGGCAATCGACAACTCGGCGCCTTCTTCCACGTTGAGCACCACCGACACCGCCAGGCCCGCATCACCGGGCCAGCGCATGTCGGGCGGCGCATCGCCGTAGCCCAGAAAGTCACGTTGCTGCATGGGGAGGCTCCCTCGTGGCCGCGCCGTCGGGCGGGTGTTGTTCTGCAGATCGCATCTGGCACAGGATGCGCAGTTGCCCAACCGCGGAGGCCACGCCGTCGAAGACCGGCATGCCACAGCGCGCCGACAGCGCTGCGGCGTAACCGCACAGCACGGCGCCGGCCAGCACGATTGCCTGTGCGCCGGCTGGTGCGCCGGCCTGTGCACCGGCTTGGGCGTTGACCTGTGCACCGACTGGTGCACCCGCATCACGAAGCCTTTCGCAGGCGGCGGCCAGCACGTCCAGCACGGCCGGCTCGACGAGCGCCGTGCCAGCAGCAAAGGCGGTGGGAGCCTCCGGCGCCTCGAAGGCCACGACGCGCTGCGCCAGGCCGATCTGCGCCACCCGCTCGCGGTACAGCGGCAGCAGCGCGCCACCCAGGGTCAGCAAGCCCACGCGCTCGACGCGCAGGCAGGCGCTCATCAGCGCGGCTTCGGTCATGCCGACCACCGGCAGGCCCGGGTGACGCTCGCGCAGCGCCACCGCCGCACCGTCTAGCGAGATGCCCAGCAGCACGCCGTCGTGGTCGGCCGCATGCTGGTCCACCATCGCCAGCGCAGATACCTGCGCTTCACGCAGCCCTTCGGCCGAGCGCACCACCGTCGGGCCTGCCTGCGCGGTGAGGGCGGTGAGACGCTCGCCCGGCAGCAGTGCGGCGCGGGCCGACGCGGCCAGCCGTTCGGTGATGTGGACCGAGGTGTTGGGGTTGACCAGCAGCAGGCGAAGCCCGTTGCCAGGGGAGCGAGCGGTACTCAATTGAAAATGGCCTCGAGGTCGACTTCTTCGGTGCTGGGTTCCAGCCGCAGACCGCGCTTGATGTGGTCCAGGTGGTCGAGCATCAGCTTCTCGGCGCGCGGCAGGTCACGGTGTGCGATGGCGTCGACGATGGCGGTGTGTTCGTCGGCCAGGCAGGCGTCGACGGTGGGTGCGTCGTAGAGCACGATGATGAGGCAGGTCAGCGTGGCGAGCTCGCGCATCGTGCGCGCCAGTGCGCCGTTGCCGGCCTGCTCGGCCAGCAGTGTGTGGAACTCCCCCGACAGGCGCACGATGGCGCGCTTGTCGTTGCGCCGCCGGGCTTCGATCTCCAACTCCAGGTGCTGGCGCAGCCGCGCCACACGCTCGGGCGTCAGTGTCTCGATCAGGCGCGCCACCAGGGCCGGCTCGATCAGGCGCCGAGCCTCGAAGATGTCGAGCGCCTGATCGATGGTCGGCTTGGCGACATAGGCACCGCGTTGCGGGAACAGCTCCACCACCTGCTCGTGCGCCAAGCGGGCCAGCACCTCGCGGATGCGCGTGCGGCTGACGTTGAAGATCACCGCCAGCCTCTCCTCGACCAGCTTGGTGCCCGGATGCAGACGATGCTCGACGATGGCGGTGTAGATGCGCTCATAGATCTCGTCCTGCACGTTCTCGCGCTCGAGCCGTGCGGCCACCGGCGACTTGCGGGTGCGGGGCTTGTTCACTGGAGCCCCTCGGTCAACGGGTACGTCGGCCGATCCTCCAAGGGGATGGCAGGGCTCACGCCCACGTGAACAGCCGGCCCCAGCCCCGCACGGCGGCCGGGTCGGCGCCCACGGCGCGCAGGGCACCCCAGACGGTGGTGCTCACGGTGTCGAGCAGCGGGATGTCGTGCGCCGCTTCGAAGGCTTCGGCCAGCGATGCGGCACGCAGGTTGGTGCAGAAGGTGGTGACCGCTTGCGGGGCCTGAGGTTGCGCAAGGGCCACCTCGTCCATCATCGTTCGCAGCCTCAAAGGTTCGACGAGCGCGAAGTCGTGGTTGACGCAGATGCCCAGGTGGCGCTCGGCCACCACCTCGATGCCGATGGCCGCGTAGTTCTGCACGATGCGATGTTGCACGTCGGGCGTGTAGGGCGTTACCAGCCCAAGGCGGCGCACATCGCGCAGCGTCATCAGCTCGTTGAGCGCCAGCACCGCGGTGGTGGCCGGGATGCCGGTGCGTTGCGTTATGCGCTCGGCGAGCTGGCGGTCGGTGTCGAAGCCGCGCCAGCCCGCAGCAGTGCCGCTCCAGGCGATGACGTCGACGCGGGCGTCGGCCAGCAGCTCGGCAGCCTGCAGGATCTTGGCGTCGTCGAACTGCGCCAGGGCTTGTTGCGAGAGCGAGATCTCGGTCACCGTGAAACGCGAGAAGTGGGCTGTGCAGCCGGGCAGCGTGGCCACGAGCGCGCTCGTCAAGGGCTCCAGTGCGGTGTTCGACGAGGGCGTCAGCACGCCGATGCGGAGGGGTCTGTACACAGTCAAGCGGCAGCTCCGGTTTGTCTCGGTAAATGGGTTTCTGGTCGGACCGGGCCCGACTCTTGCGACACGCTACGCACGACCCGTGCCACCCAGACTGTCCAGCACGACAGGCCCCACCACCTCACCCTTGCATAACCGAACCGCACAATGTTGACACCCTGGTTGACGCTTTTGTTGACAGAGCGGCACTGTTTTGGCGCCAGCCCGCACCGTGGTGGTGCAAAGCTGCGCGGTGAGTGCAGCCGATGAGCACCGCATCCGTGTTCGATCTCGTGATCCGCAACGCTCTTGTGGCCAGCGCCAGCGAGTGCGTGGAGTCCGACATCGGCATCCGCGACGGTCGCATCAAGATGCTGGGCCAGGGGCTGGCCGCGGGGCGGCGCGAGATCGATGCGGCGGGCCGTGTCGTCACGCCCGGCGGCGTCGATGCGCACTGCCACCTCGACCAGCCCATGCCGCCCCCCGTGCGCATGGCCGACGACTTCGAGAGCGGCACGCGCTCGGCGGCCTGTGGCGGCACCACCACCGTCATCCCCTTTGCCGCACAGGCGCGCGGCCAGACCTTGCGCAGCGCGCTGGCCGACTACCACCGCCGCGCCGAAGGTCGCGCGCACGTCGACTACGCCTTTCACCTGATCGTCAGCGACCCCACGCCGGCGGTGCTGACCGAGGAGCTGCCGGCGCTCATCCGCGAGGGCTGCAGCTCGTTCAAGATCTACATGACCTACGACGATCTGAAGCTCGACGATGGCCAGATCCTCGACCTGCTGGCGGTGGCGCGCGAGCACGGCGCGATGGCCATGATCCACGCCGAGAATGCCGACTGCATCGAATGGCTGACGAAGCGCCTGGAAGCCGCGGGCCGCACCGCACCGCGCTTCCACGCCCATTCGCGCCCGATGCTGGTGGAGCGCGAAGCGACGCACCGCGCCATCTCGCTGTCACAGCTGGTGGACGTGCCCATCCTCATCGTGCACGTGTCGGGCCGCGAGGCCGTGGAGCAGATCCGCTGGGCCCGCGGCCAGGGCCTGCAGATCTTCGCCGAGACCTGCCCGCAGTACCTGTTCCTGACCGCTGAGGACCTGGGCATCGACGACAGCTACCAGGGTGCGCGCTGCGTGTGCAGCCCGCCGCCGCGCGACAAGGCCAACCAGGAAGTCATCTGGGACGGCCTGAACGACGGCCTGTTCACGGTGTTCTCGTCCGACCACGCGCCGTTCCGCCTCGATGCGCCCGAGGGCAAGAAGCCGGGCGGTGAGGAAGTGACCTTCCGCCACATCCCCAACGGCATTCCCGGCATCGAGACGCGCATGCCGCTGCTGTATTCCGAAGGCGTGCTGGGCGGTCGCATCACGCTGGAGAAATTCGTCGAACTGACCGCCACGAACCCGGCCAAGGCCTACGGTCTGCACCCGCGCAAGGGCAGTCTGGCGATCGGCGCCGACGCCGACCTGGTGATCTGGGACGAAGGCGAATTCACGCTCACCAACCAGCGCCTGCACCACAACGTCGACTACACGCCCTACGAGGGCATGACGCTGCGCGCCTGGCCGGGCCTGACCCTGGCCGGCGGCGAGGTGGTGTGGGACGGCAGCCACTTCCACCCGCGCGCCGGCCGCGGCCGGTATCTGCGCGGTGGCCGCCCCACGCTGCGGCCGGCGAGGCCCGGCCACCGCTGAGCGCCACGGCGCCTGCGGCCCCAGCTCCTTTACCCGTTCACATGTTCACCGTCACCAGGAGCACCACCATGACCCGTCTCTCCATCGCTCTCGCCGCCTGCGCGCTGTCGGCCGGCCTTGTCGGCAGCGCCTTCGCGCAGGACCGCATCACCTACAAGGTCATCGGCCAACCGGCGGCCACCGGCCTGATCCAGAAGAACAAGGAGAAACCCTTCTTCGACGAGTTCGCCAAACGCACCGGACTGCCCATCGACGCCGACTACAAGGCCATTGACCAGCTCGGCATCAAGGACACCGAGCAGCTGCGCGTGATGAAGGCCGGCCTCTTCGACATCGTCTCGCTGCGCGTGTCGCAGAACTCGCGCGACGAGCCCACGCTGCTGGGCCTGGACCTGGTGGGCGCGGCGCCCAACTACGAGACCGCGCGCAAGGTCTACGAGGCCTACTTCGACACGCTGGACCAGCGGCTGCAAAAACAGTTCCAGATCAAGCTGCTCGGCGTTTGGCCGTTCGGCCCGCAGATGCTCTTTTGCAAGAAGCCGATCACGCAGCTGGCCGACCTGAAGGGTCTGAAGGTGCGCGTCTACGACCAGAACCTGTCCAAGTTCATTGAAACCATGGGCGGCACGCCGGTGCCGCTGTCCTTTACCGAGGTGCACCAGGCCTTGTCGATGGGCGTCGTCGACTGCGCCATCACCGGCCCCAGTTCTGCCAACTCGTCGAACTGGCCCGAGGTCACCACGCACCAGTACCCGCTGGGCTTCCAGATGGCGCTGAACGGCTACGCCATCACGATGAAGGCCTGGGACCGGCTGACGCCGCCGCAGAAGACCAGCATGGCGGCCGCCTTCACCAAGCTCACCGACGAGATCTGGACCTACTCGGCCGAACTGACGCAGGACTCGATCAACTGCAATGCGGGCAAGGACCCTTGCACCACCGGCAAGAAGTTCAGCCTGGTGTCGGTGCCGGTGACGGCGGCCGACATCGCCACCGTGCGCAATGCGGTGGGCAAGGTCTCGCTGCCCACCTGGTCGGAAATCTGCGACAAGACCAACCCCGGCTGTTCGGCCGCCTGGCGCGCCACGGTCGGCAAGGCCATCGGCATCCAGTAAGGGCAGCGCATGCAAGCCGCCGTGGAACGTTGGCTGGGCACCGTCTTCGGGTTGATGCTGCTGGCGCTGTCGGGGGTGGTCACCGTCGAGACGCTGGTGCGCAAGCTCTTCAATGTGTCGTTGCAAGGCGCCGATGAACTGGGCGGCTACACGCTAGCCATTGGTGCCACCATCGCCTTCAGCATGGCTTTGATCGGGCGCACGCACATCCGCGTCGACGTCTTCCACGAGCACCTGCCGCGCTGGCTGCAGAGCGGGTTGAATGTGCTGTCCATCGTCTGCATGGCAGCGCTCGCCACGCTGATGGCGGTGCTGGCGTGGTTCGTCGTCCAGGACACGCGCACCTACGGCAGCGTGGCCCCCACGCCCTGGGCCACGCCGCTGGTCGTTCCGCAGACCTTCTGGCTGGTGGGCCTGATCGTGTTCTCGCTGCTGTCGCTGGGCTTTGCTGCGCGCGCGCTGTGGCTGGCCGCGAGCGGGCGACGCGATGAACTGGACCGCGAGTTCGGCCCGCGCACCACCAGGGAAGAGGTCGCGGTCGAACTGGCGGACCTGGCACTGCGCTCGGCGCCTGCAGGCGCGCGGCCGCCGGGCGGCACGCCGACGGGAGTCACGTCATGAACGTCGGTTACGTGCTGGTCGCTTTCGGCGTCATGCTGGGCATGATGCTGCTGGGCCTGCCCATCGCAGTGGCAATGGCCGCGGTGGGCATCGTCGGCGGCCTGCTGGCCTACGGTCTGCCGTTCATGAATTCCATTGCGCCGGTGGTCTGGGGCGTGCACAACGACAACCTGCTCACTGCCATCCCGCTGTTCGTGCTGATGGGCGAATTGCTGCTGCGATCGGGCATCGCCGACCGCATGTTCGGCGCGCTGGCCGCCTGGCTGGGCCGCCTGCCGGGCGGGCTGTTGCACACGGGAATCGGCTGCAGTGCGCTGTTCGCCGCCACGTCAGGCTCGTCGGTGGCCACGGCAGCGACCGTCGGCACGGTGGCCCTGCCGTCGCTGCACCGGCGCGGCTACCCGATGCACCTGTCGCTGGGGTCGATCGCGGCGGGCGGCACGCTGGGCATCCTGATCCCGCCGTCGGTCAACATGATCATCTACGGCTCGCTCACCGACACCTCGATCGGTCGCCTCTTCGTCGCCGGCATCGTGCCGGGGCTGCTGCTCACGGCCTGCTTCATGCTGTTCATCGCCGTCTATGCGCTGTGGACCGGCAGCACGATGCGCGAAGAACCCGTGCCGCTGGCACGGCGCCTGGCGCTGCTGAAGGACCTGGTGCCGCCGTTTGTCGTGTTCATCATCGTGATGGGCAGTCTGTACACGGGCCTGGCCACCACCACCGAATCGGCGGCGCTGGGCGTCGTCACCTCGCTGGCCTTTGCCTGGCGCAGCAAGGTGCTGAGCTGGGCACTGCTGCAGCGCTGCTTCGTGCAGACCGCCAAGACCAGCGGAATGATCCTGCTCATCATCACTGCGGCCTTCGTACTGAACCTGGCCATCAGCCTGACCGGCGTGGCCGAGGCCATGACCGCCTGGGTCACCAGCTTCGGGCTGTCGGCGGTGCAGATGCTGCTGGTGCTGATGCTCTTCTACTTCGTGCTGGGCATGTTCATGGACGTGCTGTCGATGATGGTGGCCACCATTCCGATCACCTTCCCCATCGTCACGCACCTGGGTGTCGACCCGGTGTGGTTCGGCATCTTCATCGTGCTGATGTGCGAACTGGGCATGATCACGCCGCCGGTGGGCATGAACCTGTTCGTGGTGCACGGCATCCGCCCCGACAACGGCGGCATCCGCGACGTGATGTGGGGCGCCGTGCCTTACGTGGTGATCATGGTGCTGTTCACGCTGCTGCTCATCGCGGTGCCGCAGATCGCCACCTGGTTGCCTGGACGGATGTGATCAAGGTCGTGACCGACGGCGGCACTGCGCCCTGGTGGCAATGGCCGGCGGTGGACCTGGCCGCCGCTTACCGCAGCGGCCGCACCACGCCGGTCGAGGTGCTCGACTCGTGCCTGGAGCGCATCGAAGTCGTCAACCCGCAGCTGAACGCCTTCGTCGCGCTGCGCCGCGACGCCGCACGCGCCGACGCCGCAACGAGCGCAGCGCGCTTTGCGGCCGGCGCGCCGCTGTCGATGCTGGACGGCTTGCCACTGGCCATCAAGGACAACATCGCCAGCGCCGACATGCCCACGGTCTGGGGCAGCCCGGCCGGCCTGCACATCCAGCCCGTCCGCGACGAGCTCGTGCTGGCCCGTGCCCGTGCGCTGGGTGCCCTGGTGGTGGGCAAGACCAACGTGCCCGAGTTCACGCTGGAGGGCACCACCGGCAACCCCGTCTTCGGCATCACGCGCAACCCCTGGAACCCGGCGCTCACGCCCGGCGGCTCCAGCGGCGGCTCGGTGGCCGCGGTGGCGTCGGGCATGGTGCCGCTGGCGCTGGGCACCGACGGCGGCGGGTCGACGCGGCGGCCGGCATCGCACACCGGCCTGGTGGGCCTGAAGCCATCCATCGGCGCCATTGCCCGCGAGCATGGGTTGCCGCCGCTGCTGCTGGATTTCGAAGTGATCGGGCCCATCGCGCGCCACGTCGGCGACGTGCAACTGTTGTTCGACGCGCTGCGCGGCCCGCACGCCGGCGACCTGGCCTCGTTCGCGGCGCGGGCTGCGGCGCAGGCTGGGCAGCCGTTGCGCGAGCGCCTGCGCGTGCTCTACGTGCCGACCTTCGACGACGCACCGGTCGATGCCGAGATCGCGACTTCCTGCGGCCAGGCCGTGCATCGGCTGCGCAGCCTGGGGCACACGGTGGAGGTGGGCGAGCTGCCGGTGGACATCCGCCGCGGCACCAGCGGCTGGCCCGTGATCGGGCAGATGGGGCTGGCCTGGCTGTTCCGGCACCACCCGGCGTGGCGCGACGGGGCTTCGGCGAAGTATCGGGAAATGGCCGAGGCCGGCGCCAGGCTGGCGGCAGCAGAGCTGTGGCAGGTGCTGGAAGACGCCGCGCAGATGCGCCGCGACGCCGCGCGCCTGTTCGAGCGCCACGACCTGGTGGTGACGCCGGCAGCGGCTGCCTTGCCCTGGCCGGCCGACGAGGCGTACCCGCCCGTCATCGACGGCCGACCCGTCGGCCCGCGCGGCCACGGTTTCTTCACCGCCTGGGTCAACGTCGCCGGCCTGCCGGCGGTGGCCCTGCCTTGCCGGCCTTCGGCGTCCGGCCTGCCCATCGGCGTGCAATGCATCGCCGCCTACGGCCGCGACAGCGCCTTGTTGCAGGTGGCCGCAGGCTTCGAACGTGGCGCACCCGAGGGCTGGCGCTGGCCGCCGCTGTAAGACCAACGCTGTGGAACGCAGACCATAGGCCTTCCGGGTATTCAGAAGCGGCAGCTCGCCGAACCGATGCCATCGAAGTCGACCTGCACCTCGTCACCGGCGGCGGCCATCAACAGACCACACCAGGTGCCCGTGGTCACCACCGAGCCGGCAGCCAACCCCAGCCCGTTGCGCGTGGCGTGCCGCAGCCAGGGCAACAGCACGGCAGCCGGGTCGCCCAGCGCGTGCGTGCCCCGAAAGGCCTGCACCGCACGCTCACCGATGCGCACTGTGCAGCGCTGCGCCGCCCAGTCGGGAGCCTGGTAGGGCTTCCAGGCTCCCAGCACCAGCGCCCCGTGGGACTGCAGGTCGGCGAGCTTGCACCAGGCCGGCGCCTGAAGCCCCTCGGCCCAGCGCGAATCGACGACCTCGATGGAGACGCTCATCGCGTCGACCAGCGCCAGCGCGCTGTCGGCGTCCAGCCGCGCGGCGCGGGCGGCGTCGACATCGGCACCCAGACGCAGCGCGATCTCGGCTTCGATGCCGCGCCAGTTGAAGGGTAGCGCACCCAGTTCGGCGGGGCTGCCTCGCACCCCGGATGGCGGCAGGCGAGCATGCGTGAAGCCGGACTGCAGCGATGCAGCACCCGACTTCCAGTGGCCGGCCCCGCCGCCTTCGAACCAGCGCAACGCACGCGCGACGGCATCCTGCACGGCGTAGGCTTCAGCGTCGCCGGGCACCGCGCAGGCGGCCACCGGACGGTGGGCGGATCGCGCGTCGACCAGCAACTGCGCGACGAACTCTGGAGCGAATGCGGAGCTCACCTTGAAGCCCTCGATGCGGGAATGGGAAGCAGCAAGTTTGTCACTCTTCGTTCGTCGCACCTGCGGCAGACGGTTTGAGGCCATTCAGCACGCGCCCTGACTGAGCGCGTGGGAGGATAGGAAATTC
>Ga0163144_10013111_pt1 | contig 17333 bp, 10 predicted proteins | sample OliLak19BULKMAT1_FD_123175 | JGI IMG/M metagenome (GOLD analysis project Ga0163144, IMG submission 123175) | Freshwater microbial mat bacterial communities from Lake Vanda, McMurdo Dry Valleys, Antarctica - Oligotrophic Lake LV.19.BULKMAT1 | ecosystem: Environmental > Aquatic > Freshwater >...
CCTTGACGAAGCCGACAGTGACGTCCTCGGCGACGTTGGGAGCGGTGGCGGGGTCGGCAGTAAGCATCCAAGCATCGGCGGGGGGGGCGTTCCAAGGGTCTTCGATCGCGCCACCCTCGTGGCTGATGTGCCAGAGGTTGCGGTCGCGGCTGTAGATTTTGGTGGCGCTGGCGGTGGTCGGGATGTTCCGTTCTTTCAGGTATTCGAGCATTGCCATGCGGCCCGAGAGTTTCCAAGCGTCCATGCGCCAGGGCGCGATGATCTCCATTTCGGGGGCGAGTGCGGCGTAGGCGGATTCGAACCGGACCTGATCGTTGCCTTTGCCGGTGCACCCGTGGGCAAGGGCGGTGCAGCCGGTTTTCTTTGCGACATTGACCTGGCCGCGGGCAAGGACGGGCCGCGCGATCGCGGTGCCGAGGAGGTAGCGGCCTTCATAGACCGCGCCGGTGATCATGGTTGGGAAGACGAATTCATCGGTGAACTCGTGCTTGAGATCAACAACGTGGCACTCGGCAGCACCGGAGTCTTTGGCCTTCTTCTCGACGCCGGTGAGTTCGTCGGCTCCTTGGCCGACGTCGCCCACCACGCAGATGACCTCGGCGTTGGGGATGTTTTCTCGCAGCCAAGGGACGATGCAGGAGGTGTCGAGGCCGCCGGAGTAGGCGAGGGCGATGCGTTTGGTGGCCATGATCGTCAATTCTCTTTCCTGGAACGTTCTCTTGTTGGGAGCGAGAACGGGGTGTGCGAGTGCCACTTTATGCGAATAGAAGTGAGAGGAGGCCGTTCTGTGCGTGCAGTCTATTTTCGGCTTGGTCGTACACGATGGAGTTCTTGGAATCCATGATGTCGTCGGTGACTTCGACGCCCCGATGGGCGGGCAGGCAGTGCATGAACACGGCATCTTGTCCGGCCTTGGCCATCATGGAGTTGTCGATCTGGTAGTTTTTGAAGTCCTTCATGCGCTTCCCCTGAAGGTCGGCCTGCCCCATGGACACCCAGACGTCGGTATAGACCGCGTTCGAACCATTGATGGAAGCCGGATCGGTTGAGACGGTCACCGAACCGCCGGTGGATGCGGCGATGCTCCGGGAAGCCGCGACCTCGGCCTCGTTTGGCCCGTATCCGTCGGGGGTGACGACGACGAGGTGGCTGCCGAGCAGGGCGGCGGCGTGCATCAACGAATTGCAGACGTTGTTTCCGTCACCCACGTAAGCCGTGCGGACGGCGCGGAGGTCGCCGAAGCGGTCGCGCAGGGTGAGGTAGTCCGCGAGAGCCTGGCAGGGGTGGTAGAGGTCGCTGAGGGCGTTGATGACCGGGACCCGCGTCGCGGTGGCCATTTCGTTGAGGATTTGCTGGCTGAAGACGCGGGCGACGATACCGTCGACCCATCGCTCAAGGTTCTTGGCGTAGTCGAAGACGCTCTCTCGCTCGCCCAGTCGCTGCGTGCCGTGATCGAAATAGATGCCGTGCCCTCCGAGCCGGGCGATACCAACTTCGAACGTGATCCGCGTCCGAAGCGAGGGCTTCTCGAACAGCAGGATGATGGTCTTGCCCGAGAGGGGGCGGTGGGAGCCCGGCGGCGCGGCCTTGATGCGCGCGGCTTCATCGAGGATGGCTGCGACCTCGGCGGGCGAAAAATCGGTGAGCGTGAGCACGTCGCTGCCGCGGAGGGCCGAGCCGGGCGATCGGACGGGGGCGGGGAAGGGGCGGAAGTTCGAAGGGGTTTTGTTGTCTTTCACGGACGTCATCGGGCTGCTCCCAAGTGGGCAACGATGCGGGTTCCGACGGCCCGTCCCGCGGCCCAGTCGGCGAGTGACGCCGGATCGTTCCCGGAAAGAATCACGACGGGAACACCGGTTGAAACAGCGGTTTCGGCCGCGGCCCGGGCTTTCACGATCATCCCGCCCGAGATACTCCCCGCGGTGACCATCGTCTCGATCTCGAGCGGCGTGATTTCTTTCACAACCTGTTTGTTGCCGTCAAGGATTCCGGGAACGTCGGTCAAAAGGACGAGCGCTCCCGCCGAGAGTTCGCGGGCAAGTGCGGCCGCGGCATCGTCGGCGTTGACGTTGAGAAAACCCCGGTCATCAATTCCGATGGAACTGAGGACCGGAAGAAAGTGGTGGGCGAGCAGGACGCGGATCAACGCACCATCAAAGCCGTGGGCGCGGACGACCTCGCCGACGCGTCCGGCGTCAAACGAGTAGCGTTTGGTTTTGATGACCTTCTGGCTCATGCCGTCGCTGAGGCACAGCCCAACCGCGCGGGCCTGAAACTTCGCGAGTTCGCCCACGATTGATTTGTTGACCTTGCCCGCAAGGACCGCGGCGATCTCCTCGGCGTGTTCCGGTGGGGTGATGCGGATGCCCTCGCGGCGCTCGCTCGCAAGACCGAGGCGGAGCAAGTGACGATCGACCGCTTGTCCGCCGCCGTGGACCAACACCACACCACCGGCCCGAGCGGCATGGATCTGCGCGATGGCCTTCCAGACGCTGGGTGCGGTGACCTCGTTCTCGAGCGCGGATCCGCCGATTTTGATGACAAGAGGTGCGTGCATAGATGGGACCGGAACACTTGGACGGCGGAAAGGTGAGCGGCCTTCATGGGTCCGCTTGTAAAAGGGAGAAACGGTATCTCGCCGGCGCACCTCAATCCTGAGATGGTCGAATCTTGCCATGATCGAATCTTGCATTGCCCGAATCTTTCATTGCCCGGATCTTGCCGCGGATGGAGGTCAATGGTGGGCGGGGCCATGGGCACGCTCGCCGATGCCCAAGCCGGTGTTTTCCGCGAACCCCAGCATGAGGTTCATGCACTGAATGGCCTGTCCGGCCGCACCCTTGGTGAGGTTGTCGATGGCGGAGGCGATAATGGCGTGGTCCCACGACGGATCGACGGCGAAGCCGATGTCGCAGAAGTTGGTCCTTCGAACGTCCGCGACTGCGGGCCACTGCCCGACCGGGCAGATCCTTACGAACGGTTCATCGGCATAGGCGTTGCGGTAGACGGCTTCAATGGCGTCGTAGGAAGTTCCCGGCACGAGATCAACGTGGATAGTGGCGAGGATCCCGCGATCAAATGCCACCAAGTGCGGGGTGAAGAGCGTCTCCATTCCCACATAGGCGTCGATTTCGGGTTGATGCCGGTGCTTGAGCACACCGTACGGCTGCAAACTCACCTCGCAGAAGAGCGACTTCTGAGTCGCGGATCGGCCCGCTCCGGAGACGCCGCTCGCGGCATCGATGATCGGGCGCGTGCCCGCACGGACAAGGCCCGCGCGATGGAGCGGTGCGAGCGCGAGGATGCTCGCGGTGGGATAGCACCCGGGCACGGCCACCAGCGAGGCGAACTTGATCTCGTGGCGAAAATGTTCGGGCAACCCATACACCGCACCGGCCAAACCCGTGGGATCGTGGTGCTCAAATCCGTAGTGCTTCGGGTATAAACCGGCGTTCTTCAGCCGATACGCCGCGGAAAGGTCGAGCACGCGCAGCCCCGCGGCGAGCAAGCCCGGTGCGAGTTCAACGCTGGCCTCGTGGGGGGTCGCGAGGAACACGGCATCGGGCGCGAGTGCTGAGACGGCGGCGACTTCTGTAGCGCGGATCGGAAGATCGAGCAAGCCGCGGAACCTGGGCCACGAATCCGAGAAGGCCTGTGCTTTCCCTGTTTCCTCGCGCCGGGCCGAGCCAAAGAGGCCGACAATTTCGACGCGGGGATGGGAGAGCAACAGTTCGGCCAGTTCGGCTCCGCTGTAACCACCCGCGCCGATAATCACCACGCGTGCACGATGTTCGCCCAACCTGATGTCCTCCGCTGACTGCCGGTGACTTCCGGCGTTCGCTCAAGTTTTACAGGTTTCCGCGCTTTTCCTGCTCCAACTCGAGGGCTTCGAAGAGGGCCTTGAAGTTGCCCTTGCCGAAGGCTTGGCTGCCGCGACGGCAGATGATTTCGAAGAAGAGTGTGGGGCGATCTTGGAGGGGCTTGGTGAACAACTGGAGAAGGTAGCCCTCGTCGTCGGCGTCCACCAAGATGCCGAGATCCTTGACCCTCTGGTGGTCTTCCTTCACATCGCCTTTGCCGTTGGCCTTCATCATGGGCTCGATGCGGTTCCACACCTGCTGGTAGTAGGTGTCGGGGATGGCGAGGAAATCGACGCCGCGAGAACGCAGGGCGGCGATGGAAGCCAACTCGTCGTCGGTGCGAAGGGCGAGGTGCTGCACGCCGGGCGTGTTGTTGTGCCAGTCCAGGTATTCCTGGACCTGGCTCTTCTTCTTGCCGGGGGCGGGTTCGTTGATGGGCATTTTGATAAGCCCTTGCCCGCTGGCCATGACCTTCGACATCAGGGCGGAATAGTCTGTGGCGATGTCCTTGTCATCGAACGACATAAAGAGTTTGAAGCCCATGACGTCTTCGTAGAACTTGACCCAATGGTTCATCTTGCCGAGTTCGACGTTGCCGACCAAGTGGTCGGTGTATTTGAGTCCGCAAGGATTCTTCGCATTGAATTCGTTGAGGCCGCGGAACAACTTGGTCTGCGTGAAGCCCGGCATGAAGGTTCCGGCTCCGACCCCGACGTCCTTCTTGACCTGTGGGAGTGCGTACGGCCCGCTCTGCGGGCGCTGCACGAAGGTGTGGATCACTTCGCCGTAGGTCTTGATCGCAGCGGTCACGATGGTGCCATGGGCATCCGTGAGTTCCGTCGGGTCTTGGGCCGATGTTCCGCCGTTCTTAATGGCCTGTTCCCAGGCTTTGCGGGCGTCGTGGACCGTGAACGCAACATCCTTGACGCCGTCGCCGAAGAGGCCGACGTGCCGCGAAGCCGCATGGTCTGGGTTGAGGCCCGTGGTGAGGATGAACCGGATGTTGCCTTGCGTGAGGTAGTAGTGGGCGGACTCGCGGCTCCCACTGGTCTGGTCGAGCACCTGCTCGCAGGTGAACCCGAAGCAGTGGCAATAGAAGTACGCGGCCTGCTTGGCGTTCCCGCAGTAGAAGCGCACATGGTCGACATCGATCAGCGTCAGCGGGTCGATCGCGGCTGCGGACGGTTGAACGGAAGTCTGCGGGGCGAACGTCGTCATGGCTTATCTCCAAGGGGTTCGCTGGGAGTGTATTCACGGCCTCTGGGCGTGCGTGAACGACAACAGGCCTTCTGGTGGATCGGTAGCGGGCAGGTCAACGGCCGGTGCGATGTTGCGGTGTGCTCCGTGAAACGCGGAGTACGTGTTGGACGCAAATGTTCAGAGCCCCGGTGCCGCGGCCTTGAGGGTGAGGGCTTTGCGGACTTCATCGAGCAATCGTTCGACCTGGAAGGGTTTGAAGAGCACGCTCTGTAGGCCTTCCTGCGACGCGCGGACGATGCTGTGATGAGGGTCGTAGCCGAAGCCGGTCATAAGGATCACGGGGGCTTCCGGGTTCTGCTTGCGTGACGCGGCGAAAACTTCATACCCGTTTTTGTCGGGCATTCGGATATCGGAGAGAATGAGGTTGTAGTAGTTAGGACCGGCGGCCAGCATGGCCTCGATGGCCTTGGCCCCGTTCTCGCAGACGGTGACGGCGCAGCCGCGGTTCTTAAGGACGGAGCCGATGATCTGGCGGATCTTGGGTTCGTCGTCGGAGATGAGAATTCGTTTGCCGGCGAGGATGGGGTCGACGGACTTGTCGGCGAGGGCCTGCTCGACACCCAAGAGGGTGGAGGGACCGGCGGCGCAGTTTTTGATCCGGCTGCGGATCGATTCAATGTCGCGTTCGATGCGGTCGAGGTGGCTTCGCGTTTCGTCGTCATGGGGGCCGTGGGCCTGCAGCAGGTCGACCTCGTGTGCGATGTCCTCCAAGGGTTCGGCGAGTTCATCAGTCATGCGGCCGCTGACCGTCTGGTTGGTGGTGCTGCGTTCAACCACCAGGAGGTCGAGCATGTGCAACGCGAGGGCGATGTAGCGGGCGAAGATTTCACCGAGTTGGCGGTCTTCTTCGTCAAAGGCGTCGGGCTGCAGGCTCTCGACGTTCATGATGCCAATGACTTTGTCGTGCAGGCGAAGGGGAACGGTGAGCGAGGAGCGGGCTCCGGTCACGCCGGGGAGGTAAAGAGCGTCGGTGGTTGTGTCGGCCGAGACATAACTGCGACCGGATGCGGCGACATAGCCGGAGATGCCGTGACCCTCGAGCGCGGGCCGAATCTCGAAGGAATCAAAGTCGGGCGGCAAGCCATAGCCCATGACGAGTTCGAGTTTGCCGGAACGCTCATCGAGGAGCCGGATGGCGAAGTGGTCGAACGAAAGCAGGTCGCGGGCGTAGCGAATGATTTTTTCTTCGATCAGTTTCAGGCGTTCGTGAGCGTTGAACTTGCGGACGGCGTCGGCCTCGAACTTAAGGATCTCGCCGCCGGCCTGATCGATCGCATGCATCTTGTGCTGGAGTCGTTTGGAGATGGTGACGTCGCGGACGGCGACGACCAGCCCGTGGAGTGGCTCCGTCACGCCGTTTTCACGCTGAAGCGTCATAAGTGGGGCTGGCAGGACCCCGATTTCATAGAAGCGGTTTTCATCGGCCATCAGCACGTCGAGGCGGGGTTCGACAATGGCAGCGTGATCGTCGGCGTCGGGCGGAAGGACCGGGTGCTCGGAGTTAAACCTCCGACAGGCAACGGCGATTCGCTCGCGGAGCGCGCCGCTCAGGCGTTGGAAGAGGTCGTTCGACCACATCACGTCGCCTGAGCGCGTACACAAGCCGACGCCTTCGCCGATTGCATTAAGGAGCGACACGGCGAGTACACCGACTGAGGGAACGGTCGGTCCGGCTTGAGTCTGGATTACGGAAAGTCCTGAGTGCATCCGATCGTCGGCGGGTTGGGCCGAACCTCCCCACAGCGTTATCGGCATTTCGATCCGTCTATCCACCGGAGCGAAGTCATCGTTCGGACGAAAGCATAGAGACCGGGAAAACCCACCACCTGAATCGGTGGCTCCGTGCGTGTCGATTCCGGTGCTTGTTGATTCTGCCGGGCCCTCGCCCCGTCCTCGTTGCGTTACCAAATTTGGCGTCTCACTCGCTTGAAACTCACAGAACGGCCGAACGGCCACAAAACAATACGAGCCTCGGACGCGGTGTGATGCGTTCCGATGGCTGGTTCGTGAGCAATTCCGGTGTAAATGCCCCGTTTGATGCGGTTTCCATCGTCCGATTCCCGATAACCCTCATGGGATGATCGAGGTTGACCGGGTCCACAAGTCGTTCGGAGCGGTCCGGGCCGTACAAGGGATTTCCTTTGTGCTTCAGCCCGGACAGGTGACCGGTCTGCTCGGGCCGAACGGAGCCGGAAAATCAACAACCATCCGCATGGTGGCCGGATTTCTCGCTCCTGACCGAGGCCGAATCAGCATTCAGGGGCACGACACCATCGACGACCCCATCAAGGCCCGACGGTTGATCGGGTATCTTCCGGAATCCGTACCCACCTATCCGGAAATGCGCGTGCGCGAGTATTTGACGTATCGGTGCCGGCTGTTTGGGTTAGAACGCTCGGTTCGGAAGAAGGCTGTGGACTGGGCGCTCGAGCGTTGCCGCGTGACCGACGTTGCCCAACGACGGATCGGGGCGTTGAGCAAGGGGTATCGGCAGCGGGTGGGGTTGGCGAGCGTCCTGGTGCACAATCCGCCGGTGTTGGTCTTGGATGAGCCCACAAACGGCCTCGACCCAACGCAGATCGGTGAGGCCCGGTCGTTGGTGCTCGACTTGGCACGCGATCGCACGCTGCTGATTTCATCCCACATTCTGCCGGAGATCGAGCGGCTTTGTTCGCGGGTCATCATTGTTGCGGGCGGTGTGGTGCGGGCCGATGGGCCGACCGGCGGCATCGCGGGCGGCGACCGCGGCGTTCTGGTGAGCGTCAAGGTTTCAAAGGTGGGCGACGAGGCCCGCCTGCGCGGGTTGTTCGCATCGATGCCGTTTGTCGCCGCGGCCGAGCCCGTAAAGAGCGAAACGATGGCGCTACGGGAGGGCTTTCAAGGTTGGCGGCTGTTGTGCCGCGAAGGTGCGGGTGATGCGCAGGAACTCATTGGTGCAGCGGCCTTTGCGAACGGGTTGATCGTTCGGGAACTGAGGACAGACGCGGCATCGTTGGAGCGTGTGTTCATGCGGGCGATCGAGACCGAGGGAAGCGTGCCATGAGGACCGCCCGGGCGATTGCGCAGCGGGAGTTAGGAGCGTATTTCCGTGCGCCCGCTGGCTGGATCATCATCGCGATTTATCTGTTTTTGACGGGCCTGGTGTTCGCGCTCTCAAGCCTGACACCGGGGCAGCCGGCCACCCTTCGTGAGTTCTTCGGTGTGGCGGGGTGGTTGCTGTTGCCGGTGGCTCCGGCGATCTCGATGCGTCTGCTTTCCGAAGAGTTTCGTTCGGGCACCATTGAATCTTTGCTGACGGCCCCGGTGAGCGGGTGGTCGTTGGTGGCGGGCAAGTTCATGGGCGGGATGACGTTCCTGCTCGCCATGATTGCGCCGACGGCGGTGTATCCGTTGATTCTTCAGTTCGTGAGTGACCCATCACCCGACATGGGGCCGGTGCTCTCCGGGTATTTGCTGCTGGTGTTGATGGGCGGTTTGTACATCGCCCTGGGGACGCTGGCGTCGTCGCTGACCTCCAACTCGACGCTGGCGTTTCTGATGACTTTTTTCGTCATCCTGATGTTGCTGTTCGCCGGGGTGGGTGGGCAGTTTGTTCCTGATTGGGTGAAACCAGTGCTCTTTGAACTTTCGGTTTCGGCCCGGGCGTCGGACTTTGCAAAGGGCATCATCGATCTCTCGCACGTGGTTTTCTTTATCGCTTCGGCCTCGGTGTGCGTGGTGGGGGCGGCGACGGCGGTCGAGTTGCGTCGATGGAGTTGAACACGGGCATGAAGAAAGAAACCGGAACATGTGATTCGGCTCTCCCGCCGCGGCGGGGTCGCAAACTCCGTGCCGCCGTCCTCGGTGCGGTGGTATTGGCGGCGGCGATGGGTGCGGCCGTGTTCGCGACCATCGGGGCGACCGACGCTCGGGTTCGGATCGACGTGACGGCGGAGGGCGAGCAGAAACTCGCGCCGCGGACGCGGGTGATCATGGACCGGATGGTGGAGCCGTATCAGATTGTGATCGCCGCGGATTTTCGGTCGGTGGAGGCGACATCTCGGCTGCGTGTGCAGGACGTGCTGGACGAGATGGAGCGTGCCTCGCCGAGGTTCCGGTCGTCGATGATTGATACAACGTCGGTGGGCGGGGTGCGTGAGTATCGCGCTTTAGTGACGCGGCTGATCGCCCGCGATGCGGGCGTGCTGCACGACCAGGAAGCGTCGATTGAACTGGCCGGGGCGGGTGCGACCAGCCTGGCGGTGTGGTTGACCGACACCCTGAGCCCAGCGCTGATCGCGCTGCAGGATTCGACCGCGGGGGGCACCCAGCAGACCGACCGTGCCCGGGCGTACTTTGAGCAAGCGGCGGCCGCGGCTCGGATCGCCGCGCGGGACCTCACGACGGCGGCCTCGAAACTGCCCGAGAGCCTCAATCAACAGATGGAGGGGCAGTCTTTGCCCGACACGCCCGAAGCCAGTGAAAAACTCACCGCAGCGCTGCGGCCGGCGGTCACGTTTCTTGACCGGTTAGAAAAGGAACTGGGACGATTTTCATCCGACGAAGCCTTTGCCGGCCCCGCGGCCGATGCGGCGGGACCGCTGGCGGCGGCCGTGGGCGAGCGTCGCGCAAGGAGCGCGGTGGTACTCGATGGGCTTTCACGCCTTCAGAAGCCCGACGTGCTGCGGATTGTGGACGTGCTGCGGGCCGGGTCTGCGGCGATTGTGGTCGGGCCAGAAAATGGCGGGCTCGCGGCGATTGATGTGGAATCACTCTTGCCAGCGGCGGGTGCTCCGCAGATTGCGGGGACACGCGCGGATTTGCGGCGGCGCACGGAAGAGTTGCTAGGGACCGCGCTCGCGTCGCTGATGACACCGGACAAGCCGATTGTGGTGTTGACGCACGGCGAACCGCGCCGGTTCATGGGCGAGGTTGCGATCGTGGACCGGTTGGTCGACAGGCTGAACTTCCGGGGCATAGAGACGCTGGAATGGGCGGCCGCGATTGAGGCGGAACCACCGAGCGTGTCGGCAATTGATCCGAACGGGAAGCGACCCGTCGTGTTCGTGGTGTTATCGCCGGATTCGTCGGCGGGGGAGGGCGCGAAGGGCGAACCCTCGGGCTCGGACCGGGCCGCAGCGCTGGCGATTTCGGTCAATGGGCAACTCGAAGCGGGCCGGAATGTGTTGCTCTCGCTCAACCCGTCGGTGCTGCCGGGCTATGGCGAGCGCGACCCGCTGGCGGGGTTGTTGACACGGTTCCGACTGACGGCGGATACCGGGCGGCCGCTACTGACCGAGGTGATCGCGCCGACGGGTCGGACGATGGATACTGATCGGACGTTGCTGGCCGACGACAATGAACACCCGCTCGCGAAGGCGGCGAAGGGCCTGAACACGCTATTTCCGTGGCCGATCTCGTTGTCTGAGCGGCCGGAACTCGCTGAGGTTCGAACCACAGTGACGCCGCTGTACACGATGGAGGCTTCGGATGCGGTGTGGGCAGAATCGCAATGGTTGAAGGTGTGGCAGACGCCGCGGGAGCAGCGGACGATGATGCCGGACCCGCCGACGTTTGATTCCGGGCGCGACTCGCGGGCCCCGACGGCGGCTGGGGGAAAACCGGAGAAGACCGGCGAACGGTGGGTGATCGCCGCGGCCGCCGAGCGGTTTGTGGTGGGATCGCCCGCCCAGCGTCTGGTGGTGGTGGGGTCGAACAGTTGGTTTATTGATCGAGTGGCGCGGCGGCAGGTTGAGGTCGATGGCCGGCCGATTCCGGCTTTCCCGGGCAACTACGAATTTCTTGAGGCAGCGGTGATGTGGCTGGCGAACCAGGATGACCTGATCGCGCAAAGCCCGACGGCCAAGTCGGTGCCGACGATTATGGCGTTGTCTCCGGTGACGGTGACGCGGCTGCGGATCGGAGTGATCGCGGGGATGCCACTCTTGGTGCTCGTGCTGGGCCTTGTGTACCGCGTGGTCCGTGGGAAATGAAGGCGCCACCCGTTGCTGTGTTTCTTGGCCCGGTCAATCGTCCCACTCGAAGGTGCGTCGAAGCGCCATGTTGGGTTGACGGATGGAGATGGCGAGCACGAGGCCCGTCATCAGCCAGCACGCGATCATGCTCGAACCGCCGTGGCTGACGAAGGGGAGCGTGATGCCGATGATGGGCACCACGCCGAGATTCATGCCGACATTGATGAACGTCTGGACGGCGATGAAGGCGGCCAGGCCGACCGGGACGAGGCGGCCGAAGGGTTCGCGCGAGAGCCCCGCAGTAAGCAGGGCCCCCGCGACCCAAAGGGCATAGAGGCCGAGCACGGCGACGCCGCCCACGAAGCCGAAGCGGTTACAGATGACCGCGAAGATCATGTCGTTGTGACGCTCTGGAAGGGCGTTGTACTTCAGCAGAACCCGCGATTGCCGATCACCGGTGCCGTCCCATCGACCCGCGCCGGCCACGCGCTGGGCCGTGACCGACTGCATGTTGATGTCCTGATCGGAACTGGTGTCGCCCTTGAGTTGCTTGAAGAGGCCGACGAAACGTTCCTTCTGGTGGGGCTTGAGGATGGGGTAGGCCGCAGGAGCAGCCATGGCGGCGATGAGAACAATGGCCGCGAGGTGCTTGAGTTTGGCACCCGCGGCCACAAGCACCGCAAACAGTGCAGGGACGAACAGCGAAGCGGTGCCCAAGTCGGGTTGCAGGGTGATGAGGCCGACGGGGATGGCGGTGATAATGGCCGGGGGCAACAGCCCGCGGAACGTGCGATGGTGCCGGCTGAAGCGGAGGTACCAAGCGAGCACGAACACGTACGCGATCTTCGCGAGTTCAGAAGGCTGGAAGTCGGCGGGGCCGAAGTCGATCCAACTGCGTGCACCGTTTCGTGCCCGGACGATGGACGATGGAACGAAGGGGACGAGCAGGAACACCAGCAGCGCCACCGCCGCCGCGAGCAGCAACCACGAAGCGAATCCGTAGGCCCGGTAGTGGGGGATGAGAATGAGCACAGCCGCCCCGATGCCGACCCCCATATAAATGAGTTGCCGCAACGCGACAGGGCCCAACACGGGGACTTGGTGGGGCAGCGTGACGGTGGCGACGTCGATCGAGTAGACACCGATCAACGAGAGCGCGAGTGATGCGAAGACGGTGAGCCAAGCCGCCCGGCCACCTTTGACGAACGACCACACACCGCCGGCGATACCAGAGATCGAGATGGCGTTGACCCGGCGTGCCACCTTAGAGGTATCCTTCGGCGATGAGGGCGTGGAGCACCTGGTTGCAGATGGGGCCGGAGACTTTGCCCCCAGAACCGCCGTAATCGATGACGATGGAGATCACATATCGCGGACGGTCTTTGCCCGCCAAGACGACAAACCACGAGTGGTCGCCTTCCTCCGCGAGCACTTTGGGCTTGGGTCCGGCCTTGCCGTCGGGGTCAATGTAAATGTCGGGGGCCTCGGCGGTGCCGGTTTTCCCCCAGATGTTGACTCCGGGGACATCGAAGATGAGTTCGCGTGCGCCGTCGATGGTGAGGTGGTGGCCGGTCCCGAATTCGTTCGTCACGCTGAGGCGAAGACCTTCGAGGGCTTCGTCGATTCCGGCTTGGTCGAGTTCAAGATCGACGGGCGGGTGGCGCTCGGAATTGCGAAGGATTATGGGCGGCAGCGAGAGGCCGCCACGGGCGAGCGTGGCCATGGCGTTGGCGGCGTGCAACGGCGTCCACGCGACCGGCCCCTGACCGATGCCCATCTGGATGGCATCGGGGAGTTCGAGGTCGGAACCATCACCCTTGAGGCCGAGGGCGCCGGCGTATTCGATTCCGAGGCCGAGATCGAAGGTTGTGCCGACGCCGAAACGTTGATAGGTATCGACGATGCCCTCGACCCCCATGCGACGACCCAGGGTGAAGAAGAAAATGTTGCACGATGCCATGACACCTTCGCGCCCGGAAAGATCATGCCCGAGTTGCGCGTTGTGGGTGGTCTGGAATCGTTTGTAGATCCAGCAGCGGTAGAGGTTGGGCTGGTTGGGCAGGAGATGGCCCGAGCACTCGATGGTCTGGTCGAGTTTGAAGTTGCCCTTGGTGACCGCATCGGAAAGGATGAGAGCCTTGACGATGGAGCCGGGCGGGTAGGGCTTGGCGATGGCGCGGTTGAGGAAGGGCGTGTTGACGGCGTCGTTGTACACCCAGTCCGGATTCTCCCGGAGTTCTTCGCGGGTGAAGGTGGGCGTGGAGACCATCGCGAGGATCTCGCCGGTGTCGATGTCGAGGACAACGGCCGCGCCGTTGAGCACCGCGCCGATGGGCTGTGTAGCACTCTCTTGGCCGTGCCAGGGTTGCACGACGCACAGGCCGAGTTCCTTGGACATCACGGCTTGGACACGGGCCTGAAGCATCACATCGATCGTCAGTTGGGCATCGTGGCCCGGGGTGGGGTCCACGACCTCGATCCGGCCCGTATCGAGCCGGCGGGTTTGCAGGCCCCGCATGCCGCGGAGCGTGTGTTCCTGAGAACCTTCGACGCCGGTATCCCCGACGCGGTCGCCGTCTCGGTAGAGGCCCCGGTCTTCGTTCGATTGGTCGAAGGCGGCCGCGGAGAAGCGCGGGTTGAGCGTGAGAAACTCGCTGCGCCTTCGGGCGTCGCCCCTGGTGGCGACGGTCGTGCCGTCGGCCCGGATGCGTTCACCATCCCCGAAAACGCGGCCTCGTTCTCGCCCAATCAGGTGGCAGGCCACGCCATCGACCTCGATGGTGATGGTGTCGTCGCTCCTGAGTGGTGAAGGAAGTGTGTTGCGAGGCACTACAATGGGGATGCGTTCGTACGGGTACGTGCGGTCGCCGCCGTCGTTCACCGAAAGACCGGGGATGCGGGCTACCGGTGCAGGACTCCGGTTCGAGAACAGGCTCGCGGTCTGGGGGCTGAGCGTCGAGAGATCCGGCTCGCGTTCCTCTTCCGCAAACAACTGGACTTCAAAGGCGAGCGTGTCGGAGACCTTCGAAACAACAATGTGCGACGATTTCTGTTCGGCGAGGGGTTGGCGGGCGGAGCGTTCGAGCGAGGCCGTCAGTTCCGGGGTAATCGGTTGGCCACGGAGTTGCGCGGCTTCGAGGGAAGCGGCGAGGCGACGGGCGAACGCCGCCTGAACACGGCTATCGACATCACTGATAATGCGGTCGCGGCGGGCGTCGAGCTCTTCACGCGTAATCCCGGTGCGTGCCGCGAGTTCGCTCCAAGCAGCGTCGAGGTGCAGTTGGTAAACGGGCAGGAGTTCGGCGATGAGATCCTGTCGCTGGGCGGGTTTGAGGTCGAGCCAACTGGCTCCGGCGGCCCGACGGGCGGCGGAAAGGGCCATTTCGTTGGCCCAGTCACCGGTGATGACGGGAAAGGGCACCGTGAGGTCGTAACTGGGCCGATCTTGGGCCAGCACACGGCCTTTGCGATCAAGGATGCGGCCCCGGACCGTCGCCGTCCACTGACGCCGCACCAGTTTGGCGTCGGCAGCCGCGCGGAGGTCTTCGCCTTGGGTCAGCGTGAGCGTCACGACACGGAACGCGAGCCCCGAGAGGGGCAGCAGGCATCCAACGGCGAGGAGAAGCAATCGTCGATGGAACAAACTGGGGAAGAGTGCTTTCACGGGGCGTCCTTGCCGCTGGAAAGGGAGGGGTCGGTCTGGAAAGTGTAGTAAGTGGAAAGCATGAGGAGTCTGACAATGGCGAGAGAACCAGCAGGCTTATAGGACTCAAAGTGTGTTGTGTTTCGGGCTTTAAGCCGTGTTTGCGGGATGACTGAATGAGTGGCCGGGCGAAAACGGCCTAGACTGAGCAACGGTGGGCCTGCTCACCATGGAAACCCCTTTGGGCCTTGGTCCGTAAGGACCATGGAGACGCTTTCTCGAGCGTTTCAATTCACACGCCGTTTCGGCCTGTCCTTGTATCGTGCGCTGGAAAAACCCGATTCGAGGAAGCCCGATCGGGGTGAAGTTTGTCCGTTTGAATTGAGGATTGAACGCATGTCGTTGAAAGCACTTTTCGCCTTCTTCCTGATCTCGCTCATCGGTGTGGCGGCCATCGCTTCTGTTCCTTTGGCCGGGCCGACGGGTGACGATTCCGACAGGCTTGGTGTCAGCCCGGAATCTTCATCGCCCCGAAACTGGGAAATACCGCCGTTCGCGGCGTGCTTCCACCCCGAATTTCCGCCGTCTCCGGAGATCATGGCGATGGTGCACGAGGCGATGAGTGGCGCTCGACCCGCCTTCAACGCAGTTGACCGTTGGTCGGGATTTGTGGGCGAGCCGATCTCTCTGACATGGAGTTTTGTCCCAGACGGGGTTTCGATTCCGTCGAACGGGGGATTCGACAACGGCGGGAATGCGGCGGGCAGCAATTTGTTCAGTCGGATGGACACGCTGTTCGGAGCGGCAAACCGGGCCGTTTGGATTGCGCAGTTTGAGGCGTGCTTTGCGCGGTGGTCGTTCCTGTCCGGGGTTTCTTTCACGCGGGTTCAAAACGGCTCGAATCCTTGGGACGATGGGGCGGTGTGGGGCAGCGGCAATTCGGCGACGCGGGGCCACATCCGCATCGCCATGCGGAACATCGACGGCGGTAACGGCATCCTGGCGTACAACGCCTACCCGGATAACGGCGATATGTTGATCGACTCGTCCGAGGGATGGGCGTCGACGTCGGGGACCTATCGGTTTTTGCGGAACACGGTGATGCACGAGACCGGCCACGCACTGGGATTCGACCACGTGTGCCCGGGCAATGGAACGAAGTTGATGGAGCCATTGCTCAATACCGGCTTTGACGGACTGCGGGAAGACGAGGTTCGCGGGGCGCACTTCTTTTACGGCGACCCCAACGAACCCAACAACACCTCGACCACCACGACAATGATGGGCGAGCTCACGCCGGGTGTCGCCGTCAATCTGGGAACTATCACCGGCGCAAGCATCCCCGGCGCGGCGAACCTGTCAATCGACGACGATGGCGATCAGGACTGGTATCGCTTTTCGGTAGCGCAGCCCAGATTGGTCAACATCACGGTGACGCCGGTTGGCACGACGTACCAAGACGTTGACCAAAACCCCAATGGCTCATGCCAGACGAGTGGGAACAATCTGAACGCCCTCACGACGGCGAACCTCCGGTTCGAGGTTTCGAGCAGCAGTGGTTCGACGGTGTGGCGGACGATCGATGCCACGGCGGCCGGGTTCGCAGAGACGGTGACGGGTGTGCTCGTTGGGCCCGCGGGTAACTTCAATGTCCGGGTGAGCGAGAACGGCATCCCAACGGAAACACAGTTGTACCGCATGACGGTGACGGCCCAATCCGTCAACCTCCTCGTGGGTGCCACCGATGGAACCTTTCCCGGTGGCGTGCGAGTGTCGTGGACGGTGATCCCGGACGCGACGGGCTATGAGGTTCGGCGGAATACCGCCAACACCATCCTCGGGGCAACGCTTGTGTACAGCGGCACCACGGCCCTCTTTGACGATCTGACGGCGTCGCCCGGCGTGACGTACTACTACTTCGTCCGTGCCCAGCAGTTGGGTAGCACCGTGTACCGCGATCTCTCGCCGACGGGCGAATCGGGCTTTGCGCCCGGCCTTCCGAATAACCCCCCCGTCGCGAACGCAGGGGCCGACCAATCCGTGACTGATGCAGACAACAACCTTTCGGAGAGCGTGACCCTGAACGGCTCGCTCAGCAGCGATTCGGACGGCACCATCACCAATTACCGTTGGACCGAGGGTCCCACCCAGTTGGCGACCGGAGGTTCGAATACGGCGGTTGTGTCGCTGGGCGTGGGTGTGCACACGATCACGCTGACGGTGACCGATGACGACACGGCAACGGCCACGGACACGGTGGTCGTGACAGTGAACGCGGGCACGCCCGCGAACAACCCACCGGTGGCGAACGCCGGGGCCGACCAAACCGTTACCGATGCCGACAACAACCTTTCGGAAAGCGTGACACTGAACGGTTCACTGAGTTCTGACGCTGACGGCACGATCACCAATTACCGTTGGACCGAGGGCGTTACCGAACTCGCCACCGGGGCCTCGAACACGGCGCTGGTGTCGCTGAGCGTGGGTGTGCACACGATCACGCTGACGGTGACCGATGACGACACGGCAACGGCCACGGACACGGTGGTCGTGACAGTGAACGCGGGTGAGCCTCCAGCCTGCGCCTCGGACTGGGACGCAGACGGCGACAGCGAC
>Ga0163144_10013112_pt1 | contig 17333 bp, 11 predicted proteins | sample OliLak19BULKMAT1_FD_123175 | JGI IMG/M metagenome (GOLD analysis project Ga0163144, IMG submission 123175) | Freshwater microbial mat bacterial communities from Lake Vanda, McMurdo Dry Valleys, Antarctica - Oligotrophic Lake LV.19.BULKMAT1 | ecosystem: Environmental > Aquatic > Freshwater >...
AGCAATGGCCGTGCCATGCGCACCGTCGCGAGGTCGGAACGTGGATTGAACAGTTCCACCTCGGTAACGGGCACAATCCGGCTGAGAGGTTCCTCGAGAGCCTGCGTCCACGTGTGTCATTTGCGCGCGAGTGTGGCGATTTGATGCGCCCGTGGGAGAAGCTCGCCAACACGGTGCTCGCGAGCATGCTTCTACGTCATCGCGTCGTATCCCGCGATCAGGTCGAAGAGCTCATCGTCAATCTCTTGCTTACGAAGACGATGGAACGTCGCGTTTACGCTGCCAGAGCGCGTCGAGTGGGAGCAACTGTCGATGGACTGGCTCGTAGAGCGCCCCGGCTCGCGGTCGGTTGTGGAAGACATAGACGCGCGCGTACTTGCTCTGCGCCAGGTGCGGCTCGCTCTCGAGCTGAATCTTGCCGACGAGCGGCGCGATCGCATTGGCCGCGGTCGGCACGGCGAACTGGCCCACGACCGCGAGCCCAGCATTGATGAGATGCCCGTGGACGCGCTTGCCGACGGCCCAGACGGCGGGAACGCCCGGTAGAGCGCCGAGCGTCTTGATCGCGTAGTCGGCGACGACGTCGTTGAACTGGCCTACGAGGCCCTGGTCTGACCCGAGTATCACGGCACCGATCGTCGCGCCTTCAGACGGTCCGATCTCAGGAACGGGTGCGGCTGTCCGCTGGCTCGCACGAAAGCAGGCGCTCAGTCCGAGCTCCACCGTCCGATGGTAGTCCTCGAGGGCGCGCACGGAGTTCTCGTATTGGCCAATGTTGGCGGCGGCGAGCGCTCTCATCGTGCGGACGACCGACTGCAGATCTCCCGCACCGCTGATCTTACGCCGGAGGCTAGCCGTCGTGTCGCTCACGAGGGCTCCTTCGCGTTCGGTGCGCGCGTCGATTCTGGTGCGGGTTGAAAGCGTTTGAGTGCTTGCCGTGTGATCTCGACGATGACCTGACGGTCTTCGTCGCTCAGCGTCGACGCGGTGTCGAATCGCGCGCGCACCTCTTCTGGAATCGTCTCCGCAGCCGTGGTCAAAGCTTGCTCAGCCGCGTCGATCTGCTCTATCGGTATCGGGTCGAGGAGGTTCGCGCTGAGTGCCAGTAGGATGACGAGCTGCGCGGGCACCGAAACTGGACTGAACTCCGGCTGCTGCAGACAGGCGCGAATCCGTCTCCCGTGCTCGACCTTCTCCTTCGTGTTCTCGTCGAGCCGCGCGCCGAAGCGGGCAAAGCTCTCGAGCTCTTCGAACTGCGCGTACGCGAGCTTTAGGTCACCAGCGACCGCGCGGTAGGTCGCGCGCTGTGCCTTTCCCCCGACACGCGAGACAGACTGTCCAACATCGACTGCCGGGAGCACGCCCGGACTCCATGAAATACTCTGCGATGCTCGTCGCTGCGTAGGGAGCGATGAACGCCAGACCCGGGGGGTCGTTGCCTTCGGTGACGACGACCACAGTGTACTTCATCGCGTCCTTCTCTCGAAGTACGGCGATGGACTTCGCGACGGCCGAGGCGCGCTGCCCGATGGCGCAATAGACGCAAACGACGCCTCAACCGCGCCAGCCTGCGGAGCTTGACGGAGGTGGCGGGTGGCGAAACTGCGGAAGCTCGAAGCTGGGCGCAGACTTGGCTGGTGATGACCGCCCTGCCCCCCTCGACAAGCCGATCCCCACCGCCGCGCATCGTGATACCTTCCGGGCGGCAATGATGCGCTGGCTCTCCTCGATCGTCCTCGTCCTCGCCATCTCGCTCGCTGCGGCGCCCGCGCTCGCGCAGGGGCGGGGCAACCCGCTGATCCGTCAGGGGCAGTCGCAATACGACGATCTCGAGTTCGAGCAGGCGCTGCAGACGCTCTCCGCCGCGCTCATTCGCGCTGGCAATACGCCGCAGCAGAAGACGACGATCTACCGGCTGCTGGCGTTCACGTACCTCGCGCTCGGCCGCGAGGAAGAGGCTGCTGGCGCGTACCGCAGCCTGCTGTCGATTGAGCCTGCGTTCGTGCCGGGCGCGGATGTCGCGCCGCAGACGCGCACGTTTCTCGATGGCGTGAAGCAGGCGTGGGAAGCAGAGGGTCGCCCCGGCTTTCAGACGCAGCCGCCAGCCCCGGTCACCGTGCGTCATCGCTCGCCCGCGCAAGCGGATCGCGGCACCGAGGTCGCGCTCGAGGCGACGGTCGACGACCCCGACAACCGCGTGCGCTCGCTGATCTTCGCGTATCACCAAGGCGCTTCGGAGGCGGAGGATCGCGAGGTCTTTCAGCGCATCGAGGCCGCGCGTGAGGGCAGCACCTTCCGCGCGACGCTGCCGGCCGAAGCCGTCGCGCCGCCGCTGGTCGAATATTATCTGGAGGCGCTCGATGCGAACGGGCTGCCGGTCGCGGGCCGCGGTGACGTCGCTGCGCCGCTGCGCATCGCGGTCGCGGCGCCGAGCAGCAGCATCTTTGCGAGCCCGTGGTTTTGGATCATCACCGGCGTGCTCGTCGCAGGCGCCGTCATCACGACGGTGCTGCTCGTCGGCGGCAGTGACAGCGGGCCGCAGCCCGGCACTTTCGTCCTCGACATCAACTGAGCGCCATGGCTGAAGACCCGCCGATCGTCGCTGAAGCGCGCTACCCGTACGTCCACGTGGAGGTGCCGCTGGCAGACTCCGAAGAGCTGTCGGCGCTGCTGTTCGAGCTCGGCGCACAAGGCGTCGAAGAGCGCGACGCGACGACGCTCGACAAGCCGCTCACACCCGGCGCCGAGGTGATGCTGGTCGCCAGCTTCGAGACCGAGGACGACGCGAACGAAGCGCTCGCGCTGCTCGAAGAGCTCGATCCGCCGCGCCCAGGAAGCCTCGAGTTCGTCATCGGCGATGCGTGGCGCGACGCGTGGCGCGCGCACTTCAAGCCGACGCGCATCGGCACGCGGCTGGTGGTGCGACCATCGTGGGAGCCGTTCGAGGCGGAGCCGAACGACGTCGTGCTCACCATCGATCCGGGCCGCGCATTCGGCACTGGCACGCACGAGACGACGCGGCTCGTGCTCACCGAGATCGACGCGCGCGTGCGCGGCGGCGAGACGGTGCTCGATGTCGGCGCGGGCACCGGCATCCTCGCCGTCGCAGCGCTCTTGTTCGGCGCCAAGAGCGCGATGTGCATCGACAACGACGCCGATACGGTGGGCGTGGTGCTCGAGACCGCGGAGCGCAATGACGTTGCCGCGCGCGTCGATGCGGGCACGACGCCAGTCGAAGAGGTGAGCGACTCCTACGATCTCGTGCTCGCGAACATCGAGGCGCGCGTGCTGATCCCGCTCGCCGCTGCGATCGCGCCGCGCGTCGCGCCAGGCGGCACGCTGGTGCTCTCGGGGATCTTGGTCGGCCAAGAAGACGATGTGATCGCCGCGTATTCGACGCTGCGCTGCGAGGCGCGCCCGACGATGGGCGAGTGGGCCGCGATCGTGCTGCGCGCGCCGGCAGCGGCGTAGCAGCGCGGTGGCAGCTCAGCGCCGCCTGTTCGCGACCGCACTGCCGGAGCTCGGCGGCAGCGTGCTGCTCGACGCCGAGGCCGCGCATCACGCCCGCGTGCTCCGGCTCGCGGAAGGCGACGCTGTCGTGCTCTTCGATGGGCGCGGCCGCGAGTGCGCTGCGCGCATCCTCGAGCTCGGCGACGAGCGCGCGCGCTGCGAGGCGGAGCCGTCTCACGCCGCACAGGCTGCGGCGCGGCGCGTCGTGCTGATCCAGTGTCTGCCGAAGGGCGACAAGCTCGAGTCGATCGTGCGCATGACGACCGAGCTCGGCGTCGCAGTCATTGCGCTCGCTCACGGCGCGCGCAGCGTCGCGCGGCCCGATCCGAAGCGCGCGGCAGCGCAGCTCGAGCGTCTCTCTCGCATCGCGCAGGAGGCCGCGCGTCAGTCGGAGCAGGCGACGGTGCCGGTCATCGACGCGCCCGCCGCGCTCGACGAGGTCGCGTTGCGCGCACCTGCCGCGGCGCTGAAGATCGCGCTCGTGCCCGGCGCTGCGATCGCGCTCACCGAGGTGCTGCGCTGCGCCGACGACGCGACGGAAGTCTGGCTCGTCGTCGGGCCCGAAGGTGGACTCGACGACGCCGAGCGCGCGACGTTGTCCGCACGCGGATACACGCACGCCGCGCTCGGCACGAGCACGCTGCGCGTCGAGACAGCCGCGCCGGTCGCCGTCGCGCTGGCCGCGATCGGACAGCGCGGCGCATAGAGCGCATTGAAACGTCGTGTTCGCCGTGCCTCTCACCAGACGAACCGCGTGTCGGCGTCGAAGTGCGGCTCGAAGTGGCGGCCGAGCGCGTCGAGCAGCGCAGCGTCCGAGTCGAGCTGCCACGACTCTGCGCTACCGTCGCGTCGGCGCAGCGTCAGCTCCCGATTGAGCAGCGTCATCCGCGCGCCATCGTCGAGCGCGCGCGCGGCCATCAATCGGTTTCTGAAGTGCGACTGCGGGTGGGTGCTGGTGAACCAGTTCGCCACCTCGCGATCGATCGGCGGCATCTCCTCGAGCGTGAACTCGCACACGTCGGCCCAGGTCTCGCCGAGCTTCGCTTGGTGAAAATAGCGTGCACCCTCCTGCACGATGCGCCGCGTCTCGTGCGGCGTCGGCTGCTCGACGTCGAGCGCGAGGCGCAGCGCGCAGGTCGGCGACAGACCACCGACGCCGACATCGGCGAGCCACGACGCGCCGTCGAGCTCGACGCGCAAGAACATGTGGCTGCGCGGCGGAGTGAAGTCGCGAGGACGCTGCAGGCGCACCCGCGCGCTGATCGGCGTCCGCGATCGCGCTCTGGGTGTCCGCCGAACACAAAACCGCGCGTGTTCGCCGCACGATCGAGGTACTGGCAGTGAATCCGTTGACAGCGTAACCCTCGAGAGGCGAAACTCTGCGCCTCCCGAGGCCCATTTCTCCAATGTCTGCGCTCACCTCGCTGCTCGTACGCGACCAGGTAGTCCCGGTCCGCAAGATCGAGGAGGCGCTGCAGCGTCAGGTCGTCTCGGGCGGTGAGATCGAGACCGTGCTGCTCGAGATGGGCGCGGTCGCGGAGAACGTGCTCGCGGCCTACGCGGCGGCGGCGCTCGGTCTGCGCCCAGCGACGCGCGACGAGGTGATGGGCGCGCCGCGCGACGTCGTGCGCATCGTGCCGCGCGAGGTCGCGGAGAAGCACCGGCTGGTGCCGATCGCGGTCGAGGGCCGGATCCTCTACGTCGCGGTCGCGGCCGCGCTGTCGACCGAGGTCGACCAGCAGCTCGGCTTCTTGCTGGGCTTTGACCTGGTGCCGCGCATCGTCCCCGAGGCGCGGCTCATCGCGGCGCTGGCGCAGCACTACGGCGTCGAGCCGCTGCCGCGATTGGCGCGTCTCGCGGAGAAGCTGAAAGAGCGCGACGCTGGTGCGGTGCCGTACGTCGCGCCGCTCGCCAGCCGCGCCGCCGAGCAATACCTGCCTTCCGAGCGTAGGCGAGTTGGCTTCGGAGCGTTCGACGACGAAGACGAAGACGAGGCCGGCGAAGAGGTGCCGCGACCCGCGCCGCAGTGGAGCACGCCAGCGACGAAGCCCGACGCCGAGCGCGTCTCTCGCGCGAGCGCCGCGGTGTTCGAAGAGACGGTGGAGCGGGCGACGCAGCCGTTCGGCTTCGCGGTCGAGGCCGAGCGCGACGCGCCGCAGGGCCGACCGCGCGCCTGGAGTGGTCCCGCTGCCGCGCCGTCGGTCGCGCCGGAAGCGCTGCCGCCGATGCCGATCGCCAGTGTGCCCGAGGAAGCGGCGCCCGATGCGGACCTCGGCGAGACGAGCGACGTCCGCGCCGCGCTCGCGCCGCCAGAGCCGCCGGCCTCGATGCGCGCCGCGGCGTCGCAATCCGTGGCGCCGCAGCCCGCGTCGGCGCGCCCTGCCGCCGTCGAACCAATGCCGTCGCTGTCAGCGCCGCCGCCAGCGCCGTCGTGGCGACCATCGCACGCAGCGCGCCCCGCCCCGGCCGGCGTCAATACGCTGCTGGTCGCGCTCGGCGCGCCCACCGATCGCCCCGCGCGGAGCACGCTGCCCGCGCCGCTGAGCGCGCCGCCGCCGAGCGCGACCGCGAGCGAGCGTCGGGCCAGCGGCTTCTTCGCGCGGCTGCGCGCGCCGCTCGCGATGCGCGACGTGAGCGAGCTGCTGCAGGAGGCGGAGACGCGCAACGAAGTACTCGCGACGTTCTTCGCGTTCGCGCGGCAGTTCTTCGATTACGCCGCGCTGTTCGTCGTGCAGGACGACGTCGCCGAGGGGCGTGAGTCGAGCGGACCCGGCGCGAACACCGAAGAGCTCGAGCGCATCGCGATCTCCCTCGAGGCGGGCGGCCTCTTCGCGGACGTGCGCCGCGATGGCGTCGGGCGCATCGCCTCGCTCGATGGCACCGAGCGCGATCGCGCGCTGGCCTCGCGAATGGGCCGTATAGCAACGGCGCCCTGCGCGGTGTTGCCGCTGACGATTCGGCGCCGCGTCGTGCTGATCTTGCACGGCGATCGCAGCGGCGATGCGCTCGCGCTCGATGATCTGCCGGAGCTGCTCGGCGTCATGCCGCGCGTCAGCGAGGCCTTCGAGCGGCTCATCTTGCGCCGCAAGTTCACGCACGGCGACGGCGCTACGCGCGAGGCGCCAGACACCGATCGCGCGCCGCCGCCCACGCCCGCCGCGTTGACATCGCCGACGTCGCCGGCAGCTGTCGACGTGGCGCCGAGCGCGCCACCGGACGCGATGCCGAGCGCGGACGCTCTGTCGAGGGCGCCGCTGATCAGCGGGCCAATCGTCGCCGCGCGTACGCGGCGCGCGAGCTCAGGCGCGCTGTCGGTGCTCGGCGTGCCGCGCAGCGCACCGCCTCCACCGAGTCCGAAGCGGCCGGGCGCGCCGACGCCCGCGCCATTTGCGGTGCCTCGCCCGGCCCTGGTGCCGAGCATCGCGCAAGCGCTCGCTTCGTACGACGCGCCGCTCATCGAGGCCGACCCGAGCGACGCTGCACCGATTCGACGACCGTCGACGCCGGCACAAGCAGCCGCGCTCGGCGTGCCGATCGCCGACGACGACGACGACGTGATCGTCGAAATGAGCTCAGGCGGGAACGACGACGACGACGATCTCGACGACTTCGACGATGGTGCGGCGCCTGAAGACGCTGCAGACCCAGACGCTGCAGACCCCGACGCTGCAGACCGCGCTGCTGCAGACCCGGCTGGCGCAGAGCCCGCGCGCGCGAGCAGCCCGCCGCGCGTCGACGGCTCGTACAGCGTCCGCGGCACGAGCGAAGAAGTGATCACCGCGCGTCAACGCGCACCTGGGCGCACCTCCGCCCCGCCCTCCTCTCGCACCTCCGCCCCGCCGGCGAGTTCTCGGACCTCCGCGCCCCCGACACAGTCGGCGCCGTCGACGCCCGCGCCGTCGAGGTCGGCGCCGGCTGCGTCGAGCCCGGCAACATCGCCGAGCAGCACCTCGGGACGCCCGGCCGCGCGCGTCGATCCGCGCAGCGACGGCTCCGCCGCGCCGACGAGCGAGCGTATGCGCGTCACGCCATCGGCGTCGCCGACCTCCGAGCGTCTGACCAAGGAGACGCGTCCCGAGACGCCATTTTCGCGCGACAAGCGCAAGGGCCTCTCGCCGAGCGACGAGCCCTCGGTGATCGTCGACATGGGCGAGAACGTCGAGGCGTTGATCGTGGAGCTCACGTCGACGGCGCCCGACGAAGAGTCGAACATCATGGCGCGGCTGCTGCGCCTCGGTGACGCCGTGCTGCCGATGCTCGTGCGCTACTTCCCTGGGCCGCTCTGGTTCGATCGGCGCACGCCACATGCGCGTCTTCCGCGCGGCCGCGACGTCTCCGCGATCTCGCGCGCGATGGTCGCGTTCCGCGAGCGCGCGGCGCCCTACGTCGCCTCCCTGCTCGACGGCAAAGAAGCCGATTCGCGCTTCTACGCGACGCTGCTCGCGTCCGAGATCGTCAACGGCGCGCTCCTCGACTCGCTCGGCCGACGCGTCTTCGACGAAGACGCCGGCACGCGCTTGCTCGCGCTCGATGTGCTGAAGCGCTACCAGCACCTGCCGGAATACGCATCAGTGCTCGAGATGGTCCGGGCGACCGCGCGCATCTTGCATCGCGATCTGGCGCGTCGCCGCATCGCGATTCGTGCGCTCGCGGAGCTGCGTGATGCGCGCGCCGCAGCGATGCTGATCACCGTGCTCGACGACGAAGACGAGGGCGTGCGCGGCGAGGCCCATCGCGCGCTCGTCGCGCTGACCAAGCAGGACTTCGGCGATCAGCGCAAGCGCTGGGAGCAGTGGGCGGACAAGCACGCGCAGCGCCACCGCATCGAGTGGCTGATCGACGCGCTGCTGCACAACGACGAGCCGATCCGCGCGGCCGCCGGCGAAGAGCTCAAGCGCCTCACGCAAGAGTATTACGGCTACCACCCGGGCTCACCGCGGCGCGAGCGCGAGCGCGTCCACGGCAAGTATCAGCAGTGGTGGGAGTCTGAAGGCAAAGCCAAATTCTGAACGTCTGTCGCGCGCTGCGCGGCGACGTCAGTCCTCTGCGGGATCACCGAAACGTCGCGGCTCTCCGAGCCAAGTGACGCCGAACAGACACTGCGCGTCGCCGAGCGCGCGGCAGCCGGCGAGGTTCACCTCGACTTCGTGCGCGCCAAAGTGCGTGAGCGTGCGCTCGATGAAGCCGAGCGTAGTGACGCAGCCGGTGAGCGAAGGGCTCTCGCTGCCCTCTTCGATCAGCTCGATCAGCCCATAGCCGCGGCCTACTCGGCGCACGTGATAGCTCGTCCCGCGGATGACGCGCGGCGCGATCGAGGGCAGCTCCGCGAGCGCGAGCTCAGGCGGCGGATGTTGCGCGCGTAGTTCGGCGAAGAGCGCGAGCGTCGCGTCGGCGACCGCGTGTCCACATGCGACGACGACGTGCAGGTCATCACCGCCGAGCGTCGCGTCGATCTTCTCGACGAGGTGGCGCACCGCGACGTACGGCATCCAGCCGCCAGCGGGTACGCCGCGCGCGAACAGCGAGCGCGAGGGCTCCGGCAGCGACGCGAGCAAGCCGACGAGCGCGCGATCACCGAAGCGAGTCGCGACGAACTGCAGCAGCGCGTGCACGACGGTGCCCTCGAGCGCACGAACGCCGTCAGGCGGCGCCTCGACCGTAGCGGGCGGAGCGGGCGGAATGCTGCGCCGCTGGACCGTGTCGCGCGCGCGAATCTTGATCAGATCCATGGTGAAGCTCTCGCTCGGCGCGTCGTCGGAGGCCTTCGGAAATGTGTGTCCGCCGAAAGGCACCAGCGCCGCGGCAAACTCCGCGGCATTCGCCCAGCGCTGCTCGGGCTCCTTCGCCAACGCGCGCAGCACCGCGGCCTCGAGGGCGGGCGGAACATCACCGCGAACATCGGCGAGGGCGGCTGGCGCGTCCGCCTTGATTTTGCGCGCGAGCTCGGCGAACGACGGCGCGTCGAACGGCCGTCTCCCGGCGAGCATCTCGTAAAGCACGACGCCGATCGCGTAGAGATCAGTGCGCGGATCGCGGCGCTCTTGACCGCGGAAGCGCTCTGGCGCGGCGTACGCGGGCGTGCCGACGAGCGTGCGCTCTGGCGTGAGCGTGCGATCCGCGCGGCCTTCTGGGACGAGCAGCGCCGCGAAGCCGAAGTCGCAGATCTTCACGAAGTCGCGATCGCCGAGGTGCGCGACGAGCATCAGGTTCGCCGGCTTGAGATCGCGATGTAGGATGCCGCGCTCGTGCGCCGCGTGGAGGCCGGCGAGCGCGTGCGAGGCGATCGCACAGGCGCGCGCGACCGGGAGCGGCCCATCATGCTCGATGGCGTGCGCGAGCGATCGGCCGCGCAGATATTCCATGACCAGATAGGGCGTGCGCTCCACCTCACCGAAGTCGAGGATGTCGACGATGTTCGGGTGATGCACCGCCGCGGCCGCGCGCGCCTCACGCACGAAGCGCTGCACCAGCGCGTCGCTCTCGGCGATCTGCGGGTGCAGCAGCTTGATCGCGACGAAGCGGTGCAGCAGCTGATCGGCGGCCTTGTAGACGGAGCCCATGCCGCCATCGCCGAGCAGCGACACGAGCGCATAGCGGCCGACGACCATGCCGGACGCGACGGCGCCGGCGTCGATCGGCAGCCCCGTCGACGGGCAGCGCGAGCCGCCGCGCGTGGCGGCCAGCTCGTGCGCCGCGCCGCAATGTGGACAGGCGGAATTCGACATTCAGCTCGCCGCCGCGGGCTCGAGCGTTCCGCCGTCGAGCAAGACCTGCAGCTGCGCTTCGTCGATCACGCGCGTGCCGCGCTTGCGTGCGGTGTCGAGCTTGGTCGCGCCGACCTTCTCGCCGGCGACGAGGTAGGTCGTGCCCTTCTTCACGCTGTCGTGGATCTCGCCGCCGCGCGCGCGAATCGCCTCGTGGATCTGCTCACGCGGCCGGCTGAGCACGCCCGTCGCGCAGAACGACGCGCCGGTGAGCGGCCCTTCGATCGGAGCGGCCTGCGCCGGCTGCTCCGCGCGCACACCGAGGCGCAGCAGCCTCTCGCCGACCTCGCGGTTGCGCGGATCGTCGAGCCACGCGGCGACGCTCTCGGCGATCTTCGGGCCCATGCCGTGGATCTCGTCGAGCTGCGTGCGCACGTCCGCGGTCGGCGTGTCGAGCAGCACGCGCAGCGTGCCGTAACGCTCGGCGACGGTCTTCGCCGCGACGGTGCCGACCAGCGGAATGCCGAGCCCGGTGAGCAGCCGTGCGAGCGTGCGACCGGCGCGCGCGACCTCGACGGCGGCGAGCACGTTGTCGACGCTCTTCGCGCCCATGCGCTCGAGCGCGAGCAGCGCGTCGCGCTTCTGCGCCAAGGCGAAAATCTCGGCCACGTCGGCGACGAGACCGGCGTCCACGAGCTGCTCGACGAGCGCCCAGCCGAGTCCGTCGATGTCCATTGCCGAGCGCCGCGTGAAGTAGAAGATCGCCGCCTTCTGCCGACCCGCGCAGAGCACGTTCGGGCAGCGCAGCGCGGCGACGCCCTCTTCGCGCTTCACTGGCGTCGCGCATACCGGGCACGCCGCCGGCGGATCCCAGGGCGCCGTGCCAGCGGGCCGCAGCGCGAGGTCGACGGACACGACCTGCGGGATGATCTCGCCGGCCTTCTCGATCAGCACGGTGTCGCCGATGCGCACGTCCTTCGCGGCGACGTAGTCGAGGTTGTGCACGCTCGCGCGCGACACCATCGTGCCGGCGAGCAAGACCTCGTCGAGGTCGACGACGGGGGTCAGCGCGCCGGTGCGCCCGACATCGCAGGTGATCGCCCGCACCACCGTCCGCGCCTGCTCGGGCGCGAATTTGAACGCCGTCGCCCAGCGCGGGAAGCGCGAGGTCGCGCCGAGATGATCGCGCTGCGCGAACGCGTCGAGCTTGACCACCACGCCATCGGTCTCGAATGGCAGCCGACGCCGCTCTTCGTCGAAGCGCGCGATGAAGTCGATCACCGCGTCGAGCGACTCGGCGACGTGCTCGCGCCGGTGCGTCGGCAGACCGATCGCGTGCAGGCCGCGCAACATCTCGTGCTGCGTCTCGAACACGCGCTCGACCAAGTCGTAAAAGAAGACGCGCAGCGGGCGCTCCGCGGTCTTGCGCGGATCTTTTTGCCGCAGCGAGCCAGCCGCGGCGTTGCGCGGGTTCATGAACGCCTCTTCGCCCGCGGCGAGGCGTCCCTCGTTGATCGTGTCGAGATCGTCGCGGTAGATGAGCACCTCGCCGCGCACCGTGAGATCGCGCTTGTCGGCGATGGTGAGCGGCACCGCGCGGATCGTGCGGACATTCGCCGTCACGTCCTCGCCGACCGTGCCGTCGCCGCGCGTGGCCGCGCGCACGAAGTGACCGCCGCGATACGCGACCTCGAGGCTGAGCCCGTCGATCTTCGGCTCGCACACGTAGCGCACCTGCTCGCCGTCGCGCAGGCCGTCGCGCACGCGCCGATCGAATTCGCGCAGATCGCCGTCCGAATACGCGTTGTCGAGCGACATCATCCGGTGGACGTGCGCGACCTTGGCGAAGCCCTCGCGCACCTGACCGCCGACGCGCTGGGTCGGCGACGCCGCCGTCACCAGCTCCGGATGCGCGGCCTCGAGCGCGCGCAACGCGCGAAACAGCGCGTCGTATTCGGCGTCGGTGACGCTCGGCGCATCGAGCGTGTAGTAGGCGTGATCGTGATGCGCGATCTGCGCGAGCAGCGCGGCGTGCTTCGTCGTGGGCGAGGCGTCGGACATGGGGGAGACCTCGGCGCTGGCGCGTTGCTGGCCGAGCGGGACGTGGATGATAGGATCGCCGGCCCGCGTCGCTCAAGACATCCCGTCGCCGCGGCTCGACCCGAGGCTCGTCCTGAAGAAGTCGCGCACGCTCTCTCTCGTCGGCCTCGCTGCGGTCCTCTACTTGGTGGCCGATGTGGCCTCCTCGGCGAGCGGCGTCTCGGCGGCGGGGCTCGCGGTCGCGGCGATCGCCGGGCTGCTCGCGCTCGCGCCCGCGCTCGTTCGCGACGGTAGCCCGGGCGCACGACGGGTCGGCGTCCTCGGAGTCAGCGCGGGCCTCGCGCTGGTCGGTCACGTCGCGCCAAGCGCGCTCTCGCTCGTCGCGGAGATCGCGGAGAGCCTCGGCTACGCATTCGTCGGCGCGCTGGTGCTCGATCTCGCGCTGACGGTGCCCGACCGGCCGCGTCAGTTCTCTGCGCCGTGGCAGCGCCTGGTGCTGTGGATCGCGGTCGGCCTCGCTGCGCTCGCGGGGCTGATCGCGGTGCTGCCGACGCCGGAGCTCGGTGGCGGAATGTTGCTGCTGCCAGCGCGCGTCGCTGCTCTGCCATGTGTGACGGCGCTCGCGTGCGTGTTCGCCGCCGCCGGCCTACGCGCGGCGCGTCGACGCTTTGGCAGTGGCCCGGAGGAGCTCGCGGCGAACGCGTGGGCGCTGCTCGGCTTGGTGCCCACCGCCGCGCTCGGCGCGATCGCGCTCGTCGCCGTCAGCTCTGGCGCGCTGCGGCTCGAGTCGGCGTGGACGCGCGGCCTGGTGGCGCTGGCGGGGCTCGCGCTGGTCGTCTCGCATGTGCGGCTCGTCGATCCGCGCGATCGCCCCGCGGCGGGGCGCGCGTCGCGTCGCGCCGTCGCGATGGCGCTGACGCTATCGGCGATGGGCGCGTCCGTCGCGGCGCTGCACCATCTCGTACCGCGCGCCCCGCTCACGCTCGGCCTCAGCGCGATCGCGACGATGTTGACGGCGGTCGGCGTGCATCGCGCGCTCGAACCGATGGTGCGCTGGCTGCTCGCGCCCGCGCGCGGTCGTCTGCTCGATGCGGTCGCGCGCGCGCAGGCGCAGCTGGTCGCGGCGACGACTCTCGACGAGGTCGCGCGCGCCGTTCTCGGACCGCTGCGCGAGGCCTCCGACAAGCGCAGCGCGGAGCCGCTCTTGGCGATGGTCGCGCCGGCCCGAATCGCGCGCATCGATGCCGCCGGCGAGCCGCACCTCGACGCGCGCGAGCTGCCGGAGACGCTGCTCGCGCGGCTCGTCGATCGACCGGGCGAGGTAATCGCGCGCGCGCCGCTCGAGGCGCGCATCGTGCGGCGCCCAGCCGAGCGCCCGCTGCTCGACGCGCTCGTCGCGCTCGATGCGCTCGCCGCCGTTCCGCTGACCACCACTGGCGAGCTCGACGGCGTGCTGATCGTCCCGCGCGGACGTCGCAGCGGCGGACTCGCGCTCGAAGAGCTGCGCGCCCTCGAACAACTCGGCGCCGCGCTCGCCGCCCGCATCGCGGTGCTCGCGCGGACCGAGCGCGCCGATGAGCGCGCGGCGGTCGCAGCGGTGTCGCGCGATCGCGAAGAAGAGCGCGCGACCGCGGTCGACGAGGAGCTGACGCGGCTGCGCGCCGACCTACGCGTGCTGAAGGCCGGGCCCGCTGCGGATCGTCTCGGCACGCCGCCGGTGGCGTATTCCCCTGCGATGCGCGCGGTCGTCACGCGAGTGGCCGAGGTCGCGCCGCTCGACGCGCCGGTGCTGCTCGTCGGTGAGAGCGGCAGCGGGCTCGAGGTCGTCGCAGCGGCGCTGCACGCGCAGAGCAGCCGCGCGCGTGGGCCGTTCGTCGTCGCCGACTGCGGCGCGCTCCGGCCGGAGCGCAGTGAGGCCGCGCTGCTCGGCGAAGAGGGCGCGGAGGGCGCAGCGCATCCTGGCTGGCTGCGCCTCGCGGCTGGCGGCACGTTGTTTCTCGTCGATGTGCCGGCGCTCTCGCGTGACGCGCAGCGGGCGCTCGCCGAGGCGCTCGCGGTGCGCCAAGCGCGCGCCGTCGGCGGTGCTGGCGCGTACCTCGTCGACACGCGCATCGTCGCAACCTCGCAGCGCGCGCTCGTCGATCTGTTCGCCGCGAACGCGCTCGACGCTGAGCTCGGCCAGTGGCTCACGCCGCTCGAGCTGCCCGTTCCAGCGCTGCGCGAGCGCCGCGAAGATCTGCCGTCGCTGGTGCTGCTCGCGCTCGATCGTGCGGCGCGCACCATCGGCCGCGACCCGATCGGCATCGATCAGGGCGCGCTCGATCTGCTGCTCGTGCATGCGTTCCCGGGCAATCTGCGCGAGCTGCAGTCGATCATCGAGCGCGCGGTGCACTCCGCACACGGAACGAAAGTGCTGCGCGACGACGTCCCGCAGCTGACCGGCGCGCAGCGCAACGAAGATCCGCTCGGCGGCACTTACGAGGCGATCGAGCGACGGATCCTCGAGCACGCGCTGCTGCGCGCGTGCGGCAACAAGAGCGAAGCTGCGCGCCTGCTCGCGCTCAAGCGCACGACGTTCCTCGACAAGCTGCGGCGCTACAAGCTCGACGACGGATCGCGCGACAGCGAGCCGCCGGTCTCGGTCGGAAGCGGGTAAACTCCGCGAATGGCCGTCCTCCGCTCGCCCCGCCCGGTCGTCGTCGTCGCGCTCGTCTTGCTCGCCGCGTGTACCTCCGTCGAGCCGCAGCCCATCGGCGCATCACAGGCGGCGATCATTCGCGGCACACGCGAGACCGGCTTGCCGTCGGTCGTGCTCGTCGCGCGCACCGGACTCGCCACCGGCAGCGGCGGGCTGTGCAGCGGCACCGTGATCGGGCCGTACGCGGTGCTGACCGCGAAACACTGCGTCTTCAGCGAGAGCGGGAGCGGCTACATCGCGGTCCCGACGGCGGAGTTCTTGGTCATCGTCGGCAGCGATCTCGACGATCGCGCGAGCATCGTCGATACGTTCGGCGTGGTCGAGATGCGCACCACCGCGGGCAGCGCGATCGACGCCGACATCGAGAATGGCGACGACCTCGCCGTGCTGCTGCTCACGCGCAACGTCGGCACGCCCGCGTACGAGATCGCCACGGCGGTGCCCGGCAGCGGCGACGACGTCAACGTGGTCGGCTACGGCCGCACGATCACCGGCGCGCCGGATCCCGCAGACAGCGGCACGAAATACCGCGCGACGATGCGCGTCTCGCGCTCCGGCTCGCGCCTCATCGAGACCAGCGGTCCGGCCTGGACGTGTCAGGGCGACAGCGGCGGCCCGCTGTTCGACGGGAGCATGCGCGTCGCCGGTGTGACCTCGTTCAACCTCGGCGCGACGTGTACCAACTCGTACTCGTATTTCACCGCGGTGCCGCGCCACGCTGCGCTAATCGGCAGCGCGCTCGACTACGCGCCGCCGTGCACACCGTCGACCGAGACGTGCAATGGCTTCGACGACGACTGCAACGGCGTGGTCGACGAGGGCTGTCTGGAGCTCGGAGATCCCTGCGCCGGCGACGGCGAGTGCGGCAATGGCCTCTGTCGCGTCCTCGATGGCAGCCGCATCTGCACGCGCGATTGCGATCCGCGGATGGCGATCCCGCGCTGCCCGTTCGACTTCTACTGCCGCGAGAACGGCTGCGGCACCGGCGAGTGCGTCGCCGGAAACCCCGGCGCGTTCGTCGACGGCGAGACCTGCGCGAGCAACCTCGACTGCAGCTCGAACCGCTGCACCACCGTCGCCGGCGCGCAACGCTGCGGACGCAGCTGCGCTCTCACCGGCGAGTCCTGCCCGACCGGCGAGGTGTGCGACACGACCGGCGGCGGCGCGGAGTGCGGCACGTGCCTGCCGTTCTCGATGTCGACGGCGCCGCGTCCGTTCGGCGCGCTGTGCGAGACCGACGCGCAGTGCATCGACGGCGACTGCGCCGCGCCTGGTGGCTTCTGCACCCGCAGTTGCGACGCCGCGAGCCCGTGCGGCGCCGGCTTTCACTGCCGCGCGCTCGAGTGCGTGCGCGGCGATCTCGGCGGCGCGGGAACCAGCTGCATCAGCGCCGAGGACTGCAGCGCGACCGCGCCCGAGTGTGTCGACGCCGACGGTGAGACGCTCTGCGCTCTGCCGTGTGATGCCGAAGGTATGTGCGGCGGCGGCTTCGCCTGCGCGGCGACCGATGTCGGCATGCGCTGCATCCCGGCGGGTGAGCCGCTCGGCGCTGCGTGTACCGGCCCGATGGACTGCCGGAGCAGCATCTGCGCGGGGCTCTGCACGCGCGTCTGCGACGCAGCGACGCCGTGCCCGGAGGGTTTCAGCTGCACGCCTGCGGGCGACGTGAGCGGCTGCTTCCCGCCCGCCGCGCCAGCACCGCGTGAGCGCGGCGGCTGCAGCGTGTCGCGCACGCACGACGCGCGCGGCACCGTCGCTGCGCTCTTTGGCGCGCTGATGATCGCGCTCGGCGCTTTGCGCCGCCGACGTCGACGCTGAGCGGCGTCGGCGCTGGTCAGACGAAAGCGCTGGTCAGACCAACGTGCGCAGCGTGCGCTCGAGGCTCGCGACGTAGCTGCCGGCGAACAAGTTCACGTGGACGAGCAGCGGATAGAGCTGCCACAGCGCGACGCGCTCTTCGTGACCGGGCGCGAGCGGAAACACGTCTTCGTACGCCGCAAACACCCCTGCAGAGAAGCCACCGAACAGGCGCATCATCGCGAGATCGACCTCGCGGCTGCCGCCGTACGGCGCCGGATCGACGAGCACCGGCAGGCCGCGCTCGTCGCTGAGCACGTTGCCGCCCCACAGATCGCCGTGCAGGCGCGCAGGCGGCTCCGGCGGACCGACGAGCGCGTCGATGCGCGCGAAGACGCTCTCGAAGCCGCGCTTCAGCGTCGAGGAGCCGAGCCCAGCGTCGAGCGCGAGGCGCAGCTGCGGCTCGAGGCGCTGCGTGATCCACAGCTCGGCGAACGTCGCGCACGGCGTGTTGCGCTGGAGAAAGCGCGCCAGATAGCTGTCGCGATACGCGCCGTACACCGGCGCGCCAGCGCGGTGCATCG
>Ga0163144_10013114_pt1 | contig 17332 bp, 17 predicted proteins | sample OliLak19BULKMAT1_FD_123175 | JGI IMG/M metagenome (GOLD analysis project Ga0163144, IMG submission 123175) | Freshwater microbial mat bacterial communities from Lake Vanda, McMurdo Dry Valleys, Antarctica - Oligotrophic Lake LV.19.BULKMAT1 | ecosystem: Environmental > Aquatic > Freshwater >...
AGGGTGGACCAGTACAGGGGATGGCGCCAGACACGTGACATACGTCGAACCTCCGTCAGCCGTCGAGTGTAGCAGAGCGATTCCGCGGTGCACTCCAGCAGGCGTGGCATCACCAGGCGGCATCGCCCGAGCAGCCAGGTCTGCCCCGCCGCCGGCGATGCGCTAGACTCCGGGATCAACTCGTCATGCATCGCACATTGGTTCTGATCTCGTTGGCGGCCGCGCTCGCGGTGGTTCCCACCCTCGTCTCAGGCCAGCGGGCCAACGGCACCGGCCGGCCCAATCTCGAAGGCCTCTGGAACTCCGGCACGGCCACGCCCCTCGAACGCCCACGGGAGCTGAAGGACACGCCGTTCTTCACTCCTGGAGAAGCGGCGCAATGGGAACGCCAGTTCGCGGAGCGGAACGAGGATCCTGCCCCCGGAGCCGCCACCAGGGGCACCGGCACCTACAACGCGTTCTACCGCGAGTTCGGCACGCGCACCGTCAAGACGCTGCGCACGTCGATCGTCACCGACCCACCCGATGGGCGCATCCCGGCGCTCACGCCGGCGGCGGCTGAGGTGAAGCGGAAACGAATCGAGCGGCAGCGCGCGTTCGAGAATCCTGAAGACCTCGGATTACAGGATCGCTGCGCGGCGTTCCTCACGGCGGGGCCACCGATGCTGCCCTACTCCTACAACAGCAACTACCAGATCGTGCAGACCCCGGATGCCGTGCTCGTGCACGCCGAGATGATCCACGATGCCCGCATCATTCCGCTGAACGGTCGGGCGCATCTGCCCTCGAGCATCCGCCTGGCCATGGGTGATTCGGTGGGACGCTGGGACGGCAATACGCTGGTCGTCGACACCGCGAACTTCAACGACGACGGCGGTTTCTATGGTGACGCCGGCGGCAACTTCGGGTGGGACCGCCATCTGCACGTGGTGGAGCGCTTCAGTCTGTTCGACGCCGACACGCTGCTCTACCGCTTCGAGATCGACAACCCCACGGCCTTCACGCAGCCGTGGAAGGGCGAGCTGACCATGACGCGCGCTACCGGCAACATCTACGAGTACGCCTGCCACGAAGCCAACTACTCGTTGGCCAACATGCTGAGCGGTTTCCGCGCCGCCGAACGCAAGCCGGCTGGCCTGGGACGGCGCTGATGTCGCACACGCCGCCGCCCCACCGATCCGTGCTGCACGCCATCGCCGAGCGGGCCATGGTGAAACGGGGCCTGGTGCCGGCGTTCTCGGGGCTGGCCCTCGCGGAGCTACGCGACGTCGAATCCCGCGGCCGGGCTGACAGCGCCGCTTCACACGGCCACGGCGCGATCCGCGACCTCACGGCCCTGCCCTGGTCGTCGATCGACAACGACACCTCGCGCGATCTGGATCAGCTCACCGTGGCCCAGGCCCATCCGTCGGGCGCCACCACGATCCTGGTGGCAATCGCCGACGTGGACGCGCTCGTGACCCAGGGCTCGGCCCTTGATGCGCACGCGCGGCGCAACACCACGTCGGTCTACACCGCCGCCACCATCTTCCCCATGCTGCCGGAACTGCTGTCGACCGATCTCACCTCGCTGAACCCCGGCCACGTTCGGCTGGCCGTCGTGGTCGAGATGCAGGTGGATGTCGACGGCACGGTGCAGCACTCCGACATCTACCGCGCGCGCGTTCGCAATCATGCCAAGCTGGCCTACAACAACGTGGCGGCCTGGCTTGACGGCAAGAGCGCCATGCCGTCGCCAATCGGCGGCGTGCCCGGCCTGGACGACAATCTGCGACTGCAGGACACGGTGGCCCAGTGTCTGCGCCATCGCCGGCGCGAGCACGGCGCGCTCAGCCTTGACACCATTCGCGCGCGGCCCGTGTTCGACGGCGACGATATTCGCGGTCTCGATGTGGAGCGAAAGAACCGCGCCACCGAGCTCATCGAAGACTTCATGATCGCCGCAAACGGCGTGACCGCGCAGTTCCTCGCCGCCAGGCATTTCCCGATGATCCGGCGCGTGGTGCGCTCGCCCAAGCGCTGGGACCGGATCGTGGAGGTGGCGCGCGAACACGGCACCGCGCTGCCCGCCACGCCGAACTCGGTGGCGCTCGACGCGTTCCTGACCGCGTCGCGAGCGGCCGACCCCGACCGCTTCCCCGATCTGTCGCTGTCCATCATCAAGCTGATGGGGGCCGGCGAATACGTGGCGGAACGGGCGGGTGCGCCGGCCCCGGGCCACTTCGGGCTGGCGGTGAAGGACTACACCCACTCGACCGCGCCCAATCGCCGCTACCCCGACCTGGTGACGCAGCGTCTGCTCAAGGCGGCCATCGCCGGCCAGCCGTCGCCCTACACGTTCGAAGCACTCGAGACCCTGGCCACGCACCTGACCGCACAGGAAGACGCCGCCAACAAGGTAGAGCGGCAGGTGGGCAAGTCGGCCGCGGCACTGCTCCTGAGATCACGCATCGGCGAGCACTTCGACGCGCTCGTCACTGGCGCGTCATCCAAGGGCACCTGGGCCCGGTTGTTGACCGTGCCGGTCGAAGGCCGCATCGTGCGCCAGTTCGAGGGCCTGGACGTGGGCGAGCGCGTGCGCGTGCAGTTGCTCTCGGTGGATGTCGAACGCGGCTTCATCGACTTCAAGGGCCCGCGGTGAGCTAGAGCGGATAGGTCAGCGTCAACCCGAGCAGACCCACGAGCAGCAGCACCACGGGCGTGAGCACCACGAAGACGACGAACGTGTAGCCCATGACGTCCCGCGCCTTGAGGCCGAGCACGCCCAGCACCGGCAGCATCCAGAACGGCTGCACCAGATTGGCGAGCGCCTCGCCCAGATCGTAGGCGGCCACCACCCAGCCGAGGTGCACCTTCAGCGTGTGCGCCGCCGCCATCACATAGGGCGCCTCCACCACCCACTTCGATCCCCCCGACGGCACGAACACGCCAAGCACGGCCGAGTAGACCGCCACGACCATCGGATAGGTGGCGGGCGTGGACACGCTCACGAACGCGTGGGCCAGCTGCTGGCTGAGGTGCGTGCCGGTGATGATCGCGGCGATGCCGGCGTAGAACGGATACTGCAGGATCACGCCCCACACCGGCGGCGTGGCCACGCGCACCGCATGCAGCAGCCGCGCTGGCGTGCCGTGCAGCAGCACCCCGGCGAGCAGGAACGAGAGGTTCACCACGTTGAGCGTGAGCGCGTTCAGCGGATCGGCGGCCAGCGTGAAGTAGCGATACAAATAGAGGCCGCCGAGTCCGGCGATGAACAGGCTGAGCAGGCGCGAGTGCTCCAGCCACGTGCCGGGCGTCAGCAGCTCCGCTGGCGGGGGCGCGAGGCCGTCGTCGTCACCATCCAGCGCGATGCCCAGGTCGCGCGCCGTGCGCGACCGCTCCGGCGGCGGCGTAGCGAACCACATCACCGCCACCACCACCACGATCTCGACCAGCACCGACACCAGGCTCTGCCACAGGAAGATCGTGTGCGTGAGGCCGATGATGCCGTCGGGCACGACGCCCTGCGCGGCCACGATCTCGCGGATGCGCGGCGGCAAGGCGCCGGGGCTCGCCATCTGGAGCGCCGCCGAGCCGCTCAGGCCTTGCGCCCAGATGCTGCCCAGCCCCAGCACACTGGCGGCGCCGAGCGCGCGGTAGTCCACCGTGGGCAGCCGGCGCGCCACCTGGCGCGCGAGCACCGCGCTGAAGGCCAGACTGAAACCCCAGTTGAACCACGAGCTCACGAGCGCGAACAGCGTCACCCACGCCACGGCCGCGCGCGGGCTTCGCGGCACGGCCGCCAGCCAGCCGATCAGCCGCTGCATCGGCGGCGCACTCGCCAGCACGTAGCCCGTGATGATCACGAGCGACATCTGCATGGTGAACGGGATCAGCTCCCAGAAGCCCGTGCCCCAGATGCCGGCCACATCCATCAGGCCCGTAGGAGTGCCAAGCAGCGCTGCCGTCACGACCAGCACGGTGGCGAGCAGCGCGAACACGAAGGCGTCGGGAACCCAGCGCTCGGTCCAGGCGGTCATCGCCAGAGCGAAGCGGGCGAGCGGACCCGGCGGCGTGGGCGACGGGTCGGGTGAAGTCATCGTGACTATCATGATGGGACCATGACGATCGGTGTGATCTCGGACACGCACGGGCTGCTGCGGCGAGAGGCCCTCGACGCCTTGCAAGGCTCGGATCTGATCCTGCACGCTGGCGATGTCGGCCCGCGCGAGATCCTCGATCGCCTGGGCGAGGTCGCTCCTACCCTGGCGGTGCGTGGCAACGTCGACACCGCGATCTGGGCCACGGCGCTGCCCATCGCCGACGTGATCGAGGCGGGCGGCCTGCAGCTCTACATGCTGCACGACCGGGCCGCGCTCGACCTCGACCCCGTGGCCGCCGGCTTCGCCGCGGTGATCTTCGGACACTCGCACCGCCCTGGGGCAGAGCGGCGCGACGGCGTGCTCTACCTGAATCCCGGCAGCGCCGGCCCGCGCCGGTTCACGCTGCCCATCACGCTGGCCCGGCTCACCATCGAGGGCGGCCAACTCGCCCACGAGATCGTCGATCTGCGCGTCTGACGCGACGGCTCGGAAGGTGCTGCGACGCGCGGGAGTCCGGTCACGCCCACCGCGTCAGCGGCGGGTCGATCACCACGCAGCGCAGCAGGCCGCTCTGCTCGTCGACGACGAGCCGCTACCGCCGGCCGTCGTACCACACGGGGCATCCGTCGGCGCGGCGCAGCGTGCGGCCGCCGGTCAGCACCGTACGCAGCATGAAGCCGGCAATCTCCCAGGGCGAGTAGAGGTTGAGTTTGCGACCACTCGTGGCCAGCGGATGCCGATGCAGGATCACGATACGCCGGCCGGCGCGGCGGGCCGCGCGCTTCAACCGGCGGAAGAGGTCGATCTCTTCGCTGGCGTAGAGCTCCACACTGAACCCGCCCACGGCGCGAAACGCGGCGGCCTCCACGAAGATGAACGATCCCGCCGCCCAGCGCGTGACCCGGCTGATGGCGTTCCACCCGCTCGCCATCGCCGCGCCCAGCCGGCCTCCGCCGTCCATCACGACGGTGCTGCCGCCAGCCAGGTAGCGGCCCGTGGCGATGGCCTCGGCCACGTCGGCGAACAAGGCCGCCGACGGATGCGAGTCGGCATCGACGAACACCAGCCAGTCACCCGTGGCGGCCGCCGCCGCGGCGTTCCGCGCCCGCGAGATCTGGTTGACCGCCTCGAAGACCACACTCGCGCCGTGCGCGCGGGCGATGGCGGCAGTGTCGTCGCTGGAGTTGTTGTCGCACACGACCAACTCGCTGGTCCAGCCTCTGGCGTCGAGCGCGTGCATCGCCGCGCGGATACTCGTGAGCGACGCGCCAAGACCGCCGGCCTCGTTGAAGGCGGGCACGAGCACCGAAATTTTCACCCCCTCATTCTACGGCGCTCCGCCCAATCCGCATGGAACATAAATATGCGTAAGCTGATATGCTTTTACGTGTGCGAACGACGATCGAGATCAACGACCAGCTGTTTCGGGCGGCCAAGCGTCAGGCCGCCGAACGCGGCACGAGCCTGCGTAAGGTCATTGACGCCGCCCTGCGGCAGCACCTCGGGAAGACCAAGGGCGCGAGCGGCTATGCGCTGCGGTGGGCGACGGAGTCGGGGAAGCTGCAGCCCGGGGTGGACCTGACTGATCGCGACGCGCTCTTCGACCTCATGGACGGCCGACGGTGATCGCCGTCGACACCAACGTGCTGGTCTATGCGCGCCGGGCCGAGAGCCCGCATCACGAAGCCGCCAGGGCGCTGCTGAAGGAGCTGGCCGAGGGATCGGCGCCGTGGGCGCTGCCGTGGCCGGTGGTCTACGAGTTCGTGCGCGTGGTCACCCACCCGCGCGTATTCGACCCACCCTCGCCGCTCGAGGCTGTGCTGCGCGACCTCGAGTCGCTGCTGGCGTCGCCGTCGTTGGCTCTGCTCGGCGAGGGACCAGGACACCCGCGCCTGATGGGCGAACAAGTGCGTCGGGGGGCCGCCTCGGGCAATCTGGCCCACGATGCCCACATCGCCGCGCTCGTCGTCGAGCATGGTGTCACTGAGCTGCTCACGGCCGACCGAGACTTCGCGCGCTTCCCCGGCGTGCGCGCACGCAATCCGTTCGCCGCGTAGGCGCGCCGGCGCACCCGGCTACGGCGCGACCCGGTTGTACTTCTTGAGCGCCTCGCGCAGCCGGTCGTGCGGCAGCCGCTCCACGCGACGGTTGTCGGCGCCGGTCATGGTCTCGGCCGCCACCAGGGCATTGATGATGGCTTCTTCGGTGGCCCACGCGGTGCCGTCGAAGACCGCGCTGATCTCTTCGTTCGACACCATCTGCAACGACGACAACCCCTCGGCCTTGAACGCGTCGGGATTGGCTGTGGAGAACGCGATGAAGATGTCGCCCGAGCCGTTGCCCGAGAGGCCCCCGGTGCGGGCCATGCCGAGCGTGGCGCGGCGCGCCAGGCGCTTCAACTGGTGCGGCAGCAGCGGCGCGTCGGTGGCCACCACGATGATGATCGAGCCCAGGTCGCCGCGGGCGGGATCGCCAGCGAGCGCCGCCTGCGTGGGCGTCTGTGGGATCTCCTTGCCCACCGGCACACCGGCCACCAGCAATTGCGAACGCCGCCCGAAGTTGGACTGCACGAGCACGCCCACGGTGTAGCTGGCGCCGCCCACGCGCACCACCCGCGACGACGTCCCGATGCCGCCCTTGAACCCGTAGCACACCATGCCGGTGCCGCCGCCCACGTTGCCTTCCGGCACCGCGCCGCCCTTGGCGCCGTCGAGCGCCTCGAAGGCGTGGCGTTCCTTCACGTGGAAGCCGTTGATGTCGTTGAGCACGCCGTCGTAGGTTTCGGCCACGACCGGCAGCGACCACCAGTAGCCCGAGACATCCGGCGGACCGCTCTTGATGCGCCACTGGATGACCGCATCGCGCACCACGCCGACGCTGTGGGTGTTGGTGATCATCACCGGGCCTTCGAGAAAGCCTGATTCCTCGATCCAGGTGGTGCCGGTCATCTCGCCGTTGCCGTTCTGCGAGTACCAGCCGGCAAACGACGGCTTGGCCATGGAATCGCGACCGCGCGGCAGCACAGCGGTGACACCGGTGCGCACGGGCCCCTGCCCCATCGTGAGGGCGCCCTCGCCCGAGATGATCGTGGCGTGCCCCACGGTGACGCCGGCCACGTCGGTGATGGCGTTGAGCGGCCCGGGGGCGCCATCGAACGGCACGCCCAGATCGCGGGCGCGCGGCGCGCGCTGCGTGAGCGCTGGAGAGGTGAGAGACAGCACCAGCCCGGCGGCGAAGGCCATGGTGGCGACGGAGCGGAAGGCGCGCGGAGACATGATGCGGCGAGTCTACTGCGGTACACGACAACGGCGGCGCCCGAAGGTCCGCCGTCATCGAGGCACAGCGATCGAACGCTACATCGGCTTGCGCGTCGCCCGTTCGGTGGAGGGCGGCACCAGGCCCTTGCCGCGGTAGTAGGAAATCGCCGTGCCGTAGACCTCGTTGCTGTGGGCGATGAGGTTGGCCAGGATGGCGGCGCGGGCCACGCTGTTCGGGCCCTGCTTCATCATCTCGGTGGCGTTGGCGTCGGTGAGCGTCTTGAACCCCTCGTCGCAGAACGCGTATGAATCGGCCAGCGCCTTCACGAACTCGGCCTTGGTGGCCTTCTTCTCGTTGTCGTTGCCCTGGTTGGGATTGGCCATGCCGCGCGCCGCGGCGCAGGCGTTGAACTGGGCGTTGGCGGCGTGCCCCATGAGCTGTCCGAACGTGCGCACGTCCTTGGTCGGCATGAACGTGTAGTCGGCCTCGGCCATCCCCTGGGACATCTCGGTGAGATTGCGCTTGATGCCGTCGTAGCTACGCTGCATTCCGGCAGCGAGCGTGATGGTCTGGGGCGTGCCCTGGGCCATCTGGGCGTGAGCGGAGGGCACGGCAAGGGCCAGTGCGAACACGGCAGTAGACACACACTTCATAGGGAAACTCCTGTGGGATTGATACCCGGACTCACGACTCTAGACCACCTGCCGGAATCGATCAACGGCCGGTTCGCTCCGGCCGGTCGGTGGTGACGGCGGCATCCAGGCGCTGGCGCAGCGCCCGGTATTCGGGCCGCGGCCCCCGGTAGGCGAGGTCGTCCACCGTGGTAAACACCGGCACGTCGGCGCGCAACGTGGCCAGTTCCTTGAAGCGCAGAGCCAGGGCCCGGTCGCGCGCGAGGGTGGCGGCCAGGGCGCCGGCGCGGGTCACATCCACCGTCCACGCGCGGTGGCTGCCGGGGATCGCCTCGATGTGTCCGTAGACGGCCAGCACTGCGGCGGCAGATTTGGCCCCCCAGCCCTGCAGACCCGGGTAGCCGTCGGAGCTGTCACCGACCAGCGCGAGGTAGTCGGGGATCGAGGCGGGTGGCACGCCGAACTTCGCCACGACGCCGGCTTCGTCGCGGGTGGTGCGCCGCAAGCGGTCCACCTGCACCACGCGCGTGCCGCGCACGCACTGCGCCAGGTCTTTGTCGGGCGTGCAGATCAGCACCTGGCCCACGCGCGGGTCGAGGGCCGCCTGGGCGGCAGCCGATGCCAGCGCGTCGTCGGCCTCGAACTCCACCATCGGCCACACCACGACGCCCATGGCATCCAGGCTCTCCTCGAGCAGCCGGAACTGCGACCACAACACGGGGTCGATGCCCTCCCCGGTCTTGTAGGCCGGCCACAGGTGGTTGCGGAACGACTCGATCACGTAGTCGGTGGCGACGCCGAGATGCGTGGCGCCGCCGTCGAGCATGCTGCGCACCGAGTTGAGCACGCCGCGCACGGCGCCCACTTCCTGCCCGCCCGCGTCGCGCGCCGAGGGCACGGCGTAGAAGTGGCGGAAGAGCTCGAAGGTGCCGTCGACGAGATGCACGTCCACGCCCCAAGCATACCCGCGCCACCGCGCTGCGCCTGCGCCCTGTCGTTGCACTCCGCGCGCGCGTGCTGTATCGCGTGCTATAACGGGTGGCACCTCATGGTCACGATTCGTCGTCCGTCAACGCGCGCCCGCGCCGGCGCCGGAGCCGCCTCCAGCTCCAGCTCCAGGACCACCTCCGCCTCGTCCCGCACCGTGAAGGTCGGCCTCACGCAGATGGCCTGCGGCACGAGCGGTCGCGCCAATCTGACCCGCCAGCTCGCGCTGGCACAGCGCGCGGTCGACGGCGGCGCCCAGATCATCTGCACGCAGGAACTGTTCAAGTCGCAGTACTTCTGCCAGTCGGAGGATCACGACTGCTTCGCCCTCGCCGAGTCGATCCCCGGCCCCTCGACCGATGCCTTCCAGCAGTTCGCGAAGACGCACGGCGTGGTGATGGTGGCATCGCTCTTCGAGAAGCGCGCGGCCGGGCTGTACCACAACACCGCCGCGGTCATCGACGCCGACGGCTCGCTGCTCGGCATCTACCGCAAGATGCACATCCCCGACGACCCGCTCTTCTACGAGAAGTTCTACTTCACGCCCGGCGATACCGGCTTCCGCGCGTGGAAGACGAAGTTTGGCACCATCGGCGTGCTCATCTGCTGGGACCAGTGGTATCCGGAAGCCGCCCGCCTCACGGCGCTGGCCGGCGCCGAGATCATCTTCTACCCTACGGCCATCGGCTGGCACCCGAAGGAGAAGAAGCAGTACGGCCTCGCGCAGCATCAGTCGTGGGAAGTGATGCAGCGCAGTCACGCCGTGGCCAACGGCTGCTACGTGGCCGTTGCCAACCGCATCGGCCACGAGCTCGTGATCGGCCCTAGCGGCACGCCCGTGAACCAGGACGGCCTCGAGTTCTGGGGCCAGTCGTTTGTCGCCTCGCCCGACGGCGCGATCGTGCAGCGGGCCAGCACGAACCGCGAAGAGGTGATGGTCGTGGACTGCGACCTCGCCCAGGTCGAGTTCGCGCGCACCCACTGGCCGTTCCTGCGGGATCGGCGCATCGACGCCTACGGCGCGCTGACCGAGCGCTTCGTGGATGGCACGTCGGGCTCGGGCCGCCCGCGGTGAGTGCGCGCGTGAAGACGTTCTCGGGCACGCCGGCCGAGCACGGCTACACGTTCCCGCCGGAATGGGGGCCGCACGCGGCCACCTGGATCAGCTGGCCGCGGCCCGAGGGCATCTCGTTCCCCGGCTCCTACCATCGCGCGATTGTCGACGTCGCGCGCGTGGTCGGGGCCATCAGCCGGTTCGAGCCGGTGTGCCTCAACGTGCCCAACGCCAACTACGAGCGCATCGTGAAGAACACGCTGCGTGCGGCCGGCACGCGGCTGTCGAAGGTGCGCGTCTTCCACATCCCGACCAACGAATGCTGGACACGGGATCACGGGCCCGCGTTCGTGCAGCGCACGCGCCGCGGCGTGGTGCAGACGGCGGTCGTTGACTGGGGCTTCAACGCCTGGGGCGGCAAGTATCCGCCGTGGGACGCCGACGACGCGGTGCCCACACGCGTGGCGGCGGCGCTCGGTCTGCCGGTGTTCCGCAACGACCTCGTGATGGAAGGCGGCGCCGTGGATGTCAACGGCGAGGGCACCCTGCTCACCACGACCTCGTGCCTGCTCCACAAGAACCGCAATCCGGGCGTGTCGAAGGCCGAGATCGCACGGCACCTGCTGGCCTATTACGGTCAACGGCACGTCGTGTGGCTCGGTGAGGGCATCGCCGGCGACGACACCGACGGCCACGTCGACGACCTGGCGCGCTTCATCGACGCGCGTACCATCGTGACGGCGGTTGAGACCGACCCCACCGATGCCAACTACCAGGTGCTGCTCGACAACCGCCGGCGACTCGACCGCGCCCGCGATGCCGATGGACGGCCGTTCACAGTGATCGAGCTGCCGATGCCCGAGGCCGTCGTGTTCGAGGGACAACGGCTGCCGGCCACCTACGTGAACTTCCTGTTCGTGAACGGCGGGCTGCTCGTGCCCACCTTCGGCGATCGCGTGCACGACCGACAGGCGCTGGCGCGGCTGCAGCAGGCGCTGCCCGGTCGCGGCGTCGTGGGCGTCGACTGCCGCGCCCTCATCTGGGGCCTGGGCGCCATCCACTGCCTCACGCAGCAGCAGCCGCGGGGATGACTCGTGGCCTGGCCGCCGACCTCGCCTTCTCGCGTGCGGCCGGCGCCCCGCTCGTCGACGGCAATGCCGTGCGACTGCTGACCGATGCCGCCGAGAACTACGCGGCGTGGCTCGCGGCCATCGCTGGCGCCGAACGTTTCGTGCACTTCGAGAGCTACATCATCCACGACGATCGCGCCGGCGCGCTCTTTGCCGACGCCCTCAGCGAACGGGCGCGCGCCGGCGTGCGGGTGCGGGTGATCTACGACTGGCTCGGCGCCGTAGGGGCCACGCCGGCGGCGTTCTGGTACCCGCTCGAGGACGCCGGCGTGGAGGTGCGGGCCTTCAACCGGCCCGTGGCGTGGCGGCCGCTGGCGTGGCTGTCGCGCGATCACCGCAAGATGCTCGCGGTCGATGGACGGGTGGCCTACGTGTCGGGGTTGTGCGTGGGCGACGCGTGGGTCGGCTCGGCCACGGTGGCGCCGTGGCGCGACACCGGCGTGGAGATCGCCGGTCCCGCGGTGGCCGACGTGCACGGGGAGTTCGCTGAGATCTGGGCGGCCATCGGCGCGCCGTTGCCGGCCGAGGAACGGCCGCGGCGCGACGGCCTCGAGCGGCGCGGCGACGTGGCGCTGCGCGTGATTGGCAGCCGGCCGTCGGCGGCCAGCATGATGCGTCTCGACACGCTCGTGGCCGGCCTGGCCCGCGAGCGGCTGTGGATCACCGACGCCTACTTCGTGGGCGTGCCCGGACACGTGCAGGCGCTCACCGCCGCGGCCGCCGACCGCGTCGACGTGCGGCTGCTCGTGCCCGGCGGCAGCGATCTGCCGCTCGTGCGCTCGTTCTCGCGCGCCGGCTATCGCGGCCTGCTCGAAGGCGGCGTGCGGGTCTTCGAGTGGAACGGACCGATGCTGCACGCCAAGACCGCCGTGGCCGATGGTCTGTGGGCGCGGGTCGGCTCGACCAACCTCAACTTGCAGAGCTGGCTGGGCAACTGGGAACTCGACGTGGCGGTGGAAGACGCGACGTTCGGCGCCGCCATGGAGCGGATGTTCGACGCCGACCTCGGCAACGCCACCGAGGTGGTGCTGCCAGCGCGGCGCCGTAAGGGCGCCGAGGTCGCGGCAGCCGGGTTCTCCGTGCCGTCCCACGTCGGCCTACTGCCTGGGGTCGCCGCGGCGCCCACGCCCCGCCTGGCCCGCTGGCGGCGCCGGCCCCGCGGGGGCGGCGGTCCGGGCCGCGCCGCCGCTGGGGCATTACGCTTTGGCAACACCGTGAGCGCCGCGCTCACCGCCACCCGGGCCCTGGGGGCGGCCGAAGCACCCACCCTGGTCGTCGGCGGAACCACGCTCGTGGGCCTGGGCGCGCTGGCCGCGTGGCAGCCCGCGCTGCTGGCGTACCCGTTCGCGGTCGCCGCGATGTGGCTCGGCATCACCCTGATTGGAGCGGCGGTGCGGATGCAACGCCCGACAGCGCAGCGCCCGCCAGGGGACGACGCGCCGCATGGGTGATACACTCGGAAGCTTGTTGTGTCTGCCGGAAAGTGGTCTGGCCCCTCTCGCACTGCGGGGCTCAAGACCCGGATCCGGCGAAAGGACCTGAGATCATGAAGCCTGGCATCCATCCCGAATACTTCGACGTCACCGCGCGCTGCGCCTGTGGCGCCTCCTGGCCGACCCGTTCCACCAAGAAGGACGTGCACCTGGACGTCTGCAGCCAGTGCCACCCCTTCTTCACGGGCCGCCAGAAGCTGCTCGACACCGAAGGCCGCATCAGCCGCTTCAGCAAGAAGTTCGGTGCGCAGACCGTCGACGCCCTCAAGGCCGCCACCAAAGCCAAGAAGGACGCCAAGACGGCCAAGACCAGCTAACGGCCCCGACCGTTAGTCCTCATCCTTCTTCCCGGCGTCGCCGCCACGCGCGCGGCGTGCGCCGAGGAAGAGGCCCGCAAGTCCTGCCGCGCCGAGTCCCGCGGCGCTCAATCCCACCAGTGCTTTCGTGAACCCGCGGCTCTTGCGCGGCGGCGGTGTGCCGCGCACGATCTGCCGGTAGGCCTCCGCTTCGGGCGGGGGCGTGGGCGCGGGCCGCGGCCGGCTGAGGCGCTCGGGCGTGGGTACCCAGCGACTCATGTAGGTGAACTGATCCGAGGCACAGACCGGGCAGCGGTATTCGTCGTGGACTTCTTCGCAGTCCAGGCAGAGGCGAGCCGTCCGTAACTGCATCCTTGAAGTGTAGCGCGGTCCTTGGTGCTAAGGGATGAAGACCGGCTGGCCCCAGGCCGATGCGCCATTCGAGTCACGCACGACGATGCGCGCGTAGCCGCGTCGCGACAACGCGAACCGCGCCGACGGGCCGTCGGTTGTCTGCACCACCGTGCCGTCACGCACGAGCTGCACCCGGTAGCGCGTCGTGCCGGCCACGCGCACGCGCACGTCGATGGCGGCCGGACTCGCGGCATACGACTCGAGTTCCACGCCGGTGGACGCGTAGAAGTCGCCGTTCTCGAGCGACGCCATGAGCGCGGCCGCCTCGAGCCTGGGCGCCTGCACCACGACCCACCCCTTGCCCGGCTTCGGGGCCAGCGGGTCCCAGGGTCGCTTGAAGTAGTGCGCGTCGTCCACGGCGATGCCGTAGATGCGCTGACCGGCCGTGAGCAGCCGGTCCCACACCTCTTCCATCCCCGGCGCGTCGCCGCCGCCGAAGTTGTTCACCGTGGGATGGCCGTTGAAGATCTCGAGCAGGCGATAGCGCTCGAGGCCGGCCAGATCGGCGTGGCTGATGGCCCAGCCGAAGTTGGGGTGGTTGATGTGCGGCACGCCGTTCGCCGCGCGGATGGCGTCGATGTCGCGCTGCAACGCCGCCGGCACGCTCGGCCCGCCCTGGGCCGCGACCAGCCGCGACACGTTCAGTCCGTTCACATGCAGCGGCTTCTCACCGACGCGGTCGGTGATCTCTTCACCCGCTACCAACAGGAACGACTCGGCCTTGCCGAACTGCCGCGCCAGCGCGTCCACGGGTGTGAGCACGTTGTGATCGCTCAGCACCAGGAACTGGTAACCGCGCTCCTGATACCAGCGCGTCACCTCTTCGGGTGTGCTGTCGCCGTCGCTCTCGAGCGTATGCGTGTGGGTGTTGCCTTTGTACCAGCGCCACGACGCGCGGTCCACGGCCGGTGCCACCTGCGCCTGCGCCATGCCTGACGGCCGCAGCACCAGCGTCACAGCCAAGCCCGTCAGCGCCACCGCGAACAGCACCATGCCTCGTGTCATGCGGCGCATTCTCTCTCATTGGCATGACGTCCGTACACACCAAGGGCGCCCCCCGCCTTCGCCCGCCGCAGCCCGATGGCTTCGGCGAGGCAGGCAGGAACCGCCCTCAGCGTGAGGTGGCGAATCGGCGTTCTAGAAGCGGGCGGTCAGACCGAAGCGGATGATGCGCGGCGTGAGAACGCGGTTGGGACGAGCCCAGGTGCTGCCCAGGACCTCGTTCTGACCGAGCACATGGTTGGCGTTGAGCACGTTGAACATGTCGACGGTGCCTTCGAAACTCGACCGCCCAAGGCGGAGGCGCTTACTGAGCCGCAGGTCGAGGAACTGATTCACCGTTTCGGTGCGGTCCGTTCCCCGCGTTGCCACGCGCACCGTCTCGCTCGGCTGCGTCAGCGTCGGGCCGGTGAACGAGAAGACCTGGGTGCGGTTCAGGGGGTCGCCCGCGCGGGCGGTATACTTCGCCGCGACCATGACGTCCCACAGGGGCGTCATGTAGCTGCCCGACAGATTGAAGCTCCACGGAATGTCGATGAACACGGAGCTGCTGTCGCGGTTGAGGAGCACGTTGGGGTTGTTCAGCACGACATTTGTGAACGTGCCGCTGTGATCGAAGCCACGGTGCCGCTGTAGCGAGAGTCCCGCCAGCATCTGCCACCGGTTCGACATCTTCTTCTGAATGTCGAACTGCACACCGTTGTAGGTGCTCTTGAGCACGTCCACGTTGGTGATGACGCGGTTCTGCGTCGCGCCGAACTGCGGCTGCAGTTTGTAGATGGTGGTCGACTTCACCTGACCGTCCGACGAATCGGTGAACGTCCGATCCTCGGGCGTGTAGGCCGACGCCGGACGCAGCGTGTCGATGATCCCGAGACCGTTGCGGTGGTGTCTCCGGTGGAAGCTGACGCCGATGCCGAGGTTCTGCACGAGCTGGTGCTCCACGCCGATGCTCATCTCGTCGTTGTACGGCCGTTTGGCATCCTGGTCGAAGGTGGGGAACAAGCCGCGGCTGAACTGCGGAATGGCACCGAGCTCGCCCGCGTCGAGGGTGCCGTTGCCGTTGCGGTCGGTCCACGGCACGTTCTGCGTGGCCAGGGCGTTGGGGTTGACGTTCTCGGCGATCTCCGACCCGAACTGGTTGTAGAACCGGCCGTAGTACGCCTTCACCGCCGTCTTGCCGTTGCCGAAGACGTCGTAGGACACGCCCAACCGCGGCATGACGTTGAAGCTGAAGTCGAACACCTGCTGGTCACTGAAGGACCGGGCGCCGACGTAGGTGCCGCTGGCGCTCGACTGCGCCGGCAGACTCGCTTGGACGCCATCGAAGCGCACCCCGAGATTGAACGTGGTGCGGCCGGCCACCCACCGGTCCGCCAGGAAGGCACCCCAGGTCTCGACCCGGTGATCCGACTGGATGGGTGTGTTGGCGATCTGCGCCTGGAACGGCACGCCGTCCCGCAGCTCGAGCAGAATGTCGCCGTTCCTGATGCGTTCGTACTCCATCTGTTCCCACGACAGCTGCAGACCGGCCTTGAAGTCGTGCGTGCCGGCGAGACTCGGCACGAAATAGCTGAGCGTGCCGTTGGCCTGGTAGCGGTGGTTGGGGTTTATGGACTGCTGTTCGGCGGCGTTGATGCGCGTGAAGCGCACGACGTCGCGAATCGCAATGTCGGTCGGCTGCACGTCCGACTGATAGCGACTCGGGAACACGCCCCACATGCGGCCAACGCGCGCGTCGAGCACGGCCTTCTGGCCGAGCACCTGATTCACCTGCGCCACGAAGTTCTGCGCGGGCTGATCCTGCAGCACCGACGCCTTGTCGGGCACGAATACGTACGGGGAGTCGCGGCGGTGGTAGCGAAACTTGTCGTTCCGGTTGAACATGACCGACACGCGCGTGCTCGACGTGGCCTGCGCCGTGAGCTTGCCCATGTAGTTGGTAATCAGGTTGTCATCGATGGCTTGTGAGCCGTCGGGGTTGGTCGCACCGATCTGGAACTGATCGAGCAGCCAACGCCGCGTGGCGCCGAAGAACCACACCTTGTCGCTCTTGATCGGCCCGCCGAGGGTCGAGCTCCAGTCATACGACTTGTCGATGGGATTGCCGGCCGCACCGGTCTGTCCGCCCGACGTGAGCCCCAAGCGCTGGCGCAGGTCGTCGTCAACGTTGCTCCCCTGCAGACTGTCGTTCATGAAGTAGAAGTTGTGGTCGCTCGTGAAGCGGTTGCCGCCCGACTTCGTGACCATGTTCATGTAGACACCCGACACGTCGCTCTCGGCAGTGCCCGAGGCCGTCTGCATGTTGTATTCGTCGTACATCTCGAAGCCGTAGTACTGCATCGTGGCGCCGCCATTGCCGCCGGGCCAGTTGGTTTTCAGGCCGTCGATCGAGAACGACTTCTGGCTGTCGGCCGAGCCGAACGCCTCCAGGTTGTACTGCTGCATGCCCTCGGTGCCGCCCACGTCGAGGCGGCCGGTGACCACGCCGGGCACCAGGCCTGCCATCACCCAGGGGTTGCGCCCGGTCGGAATGGCCTCATAGAGCTCCTTGCTGATGTTGGTCTGCGTCACGGTGGATGACACGTCGACCACGGGTGTTTCGCCGCTGACCGTGATGGTTTCCTGCAGGGCGCCAACGCCGAGCTCGAGGTCGAGCCGAGTGGTGCGATTCACTTGCACCACGACGCCGTCGCGCGTCTGCGTGGTGAATCCGGCCAGCTCGAAAGCCGCCGTGTAGCTGCCCGGCTGCAGGCCAGTGAGCGAATAGAGGCCCGCATCGGTGCTCACCGTGGAGCGCGCCGTGACACCCTCGCCGGTGACGTTCACCGTCACGCCTGGCAGCAGGCCACCTTGAGCGTCGCGCACGACGCCTGAGAGGGCTCCGGTTTGCTGGGCTTCAGCGGTGTGTGAGGTGGCCAGCGCCATGCTCAAGATCGCGGCGATCGTCCATCGAATCAACGCATTCATCGTCAGTCGTCCTCCAA
>Ga0163144_10013115_pt1 | contig 17332 bp, 13 predicted proteins | sample OliLak19BULKMAT1_FD_123175 | JGI IMG/M metagenome (GOLD analysis project Ga0163144, IMG submission 123175) | Freshwater microbial mat bacterial communities from Lake Vanda, McMurdo Dry Valleys, Antarctica - Oligotrophic Lake LV.19.BULKMAT1 | ecosystem: Environmental > Aquatic > Freshwater >...
CGACGATGAACCTATTGCCAGGGAGATCATAGAAAATTATTGTGTGCATCTCCCCCGGTTAAAAGTCATAGCTTCCCCGGACAATGCCATAGAAGCCAAAGCCATCCTTCAAAAAGAACAAATTGACCTCCTGTTTCTGGATATCAATATGCCTGTGCTGGATGGGATTTCGCTGATCAGGACGTTAAAAACAGTACCCCAGGTTATTTTTACCACGGCATACAAAGAATATGCTGTCGAAGCATTTAATTTATCGGCCTGTGATTACCTGCTCAAACCATTTTCTCTGGATCGATTCATCATCGCGGTCGACAAGTATTGGAGAAAATCATGCCTCTCAGCCATACCCTGCCGGTTAACCAGGTAACAGGAACGGAATTTATATTTCTCCGTGCCGAAGGGAAAATCTTTAAAATAAAATTTGAAGAATTGCTGATGGCTGAAGCCCAGGGCAATTATACCAAGGTCGTGACAGAAAAATTTACAATCTCCCCCACGATGACTTTTTCCAACTTGGAAAGTTTATTGCCTGCCGCCCAATTTACACGCATCCACCGTTCCTTTATCATCAACAAAAATAAAGTCACTCATATAGAAGGCAACCGGGTTTTTATTCATAAAATGGAAATTCCTATTGGCAGTAACTACCGGGAAGAATTTTTAACCAGTATCGGACTTAAAATATAAATGAATAGAGCAGTATATTGCAGCCATTCGATCGAACACGATAAAGTCAAACTTGATCCTTAGGATAATTACATCTTATCCATGGTAAAATAATCTTATCATTTATCGTAACATATAGGATACATTAACCGTTTAGGTCTTACATTTGATTTCATTATTAAACCATTCCTTCATGTCTATCCTAATTGAATCATTGCGTTACGAACTCAATCAGTCTATCAGCAAGTATAATTTATTGAACCATCCCTTTTATCTTAAATGGTCGGAAGGCACCTTGACCCTTGAACAACTCCGGGAATATGCCAAGCAGTATTATCAGTTTGTAAAACATTTTCCCCGGCTGGTCAGCACAGTACATTCTAATTGTGAAGATGGGGCTACCCGGGCTATGCTGATGCAAAACCTGGCTGATGAAGAAGGTTATAAATCTGAATACAAAAATCATCCTGCACTTTGGATGGATTTCGCCTTAGCACTCGGACTTACACCCGAAGAAGTCAATGCATGTATTGCATTGAAAGAAACAGATGATCTGATTGCCGGTATGTATCAATTGGCCAGGTCCTCCGAATCAACAACCGGCCTGGCTTCCTTGTATGCCTATGAATCCCAGGTCCCAGAAGTGGCTCTGTCCAAGATCGAAGGTTTGAAAAAATATTATGGTATAACCACTCCTGAATCTCTGGCCTATTTTAAGATCCATGCGGAATACGATGTATGGCATTCCAACGATGAACTCCAGTCAATACTGTCCGGGACGTCTACAGAAACTCAGCGTGAACAGGTGATCTATGCGGCAGAAACATCAGCTGCCCTCCAATGGAAATTTCTGGACGGGATTTATCATACTTATTGCATGAATTAAAATTAAAGCGAGTTTTAATACTGTATATCTTACCGCATTAATACAAAATCACCTTTAATCAGCTTTACAGTTCCGTCTATATATACCAAATCTACTATATAGATGTAGACATCGGCAGCTGCATCAGCATTTCGGAATTTGCCATCCCATCCCTGAAGAAAATCATCCGGCATAAAATTCTCTGCTTCAAATACCCGGTCTCCAAAGCGGTTGAAGATTCTGAAATATTTGATTTGAGAGATCTGGTTTCCCCCTTGTATGGTGAGGTATTGATTTTCCGGACTGGGAGAATTCGGTTTAAAAATATTGGGAATAAAAACCTTGAAATCACGGCTCACTCTTACTAAAATTTCATCTTCTGCTTTACACCCGGAGATACCCTCCAGGACAGCCTTGATCACATGATCCGTCGTGGGAACATAGCTATAGTCCGGGCCACAATTGATACAGTTGCTGTTGGATGGGTTGGTAGTCCATTGAACATTTTTTATACCGCTTGAAGCTAAATTGGAGTTTATATGCAGTTGAAGCGAATCCCCAAAATGAACAAGAGTATCCCTGCCCAGGCTCACCTGTATACGTTCCGGTTGTGTCAGGGCTATCCCTTTTTCGGTGGTGCACCCTAGCCGGTCCGTCAATTTGACCACATAATTGCCAGGAGCTAGTCCGGTGACCTGCGAAGAATTTATTAGTTTATCATTGAGGTAATACGTAAAAGCAGGAAATCCCAGGGGATCGTTGATGTTCAAAATGCCGTCATTTCGGTCTATACATCCGGGGGATTGAGCCGTAAGCCTAAAATCAACCGGTAAATTGACGGTAAGAAAGGTAGTTAGTATGCTGTCACAACCCCGGGTGGTAACCAAGGTATCAACATAACGACCGGTAATATTGTAGCTGGATGATCCTACCTGCAGGCTGGCGTTGGCGCAGATAGTATCCACCCGTAAACTGGTAAAAGGGGCCAGTTCACCAATACTAAAGGTAAAAGGAGATGTACATAAATTGCTGTCCAACACCGTAAATGTATAGGTACCGGGAACCAGGGTATCTACCGCGGGGACGGTCAACCCATTGCTCCACTGATAGGTATAAGGGGGTACACCACCCTGGACGCTGGTGAATACTTTTCCATTTTTTGCAATCGCACAATCGGCCGCTGTAGCGGTAAGCCTTAGCAAAAGTGGTGGTGGGCTGGTAATTTCAAAAGAATCCTGCAAGGCACACAAAGCAGAATCAATCACCCTGATTTTATATTTTCCATTGGTCAGATTGGTCCTGTCCTCTGTATTAACATTGTCCTCCCATTCATACAGAAAGGGCAATCTACCCCCGCTTAAGGTGAGGTCTATTTCAGCTTTGGCTTCGGCGAAACAGTTATTATGGGAAAGTGCTGCATTGAGCCTGAAATCAGAACTATCGATAATGACCACCGCTGTATCCAGGCAACCAGCATCATTTTCTGCCACTGCGGTATAGATCCCCGCCCTGGTGGCTTGAATAGAAAAAACTGAATCTCCGGTACTCCAATTAATTTTGGTAGGTCTCGACAGGTTGACACTGACAGCGATCTGGGCAATGTCGTCCGAGCATAATACCGTTTTGTCGGAGGTCGCTTGCAGGTTAATAATTTTTGAAGGTTCCGGAACAAGGGGGCTGAAATAATTAAAAAAACAACTACCCTTTGCAACCCTCACGATGACTGTTCCTGTGCGCAGAGGAGCCTCCAGCTTTACAGCAGAAGAATCGCCTATGATATTGCCATCCAGTTTCCATTGAAATTTTACGTCCAACCTGGTCCAGTCCAAGTCATCCTGCTGGAGGGGGAACGATAAGATCTGAGCATCATCACACAAAATTTCCCGGTCGAGGACCTGAGTGCGCAGCCCTCTGGGAATTGGAATTTGGTCGCTGTCTCCACACGAATCAATGACATAATATTGTATAGATTGATCTTTTAAGGTATCGAAAACGGCCACCGAGGATTCACTGGTAATTACCAGCAAATCCGGCAACCATACCGATCCTTTTCTGGCCCTTAAAGTATATGGAGGTTTACCATTATGAAAGTTAAACATTCTATAGAAAGAATCCGGTGAGATACCCTGACATTGAAAAATTTCAAACCCGGAAAGCTGCAGCCCAAGCTTGATGCCTGGCATCAGTGTTGAATCACCTGTCTCATCGTAAATTTTGAAGCTATACCGGCAGGGTGGCAGACCGTTAAAAACACCCGAATCCTGTAAAGTCCTCAGTGGAAAACCACAGTCATTGGTGACCATCAAATAGGTGAATTTTTTAGACGGATCAAATGGCACGATTTGAATAGTCCCCCCTGCACTATCACACGCCTCATACCGGGTGATTACATCGAAAAAATTGAATTGACCCTGGAGCCTGGCTGCTGTCAAGAAACTGAAAATCAAAAGCCAATGTATCCGCATAAAAGCGGTGCAAAAGTAGAATATCACCGGTATAAAGCAATGATCTCATTAAATAATTAACTAATTCTTATCCGCCGGAGGGGATATAAGATTTAGTTGTGGTATCCTTAAAATATAATTTAATACAATTGCGTTTGACCTGAGTATGGTTTAGGATCCAGTGGCTACACCCATTTTTTACAGGATCCAACGGGAAAGCTGAAAACCGTTTAGAGTAGGCAAATATTTGTCATGAGAATTTTTAAATGCATTTTTCTGATAACCATACTATTTTTTCAATGCAAGTCCAGCCCAAAAGGAGCTTCTGAAGCGATCCAAAGCCACGAAGAAGTCAGTTGTAAACAAAGTACCGTATTTGAGTATAATGGGTTGACCAGCACGGAAGCATTAACTGTGTTATTGGAATCCTCATCCAAACCTTTCATAAAAGGTCTTACGGACTCCACCAAACAATCGATCATCCGGCATCTCCGGTTTGAAAACGGGATGGTAGAAACGCTTGACGGCACCGATGACCATATCAAAAACCTTTTTTCCACCCATGCGAAAGAATTTCTAAAAGAAATCCTGGGCTCCGAAGTAATCCTGTGCACCCTGGACACTAAACCCAAAGTGACCTTGATCACCCAAGAACAATATGAAGAAATGAAACGCCAATCCCCAGCGATTTACTTTCTCTCCAGTTGGTGCACCGATTGCACCAAAACAGATACCTCTCCTTGTTGTGTTTTGCCTGGTGACGGTTGCAGGGACAATCTGATCCAAATCAATCAGGAATACTACTCCGTGAAACAATAGAACGATTGCACCACTGGGGTCAAAACCGGTAAAATCAGGTAAGTTTATTTCGTGATCTTACCGGATCCTTTTCTTAGTTTTGATTTTTGAATTATCTCTTAAATCAACCCATGCAATTTTCCACTTCACGTCGGTTAAAACTGGCTACGTATTTATTGTGGACTGCTTTGTCACTTGCTGGACAAACGGATTATTTTCCGGATGCTATTTGGCAAATTAAACCTCCACTGGCTTTAAAGATTAACCCGGTCAAATTGGACACGGCGATCCGGTTTGCTCAACGCAACGAAACACAAACCGATACCGATCTCCGAATCGCAGTGCTCAAATCCTATGTCAATGAACCGGGGTATAAAATACTGGGGCCTATGAAAGACCGCGGTAAACCTGCAGGTGTTATTATCCGGAACGGTTACCTGGCAGCCAAATGGGGAGATATTGAACGTGTTGATATGTGTTTTAGTGCCAGTAAGAGTTTTTTGTCGACCGTAGCCGGCTTGGCCAGTGATCAAAAATTGATTGGCGACCTGAACGACAAAGTCAAACGTATTGTGGATGATCGGGGCTTAGAAGGCGTGCACAATTCAAAAATCACCTGGAAACATTTGTTGCAACAAACCTCTGACTGGTCTGGCTGCCAGTTTGAAATCTGCGATTGGGCCGACAGGCCTCCTAAAACAGGTGGAGTCGATGATTGGAAAAACAGACCTTTGGTTGAACCTGGGGTGCAATATGAATATAATGATGTCAGGGTGAATTTCCTGGCTTATGCTTTGTTACAGGTATGGAGAAAACCTCTACCCATGGTGCTGAAGGAAAGAATTATGGACCCCATTCAGGCATCTGTTACCTGGCGGTGGTATGGGTATGACAATTCCTGGGTGGAGCTAGACGGGATTAAAATGCAATCCGTGAGCGGAGGCGGCCATTTTGGGGGAGGTATGTTCATAAACACTCTCGACATGGCAAGATTTGGCCTTTTATTTTTGAGAAACGGAAAATGGAAAGATAAGACCCTGATCTCCGAAGAATGGACTCGTTCCGTCCCTTTAGGTTCAGTCTCCAATCCTTCTTATGGATTGATGTGGTGGAACAATCAAGAAAATGCTTTGCCCGGATTACCACCTGAAATATATTATGCCAATGGTTATGGTGGGAATTATATCGTCATTGATAAAGTGCACGATCTGGTCGTCGTCACCCGATGGCTGGATTCCAATAAACTTGGCGAGCTGATGCGATTGATCGTTGAAGCGATTGAAACCAAATAATACAGTTATCCTATTTCACGAAAATTAGATATTTATTAATTTCGGAATAAATCTTTCAACTTTTAATTTTAGGAGTTCGAATGATTGCCCAGGGAAATTATTTGTCGCTGTACCGTTCCGCATATTTAGTGTGGTCTTCCCTCTTTGTGCTGGCAGCGCTATCGCTGTCGTCGTGGGAAATACGACCTATTAGATTTAACATAACACGAGCAATCTATAGAATATTTAAAAACTCATTTTATAAAAAACGGATAAGCAGGTAATTTGGCCGGGACCTGGTCATTATACTAAACCCTTGCTTCATAGAAATTACCCACCCTTCAAGGCCGGTATACAAGTCGTTTGTCTAAATTCCGGAAAATTGATTCCTCTATTATTTAGCATTGTACCAGACGCAGGACAGGGCCTACTGCTAAAAACAAGAATAAAAGTCCACGAACCACACTCATGCAATTGACCATACATCAGCTCAGTAAAACATATTCTAACGGGGTAAAAGCCTTAGACAACCTGCAGATTGAAATCAATTCAGGCATGTTCGGTCTATTGGGACCGAATGGTGCGGGTAAATCTTCCCTGATGCGCACACTGGCTACCCTGCAAATACCCGATACAGGCCAAATAGTTTTTGATGGAATTGATATCCTGGCTGATCCCATGAGTCTCCGGAAAGTATTGGGTTATCTCCCCCAGGAATTTGGAGTTTATCCGGGGATGTCCGCAGAATATTTATTGGATTATTTTTCCCTACTAAAAGGTATTACTGACTCTAAGTCCCGGAAAAAGCTGGTAAATCAAGTACTGGAACTCACCAATCTCTCGGAGGTCAGAAATAAAAATGTCGACAGCTTTTCCGGTGGTATGAAACAACGTTTTGGTATTGCTCAGATCCTCCTGAATAATCCTAAACTGATTATAGTCGACGAACCCACCGCTGGATTGGATCCCGCAGAACGAAATCGTTTTCTCAACGTCCTGCGGGAGATAGCCATCACCAATATTATTATTTTTTCAACTCATATTGTGGAAGATATCAATGGCATTTGCAATGAACTGGCTATAATGAACGGTGGGAAAATATTACGGCAAGTCAAACCCGCTGAGGTACCAGAGCTATTGAAAGGTAAGGTTTGGACCCGGGAAGTACCGGTAAATCATTTTGAACTATTTGAAAAAACCTATTCCGTGCTTTCCTCATCCTATCTTCAAAACGGATTAATCGGGGTACGTGTCTACGGGGACCAACTGGATGAGGCCGGATTTAGTCCCGCCCAACCCGGGCTTGAAGACTTCTATTTTCAAACTTTACTTAATGACCGGTAACCCTCTTACGATGTTTTGGACCATTGCACGGTTTGAATGGAGGTATTGGTTTAAAAATCCTGCCTTTTATATTTATGCCGGCGCAGTCTTTCTCCTGGCTATGGGATCTATGTCGGGGTCTGCAGGGGCATTGGGAGCAGGGTCTGCAAATCTGGAAACCATCGCGAATTCACCCTGGAATATATTTTCCTTTACCCGATTTTTCAATAAGATTTTATTCTTCCTGGTCCCTGCTGTTGTGGGAGCCTCCATTTTCAGGGAATTTTCTTCTAAGGTGAATGCTATCCTGTTCACGTATGCCTTTACCAAGTCAGACTATTTGTGTGCAAAATTTTTCAGTTCGTTTACCATAATAGCATTAATCGCCCTGATGGTTGAACTGGGTCTGGTAGCAGGCACCCTATTACCTTTCGTCAATCCTTCTCAGGTTTTAAATTTTGAGTTTCGGTCTTATTTACACACGTATTTTCTTTACCTGCTTCCCAATTTATTTTTATGCAGTTGCTTGGTATTCGCTTCAGTAAGCCTTACCCGGAATGTATATAGCGGATTTGTTGCGATCATCCTGACCTGGCTATTTAGGGAGATATGGTTTCGATGGACCGGAAATACCTATTCTCAGAACTTTATCGGTTTGACGGATCCATTTGGTGAGACATTCATTGACTCATTCGTTCGCTATTGGACCGTATCAGAACGCAATCTCCTGGCTCTTCCCCTTCCATTGGATTTTCTATTAAACCGGTTGATATGGCTCGGTATAGGCGTGATCATTCTTTTTCTGGTTTACCGTTGCTTTTCATTCGGGGAACCTGTAGTTTGGTTTAACAGAACATCCAAAAATGCCGGTCGATTAATAAGAAATAATTTTGGAAGTATAACCCGCGTAAGGATCTTTAACCCAATGCCAGGTTTTGGTTTTGAGTATCGGATATTGACGATTTGGCGACGGGCCCGGATTGAGCTCAGCTATATAGTATCCAGTGGAGGCTTTTTACTCCTTTTCCTTGGAGGTGGATTTTTTCTTGTGGTTTTACTTCAACAGGTCAATCCTCAAACCGACACCCGTTTATTACCCGTCACCTGGTCTGTGCTTGGATTACCTGTCTTTTTCTTTACCCTGTTAATCCAGGCTCTGACCTTTTTTTATGCAGGGGTGATACTAAACCGTCCAAAATTAGCCGGGATTGCCGATTTGATTCACGTCACTCCGGTCTCCAATTTTATATCCTATATTTCCGCGTTATTGACGTTAGTCCTCCTACAATTGATTTTGTCAGGCCTGATCATGGGAGTGGGTATAGGAATCCAACTCTACCATAATTTTTACCCTATAGAACCCGGCCACTATTTTTTCAACCTGATTTGTTTACACCTGCCGGGATTGATGATCTGGGCCATCCTTGCATTATTTATACAAACGCTATTCCACCATACCTACTTCGGATTTTTTGTGCTGGTTATGATTTGGTTGGCTATCCCAAATCTGGATTCATTGGGAATGGCGGCTCTGGTGTTTAAATTTAATCAGGACCCTTACCCTGATTTCTTTTTAAAATATTCCGACCTGAGCCATTTTGGAAACACCCTAAGATCTTTTTATTTCTTTAAGTCGTATTGGTTTCTTTTCGGGATTCTATTGGGTTGCCTCACCCTGATATGGTGGCAACGCGCGCACCTAAATTCGTATATGGAACGGATCAAAACGGGTGTTCATCGATTTCGGGGCGTGTTACTTTGGGTTTTTTGCTTATCCGGCCTGGCATTTCTGGCGACCGGTTATACCCTGTTTAACTTGGAAAAGCATCCGGATAATATTATCGGCCCTGTAGACTCAGAACGTGAATTGATGATCCGATTTGAAGAAAATTACGGGCATCTTAAATTAATCAAACAACCCAGAATCAGGTCGGTATTTATCCAATTAGATCTATTTCCTGAAACGCGACAATTTACTGCACGAGGGACGTATAGGTTGGTCAATCACCATACTTCGGCTATCGATACGTTGTTGATCAAAACAGGATTTGATGAGATCACCGTCCTGGCAGCAGGATCTCCATGGACTGCACTTATCGTGGATAGTTTTTTCAAATTTTCAATCTATAAACTGGAGAGTAAATTAGAGACTGGAGACAGTATCTCGCTAAAATTCGAACTAAAAAATAAACCCAATGCCCTATTGGTACAACAATCTAATGTGCTGGAAAACGGCACCTACCTCAAAAGCGATATGTTACCCCGGATAGGATATTTTGCAACGGGCCCAATCATGCTTAATGATTCCAGCAAGATTTATAATCATTATCAAAGTTATGATGAAGACCTGGTGGATTTTGAAATTATAATGAGCACATCGCGAGACCAAACCGCTATAGCACCGGGTAAATTAATTAAAGTCTGGGAGGACCGGGGTCGTCAATATTTTCATTATAAAATGAATAAAAAAATAAAACTGGTACTCGGCTTCAATTCAGGCAGGTATTCTGTTTATTCCGATCAGCACCGTGGGGTGGACCTGAAGATATTTCACCATCCGACACACACCTACTGTTTGTCCAGTATGATAAATGGATTAAAATCGTCGTTGGATTACAATACTAGCTATTTTGGGTCTTACCCGCACCAGGATATAAAGATTATTGAATTTTCAAGAGCGGAGGGAAGTTATGCTACCACCGCTGGCAACATTATGCCCATCAGTGAAATCCGGTTTATCCAGGACATAAAAAAAACCGGCATAGGACAAATTGATCTTGCATTTTATGTGGCAGCCCATGAACTGACCCATCAGTGGTGGGGCAATCAGGTGATCCCTGCTGATGCTCCGGGTGCTCCCCTGCTCACGGAGAGTATTACCGAATATATTACGGCAAAAATCTATGAAAAAACGTACGGCAAAAAAAATGCACTAAAATTTATTGATATCCAATTAAAACGGTATTTAAACGGAAGGGGGCAGGCTCCATCTGAAGAATTCCCCTTAATATTTGTTTCACCGGAGCAAAGCTATATATCCTATGGCAAAGGGGCAGTGGTCTTCTACACCTTAAGCGAATATCTTGGCGAAGAAAAATTAAATCTTATACTACAATCTTTTTTTAATCAGCTAAAAAACCAGCCTCCACCCTACCCCACTTCATTGGATTTGATAAATCATCTAAAACAAAATACCCCGGACAGTTTGGGCTACCTGATCAAAGATATGTTTGAGACAGTGGATCCCGCCATTAGCCTGAGGCCTTATTATCACTTATTCCCGGATCAATAAAAAATTCCTCTTTAATTAACCCTGAAGACAGGATATCTCCGGTAAGCCGGCTCATACCACGGTGAATGTTCATATACAAAATTGAGTTGGGCGCGCCCGCTTTTGGCAAAAAGGGTGTCGTAGGCTTTTTTCTGGTCCATCATCTCTCTTAACTCGGGGTGATTTTTTAAATAATCCGCAGCGATGTCTTCAAAGGCATAAGCACTGTACCCTTCTTTCTGTCCCAGAACAGCGTCAAAAAAATTCCAGGTAAAATAGGAATCCGCTGCTTTAGGTTCCAGCACTTCAAACAAGAAACGATTAGCTTCCTGGTTCATGGGAATATAACAATCCCCTTTCCGGAAATTGATCCATTGAAAACTGCTTCGGGTTTTGACTTCTGTGTTGGGGTGGTGCATTTCAAAAGGCCTGGCAGCAGGTTTATAGTCCTCTATATGATACACCTCCACCCGGATAGCTGTATCCCTCTTGAACGGAGACAAATGGACCCGATTGAGTTTTAATAGTTCAATCACTTTCCACCATCCCTGGGGAATGATATAGGCCTGTGGCCCGGACAGCGTGGTTTGAATTCTATATTGATTATAAAAGGAAATCGTTTTTTCGTAGGGTTTGGTTCGGTCGTAATATAACCTGGGCAATCCGGAAACTTCACTGGGTTTATAGCCAGCTTCATACCCTTTGTATAATCTTTCTGAGAATTGGTTGCGGTCAAGGTCCCACTGGATCGTAAATTCCTTCTGAATCTTAATATTTTGTTTTGTCTGTGTTCTGAGCTTTTTAATCTCTTCACCGTGGGTCGAGGTAAAATCTATAAAACTCAACAACAGGTCGTAGGTGGCTTTGACCCGCTGATCGTAGGGTTTGAGCATATGGGTTTCCGGCACAAAGGCGAAACAATGCCATAAGGAAGCAAAACCACTGCTGTAACGGGGACCGTCCCAAAATTCGGGCCAGCCATTGTCCGGCTTGTCCCCAAAAGCATTCACATAAGGTATGAGGTCATAACCTTTTGTTTTCATCAACGAATAGATACCCGGTTCAAACTTTTTATTCATAAATTCTCCCATGACCCCTCCCAGTTTATTATGTTGACTGCAGATAAGGGTCATCACATGTTGATAATCCGCACCATTGCTCACATGATTGTCGATAAATACATCCGGATCAACCTTATGAAAGATATCGGCAAATGCCCTAGCGTCTCTGGAATCACATTTTATAAAGTCCCGGTTGAGATCAAGGTTTTGTGCATTGCCCCTGAACCCAAATTCTTCCGGACCATTTTGATCCACCCGGTAATCCTTACTGCGGTCAAGGCAACCGCCGATATTATAAACGGGTATGATGGCGAGAACAAGACCGGAAGGTAGTTGGATTTTATTGGTTACGATATCCCGCACCAACAACATACTGGCATCTATTCCATCCGGTTCGCCGGGATGAATCCCGTTATTGATGAGTATAACCCGGGTGTTTTTGGCACGCAGCGCGTTGAAATCGAAAATACCATCCCTGGATACCAGCACCAGATGTAGGGGAAAATTGGAGTCGGTCATCCCCATCGTAAACATTTTTATTTTTGAGGACCGGATATCCAGCGATTTCCACCAGTCGATGATTTCAGTATAAGGAGGGCTTTTTGTACCCTTACTAAGTTCAAATGGCGTGGTGAACTGTTGGGCCGAAAGTGCATTCACCCAAAATAATAAGGGCAAAAAATATAAGCGTAAGAAAAAATTCATAAACCAGGATTAGGACTTTAAAAATATTACAAATAGCGAGGAAGTGATGGGTATATGCTTAATAATGCATCATGATTATCCCCGTCAAAATCAATTTAATCTGGGAATGCCGCTTGATTTTCCTTTTTCAATTTTTGTTTTTGGAATAGATTTTCAGCTTCCGATTTTGTGTTTAACTTTAGAAAAAATTAATAAATCATGCCTTTCTCAAAAATACTCATAGCTGTGGACAGCAGCACCTTCGCCATGAATGCCGCCAAAAAAGGGTTTGAACTGGCCCGACAGCTGGAAGCAGAAATAGCTGCCGTCTATGTAGTGGACAGTGCCCGGGCAATCGCTAATCTCGATGCGGGTATCCTGCCGATGGACACCGAGGAAATCTACCAAAAAGAAGGTGAATTGACGATGAAACAATTGGGTGAATTGTTTGACGGTCCCGGAGAACTCGTTCATTTTCTGCCTGAAGGCAACCCTCAGGAAGAAATTGTCAACACGTCAGAACAATGGGGAGCTGACCTGATCGTCATCGGGACCCATGGCAGGACCGGACTGGCTCATTTCCTGGTTGGCAGCATTGCGGAATCGGTGGTCCGGCATTCCAAAGTTCCGGTCATGGTGGTACCCACCAAAGAATAACGCAGTTTTTAATTGCGTTTTAATTTAGCAGCGTTCCACCTTGTTTCGGAATTTTGACTTAATTGGATTATATGCAGATCGCATACGTCATTTTTGAAGGCATTACCTGGCTTGATTTTATTGGTATCTATGACCCACTGAGCAGACTTCAATCCATGAAATTTCTCCCGGGATTCAAATGGGATATCTGTGGGTATTCCAGTGTTTGCCAGGATAATTTTGGATTGGAAATCAAACCCACCCTTATCCAAAATTCATTAAAGGATTATGACGCTATAATTGTCCCGGGCGGACATGGTACCCGGCATTTGCAATATGACCCCGCATTGATTGGTTGGCTTCAATCTGCTGCTGAGCAGGCCACGAAAATTTCTATATGTACCGGAAGTTTGTTGCTGGGGGCCGCGGGATTTTTAAATGGCAAAAAAGCGACTACCCATTATAATGAATATGAGGCCCTCAGGCCCTATTGCCTGGAGGTGCTTCAGTACCGTATTGTCGAAGATGGCAATATTATTACCGCCGGGGCAGTCTCTGCTTCCATTGACCTTGGACTCTTTTTATGTAATAAATGGGCAGGTGCTGAGGCAGCTGCAGAAATAAGAAAAAAAATGGATTACTGGGGATAAAAATGCCAAAGTCAGGCAAGAAAGCTTTTAAAATTTCATACCTGGGCTTAGGCACACTCCATAAGGCACATGGATTATCACTACCCCAGCCTCAAACAAGTATATTCATCATCACTTTTGTTTTAAAAATGACGACTTCAATTTGCAGCTAGTACATGGTTTCGAAAAAAAAATTGATAGACAGCATAAGGAGAGCACTGGGTTTTGAATAGTTGATCTAAAAAAAGATTGAACATTGTGAAAGCGCAATGACGGCACGCCTGGGTCAAAATCCTATTTAAAACAACATGGAATGATCACCACGAGTGATTAATAAAAATTTAAATACTCCCGGGGTAAGGCATCCTATCCACTAAATTCGTTTCTTTAATCGGAATGAATTTGAAAAGGACCACAAGCTTGATTGTTATTTTGTTTGGTTTCTCGGCCTCCTATTCACAGGCTTTTCTTATACTTGAAAGCCAGGGAAAGATCAAACCCAGAAAATATCCCATCGGTTCAACGATCAGGGTCCATTTTAAAGGCGAAATCAGGTCCTCCTGGGAAACCTATACCATCCGGGGCTTTGATTTACCATCCAAATGTATCATCGTATCCGATTCCTATTGTTTGCCCCTCAACGATCTGGATGGTTTTGACGTTACACCGGGCAAAGGCAATGGGTTGGAGAAAACAGCCAGAAAGTTTTTTATTCAGTGGACATTTTTTAGCCTTGCCCAGGCTATCTTCAGGCCTCCGTTGACAGCCTTTCATTTTATTGTTGGAGGTGTTTCCGGCCTGGCCTGGATGTATACCAAATGGCTGGTCAATGGCCAAAAAAAATTAAATCAAAAACATCGGCTGAAATTGATTGACCTCACCCTGGAAAAACCAAGGGCATAAAAAAACTGTTTATCTATTTTACTTAGACTGCCTGTGTAGGCGGAAATCCCAATCCCTTACCTTGTTGTTCGCTTGTGATTAATATTCGTATTTTTAAAGCTATTCATGGCGTATCGGAAATTTGTTCTTTTTACCCTGGTGCTACTGCATTTTCATTTGATAATCAGTCAGAGCTACCTGGTACTCGAAACGAGAGGAAAAATAAAAGGAAAAAAATATCCAGTTGGTTCGGTCATTAAGGTCCATCTTCAGGAGGAACCCAAATCGAACTGGGAGTTGTATACCATTGAGGGCTTTGATATAGTCAACGACTGCATCCGTGTTTCTGAAACATATTGTTTACCGCTTTCATTTATAGACGGGTTTGACATCAGTCCGGCCAGAGACAACCGAATAGCGAAAAAGCCACCTAAATTTTATGTGCATTGGTCTTATTTTCAGTATTTCAACGGGCAGCGAAAAATGAACAAACGAAACCGGTTAAAGATAGTAGACCACACCCCTTCCCCACCCAGCCTATAACTCGGGTTTATGGGGCTTATAAAATCAGGGGTAACAATTTCTCAACAGCCATTTTATATCCATCCAGGCCTTTACCTACTATGCTATCCACACAATAGGGTTTGATATAGGAGTGGTGTCGAAATGTTTCCCGTTGATAGATATCCGAAATATGGACCTCCACACAAGGCAATTGAATCGCTGCAAGGCAATCCCCTATGGCAATGGAGGTATGGGTGTAGGCCGCCGGGTTAAACACCAGACCATCGGATTGACCAAATCCAATAGTTTGCAGGTGGTCGATGATTGCCCCTTCATGATTGGATTGAAAATAATAAAGTTCAATCTGGGGGAATAATTCTTTTAGCTCGCCGAAAAAGGTTTCAAAACTTTTATACCCATAGATTTCAGGTTGTCTTTTTCCAAGGAGGTTTAAATTGGGCCCGTTGATTATCCAGATTTTTTTCATGTGTTAATTTGATTGGTCAACCTCCTCCTACCTCATTCCTCAACCCTCCTACCTACATCGCCATTTCAGATAAAAATTTTAACCGGACTAATTTTATTTCTTCAATGGTAATGTCTTCCTCTTTTAATGATTTAAAAGCTTTTTCTGCATCATCCGTTTCGGAAGTCATAAAATAATCATAGATCTCTTCCTGGATGGTTTCATCCACATGATCTTCCAGATAATAATCCAGGTTAAGTTTGGTGCCGGAAGAAACGATGATATCCATTTCATCCATCAGTTCGTCCAGTTTCATCTGGTTGGTCCGGGCGATATCTTCCAGGTGCATTTTGCGGTCTATAGACTGGATGATGGAAACTTTGGTTTTGGATTTATCTGCAATTTGTTTGATCAGGATGTCTTCCGGCCGGTCGATTTCATTTTCTTCCACATACATGGCAATAACTTCAATGAATTTTTTACCATATCGCTGGGCTTTGCTGGCATTGACCCCGTTGACTTTGGCCAGGTCTTCCAGGGTGATGGGATACTGTGTAGCCATGTCCTGCAAAGAAGTATCCTGAAAAATCACGTAAGGCGGCACTTTTAAATGTTTAGCCATGCCTTTACGCATATCGTCCAGCATCTTATACAACGTCTGATCCAATGCCACTACGCGGGCTCCTGCATCTTCTTCATCCAATTCTGCAGGTGCTTCAAAATTGGTGTTCATGGCGATTTTTATCGATGTGGGTTTAGTTATAAATTTTATTCCTGCTTCCGTCAGCGTTAATACACCATATTGTTCAATGTCTTTCAGGATCAGCCCATTTAATATCCCGTGCCGGAATATAGAATGCCAGTATAAAGTCTCTTTATCTTGTCCTTTGCCAAACAAATCATATTGATCGAAACCATAATCCTTGATCTCTTTCGTCGTTTTACCTATAATGAACTCAACCAATAAACTCACCAGGTAATTTTCTTTGGTTTGTTGAATAACCTGGAGGGCGTATTTCATTTCATTTTTTACCTCGACTTTTTCTTTAGGATGCCTGCAATTGTCACACATTTTATAACAATCCTTTTCGATAAAGTTTTCGCCAAAATAATTGAGTAGAAATACTCTCCGGCAGGCTGCTGTTTCAGCAAAAGCTACTACCTCATCCAGCAAGTGGGCACCCATCTCCCGTTCGGCTGCATCTTTGTCCCGCAGAAACTTTTCAAGGGTGACGATGTCTTTAGCCGAATAAAATGCGACACATCTTCCTTCCAGTCCATCCCTTCCTGCTCTGCCGGTTTCCTGATAGTAATTTTCTATGCTTTTTGGTATATCGTAATGAATTACAAATCGAACGTCCGGTTTATCAATCCCCATTCCGAACGCTATTGTCGCACAAATCACATCGATTTCCTGCATTAGAAAATCGTCCTGGATCTTTCCCCTTAATTTGGTATCCAATCCGGCATGATAGGGTGCGGCTTTGATCCCATTCACCTCCAGTACCTGTGCCAGCTCCTCGGTAGATTTTCTGGATTGCACATAGACAATCCCGGATCCACCGGGCTGTGTTCGGAATATTTGGATAATTTCTTTGATGGTCTGCGCTTTATTGACCTTGGGCCGGATCTCATAATACAGATTGGTCCGGTTAAAAGAAGACTTAAAGACCTTGTGATTTTTCATATCCAGGGTCTTGACAATATCGGATTGCACTTTTGGAGTAGCCGTTGCAGTCAGTGCCATCACCGGGACCGAGTGACCTAAACTATCTATCATCTCCCGGATCCTGCGATACTCCGGTCTGAAATCATGCCCCCATTCCGATATA
>Ga0163144_10013116_pt1 | contig 17330 bp, 14 predicted proteins | sample OliLak19BULKMAT1_FD_123175 | JGI IMG/M metagenome (GOLD analysis project Ga0163144, IMG submission 123175) | Freshwater microbial mat bacterial communities from Lake Vanda, McMurdo Dry Valleys, Antarctica - Oligotrophic Lake LV.19.BULKMAT1 | ecosystem: Environmental > Aquatic > Freshwater >...
CGACCGATTTCGCGATCATCGCGCCCATGCTCTCGGCCTGGCGCGGTTGGGCTCGGCCACGCGGCGCGGGCTGCGACGCGCCGCCGCCGCCGCCGAACAACCCGCCCAGTGCGCCGAGCAAGCCACCGCTGCCTGGCGCCGGCTGCTTGGCCGCCGTGAGTTGCTCGCTCGCGGAGTCGCGCTCTTCGCGTTGCTCGTAGCGGCCGAGATACATGCTCCGCTGCACGATCCCCTTGCGCTCTTCGACCGTGATCGCACCGAGAAACGACCGCGGCGGACAGACCAATGCTCGATCCACGATCTCCGGCGTGCCTTTCTCGTCCAGGAAGGATATCAGCGCCTCGCCGACCGCGAGTTCGGTGATCACCTTGACGGTATCGAGAGCCGGATTTGCGCGGAACGTCTGCGCGGCGGTCTTCACCGCCTTCTGATCCTTCGGCGTGAAGGCGCGCAGCGCGTGCTGCACGCGATTGCCGAGCTGGCCGAGCACCGTTTCAGGAACATCGAGCGGGTTCTGAGTGACGAAGTAGACGCCCACGCCCTTGGACCGGATCAAGCGGACGACTTGCTCGATCTTCTCGACGAGAGCCGGCGGCGCGTCGGTGAACAGGAGATGCGCTTCGTCGAAGAAGAACACCAGTTTGGGTTTCTCGACGTCGCCGACTTCAGGAAGAGTCTCGAACAGTTCCGATAGCAGCCACAGCAGGAACGTGGCGTAGAGCTTCGGCCGCATCATCAGCTTGTCGGCCGCCAAAACGTGGATCAGGCCCTGCCCGCGGCCGTCGGTCTTCAGCAGGTCGCTGACGTCGAAGGACGGCAATCCGACGAATTGGTCGCCTCCTTGCGCCTCGAGGGCGAGCAATCCGCGCTGAATGGTTCCGATCGTCGCCGGGCTGACATTGCCGTAGGTCTGCCGGATCTCGGCGGCGCGCTCGGAAACATCGGCCAGCAAGGCTCGCAGATCCTTGATGTCGTCGAGCAGGAGGCCGTTGTCATCGGCGAACTTGAACGCGACCTGCAACACGCCGGCTTGCGTGTCGTTGAGATCGAGTAGGCGCGATAGGAGCACCGGCCCGATTTCCGAGACTGCCGCGCGGATGGGATGGCCTTGCTCGCCCAGCAAATCCCAAAACACGACGGGCATGGCGCCGAAGGAAAAATCCTGGGAGCCGAGCTTGCCGGCGCGCTCGGCGAATTTTGGGTTCTCAGCGCCAGCCTTGGCCAAGCCGGCGAGATCGCCCTTCACGTCGGCCATGAAGACCGGGACGCCGTTCGCCGACAGGTTTTCCGCGATGACACGCAGCGTCACGGTCTTGCCCGTCCCCGTCGCGCCCGCGATCAGCCCGTGACGGTTGGCAAGCGGAAGCAGCAACCTGTGCGAGCGCTCGCCCTTGCCAACAAGAATTCCCTCGAGCTCGCCCATGCCGATGCAGCCCCTTCGCTTCGAGTTAGGGGGCGCCGGTCAGCCCGGCGCCCCCCAACCGATTCAGGCGGCTTCGCCCGTTCTCGGTTTCGTCTTTACATACGCCACGGCGCAATGCGTCGCGCAATAGGGCTTTCCGACCAACGACCGCTCACCGCAGAAGTGAAACTCGTCCTCGCCGGGATGCCCCACCGGCCACATGCAGCGTTGGTTCGAAAGCTGCAGCACCGGGGTCTCGATGCGGGCTTTGACCGGCGCCGGCTGTGGCGCAGGCATCATGTTTCGCGTCGTACCCATCGCCGCGGTCTGCGGCAGCGCGGGCATCGTGCTGACACGCGGCTCGCGCGGCACGCGAGGGGTCATTGGCCTTGCCGCCATGCGGCGGATCGGCGAGGGCCGAGAAGCTAGGCGAAGCCGATGGGCCTTGCCGACCACGGCATTCTTCGTGATCCCCAGCAATTTGCCGATTTCAGCAGTCGAAAGTCCGTCATTCCAAAACCGAGTGAGTTCGGTGATTCGCTCTTGAGTCCAGTCCATGGCCCCACCTCTGATGCTATCGATTGTGGCTCGCCGCACGCGAACAACAACATATAGAGAGACGGGCAGCCCACAGCTGTCAAGCGATCAGCCAAGCCGGTAAAACATCCTTAACTATCAACTAACTAGGTTGAATTTCGCCGCGCTTGGCGGGCAATTTCCAAAAGTTTTCCACAACCCGGCGAGGCCAACCCGGATTTTGAGGTTGCGGCAGGTGCCGACTCTTTGGCAGTAAACCACCTGACTCACGGATTGTTGCAACCTGTAACAGGGAGACGCCGCCATGACGGGCACGCCGCCGCAACGTCGCCTCAACATCAAGACCGAGCTGACCGCCACCCAAGACACGAAGACTCACAAGACCCAGTCGAGCAGTAACCTTAACCGACGTTCGTTCTTCGCCTTCGCCGCCGGCGCCTGCAGCCTGCTGCTGATCAACAGGACCGCAAGCGCGACACCGATCGCACTGCCGGAGCGGCGCCTCTTCATCAACCATCCCTATGCCGGCGAGAGCTTCAACGGCGCCTACTTCGCCGAGGGGCGCTATATCCCCGACGCGATGGCCCGGGTCAAACGGATCCTGCGCGACCACAACGACAACAGCTTCCATCAGATCGACCCGGCCCTGGTCGAGCTGATGGCGCGGATGCGCCAGACCCTGGGCACGCGCGAGCCGCTCCAGATCGTCTCTGGCTATCGTTCGCCACACAGCAATAGGGTCGCGCGCGCGTCGGACCGCCGCGTTGCCAAGAACAGCTTCCACATGCAAGGCAAGGCGGTGGACATCCGGGTGCAGGGCTTCGGTCTGAACAAGCTCCGGCAAGCCGCGACCGCGCTACGCGCCGGTGGAGTCGGCACCTATCTGCGCCGCGACTTCTTGCATATCGACGTCGGCCCGATCCGCCGCTGGGGCTGAGCGTCACGCTCCGGCGCGCCACGCAGTGGCGGCGCTGGGTCGACGTGGTGTAGACCCGTCCATAGGAGGGTCCGCGCCAGCATGATCTACGCATTCATCCCGCGCGACGCTCACGTCGAACGGCTCGAAGTGTTCAGCGGCCACCCGCTTCCGCCGACGGCGATGTGGCTCGACCTCTATGAGCCGACGACGGACGAGCGCACCCGGATCGAGTCCGATCTGGCGATCGCGCTGCCCACGCGCGAGGAGATGCGCGAGATCGAGCCGTCCTCGCGTCTCTATGTCGAAGGCGATGCCATCTACATGACGGCGACGATCCTCAATCGCGCCGACGATCCCAACCCGAGCGCGGATCCGATCACCTTCGTCCTTGCACGGCACACGCTGGTGACGCTGCGCTACGTCGATCCGCGGCCAGTGACCAGTTTCGCGGCACGCATTGCGCGCCAGCCCGGCACCTGCGGCGGCGGCGAGGACGCGCTGATCGGCTTGCTCGAGGCCTTCGTCGACCGCTTCGCCGACATCCTCGAGCGCGTGAGCCTCGACCTCGACAATACCAGCCGGACGATCTTCGATACCGGACCGAGCCGTGCCGGCGGCGCCCGCGATCTGCAGGCCGTCCTCAAGACTCTCGCCCGCAACGACGATCTCGCCTCGACGGCGCGCGAGAGCCTGCTGTCGATCTCGCGCGTCAGCCGTTTCTTCGGGACGATCGTGGATGGCGGCCCGAAGAAGGAGACCAAGGATCTCAAGGCGCGCCTCAAGACGATCGATCGCGACATCACCTCGCTCGCCGAGCATGCGGGGTTCGAGACGAACAAGATCAACTTCCTGCTCAACGCCACGCTCGGCATGATCAACATCGAGCAGAACCGGATCATCAAGCTCTTCTCGGTGGCGGCGGTCGTGTTCCTGCCGCCGACTCTGGTCGCCAGCCTCTACGGCATGAACTTCAAGCACATGCCCGAACTCGAATGGACCTACGGCTACCCCTGGGCGATCGCCTTGATGATCCTCTCGGCGGTCGTCCCCTACCTGTTCTTCAAGGGTAAGGGCTGGTTCTGAACGGCCATGATCTGCCAGAGTGTGGACGTCACCGGGGGGACTTGCGCATGAAAAGTTGGATGGGGCTTGCGACGCTGCTGGCGGTCACGAGCATGATGAGTGCGGCGCCGGCTTCGGCGGGCACGACCTTCGACACCGTCAAGGCACGCGGCTTCGTGATCTGCGGCGTCCACACGAGTTCGCCGGGATTCTCGGCGCCGGACAGCCAGGGCGCGTGGAAGGGGCTCGACATCGACGTTTGCCGCGGCATCGCAGCGGCCATGTTTGGTGATGCCGAAAAAACTCGCTACGTGCCGACGACATCGCAGCAGCGCTTCACCGCGCTGCAATCCGGCGAAGTGGACGTGCTGACACGCAACACCACGCTGACGCTGACCCGCGACACGGCCCTCGGGTTCAACTTCGCCGGCGTCAATTTCTACGACGGCCAGGCATTCATCGTGAAGACCAAGTCCGGCGTGACCAGCGCGCGGCAGCTCGATGGCGCCACCGTGTGCGTGCAGCAAGGCACGACGGGTGAACTCAACCTCGCGGATTATTTTCGCTCGAACAACATGAAGCTTCTGGCCGTCACCCTCGAGCGCATCGAGGACGGCATCGGCGCATTCCTCGACGGGCGCTGCGATGCGTTTACCGCCGATGGCTCGCAGCTGGCTGCGATTCGAGTCAGCGCGATTCCGCGACCGGAAGACGCCCTGGTGCTGCCGGAGCGCATCTCGAAGGAACCCCTCGGCCCCGTCGTCCGCCATGGCGACGACCAATGGGGCGACCTCGTGCGCTGGGTGCTCTATGCGATGATCGAAGCCGAGGAACTCGGCATCTCGCGCGCCAATGTCGACGAGATGTTGAAGAGCCCCAATCCTGCGGTGCAGCGCGCACTCGGAGTCGTGCCCGGATTCGGCAAATCCCTCGGCGTCGATGAGCGCTGGGCCTACAACATCATCAAGCAGATCGGAAACTACGGCGACAGCTTCGAACGCCATCTCGGCCAGGGCAGCCCTGTAAAGCTCGCGCGCGGTCTCAATGATCTCTGGACCCGCGGCGGATTGATGTACGCGCTGCCGCTGCGCTGAGCGCCGATCGTTCAGCTCCGCGGATCCAGCGGCTCGAACAGGAATTGCAGATCAGCGTCGGTGATCCGGCTCGCGGCGCCCGGTGAACCCGAGAGCAGCGCGTCGGCCAAGGCGCGTTTGCGCTGCTGCAACGCCAGAATCTTCGCCTCCACCGTGCCGACGGTAATCAGCTTGTAGGCGAAGACCGGCTTGTCCTGCCCGATGCGGTGCGCGCGGTCGATCGCCTGGGACTCCACGGCCGGATTCCACCACGGATCGAACAGGATCACCGTGTCTGCCGCCGTCAGATTGAGACCGAAGCCGCCGGCCTTGAGGCTGATCAGGAACAGCGGCACATCGCCCGACTGGAAACGCCGCACCGGGGTCTCGCGATCGACCGTCTCGCCGGTGAGGCGCAGATAGGGGATCTTTTCGCGGGCGAGTTCTTCCTCGATCAGCGCGAGCATGCTGGTGAACTGCGAGAACAGCAGGATCCGCCGCCCTTCCGCGAGCATTTCAGGAATCATCTCCATCAGCCGCGTGAGCTTGGCCGAGCCGGCGGGCTTGGCGCCGCGCGCGTCGAGCTTCAGCAGCCGTGGATCGCAGCAGGCCTGGCGCAGCTTGAGCAACGCCTCGAGGATCACGATGTGGCTGCGCGCCAGGCCGCGCTCCGCGATCTCCGCCTGAATCCGGCCATAGGCCGCCAGACGCACGCTCTCGTAGACGTCGCGCTGGCGCGGCTCGAGCTCGAGATGCTCGATGATCTCGGTCTTGGGCGGCAGGTCGCGCTCGACCTCGCCCTTGGTCCGGCGCAGCAGGAACGGGCGCAGGCGCTGCACCAGCGATTCGCGCCGCGCGTCGTCGCCATGCTTCTCGATCGGGTTGCGGAAAATGCGCGTGAATTGCTGGCGTTCGCCGAGCAGGCCTGGATTGAGAAAATGCATCAACGACCACAGCTCGCCGAGATGATTCTCCAGCGGCGTGCCGGTGAGGCAGAGACGATGGCGCGCGCGCAAGGTCTGAGCGACCTGGGTCACCTGCGAGGCGGGGTTCTTGATCGCCTGCGCCTCGTCGAGGATGACCAGATGGAACTCCTGCTCCGCCAGCTTCTCGCGGTCGCGCACGACGAGAGCATAGCTGGTCAGGACGAGATCGTAGTCGCCGAGCGCGTCACCCTGCTGCATGCGATCGGGCCCGTGCCAGACCAGCACGCGAAGGCTGGGCGCGAAACGCTCCGTTTCGAGGCGCCAGTTCACGATCACGCTGGTCGGCGCGACGATCAGGCTCGGCCGGTCCATCCGACCGCTCTCCTTTTCGACCAGCAGATGGGCGAGAGTCTGGACCGTCTTTCCCAGCCCCATGTCGTCGGCGAGGATACCGTTGAGTTCGAAATTGCTGAGAAACTGCAGCCACGCCAACCCATCACGCTGATAGATGCGCAGCTCGCCCTGCAGACCGGCGGGCGGCGGCACGGGCGCGATGCTGGTGAAGCTCGCCAATCGCTTTCCGACATCGCGCAAACGCTCGCCGCCGAGCCAGCGCAGTGCGGCCGCTTGCGCGGTGGCCGCCTCGAGGATCGCCAGCTCGGCCGCGCGCAGCGGCGACATGCGAAACGTGCCGCTGGCCGACAGACCGTCGGTGCGAAAGAGCTCGACGAGCGCCGCGAGCATCGGCTTGAGGCGCCCGAGCGGCAGCGGCAGCAGGCGGCGCGCATCGAGTCGCACGAATATCTTGTCGTCGTCGCTGCCCAAGGCGGCCAGCGCGTCGGTGATGCCACGCGTCGCGGCGGTGTCCGCGAAACGTCGGAGCACCGGCAACAAGGCTGGCAGCAGGTTCACCCGCGCGCCGTCTATGACGACGCCGAGATCGAATTCGAACCAGTCGACGTTCTTGCCTTCGCTGAGCTGGGCCGACCAATCGCCCTGCGCCTCGACGATCTCGAACGGCCAATCGCCGGCGCGCTCGACGCGCCACCCCGCCGCTTCCAACGGCGGGATCTCGTCGGCGAGGAAACGCGTGGTCTCCGCGATCGTCCCGAGTCGGGCGAGCACATCCGACGATTCGGGCGGAACCTCGAACGCGCTCGCGAGCTTGCGCATCGACTCGAAACGCAGATGCTGGAGACGAATGCGCGCCGCGTCTTCGCTGCGCGTGTGCCGTTCGATGATCACCGGCTTGTTGTCGCGCAGGCGCATCGTCGTCGCGCCGGGCTCCTTCGCCAATACGCGCACACCGTCATAGTCGAAGGCCAGCTCGGCGGTCAGCGCGACGGCGGGCTCGCCGCGTCGGCTCGCGACTGGCGTCGGCGCGGCAATCGGCGTGAGCTCGATGCCGGAGAGCTTGAGCAGGATCCCGGGCTTGCCCGTGACGCGAATCGGCTTCGCCAGGGTCACGGGCCGCAGCGCCGGCCGTCCGGGGAAACGCCGCGAAAGTTCGCGCCGCAAATCTTCGACCGCGTCGGGTGGCACAGGCGGCGCGTCGGCCAGGGCGCCGGCGACCACCGCGGGCAGGCCGAGATCAAGCGGGCCGCAGAGTCCGGTCGCAGGGTCGAGATACCAGGGCGGCGCGAGTGGCAGGACTGCGCCGCCTTCTTCGCCCGCGACATCGAGAAGCTGGGCGCCGGTCTCATCGAGACGCCACTTGACCTCCGCCTTGCGCGTGGGCCCGAGTTGCAGCACCGGCTGCGTCGTGTTCTGCCAATGCGCGCGGCCGGTCGACACGATCGCCTCGAGCAGCGCCGCGCCATCGGTTCCGCTCAGTTCGATCGGCGCGCTGGCGAATTGCAGGTCGGTCGCCTCGAGCCGCGCGAGGTCACGCAGGATCCGGCGATCGCTTCCGCGCAGAAATGCCGCGGGCATGGCCAGGAGCGCATTGCTGACCGTATAGCGCTTCGCGCTCTTGTGCAGATAGGCGTTGACCTTGGACAGCCGCAGCGAATACGGCTCCACGGTCACGCGGCCGCGACGGGGACGACTGCCGACCGCGATGACGTAGATCAGCCGCTGTCGGATGTCGTTGGGATAGTCCTCGCCTCCTGCCTTGGTCGCCGCGTCGATGCGGTGCAGCCAATTCACGAGCGCCGGGGTGATGGCCGCGTATTGCGGCGTGGCGACGACTGGAGTCGTCTTCTCGCTGCGCGCATGGATCACTAGGGCCGCGACGTGTTTGCAATTCTTCTCGGCCGGACACGAGCACGTGCCGTTGATCCGCATGCCGATGGCCGATTTTTCGGTCTCCACGCGCACCAGGTAAGGCGCCGGCTGGGAACCGCGGACGCGACCGCTGATCACCGTGCCATCGTCGCTCACATAGTCGACGACGGCGCGGCCGGCGCGGTTGTAGTTCCAGCCGCGTTCGAAGACGAGTGAGCCCAGTGCCGCGCGGATCTCGCGCCAATTGACGGTCGAGCTCACTCGGTTGTTATGCCGCCTGGTCGAATTTCGGACACGTCGCCAGCACCCGGTCGGCGCCGCCACAGATCAGCGCATCGCAATCGACGCGAATTTGCTGGGCGAACTGGATCGTGACCGTCGGAAATACGCATTCCCAACGCATCGGTGCCTCCGTGAATCCCGGCGAAGCCAAACTACAGGAGCCGCGAGATAGCAGCGCGCGGCGGCTTGCGCCACCGCCGCGTCGCTCGGAGGAGATGTTCAGGTGCGGGCGGGACGCCGCCGCTGGGAAGCGAGTGCAGCCAAGCCGGCGCCAAGGAGGAGCAGCGTCGCAGGCGCGGGCACGGTCGGATCGTTCTCCGTACCGCCAGGGCCTTCCTGACCGGGCGGGAACAGCAGGTTCTGGTTGGTCGGGTGGAACAATCCACCGATGACCAGGCTCGGATCGCCCGCGTCATACGCGACGCTCAGAAAATCCGTCGCAAACCCGCGCACATTCACATTGACCGCGTTCTGGGGCAGTTCTTGGACCCGAAACACGCCGCCGGTCAGGCCATCGAGGCCGGCCGCCCCGTCCAGGACGATGTCCCAGATCGCGACCTGAAATCCTGCCGACTTCTCGCCCGAGGTGAGCGACGTCGCAAAGCCATTCGACCACAGCCGCGAAATGGCATTGGTTTGAACCAGGGTCAGCTGATCTGCCGGGGTCAAAATCGGCGAGTTCAATGCGAACGAGTCGTATTGAACCGGCCCGTTGTTGAGCCGGATGAACTGCGCCAGCTCGAAGCAATAGGTGACGAAAGCGCGCCAGGGATCGTTGACCGGATCACCCGAATTGCTCTGCAGGGTGAAAGCGCCGGCGCGAAACGCTTGAAAACTCGCCCCGCTGTCGCTGCTGACCGCGATCGGCGTGCCGAACCCGGCATTGAACAACCCACCGTTGAGAATCGGATCGGTCCTCACCCAGATCGGAGCCGCCTCGGCGGCGGAATTCATCAAACCCATGAGCGTGACGGCAGAGGCGCTGAGAAGACGCAGGATTGACTTGGTCATGAGAGGCTCCGGAGACGAGGAACTCGGTCACCGCGCGTATACACGCGGAAGATGTGTCGGGGTACCAGAATTTGTCACACGGATGGCTTAGGCATCGAGCATCGGCGCGTGGCGCGAGACCCGCCACTGATCTTGCCGGCGGCCTTGTGGCGCGGAGATCGCTCCGGCATGGTCGTCGCGCAACGAGCTTCCCGTCGGGGCGGGCTCGACTCGAAAATCTGGAGGATCCGCATGGCCGATATTCACATCCATCCGTCCGTCGATCACGGCGTCAAGCCGGGCGACCCCAAGCTTGCCGGTGGAACACTCCACTGCAAATGCGCCACGGACCGGGTCGAGGTCACGATCAAGGGCAATTCGGCGCACAACCATGTCTGCGGCTGCTCGAAATGCTGGAAGCCCAAGGGCGCGCTATTTTCGATGGTCGCCGTCGTGCCGCGCGACAATCTCAGCGTCACCGCCAATGCCGCGAAGCTCGACGTGGTCGACAAGTCGGCTGCGATTCAGCGTCACGGCTGCAAATCCTGCGGCGCGCACATGTACGGCCGCATCGAGAACAAGGCGCATCCGCTCTACGGCTTCGACTTCATCCACACGGAATTGTCGGATCAGAAGGGCTGGAGCGCGCCGGAATTCGCCGCCTTCGTTTCATCCATCATCGAATCCGGCGCACCGCCGGCGAACATGCCGGCCGTGCGCGCGCGGCTGAAGGAGTTGGGGCTCGAGCCCTATGACTGCCTGTCGCCGCCGCTGATGGATCTGCTCGCTACCCACGCCGCAAAGAGCAAGGGCGTGAAGGTCGCCTGAGCGACCGCAGGCGGATCGCAGCGGTCGATACGATCCCGGTCGAGGCCCGGCCGCATCCGCTCTGAGTTCGCATGCGCACCGATGCTGGACCGATCGGCCTCGGTGGGACGAGCATCACACGGACGCCGTCGCCGGTACGTTCACCCGGTGACGGCGCCGAATACCGTGCGATCGGCAACCGAACAAATTGTGCGACGCTTCACGACGAACGCGCTGCAGCAGGGCGCTGAGGTCGGGTTGATTGTCTGTTGCGCCGCCGCCGTCCGCAGCCACTGGGGCATCGAGAACAGCCTTCACTGGGTCCTCGACGTCGTCTTCGGTGAGGATCGTTCGCGCCTGCGCACCGGCCATGGCGCCAACAACATGGCCGTCATCCGACACTTCGCCATCAACGCCGTGCGCATCGCCACGGGAAAGCGATCGATCAAGACAACCAGAAAAATCGCAGGTTGGGATCCCGACGTCCTCGCCAAGATCCTACAGCCGCATTGCCGTCAACCTGGACTCGGTGCCCTGCGTAGGCGACCTTGCACGAGGATGCCGCGCGGCTATGGTGCGTGGTGAACGCGGCCATTGAGGGCCTTGTGCGTGCAACCGATCACTGGAGGTGCGAGATGAATTTGATGTCCCTGGGCATGGTGGTCGCCGCCAGCGCCGCGTTCACCCTGGCCGCGTTGCCCGCTTTGGCGCAGAAGCAGAAAGTCTCGTTCGGCAACGCGGCGCCGCCGGCGCTCTCGGGCGCACAACCCGCGGTCGCCAAGGTTCTCGGCTATTTCGACGAGGAAGGCCTCGACGTCGAGTTCAAGGTCTTCCCGGGTGGCGCCAATACCATCGCGCAGACCGTGAACCGCAATGCCGATGTGTCCTATCCTGGCAACGAGCCTGTCATCATCGGCAAGCAGCCCGGCCGCGATCCGCTGCCGGTGAAGTTCTTCTACAACGCCGTGCCAACGGTGATCTGGGAACTGATCGTGCCGGAGGCGAGCGCGATCAAGACCCTCGTCGATCTCAAGGGCAAGCGCATCGGCATCTTCGCGCCCTCGGCCTCCAACGTGCCACAGGTCAAGGCGATCCTGAAGCGCGAGGGCATCAATCCGGAAACCGACGTGACGATGCGCTCGATCGGACTCGGCGCTGGCGCGTTGAACGCAATGAACTCCGGCACTGTCGATGTCGTGGCTCTCTACGACACGGAGCACGCGACCTTCGAGGTCCAGGGCACGAAGATCCGCCGCCTGCCGGTGAGCCCCGTCATTGAGAAGCTGTTCTCCAACGGCTACCTCACGCATGAGGACAATCTGAAAGATCCGGCCAAGCGCAAGATGCTCGTCGGCGTGGCGCGCGCGACGGCCAAGGCGACGCTGTTCTGCGAAACCAATCCGAAAGCCTGCATCGAGCAGTTCTGGAAGCTGCATCCCGATACGAAGCCGACGGGTGTCGCACCCGACAAGGCGCTCGCCGACGCTTTGATCGTTCTCGAATCGCGCAACGTCAACATGCGTCTGCGTGCCTATCAGGGCGGGCAGTTCGGCCTCTACGATCCCGCGGCCTGGCAAGCCTATGTCGATTTCATGCTGGCCGAGGCGCAGATCGAGAAGCCGGTCGCGATCGATACGCTGTTCACCAACGAACTCGTCGCCGAGATCAATCGCTTCGACCGCGACGCGATCATCCGCCAGGCGAAGGCGATGTGACGGCCATGCGGGCGACAGATCCATTCCCGATACCGCATCAGGGCCTGACGCCCACTCATGGGTTGGATTGGCCGGCGATGGCGCGCCGGCTGATCCGCGACGTCCTGAAGCTCGCGCCGCATGAGCGGGTCATCATCTCGGCGGATCCCTATTGCGGTGGCGCCATGCTCGAAGCCGTGCGCGAGGAGATCCAGCGCGCCAGGGGAATCGAACTCGCGAGCATCATGCATTTCACGCCGCAGCTGACGCAGCTGCGCGGCAAGGACGGCAACAAGACGGATCCGGAAGACAAGGCCAAAGAGGACGAGGCGATGAAGGCGCTGTTCGCCTGCGCCGACGTGTTCATCTGGCTGCAGAACGACTGGCGGTCGAAGCGCCGCACCCAGGCGGTCGGGCAATCCGAACTCGTGCTCGAGACCTGGCCCGGCCGCTCGGCGCATTTCCACTGGTTCCACGACCCGCTGAATCCCGATCCGGACAGCCCAGTGAACAAGGCGATCGATCTCGTCTATCAGGACGCCGTCCTCAATCTCGACTATGCCGCGCTGAAGCGGACGATGGCGAATCTGGCCGCGCGGATGGGCGACAAGCGGGTGCGCATCACCGATCCGCAAGGCACCGATGTCAGCTTCCAGGTCACGCGCAAATTCCACACCAATTACGGCGACGCGTCGCGCGAGCGGATCGCGCGCGTCACCAATGCGCGCGACCGCGAGGAGGAAATCCCGTGCGGCTGCTTTCGCACCATCCCGCTGCGCGAGACCGTCGAGGGCGTGATCGCGTTCCAGCGCAGCTTCGGTTTTCCCGCCGCAGGGTACGGGCTCGACGTCAACCGCTTCTTCGATCGCGGCCTGCGCTTCCATTTCCGCGACGGTCGCGTGGTCAAAGTGGAGACCGATGGCGATCAGGCGGAACTCGACCGGCTCTGGGCCACGGAGACCGGCGACAAGGATCGGCTCGGCGAGTTCGTCCTGGGATGCAATCCGTTGCTGAAGCCGGTCGAGGGCACCGGCTTCCAGCCCTATTACGGCTTCGGCGACGGCGTGTTGCGGCTCACGCTCGGCGAGAACATCGAGTCCGGCGGGATCAATCGTTCGAGCACGCATCGCTGGCTGATGTTGCTCGGCGCGACGATCTCGGTCGACTCCGTGGCATTGGTCGAAGGCGGCAAGCTCACTTCTGCGGGCAGGGGCGCGTGACGCAGCGCGTCGAGGCGGGACTTCGCCTCGCTGCGCTGACCGTCGACTACCCGACCGCGGCCGGCCCGTTGCGCGCGGTGGAAGGCATCGATCTTGCGGTCCGGACAGGCGCCTTCGTCGCGGTGCTGGGTCCGTCGGGCTGCGGCAAATCCACGCTGCTGCGCGTTCTAGCAGGACTCTTGCGCCCGAGCGCCGGTACGGCGGAGATCGACGGCGAGCCGGTACTGGGGCCGCGCCGCGATGTCGGCGTCGTGTTCCAGGATCCGACTCTGTTGCCTTGGAAGACCGTGCTCGAGAATGTCTGCCTGCCCGGCCGGATCATGGGGCTGGACCGTCACGCCTATGTAGCGCGCGCGCATGAGCTGCTGCAGCTCGTCGGGCTCGGCGCTTTCGCCGCCTACTATCCCGGCCAGCTCTCGGGCGGGATGCGCCAGCGCGTCGGCATCGCGCGCGGGCTGCTGCACGATCCCAAGGTCCTGCTCATGGACGAGCCGTTCGGCGCGCTCGACGCGATGACGCGCGAACAGATGAATCTGGAGCTGCTGCGCGTCTGGCAGGCGACGAAAAAGACGATCCTGTTCATCACCCATTCGATCCCCGAGGCGGTCTTCCTCGCCGATCACGTGATCGTCCTCTCGCCGCGGCCGGGAAGGGTGATCGACATCCTCGACAACGACCTGCCGCGGCCACGCGGGTTCGGCATGATGGCGACGCCGCAATTCGGTGCGCGCACGCAGCGCCTGCGCGAGCTCTTCAACGTCGAAGGCGGACTCGACTGAGATGACGCGTCGCGCGATCACGCAATATCTGCTCGTCGGTGCGGTGGGCATCGTCGCCCTCGTGGCCTGGCAGGTCGCCGTCCGTACGCTGGGCGTTCCCGGCTACATCCTGCCGGCGCCGACCGACATCGCGACTGCTTTCGGACGCGGGGTCGAGCGCGGCATCTATCCGTCCAACCTGGCCGCGACCTTGACGGCCATGCTGGTCGGCTACGTCATCGGCGCCGGCGCGGGCATCGTGCTCGGCGCGCTCGTCGCGGAGTTCAAGCTCGTCGAGCGGCTGGTCTATCCCTACGTCGTTTCACTGCAGTCGCTGCCCAAGATCGCCCTCGCACCGCTGTTCGTGATGTGGTTCGGCTACGGCGTGATGTCGAAGATCGTCACCGTCGCGCTGATCTGCTTCTTCCCGTTGATGGTCAACACCATGACCGGGATCCTCGCGACCGAACGCGACCGCCTCGACATGGTCCGCAGCATGACGGGGACGCGGATGCAATTGTTCTGGCACGTGAAGCTGCCCTCGGCGGCGGGCCATATCTTCGCCGGACTGCAGGTCGCCGTGGTGCTCAGCCTGATCGGCGCGCTGGTCGGGGAGTTCGTCGGCTCCGACAAGGGGCTCGGCAATCTCATCCAGTACAGCCAGGCTTCGCTCGACACCGCCGGCATGTTCGCGGTGCTGGGCATTCTCGCGACGATCGGCATGGTGGCGACGTCGCTGGTCCGCTTCGCGCAACGCCGCGTGGTGTTCTGGGAAGCCGCCAAGCGGCCGCCTCAGGGCGATGCGGGATGACCGCGCCGCCCTTCGATACGGTGAAGCGCGTGCGCGTCGGCGACATCGACATCGCCTATGTCGATGTCGGCAGCGGAACCGTGCCGCTCCTTCTTATCCACGGCTTCGCCTGCGGCATGCGCATGTGGTCGCGCGTGATCGCGCAGCTCGCGCCGCAGCGGCGGGTGATCGCAATGGATCTGCGCGGTCATGGTCTGAGCGGCGCACCGGGCGATGCGGCGCAATACTCCGCTGCGCATCTCATGCGCGACCTCGCCGGCTTCCTCGATGCGCTGAAGCTCGAGCAGATCGATCTCGTCGGTTTCTCCCTGGGCGGCGGCCCGGCGCTGGGTCTGGCGCTCACGCAGCCGCTTCGCGTGCGCCGTCTCGTGCTGGCCGATGTCGGCTCCGGCGCCGAGAACCCGTGGGGACTCGTACGCCTGTCCCAGGTGTGGGTCGATCACGCACAGCGCGGCGGCTGGGATCAGCTCGCGCCCGACATGCTGCGCGGCGAGTTCTTCAAGCATCTCGCGAGACGTGGGCCGTCCTCGCGCCGCTATATGAACGCGCTGCTGCGCCAGCACAAGCTGCATGGCATCGTGAACACGCTCGAGCAGGTGCTGGCGCGTCGCAAGTCGCTGTTCCGAATGCGCGGTCGCCTGGCCGGCGTGAAGATGCCGACCCTTGTGCTCGCCGGCGCCCAGGATTTCGTCTGCGCGAAGGCGGCGCGGCTGCTGAGCCAAAGCATTCCCGGCGCCGCCACGGTCAAGATCGCGGGCGGCAGCCACATGGTCCCGGTCGAACGCGCGCGCGACTTCGCCGAAGCGGTGGCGCGCTTCCTCGCGTGAGACAGTCGGCATTCGAGCTGATCGACGATTGGACTGCTTAGCGACCAGTGCAGGGATTCATGGCAAGAACTCCCGGATGAAGTTGTAGTAACCTCTTTTCCCGTCCTGTGCGTGGCGGCGAATTGAACGATTCACCTTGTCCATTCGTGCCAGAAACTCCTTCAGCGTCGGTCCATTCGTGTTGTCGATACGCCTCAAGGCCACCGCAACGCACAAGTCTACAATTCCTTGAAGTTCCGGATCGACGCGGCTGGATTCGTTCATCCCGAATCCAAACTTCTGCTTCACTGCGATCTTCGCTCGATCGAGCGCATACGCGCATGTTACATCGGTCAGACCGGGGTTGCGCTCATACTCGACCTTCAGCCCTGCTTCAATGTTCTGACAGACATCGAGAAACTTGTCGTCGTCGAAGCTCATGTGTGTGGCCTGTCTTGGTGTTGTGGGGCTGGCGCTGCGGAGTAGGGTGGATTGCGAGGCCTAACGCTCCGGTTCAGCGGCGGGCCGCGCAGCGGACCGTCCGCTGCAACCGGTTGTTATGCCGAGCCGCTTGCATCGTCGGCTCCGTAGCTCGCGGCTCTGTTTCGAGACTTATTCCATGGCTCACGTCTCCGCCGGGGCTGGGTTGGCAGCCCAATACTCCTGATACTTGGGACCGTCTGATCTCGGTTTGATGCTGGGCTCGTGAATCTGGATCGTCAGCGGGATCGGAAAATCGGTGCCGATGATCACAGCCTCGCCCGGCCGCAAGTTCGGAAGGAACGCGGACGCCGCACGATCGATCTCGCCACAGGCGCGCTCGACCACCTCGCGATCGAGATCATTGGTCAGCCGATGCACGATCAGGGTGCCCATCTGGCTGAGCACGCCCTCCGTGATGTCACGCGGGCGTTGGCTCACGAGGCAGATATTCAGACCATACTTCCGGCCTTCCTTGGCGATCAATTCGAAGGCATCGAGCTTCGCGGCGTAGTCCTCGGTGCCGATGTGACGACCGAGAAAGTTGTGAGCCTCATCGACCATCACCACAGTGGGTCGCTGCCGGAACGCACCGGCACGCGCTCTGTTCAGGAGATGACGACCGATGACGTTCGCGATGATCTCGCGCGCGTGATACTCGTAGGCGATAGCACTCGTATCGATTCGCAGTAGCCTGCCGGTTGCGTCCGCCACGAACTCTTCAATCTTTGTAGTCAGAGACGGCTTCTCATCGATTCGAAATACGCATTCCAGTTCCGTAGAGCTGAGGATCCCATTGATCCGCGTCAGGAGTGATGCGCAGTAGCCGACCTCAGCCTCGTTCGGCCCCTTCCATCTCGGATCGCCGTAGTCCTGCACGCACTCGAAGACGATCTGCTGCGGCAGCTTGTGAACATCGAACTCCTGCTTCGGATCATTAACCTCCGCCGCATGCTCTGACATCGCCTCGTTGAAGTTCGCCTTCTCCTGATTTGCCTTGACGATCAGTCCATTTGCCGCAAGCGCCGGCTTCAGTTTTGCGAGCCTCAGACTCTGAATGGCCGCGCGCAGCTTTGGACCCTGAACTTTCCCCGACGGCTCGAACATCGCTACGAAATCTGACTCCGCAAAGCACGCGGGAGGGAGCCGGCACGGGAAGCAGTTCTTCGCCGACTCAACCGGATTCCCCAGTTGGCAATGCAATACATGACCCCCATGGAAGTCACGATACTCTCCGGTGGCGTCGATCAGGATCAGCTTCGCATTGTGCTTGATGCACTCCTCGATGATCCGCGCCGTGGTCCAACTCTTGCCGCCTCCCGTCGCGCCCAGGATCG
>Ga0163144_10013117_pt1 | contig 17330 bp, 19 predicted proteins | sample OliLak19BULKMAT1_FD_123175 | JGI IMG/M metagenome (GOLD analysis project Ga0163144, IMG submission 123175) | Freshwater microbial mat bacterial communities from Lake Vanda, McMurdo Dry Valleys, Antarctica - Oligotrophic Lake LV.19.BULKMAT1 | ecosystem: Environmental > Aquatic > Freshwater >...
AACGTATTCCAGCGAATACGCCTCCGGTTTTTCCAGGCCTGCGGCCTCGCATCTGGCCGCACCTCCTTCGCCTCGTCACGAAGGCAATGTCGGACAGGCTCCTAGCAAGGTGGAATCGCCATGACCACAATGAAAGCCCTAGTCTGTCGTGAGTGCGGAAAAGAATATCCGACGAAGGCGATCCATGTCTGCGAAATGTGCTTTGGCCCCCTCGAAGTGAAATACAGCTACGAGGAGATCAAGAAGAACATTTCCCGCAAAAAGATCCAAGACGGGCCACACAGCATCTGGCGCTATGCCGATCTCCTGCCGGTGGAAGGGCCCGTATTTCTCGGCCCGCATGCCGGGATGACCCCGCTGGTGCGCGCGAAAAATCTTGGCGCTCACCTCGGACTGGACGAGCTCTACATCAAGAACGATACGGTCAATCACCCCACGCTCTCGTTTAAAGATCGGGTTGTGGCCGTAGCCATCACCAGGGCGCGCGAGTTGGGATTTGAGACCATTGCCTGTGCCTCGACCGGCAATCTGGCCAATTCCGTCGCCGCCCATGCGGCTGCCGCAGGGATGCGCTCTTACGTGTTTATCCCTGGCGATCTGGAAGCCGCAAAGGTCCTCGGCAACTTGATCTATAAACCCAACGTGGTGGAGATCGAGGGCAATTACGACGATGTGAATCGGCTCTGTAGCGAAATCGCCGGCGAGCACGGCTGGGCGTTCGTCAACATCAATATCCGTCCCTACTATGCGGAAGGCTCAAAGACGTTGGCATTCGAAACCGTAGAGCAACTTGGTTGGCGCACGCCGGACCAGGTGGTCATCCCGATGGCGTCCGGCTCGCTCTTGACCAAAATCTGGAAGGGCCTCCACGAAATGAAATACGTGGGATTGATCGATGAAGTGAGGACAAAAATCAACGGAGCGCAGGCTGAAGGTTGCTCACCGATTTCTACGGCTTTTAAGGCAGGGCGGGATTTTTTCAAACCGGTGAAACCCAAGACCATCGCCAAGTCCTTGGCGATCGGGAATCCAGCAGACGGGTACTATGCCCTGAAGGCCACGGCCGAGAGCAAGGGCTCTATGGACATGGTGACAGACGACGAGGTGGTGGACGGCATCAAGCTGCTTGCACAGACGGAAGGAATCTTCGCCGAAACGGCCGGTGGTGTCACAATCGGTGTGCTCCAAAAGCTGGTGAAAAACGGCACGATTAAGAAAGGCGATCTGACCGTAGCCTATATCACCGGGAACGGTTTGAAAACCCAGGAAGCCGTGATCGATGCCGTCGGACGACCGGTTCGCATTCAGCCAAGTCTGGCTGCATTTGAGAAAACATTTAAAATGGACAAGAACGGTGGTGAGGACACATGATTAAAGTTCGCATTCCGACTCCGCTACGCCCGCTGACCAAGGGCCAGGGAGAAGTCGAAACGAAAGCCGCGAGCGTGCTTGAGATGATCGAAGCGCTCAATACCGCGCATCCCGGCATTAAAGATCGCCTCTGCGACGACACGGGCGAGCTCCGCCGATTTGTGAATATTTACGTCAATGAGGAAGACATTCGATTCCTCAAGGGCAAAGAGACGTCGCTCAAAGACGGCGACGAAGTGTCGATCGTGCCCGCCATTGCCGGAGGCACATCATGCCGAATGTGAAAGTGCACGTGCAGTTCCCAGAAGACAAGATCAAAGAACCGGTCATCTATCAGATCGGGCACGAATACAAAGTTGTCACCAACGTCCGGCGCGCCGATGTGCGTGAAACCACCGGATGGATGGATCTTGAGCTGACCGGCGACAGCACAGAAATCGAGCGGGCGATCGTAGGTCTTCGCACGAAAGGCGTCGTCGTCGACCCGATCGAATTGAATGTCGTGGAGTAGAAACCGTGAGGGGTAAGGGGTGAGGCGTAAGGGGTAAGAAGAGCTAACCCTCAGATGATCCAGTCGCCTAACGCCTAACGTTTCACGCCTTACGGGAAAGAACATGGAACTCACTGAACAACAGATAGAACGATACAGTCGTCAGATTATTCTGAGCGACGTGGGCGGCAAGGGCCAGATGAAGCTGGCCAAAGCGAAGGTCTTGCTCATCGGCGCGGGAGGGCTCGGCTCGCCTGCTGGATTGTATCTCGCTGCCGCGGGTGTGGGTACCATCGGTCTGGTCGATGGCGATGTTGTCGATCTATCAAACTTACAACGCCAAATCCTGCACTCCACTGCCACGGTGGGTCTGCCGAAAGTAGAGTCCGGTAAGAAAACCTTGTCGGCGATCAATCCGGAGATTACGATCAAGACCTATCACCAGAACGTCGACAGCGATAATATTCTTTCGCTCATCTCCCAATACGACATGGTGCTGGACGGATCCGACAACTTTGCGACACGCTTTCTCGTGAACGACGCCTGCTTCTTCGCCAAGAAGACGCTCATTTCAGCCAGTATGTTCCGGTTTGAAGGACAACTCACGACGATTAAGCCTCATGCCGGCTATCCCTGCTACCGCTGCCTCTACCCGGAGCCACCGCCGGCAGGACTCGTGCCGAATTGCCAAGAAGCGGGCGTGTTAGGCGCTCTCGCTGGAACCATGGGCATTCTTCAGGCATCGGAAGCAATCAAGGAAATTCTCGGCATTGGCGAAACTCTGGCCGATCGCCTGCTGATCTACGATGCGCTGGAGATGAAATTCAGAAAAGTCCGACGCCCCAAAGACCCAGCCTGCCCGCTCTGCGGCCAGAATCCGAAGATCACAAATCTCAGTATGGACTATACCGTCAGCTGCACCCTTTAAATATCGTGGCTGATCTTAACATCCCGCAATCGATCCTTGACGACATGGTCGCCCACGCACGGGAACTCGATCCCTACGAATGTTGCGGGCTCCTGGCCGGAACCAATGGGGCCGTCAGCCATGTCTATCGGATCAAGAATATTGTGGCACTCGAAGGAGCAGAGAAATTGTCGTCTTTCGATCCGGCAAAGGTGGCTCATTTGGAACGACTCTCACCAGCCGAGCGGGCCGAGATTGCTTTTGTCATGGACATGCAGGACTTTTCTCTCGCGAAGAAAGATATCCGAAACAAAGGGCTTGACCTGCAAGTAGTCTACCACTCTCATCCTCACGACCCGGCACGCCCTTCCACCACCGACATCAAGATAGCCACCGACTACGAAGAAATCTGGCCAAAGATCAACTTGCCCATCCCCGCCTATCTGCTCATCTCTCTAATGGAAAAATCCAAGCCGGAGATCCGCGGATACTGGATTAGCGGTGGAACGGTCACGAAGGCCCACATCACCACTCTGGCCTAGCAAGATGCTGAAAAATCCCGCCAGCTTTGTTCTCGCATCGCTCAGAGACTCGACGTACCGCACTTGGGAAACGAGCTGTCTCGGCAGCTCGGGATGGGCGGGTGAGGACTGCTATGCCTCGCCTCCTCGCTGGCTATGGCCGCGCTGGACAGCCTTTTTGAGCATCCTGCTGGAGCATACTCATATCGTGCATACATACAAACCATAGAAATTCTCGCACGCAACATTTCCATCAAGTCTACTTGCAGCGTTCAGAACGCAGCCTCGCTCAATAATTTCCAGTTTGTTTCCACTTGGCCCTGGTGCGATAATGTCCGTCTGATTTCTCTCGCAAGAAAGAGAGCGCATCATGCCATACAGACGTCCACAGCTTCTCTCCGTCATCTTGAGCCTCTTCCTTCTCGGCCTAATCGCGTCGTCTGGTTTTGCCGAAGACAAGAGTTTTTACAGCCCGGTTATTCAAGTCGACTTGGATACGCATCGCGTCTTGATTTCAACCCTCGGCGGTGTATTCTGGATAGACGTTCCGGACACGGCCAGGCCTCATATCGAAAAGCTGCCGATCTCAGGCCTCGTGGATTTCGTCGTCGAGATGAGAGACAACGGACAAGCGCCCCTGCTCAAGACCTGGAAAGTGAAATCGGGGGAGACGAGCTGCACCTACTTCGATGGTAAAACCTGCAAATAACGAGTGGCTTGTCGAGTGTCTCACGCAAGACAATTTACGCTCGTTCCATTGAATCGTTAGCTGAATGATTCATGAATTTCTGCCAAAAAGATTCCCGATCATTTTTATTTTTCAAGATGAGCCCCCCGCAGTGGCAAGGTACCCTGGCCGTGGCAGATCGTCTCGAGAGAGGGGTTAAGCCACACTAATGCTGGAGCCCACCTAGGGCGGAGGATATGTCGTCGATCGAGAACACTTCGATCAAGTGGTTCAGCGGCTGCTCTTTTAGGATACCAAGGATGGCTGACTTCTCAGACTCGCTCGTGACGACCACCCAGAATGGGATGTTCGCGAACAACTGTCGGACGAACTGCACCTGCTCCTCGGGCAGATTTTGGAACTGAATCCGTACGCTGAGCCCCGTTATACGCTCGACAAGTAGGGAGTCGAGCACACGTAGACGCCAAAGCACGATCTCCGGCCGCAGCGCTGTGAAGTTCCCGAAGAAGATGATTTTCGTGCCACCAAAGTCGTTGACCAGGCTGAAACCAAGCGGCAGGCCAAGTTGGGCTATCTGACGCTCGTTCTGGTCGTCGAGCGTCCCGAGAAGCGCGCGCTTGGTCATCAGGAACGTCGCAAGCTGTTGATCGACGGGCGTTGGTTCAGAGGATCGCTGTGTGGTCGCAGCAATAGCCTGATCAATTGCCTCGGAGGCCAGGCGTTCGAAGTCGCGTGCACCGTACTTGATTGTGTCGAGTCCGGCCACGTTGAATGGCAGCTTCTGGCTGGTCCGTTGAAAAGGGATTACGTACTTGTTGAATCCCAGCATTAAGCCATATTCCATGTTGACGTTGGCGCTGGGTACCTCTTTATTATCGGATCTTTCCGAGTTGTTCAAGAGGACAATGCAGAACTGTGCTGTAATTATCTTCGAGCAGATCTTCGCGCAGTATGCACTCTGAGCCGGTGCAAGACTGCCTCCAGCCTCGACTGCCTCAATGCCACGCTCCTGCAGGAGTTTGCGTAAGAGCGACATCTCAAGATGGCTCTCGTCAAAGCCGTATGCAATGAAGCAAGTCCGTGTCGAGGAGAACACATAATCGCATCGCGGCATTCCGATAACGCAGTGCTCATTACGCCGTATTGAGATATCCATAACTCCCTTTCTGTCTTCGATTGCATGCCACGCGATTGGTTTCACAAACCTTGGCCTGTGCAACCCAACAACGTACATTTTCTGCCGATTCGAAAACTCTGTCAATCGCACCTATGCAGGGCTCTCGCAAATGGTTCCATTCAGATAAAAGCAATCGTCGAACATCATCAAGATACCGAAACAATATAGACTTCACCGACCTGCGATGCGGATAAAACGAGAAATGGGAAGAGGTTATTCGCCACTACCAGCCATGTTGTCGGTGAGGGGCGGATGATGTCGGTACAACCTAAACAAATGGTATAGAAGAGGGCATCAGCCATGACCTAAGATAGTCGATCGCCGGAGCTTACGATCGTAAAATGTCAGTTCCTTTCCGATCAGTTCGCCACAACTTCTTTCTCCCGAAGTTGTTTGTCCAACACAAATGTTCCAAACGGAATAATAGATGCAATAAATGCATACAGTGAAAACATAAAAGACCATCGATGCCGAAAATGGATCACGGCCAACAGGCCGACATAGAGTAGGAATAATCCTCCGTGTATCGCCCCCACGACTCGCACCACCTCCGGCATCCCCATGAAGTACTTCATCGGCATGGCAATGCATAACAAGGTGAGAAATGAAATCCCCTCGGCTAACGCGATCATTCTAAAAACTCTGATCTGGCTCATAGTTACGCTTCTTTCTTCTTCCCTATCAAATGTGAAATCCGAGCGGTGACCCAAGAAAATTCAGAATGCCTCCCCTTTGTTTTCCCATGCCGGGTTATGTCCCAACCCGTATAAAAGTACCGGGCTGCATACTGCCAAGTACTTCTTCCAGGATGTGAACGAGTGGCAGGAGTGCGCCGAGCTCGTTGGAATAGGCCTCCAATACAATCACTGCTAGCGGGATGTTTGCCACGTTCTGCTGGTAAGGAAGGTTCTTGTCGACGGTGAGAAATGCGTCAAATTCGTTGGCCGCAAGAGCCAAGAGTGCGCCGTTCTTTACCCCTCCCCAGCCCATTTCGACTACGGTTTTGACATAGCCCTCATTATTCATGAGCACTTCTGCTGCAATCGAGGATTCGCTGCTGCGACAAGCCTTGACGCGGTGCCAGGCGTCCAGGCAGGCGGGTTCGCCGCTTGGTCGATCAACATACTGTTTCAAGTATGCCTCAATCCCGCGCGGCTCTGCGCGCCTGTCTCGCGTGGCGACTGCGTGATTTCGCGACGAACCGTCATGAATAATGCGGGCAAGTGACTCGGCAAAGACCGCCGAAGACGAACCGGGACAGACTCGTCAAGAAGCAATCGCATCTGCAAACAGCCTGCTCTTTGCGTTCTCGATAACGACTACGGCAGCTTCTCTAGAGACAGAAGGAAAGTCTTGCAGGAACTCCTCAAGCGGGGAGGTTCCTTCAAGGTAGTCGAAAATGTTTTGCACAGGGACGCGTGTGCCTGTGAAGCACAACGCGCCACTCATGACCTCGGGGTCACGGCTCATGTATCGAGCATCTATAGGCGCCTCCATGGGGAGAATTTACCACAGGGGAGGAGGTAGGGTCACTGACATCTGTCGCCACCGGCGAAGAAAAGACCATATCAGGTAGGCTCAGGCTGCAGCTCAGCTGCGACCGCCGCGCACACCAGCTTAACTACCCGACCGGTCGCCGGTGGCGGTCCTACCACCCGACCCGGAGTGCGGCTGGCCAAGGCCGCCACACTCCGGTCACAACCCTCTTGGTTGTGGCCGTGGTCAATTGACCTTGAATGCCGAAAAAATGATGCTCGGCACCACGGGTTCACCTTCCGGCTTTTTCACGATCAAACCGAGGCCGGGCGCCGACCCGGAGTAGACCGCTTCGATCGTGTCGCCATTCCTCAACATCTGCACGCCTTGGGATATCAGAACGGCGGTGAAGGACGCGTCAGAAATCATCTGCTCGGTGTTGGAATTGGCTACATCCTTGCCGTTGACCCTGATCCAGAGTCGTACCGAACCCGCAACTTTTCCGCCGACCTGCGCTGCCGCCATCAAGAAGTACGCCCCGTCGGCATGGACTGTAACGACACCGTTCTTATTAGTGAGGCCTCCGCCTGCGTCCGTCTTCATCGTGACGACGTTCGGATTGGTGTCCTTCGCGAGCTGCTCCTCTTTGTTCGAGGCATGCAGGAACGATGCTAATTCCGCAAAGGAACTGCTAGCCGAGGCCAGAAGCGTGGCCGTGATTAACATTGCCATCAAAGTAGCTTTCATCTTCAGTCTCCTTTCCCTTGGTTGAAAGTTAGACCGTTTGCACGGGAGCCGCGCAAGCGACATGCTATCGTCGATGGAAGTTGGCTCACTATTGGACGCGCTGCACGAGCCCAGACCCTCCCTCCTCTGGCAAATACCGAGGTGCCCGTGGCTTGACTATAAAGAGATGCGTGGAGATATCGCCGTCTATTCACATAGACGAGTCTACTCGGTTAGGGAACTAGGGAACTCCCTAGTTCTGCCCAAATATTTAGCACGAGGGCAGCCAGGTGGTTCCAGCCCTCTGCCGACCGCTCTTTATTGCGCTTAACTTTCTCACCCGCCCGACCCTCCGATTGCTTTACAATCGATTGCCCAGGCGTGCCACTAGCCCGAGCGAGGGCCTTCTGATTCCTCAACTTTCCCAGAGAGAGTAGGCAGATTGTTCTTCACTGCGCGCATCGGAAGAGCACATTCTTATCGTGCGCGTTCTGCGAGCAAGAAGAACGGTCTGCCTGCTCCCTCGAGTCATTCTGAGGCCGCGAGTTGCGCGAGCACAGAAGATCATCAGGCTCCATCCCCTCTTCTGTTCTGCGAGTAAGAAGGGCGCCTGGCCGCTTCCCGCTCCCTTTTCAACATCCTCATTCTCCGCTACCCGCCATGTCGTCGATGAGTGGCCTATTGATGTCGGTGCAACCGAAACAGATGGTATCGAAGAGGGTCTCGGCATCCGCGACAAAGTTCTTCTCATCGGTGAGTTTATCGGCCATCACCTGGGCATGGCAGGTATCGCAGAGCATCATTAGCCCGCGTGATACGCCTACTGTCTTTCTTCCTATGCTCGCAGCCATAACGCCTCCTATACCGACCCTTTCTGCCTTGCCAGCCAAAAGTCTTCCGCTTCGAGATCGATTCCGCACACGGCACATTCGTAGATCTTCTCGTCAGCCGGAAGTTGGATCTCCGTCCGATCAATTCGCCCACGACAGACATGATAGAACCGCCCGCGCGCGTCCTCATCATCTAACGGATCGCTTTCATATATCAACACCATCAGGCGACTCTCCCCTATCTATAAAGTGGCTTGAGTATACTGGGGGACAAGTCCCACGCGCAACGGCCAGGCACCTATAGCAGGATGCTCAAAAAGGCCGTCAGCGCGGCCGCAGCGAGCGAAGAGGCGAGGCGTACCCTTGCGGTACGTTGAGTCTCTGAGCGATGCGAGAACAAAGCTGGCGGGCTTTTTCAACATCCTGTTACTAGACTTGGAATTGGGCGTCATAGAGCCTGGCATACACCCCTTCGTGCCCGATCAATGTCTCATGCGTCCCGTCTTCAACGACTCGGCCGTGGTCCACGACAATGATGCGATCGACGCCATGGATGGTGGAAAGGCGATGGGCAATGATGATCGTCGTCCGCCCTTTCGTGAGGTCGTCCAGCGCCTCACGAATCTTGACTTCGGTCTCGGTGTCAATGTTCGATGTGGCCTCATCGAACATCACGATCGGAGGATCCTTCAGAATCACGCGGGCGATCGACACGCGCTGCCGCTGCCCGACGGAGAGCTTGACCCCGCGCTCTCCGATCCAGGTATCGTACCCCTCAGGAAGGGCCATGATGAAGTCATGCGCACGGGCGACCTTGGCCGCCGCCTCAATGTCGTCTTGCCCGGCCTTCAGGTCGCCATAGAGAATATTCTCTCTCACCGTACCATTGAACAAGAAGGGCTCTTGCTGAACCAGCCCGATTTGACTGCGGAGAAAGGCCAAGGAAACATCGCGGAGATCGTATCCATCGACAGTAATGGCTCCCTGTGTCACATCGTAAAACCGCATCAATAATTTGAGCGTCGTGCTCTTGCCCGCTCCGCTCGGGCCCACTAGCGCCACTCGCTCGCCCGCACGGACTGCTATCGTGATGTCGGTCAAGATCGGCGTATCCTCTCGATAATGAAACCCGACGTGCTGAAAGGCGACCTCTCCTCGCAATCGCGAGGCCGGCACCTGAGCGTCCGTACGATCTCTGACCTCCGGAACCAGATCAAGTACTTCGAATACCCGTTCACTTGCGGCCAAGGCATGCTGCAGCATGTGATTGACGGAGTGAATCTGATTGATCGGCACATAGAACAGCGCAAGATAGGAGATGAACATCACAAGTTCGCCCACGGACAGACGATGCTCTAACACTTCAGCGGTGCCGAACCACAGCACCATGGCCCCGCCAAGACTCCCGATCAGCATCATGCCTGGGGAATAATAAGACCAGAGGAACATGGCCTTCAAGGTATCTTGCCGGCAACGATCGCTCTTTCGATCGAATCGCTCCTGCTCGTAGGGCTGGCGATTGAAACCCATCGTCTCTCTGATGCCTGCCAGCATGTCTTGCAAGAGGGCGTTCAGTTCGGCCGACCCCTTTCGAATCGCGCGATAATGCCCATGGACACGTTTGGTGAATAGGGCCGCTCCCACGATCAAGAGGGGAATCGGCACAAGCGCCAACAACGCCAGCTTCCAGTTGAGCATGAACAGCATGATCATGATCCCGGTCAGCGTCAGCCCGGCCGTAATGATCTCTTCGAGGCCGTCGACGAAGATGCGCTGCATGTGCTCGGTATCGTTTAACACTCGCGACATGATCTCGCCCGTCGGGCGATTCTCGTAGAAACTGATCGACAATCTTTGAAGTGCCGAGAATACCTGGACGTGCAGGTCGTGCACGACCTGCTGCTCCAGCCCATTATTCAGTCTGATCCGCATCGACCCGCAGAGGTTCCGCAACACATAGGCGGCACAGAGCGCGAGAAATACCCATACTAGGAGCTGGGTCTTACCAGCTTGGATCACGTCGTCGATGATGACTTTGATCAGCCACGGAGGGATGAGCTCAAACGCGGTCGCGAGCCCGGCAAAGACGAACGTGCCGACCACCATGGAACGATGCGGGCTGAGATACTGAAGCACTCGAAGCAGGGTTTTCACAGGTACAGGGTCTTCACGGCAGGTTAACCTGGATTATTCATGAATGCCGTCGCCGAGGCGTTCGAGGCCGAAGCCCGCCGAGGCTTCTCGGAAGTGAGGCCGACGCAGGCGTACTTTCAGTCCGTCGAGGAGACCGAACGAGAAAAGCTTCGCCGGGCGAGAGGATCGGACGATGTAGCAGGTATTCATGAATAGTCCAGGTTATTAAATAACGGGAACAGGATCGTCTTGCCAGTACTTAGTAAACTCAGGGAGCTGCGTGATCGTCGACATATCGGTCATCCGATCCAAGAATACCTTGCCGATCAGATGATCCATCTCGTGCTGAATACAGACGGCATAGAGACCGGTTGCTTCGAAATCCATCGATTTACCATGGCGATCCAATGCCTGAACTCTTACCACTGAGGGCCTCGTGACCTTTCCTCGCAGCCCATCCACACTGAGACAGCCTTCCCAGTTTTCGACTTGCTCAGGACCATAGAAGACGATCTTAGGATTGATGAGGACCGTTTGAGGAAATCCATCCTCCCCTTCACACCCCATGACGACTAATTGAATCGAGCGCGATACTTGAGGAGCCGCCAAGCCTATCCCTGGTTCGTCCAACATCGTCTCAATCAGATTGTCGATGAATTGCTGTATGTCGTATGTACGGATCTTGCGAAGATCGACCGGGGCCGCAATCTGGCGCAAGACAGGGTTCCCAAGCTTTGCAATCTGGAGTGTAGGCATAACGCGAATCGAACATCCTTCTCTTACATTGCGCGACAAGGGTGTAGACCTGCAAAATATAACATAGGAATTTTCGCCCCCGCAAGGCGTACGGATGGACGAACCGAGTAAGAGAAATTTATTCTATCCACGTCGCGGCATGTCATCGAACCCGGCCAGGCCGTTTCGGATCCGACATTTCGAAACTATCCTTCTGACCGCTCCACCATTCTAACCATTCGGTCGCCCAGTCTTGACGGTCTTGTTTGGTCGACGTCTCCCAATCGTGAAACTCCGTTTCATGTCGGGTCAGAATCCAGAGTGACTGCACCGCTGAAAATGCGACAAATCGCTCTTCATCCGCAATCATTCCGATCAGAACTGGGATCACCGTTTTCTCTCTGACATACCGAGCCTCAAATGCAGCGGCCTTTCGAATCGACGAGTTCTGATCGTGTGCCATCGACTCAATGGCATCGGCAACTTTTGCCCCATCCAATCGAACGGCCACTCTCAAGGCATGTTCACGAACCCGTGGGATTTCGTTCGACTCCTTGGCCGCAGCGACGAGAGCAGGAACCGCCGAAGCCGCCTTCAACATTGAAATCGTTTCAATCGTATTGTAGCGAATGCGCGGTCCCGCCATCGTCAAACCTTTAATCAGGACCGGTACCGATGGTTCGCCGAGATGCATGAATTCGCCCATGGCCCAAAACTCTTGCGCTCCTTCCAACAATGGTAGGAGCGCTTCCGCCCGCTGAGCCTCTTCAGCCGTCAAGGATTTGGTATTCTGGGGAACGGATTCAGCGGAGAGGTCCTGTCCCTTCGGAGGCGCCTCATAAGGCACTTGGACAGGGGTGACCCAGCCTCTTCCGATCGGCTCAGCCGATAGGGTCGGAACCATTCCTACCAACACAACGAAGAAAGCGATTCCCCAAGAATGAAAATATTTTTGCCGCACGGTCATCCCTTCCCCTCCCCCATCACGATCGCACATATTGTCGCGCAAGCACGAATATTCTTATCTCCGGAGCACATAGGCCTTCTCCAATCGACTCCAGCGCCTTCAAGATCAGCGATAGAGCCCACGACAGACGCCGAGGATACTGCACTGGCAGACTACCCCGAAATTCTATCTGCGCTGTTCGCGACACCCGTGAAGCGTGACATGGAGGATATCTGAGGATCTGATGAATTTTGGACATTCAACAGGTCGATAGTTTCAGGAGTCGCTTCCCACATGACATATGCAAAGGTGGACTCATGGGGAGGGATCGACGGCACAAGATCACCAGACTCAGAAATCGAGTCCCACTTTAGAGTTGGATGCTCGAAGATGCTTGCGGACTCTGACTTGCTCATGATGCTTGCGCAAAAGCTGCCGCCGAATGACGTCACGGTCTTCAGCTACAATACGAACCAATCGATCGACATCCTCTGCATGCTCGCGGACCAATTCGGACAATTTGGCCATCTGGCTTTCAAGATGCTCGACCCGCCGGAGCGCATCGACCGCGCGATCCACAACAGGCTTTTGAACCGCCTTCTGCCTCACCAGCGACGTCACCACTACATCCCGCTTCATGCTGACTCCTTTGCTCGAATACTCATCAATTTTCGGAAACTATTCTGCGTAGTATCGTCTCAGATTCTCACGTTGTCAACGAGTATGCTTTCTTTCTATTTCTTTAGCGTCCTGATACAATTCGCCCCAATGCACAACATGTTCACCATGTTACTGGCTGGCGGAAAAGGCGAGCGTCTTCAGCCCCTCACTGAGCATCGGGCCAAACCGGCGGTTCCCTTCGGCGGGAAATATCGTATTATCGATTTTACGCTCAGCAATTGCCTCAACTCGGGGCTTCGAAAAGTCGCTGTCCTCATCCAATACAAATCCCACTCGCTCGACCGCCACATCCGCACAGGCTGGAATATCTTGAATGCCGAGCTCGGAGAATTCATCGCCTCGATTCCGCCCCAGCAGAGGATCAGCGAAGAATGGTACCAAGGGACCGCTGACGCGGTCTATCAAAACCTGTTTCTGCTCGACGCCGAACAACCGGACTATGTACTTATCCTGGCCGGTGACCATATCTACAAGATGAACTATATGGAGATGTTCCATTGGCTGCTCGCCAAGGGCGCCGATGCCGTAGTGGGCGCGATCGATATCCCGATCGAAGATGCCCATCGATTCGGCGTCATCCATGTGGATGAAGATTTTCGAATTACGGACTTCATCGAAAAGCCGGCTCATCCGCCGTCAATTCCCAACGATCCGACCCGCGCTTTTGGTTCGATGGGCATCTATCTGTTTCGCACGAAGGTCCTCCGCGAGCAATTGATTGCCGATGCCCAGGAGGGTGGCAGTCATGACTTCGGGAGAAACATCATTCCTCGAATGATTCGCGATCGACCTGTCTACGCCTACAAATTTGTCGACGCGAACAAGAAGGACCTGAAGTACTGGCGGGACATCGGCACCTTGGACGCGTATTGGGAAGCGAACATGGATCTCGTGGCGGTGGATCCCCTCTTTAATCTGTACGACCAACAGTGGCCGATTCGAACATACCAAGGGCAATTTCCACCGGCCAAATTTGTCTTCTCGCAAGACTATCAAGGCGGCAGAATGGGCGTGGCTCTGGATTCCATCGTCTGCGGCGGCTGCATCATCTCCGGTGGCCGGGTGCAAAACTCCGTGCTGTCGCCGAATGTTCGTGTGCAAGACCATGCGGATGTGCGTGAATCAATTATCATGGAAAACGTCGTCATCGGCGCACAGAGCCGGGTCAGACGAGCCATCATCGACAAGGACGTCATCATCCCGCCCAATTCAGAGATCGGGTATAACCGAGAGGCCGACGCCCAACGATTTACCGTCACCGAATCCGGCTTGGTCGTGATTGCAAAGGGAACGAAACTGCATGCCCCCCTCGATTCATCCGGTTGATCTGATTATCGCTCTTCGCGACAAGCACTTGACCCCTGCCATCGTATTCCTCACGTCGCGCCGTGCCTGCGATGAAGCGATGCAGGCCTTCGACCATAGCCACATCCTCCTCCCGCCACCTCGTCAGAAGGCCATCGCCGCTGTGCTGGACAAGGTGATCGCCCAATATCCCAGCATCGCCGAACACCCACTCATTCCGACCGTCCAACGCATCGGCGTGGCCGCGCATCATGCAGGCCATCTGCCCTCGTGGAAAATCGCGGTTGAGGAATTGATGCGTCACGGTTGCCTCGATGCCGTCTTCGCCACGACCACACTGGCCGCCGGAGTCGACTTCCCTGCGCGAACCGTCATCATCACGCAGTCCAGCATCCGTAAATCGCGCGACTTTATGGACTTGACGATCGGCGAGGTGCAGCAGATTGCAGGCCGCGCAGGACGCCGCGGAAAAGATCTCGTGGGCTTTGCCATCGTCACCCCCTCGCCCTATATCGATCTGAACGTATTGACTAAAGGGTTCACCGGCCATCCGGAAGCGATCAACAGCCAATTCGTCATCAGCTATCCCATGGTTCTCAACCTCTTGAAAGCGCATCCCCTGGATCAGATCCAGCCGATTCTGGCCAAGAGCTTTGCGCAATTTCAGCTCAACCAGCGCGCCGAAGTCCTGGAACGCAAACTGGACGATCTGCGCGATCAGATGGAGCCATTCGGACCACGCGTGTGCACCGACTGGATCACAGAATGGCAGACCTTTGATCATGTCCGCCGGCAGAAATCGCACCGTGCCCCCGTCAGGAAACACGAACCACCGGAAGTCGCCGCACGTTTTCACTTTCTCACCCCTGGTCGCGTGGTTGGGTTCGGTCGCACCCGCGGCGTTGTGCTCAGACAATATCGCAGCAAGGGACAGAAGAGCCCGATGATCACGGCACTGCGTCTCGGCGGAGGCATTACCGAATCTCCTGCCTCCACCGTGACCGAAGTATCCGACCGTGTCCTCGAATGCGTGGACGCGCCGGTTTATCCCTGGTGCACGCCGGAAAGTGTAGAGGAATTACTCCATCACCTGGAAGAATTGCCTGGTCGGCTGCCAGAGCTTCCCATCTTGATTCCGAAGGACGATGAACCCATTCCTGACGCTATCGTGCAAACCCTGGGCGACTTTGCCTGTCCAGCTTGTCCTTCGCGTTCCGCCTGTCAGAGAGACTATCCCCTCGCCTCTAAGCTTCGACAGGAACAACATCGACACGTGAAATCGATCCAGGCTCTGCGCACAAGCCTCTGGCACCGTTTTCAGGAGAAGATCGATGTCCTACAGCAGTTCGGCTACCTCACACCGACAGCCCATCTCACCGAGGACGGCGAATGGGCCCGGCTCATCCGCATCGACCACTCGCTGCTCATCACGGAGTTGCTCCGGGCCGATGCGTTCAACGGGGCCGATCCCGCCATGCTGGCGGCTGTCATGTCGAGTATCTCCAATGACGACGATCGCCCCGGCGCCTTTCCTCGCGTCAGTTCTGGGCTGGCTTCCTTACTGGGGCAGGTTCGTAAACTGGCCGCGTCGCTCTCGCCGCATGAAGATCCCCCACTTTTACGTGCCGACATCGCCGCGGTGACGGAACGGTGGATCGGCGACCCCGGCCTGACCTGGATCGGTCTCTGTAAAAGCACGACGATGGCTGAAGGGGATATTTATCGCCTCTTAGCGCGAACCTTGGAATTCCTCTCGCAGCTCCGCACCCTGAAGGCCACACACCCGGGGTTGGCAGACACCACCTCACGCGCCATCGCCACCCTGCGCCGAGGGGTATTGGAGGAATTGCCGTGATGTGTCGAAAGTCAGAACGTCAAAAGTCATCAAGTCTCAGAGAGACTTTCGACCTGATGACTTTCAAACTTGAAGGACTATTTTACAAACCATGACAACCGAGGAACTCGAACAACTGCTGGCTCAACAACCAATCGCGCTCTTACACCGTCTGGCGCGCGGGCGTGTTCAGCGGCATTTCCGCGCAGGCAAACGCCGCTTGATCGAGGTCTTACTGCGCCACTCCGCTGAGAACCGCCCGGGCTTTGAGTCCGACCTGATGACCTTGATTGGGGAACAACAGGCCCGTCCCGCGCCACCGCCTCCTCAAGCCCCCGCCGTAAGAAAATCGAAATCCCCGGCACCACAGCGTCGCACCACACACAGGCCGGTTGAGCCGGAATCCCATGAGCCTGCTATCACCCTCTCCAGCTGGCTGGAGGGACTGGGAATCCCGCCACCGCAGACCTTCGTCCCGGATGCCTGGCAAGAAGACGCCATTGCTAAACTGAGAGAGGGCGACGTGGTCGTGAGCGTCCCCACAGGAAGCGGAAAAACCTATGTGGCGATCGAGGCGGCCCGCCGCGCGATCGCCGAGAATCGAACCGTCATCTACACGTCACCTCTTAAGGCCCTCTCGAACACCAAGTACACGGAGTTTTCAAAAATTTTCGGGGCTGACCAGGTCGGCATTCTGACCGGCGATCGGCGCGACAATGGGCAAGCACCCCTGCTGATCATGACGACGGAAATCTTGCGGAATCTGCTCTACGACGCAGGGGGCGGTGAGATCGACGTGCGGTTGGATACGTTAGGGTTGGTTATTTTGGATGAGTCGCAATATATCGCAGATCCGGAGCGGGGCGTCGTCTGGGAGGAAACGATCATCTTCTGTCCAAGCCAAGCACGGATGCTCTTGCTCTCAGCCTCGATCGGCAACCCGCATGACATTGCCGAGTGGATCACCTCGATCAGACCGACTCCCTGCCACTTGGTCCGCCACACGACACGCACCGTGCCGCTTCGCGCCGGCTATCTCCATCCGAACGGCAAACTCACACCGCTCTTCCGCACGGTCGGCATTCCTCATGGCCATCCTAGCTATCTCCATCCAGAAGCTAAACGGCTCTTTGTCCAATACGAAGACGACACGCTACCGTCGCGCTCACGGCGGTAAACACTGGAAACCGATAGTTAAAATAGAAGGCTGAGACCAGCGGTGAAACCGTGCCGCAAGGATTCGAACTGTGTGAGAGGGAAAGACTCCGAAGACGCTGCAACGGGATGGACGGTGAGATCACCACTGAGCATCCTGTTATAATAGAGCCGGTATCCCAGGTTCGCCGCAAGATTTTTCGTGATCATGAAACGAGCTCCGACGTCCACGTCAGCCCCCACCCCATAGCCCGTCATGGAGAAACTCGGGTTCTGTTGGAGATCACCTCGTAGGTGATGCACATCCTTGTTGTCGAACACGCTGATCGGAATGACCGCAAGCGTGCCAAGCAGA
>Ga0163144_10013118_pt1 | contig 17330 bp, 15 predicted proteins | sample OliLak19BULKMAT1_FD_123175 | JGI IMG/M metagenome (GOLD analysis project Ga0163144, IMG submission 123175) | Freshwater microbial mat bacterial communities from Lake Vanda, McMurdo Dry Valleys, Antarctica - Oligotrophic Lake LV.19.BULKMAT1 | ecosystem: Environmental > Aquatic > Freshwater >...
CCGCCTCCGCCTCCGTGATCCGCGACTCCATCAGGTCGTACTCGCGCTGCTCGCTATACCCGAGTTTCTTGCGCGACGGCGGCGCCGCGGGCGCGGGCACCGCCGGCGCACCGCCGCCCGCCGCTGCCGTCGCCGCACCAACCTTCGCTGGCTCAGCGACAACCAACCCCGCCGCCTCCCTCACCCGCTCCTGCGTCCACGCCATCGCCTGCTGCACGCTCCCCACCACCCGGCTCCCGCCCCGCCCATCCAAGACCAGCACGCTCGACGCCAGCCGATCCAGCATCGCCCGATCGTGCGTCACCAGCACCAGCGCGCCCGGGAACTCCTCGAGCGCCTCCTCCAGCGTCTCCAGCGTCGGGATGTCCAGGTCGTTGGTCGGCTCATCCAGCACCAGCACGTCCGCCGGCTCCAGCATGATCCGCGCGATGTGCACCCGCGCCAGTTCCCCGCCGCTCAGCGTCCGGATCGCCTGATCGAGCTGCTCATCGCGGAACAGGAACCGCCGCGACCACCCCGTGATGTGCATAGGCGACCCGCGGAACCACACCTTCTCACCGCCCGGGTTCAGCGCATCGCGCAGCAGCGTCGTCGCTTCGATCTCCTTGCGGTGCTGGCTGAACACCGCCACCCGCGGCGGCGGCTCGCTTCGCGACACCTCGCCCGTGTCCGGCGCCAACTCGCCCGTCAGCACCTTCAGGAGCGTCGTCTTCCCGCTGCCGTTCGGGCCCAGCAGCCCCAGGCAATCCCCCACCCCCAGCGCGAAACTCACGTCGCTGAACAGCGCCCGCCCGCCCAGCGCCTTGCTCACCGCCTTGGCCTCGATCAGTTTCCGCGTCTTGCGACCCGTCGAGTTGAAGTCCACGCGCGCCCCGCCCGTGTCGGCCGCCTCCGCCCTGGCCTTCAGCGTCGCCAGCTCATCGATCCGCCCGTGGCTCGACTGAATGCGGCTCTTGCTCTTGGTCCTTCGCGCCTCGGGCCCCCGCGCCAGCCACGCAAGGTCCTTCTTCACCTGCTGGCTCAGCGACTGCTGCGCCTTGGCCTGCGCCTCCAGAAAGTCGCTCTTGCGCCGCAGAAACTCCGTGTAGTTGCCCGTCGCCCGCAGCGTCCCCTGCGGATACCCCCCGCTGAGTTCCACGATCGACGTCGCCACGTTCTCCAGAAACGCCCGGTCGTGCGTCACAAACACCGACGCGAACCGCTCGCCCGCCACTCCCATCGAGGTCAGTACAAACTCCTCAAGCCACCTGATCCCCTCCAGGTCCAGATGGTTCGTCGGCTCATCCAGCAGCAACAGATCGGGCGAACCGCCACAGCTCGCCAGCCCCCGCGCGATCGACAGCCGTTTCCTCCACCCGCCCGACAACGCCCCGGCCTTCGTCCCCGCGTGCGACTGGGCGAACCCAAGGCGTTCCAGCACCATATCCGCCACCACCTCCGCCTCATGGTGGTCCAGACGGTGCCCCACCCCGGTCGCCCCGCCGCCCGCTTCCATGGCCGCGTCGATCAGCACGTCCCGCGCGGTCTTGCCCTCGTCAAACGCCTCCTGCTGCGCCACATACACCGCCCGCAGGCCCTTGGCCGTCACGATCTCGCCGTCGTCCAGTCCCCCCAGCACGTCCTGCAGCACCGCCCCCGACACGCTCGACGCGGCCAGCAACTTGAGCAGCGTGCTCTTGCCCGCCCCATTGGGCCCGATCAGCCCGAGGCGGTCCCCCTCGTCGATCACCAGGCTCACGCCCCCGAACAAGGGCTGGAATCCGTACGACTTCGAGATGGTTCGCGCACTCAGCAGCAAGCAGTCGTTCCAGTCTCAGCCGCGGGCGTGAGCACGCGAGTGTGTCCAAGGCCACTCCCCCACCGCGTGCTCACGCCCGCGGCTCGGATTTCCGCTCCTAGTGTTGGCGCGCCACCCCCGCCCGCCGCGCGACCGACCCGCCGGAGCCACCATGATCGGCAACCTCATCCAGCCCGAGTTTGACGACATGATCGCCCGCCAGGCCTGGGGCGAACTCCGCGAATCGGTCATGGCTCTGGAGCCCGCCGACGCCGCCGACCTGCTCATCGACCTGCCAGTCCAGACCGAGGGCGTCGTCTTCCGCGTCCTGCCCAAGGATCGCGCCGCCGAGGTCTTCTCCTACCTGCCGCTCGAGCGCCAGGAAGAACTCATCCAGGCTCTCTCCAGCGAGCAGACCCGATCCCTGCTCGAGCAGATGACCCCCGACGACCGCGCCCGACTCTTCGAGGAACTCCCGCCCGACGTCACCCGCCGCCTGCTCGACGCCCTCTCGCCCGCCGAACTCAAGGCCACGCGCGACCTCCTGGGCTACCCCGCCGACACCGCCGGCCGCTTCATGACCCCCGAGTACGTCGCCCTCAAAGCCGACATGACCGCCGCCGACGCCATCGCCTGGGCACGCCAGCGGGCCAGAGGCCTCGAGACCATCGCCACCATGTACGTCGTCAACGAGCGCGGCGTGCTGCTCGACGACATCCGCCTCTCCGCCCTTGTCCTGGCCGACCCCGCCACCAAGGTCACCGACATCAAGGACCGCGGCATGGTCAAGATCCCTGTCCGCTCGACGCTCGAGGAGGTTATCGCCGCCTTCGACCGCTACGACCGCGTCACGCTGCCGGTGACCGACGAGAACGGCATGATGCTGGGCATCATCACGGTGGACGACGTCCTCGACGCCGCCCAGCGGCAGGCCACCGAGGGGATGCACCGCATCGGCGGCTCCGAGGCCCTCGACGCCCCGTACTTCGAGACCGCCGTGCCCACCATGCTCCGCAAGCGCGGCGTGTGGCTCTCGGTGCTCTTCGTCGGCGAGATGCTCACCGCCACCGCCATGGGCCAGTTCGAGCATCAGATCTCGAAGGCCGTCGTGCTCGCCCTGTTCGTGCCGCTCATCATCTCCAGCGGCGGCAACACCGGCTCGCAGGCCGCCACCATCATCATCCGTGCCCTGGCCGTCGGAGAGATGACCCCGTCGCACTGGTGGCGCGTGATGAAGCGCGAAGTCATCTCGGGCGCGACGCTGGGCGGATGGCTGGGCGTGCTGGGATTCTTGCGCATCGCGATCTGGCAGTGGCTGGGTTGGGCCGACTACTCCGCCCACTGGCCCCTGGTCGGACTCACCGTCTCACTCAGCCTCGTGGCCGTCGTGCTCTTCGGAACCGTCGTGGGAAGCATGTTGCCCCTGCTGCTCCGCCGACTCAAACTCGACCCGGCCACCAGCAGCGCGCCTTTCGTCGCCACCCTCGTCGATGTCTCGGGCGTGCTCATCTACTTCACCGCGGCCTCCGTGCTCCTGCGCGGAACGCTGCTGTGACCCCTCGACGCAGGATCACGCAACGACGAGCCCAGTGGCGCAAGCCCCCGAACGAATGACCCGGTGCGCCCGCCGCCCCGTCACACGCCCCCACCTCATACGGATCGTCGTTGCGACTCGGGCGTGCCACCGATCGTGGCTCGGCACGATCGGTGCGGGTTGGCCGGTTGTGACCGAGGCACCGATCGCTCAACGCAGCGATCGGTGGCACGACGACGCCCGGGTTCCATCGCGAGTTCGTATCACTCAATGCCCGCCCGCCGGCGCCGCGTGCGCCTCGGCCGGGGCACCGTGCCCACCAGCCGCTTCGCCGGGCGGCGCTTCCTCACCATGCCCGGCCGCCTCTTGCTTGTGCGCCTGAGGCCTGGGCCTCGCCTGCGGCGTGGGCTCGCCCGGCTCCAGCACGCCCGACGCCACCCCGTACACCACGGGCACCGGCGTCGAGCGGAAGAACAGGATGATCGCCCACATGCAGCACGCGAAGAACACGGTCACCAGCCCGATCCACCCGATCGTGTCCCGCGCCAGTTTGGGCGATGCCTCCAGCGTCCGCGCCGACAGCACCAGCGACAGGCCGCCAAGCGATCGAAGCGCCCTGCCCAGCCACGCGAGCAGCGACGCGGCCCGCTGGCCGACCGGGACCTTGGACTTGTCCGGAACCACCGCCACTTGTGCGACCGGCACCGCCACCGCTCGCGCGGCCGCCTCTGCCGCCCCCGCCTCCTCATCACGCCGCGCCGACGCCCCCAGATCAGGCAACACCGCCGCCACCGGCGGAGCGACCGCCCGCAGGACAGGAGCCGGCTCCCGGGCCTGGGCGGCCAACTGCTCGTCCAACGCGCGAAGATCGACGTTCGTGTCCCGCGCCGGCTCACTCGATGGCGTCTGCCCGGTCGGGCCCTCGCTGAAGCCCGACTCGACATCCCGTGGGTTCTGCGTCCGGGGTTGGCTCGCCGTCTCAACCCGGTCCCCAATGACTTCCGGGGATTCAGACGCCTCCGCCGGCGACGGCTCCGCCCCGGCCCCGACCTCCGACACCAGCGCGTCAATCTGCGACGCCAGCGACTCAACCTCGCCCGGATTCAGCGGAGTCTCACCCGACGGACCGGTGCGGGTCACGCCCGCTTCCTCGCCCCGCGCGAGTTGCTCCTCAACGTGCTGGCTCGTCTGGTCCGCCGCAAGCGTCGCCGCCGAGTCCTGCATCCCGGCCAGCAGCGCGTCGATCTGTCCCGAGAGCCCGGCGTCCTCGACCGCACCCGCCGCGCCGCCACCGCTGGCTTGGGCCGTGGGCGGACTCATTGGTGGGCCGGACCTAGACATCCTCGGCCATCATCGGGCAAGGGAACTGCCAACTCAAGTCGGATGGTGTTTGTAAGCAATCCCACTTGGGGGTCGCGGTCGCGGCGTTCAGCCCAGCTCAAAGATCGCCTGCGTCCGGATCACGACGCCGCCCGAGGGGATCAGGTGGTACGCCTGGGCATGAACCTCGTTGGCGTAGCGCTGCAGGTCGATGATCGACATGCCCTTGCCAGCCTCTTCTTCCCAAGCGTGGACCAGCGACTCGTTCTCCGCGACGTGAGCCGTCATCTCCTCGCAGGTCGCGATGAAGAGGTTCTCGGACAGGCTCTCGGTTTGCACGGTGGAGATGTACACCACCGACCCCCGCCCAGCAGGGGGCGTCGCGTGCCCGTTGACGCACGGCCCCGTGGTCGGCCGGCATGTGAACGCGTGCTCGTAATCCCGCTCCCCGGCGCACAGCGCCGCCGAGAGGGCTCCGTTGGTCGGCAGGCCCGTCTCCTGGTCGGTCACCAGCTCGGCCGCACACACCGAACCGCGCTCGAACCGGAGGACGTGCTGTCCCTGCATCACCCAGGCCTCGAGCTCCCAAGCCCCGCCGCGGACCACCCTGCGTCCCTTGAGCGCGAACAACTCCGGGTGGAGGGCACGGTCGTAGAGGAGAATCTGGTACGATTGGAGGGCGTTCGTTTTTTGAGGGGTATTCAAGGCGGCTTCCTGACTCTCTCAAGAGCCGACCGGCGGCGAGTTACCGGTCGTTTTGGCGAACCATCAGCCAGTCGTCCGATGACCGAACTTAGGTCCGCTAAACACCAATCGCAAATAGTAGCAGGCGCATCGCGTGGGAAGAAGGGAAACTTCCACAACCTCGACGCCGACACCCGGGAAAGCCGCGACAAGCGGCGCCCGCATCTCCGTGTCGTCCACAAGCCCTGCACATGGCAGTCCACAGCCTACCAGCGATGGTAGGTTGTCGGTTCAAACACTCGCAAGTCTGTGGATTTCTTGGCGGTTGCGCCTCGCCGGGTCGCGTCGGTCGCTACCTGATCTGGGGGGTCGAATCCGTCAGATTCGGCGTCTTGCCTGGAGCGCCCGTCTTGCCGCGCTTCGCGCGGGGTTGCAGGTCGCCAGCCCGGACGAGGCTGGCCCCCTGGCCGTGGAACTGGCCGAGATGGCGGCTGAGCCGACCGGTGGCTGGTTGGTGGAGCGGCGGCGGGCCCGGGCGGGCGAGGCACTCGGGGCTTTGGTCGGGATGTGGGAGCGGTTGCCGGCTGACGCAAGGGGGTTGGCACTGGGGGTTGGACGAGGCCGCTGGGAGGAGGCGGTAGCGGCGGCCCTGAGCCAGCCCGAAAGCGTGGAGGAGGCGCGAAGCGCGGCCCTGCTGGGTTCGGAGTTGGGAGAGGTCGGGGTTGGCGGGTCGCTGGTGACGGCGCTGGGGATTGATGACGACCGGACGCGACGGGTGGCTGAGTTAGGATTGCTGGGTCTGTCGCTGCGGGCGCGGGGTCTGGACGCGGCGGCGGTGGCGAGCGAGGTCGAAGAGGCGGAGTTGCCGGCGATCGGGCGCGGTCGGGTCGAGGGTATTGAGCGGGCGAGGCTGGACGTTCACCTGGCGGACGCGGCGTGGGGGTTCGCGGGGCATCAGCGGCGAGCGGCCTTGCTCGCGGGGCTGGTCGGGCTGGACCTGGCGGGGCTGAGCGATTCGCGGCGCGACCAGAGCGGGGCGAGCGGGGCGGCCCGGCTCCTGCGGCTTGTGCAAGAGTCGTCGCATGTGGCGCATCGGGCTCTGCGGCAGATTGTCCGGTGGTCGCCCGCGCCCGTGGTGCGGGAGCGGGCGCTGCTGCTGCTCAGCGAGGCGTCGATCGCGGAGGCCGCGCTGGAGCGGGTGTCGCGGGCGGAGAGCCGGGGGGAGCATGAGGCGGTGCTGCGGCTGGCGCACCTGGGGTTGAGGCCGCGACGGCGGCGGCTGCTGGGGATGGTGCGGGTGGTGGCGACGGGGGGTTTGGAGGCCAAGGGCGAGGAGCAACGGTCGGCTGCGAAGACTGTGCCGTTCAGTGGCACGGGAGTGGGCGTGATCGCGGGCGGGCAGGCGTTGCCCGAGGCGCGGATGTTGGCGGGGATGGATGAGGCGTGCCGAGCGGGGGCGGCGATGCTGGCGGGGATGGTGGAGGCGGACGATCAGGCGCGGGCGGCATTGCTGCGTGACTCGCTTGGCGATGCAAGCCCGCTGGTGCGTCTGCGTGCGCTGGCGGCGGTGCCGCGAGCGGAGTTGGCTCACTACTGCTTTGATGCGGACCCGCACGTGGCGCGGTCGGCGATGCTGCGGTGGTCAACGGCGGGGATGGGGCTGCGGGGGCGTGCGGAGGCTGGCGAGCGGGCGCGGGTGGCCGGAGTGCTCGCGCGGAGTCCGCACGCGAGCGTGCGGCGGCTGGCTGAGCAGGAGACGCCCCGCGAGACGCCCTGGATGGCGCATTGCCCGGCGTCGCGTGCGTCGGCGTGGCGGCTTGCGGTGCGGGAGCGGGATGGGCTGCTGGGGCATGTGCGACGGCGGGTGAAGGGGACGCGACCTGCGGAGGGGGCCGCGGATGGAACAGCCGATGGGAGGGGGGCGGTGAGCGTCGAGGAGCAGGTCGGCGCGATCGTTGTGGCGCGACGGCTTGGACTGTCGCGTGTGATCGCGATGGACCTGGCGGAGTTGCTGGAGCCGGGGACGGGCACCGGCGCGGTGGATCCGCGGGTGGCGGCGACGGCGGCGGCGGCCCTTGGTGATGTGGACGATGCGGTGAGCCGGGGCGCTCTGCGTCGTGCCTTGACCCACTCGGATGCGCGGGTGCGTGCGAATGCGGTGGAGGCGATCGGCGTGCAACGGATGGCGGTGGAGGATGCGACGACGGGGCGCGACCGCGACTATGGGAGTCTGATCGAACTCAAGGGGGATCCGCACCATCGGGTGCGGGCCAACGCAATCCGGGCCTTGTTGCAGCTGCCGCCGGCGTGCCCGAAGGAGCGGCGGGTGGCGAAGCGTGCGGGCGGGGTGCTGGAGGGCAAGCCCCGGGTGTATGAGCCTGTGGCGGTGGACGCGTTGGCGGCGATGCTGGGCGATGAGCGGCCCGCGCACCGGCTCGCGGGGGTGTGGCTGGCGGGGCGTGTGCTGGCGGGTGGACAGGGAAGGCTGGGGGGATCGTGGTCGGGGCTGAGCGCGCGGCTGTCGGAGATCGGGGCGCAGGATGGAGATGCGCGGGTGCGCGAGCGGGCGCGTGGCGTGTGCGAACGGATGTCGGCGGTGATCCGAGCGGCCTGGAGTGGGAGTGGGAGCGGGAGCGCGGCGAGCGTGGAGTTGATGGGGCCGGCGGGAATCGCTGGCGGGCGGAGGGATGCGGGAGCGTACGAGGTTGAGCCGGTGGAACCGGTCGGGACCATGTAATGGCATTTGGGCTGGAGATTCCGGGGTGGATCGCGGTGGCGGCGGGTGGAGGCCCGTCGCGGCTGGTGACGCCGCTCACGCCGGAGGTTGTGGTGCGGATCGTTGAGGCCGAGCGTGTGGCGGAGGCTTGGCGGGTGTCGCCGGGGATGGCGATGGCGCTGATCGCGGTGTCGCTGGCGATCGGGGTGGGGATGCTGGTTGGGGCGTTCTGGTTGTGGCGGGCGCGGCACGAGGCGCCGGCGGAAGCGGCGATGCGGGTGCTGTCGGCGCGGATGGGGCTACGCCCCGAGGAGCGTGCGCTGGTGCGTGTGCTGGCGCGTGAGCGCGGGGTGGCAGAGGTCGGGCTGCTGGTGTCGTGCGATGTGCTGCGGGATGCGCTCCGGGAAGCGCGGAGTGGCGGGGAGGAGGCAGCGCGGGCGTGGCTGGGGAAGAGGTGTGGGGTGGGAACCTAGAGCGCGTTCCGACCCGCGATCGTGGCGGTCACGCGGGGGTTTCGGAGGGTGCCATTCTGTCGATGGTGGCGGCGAGGTCGAAGTCCTTTTGGGTGAGGCCGCCGGCGTCGTGGGTGGAGAGGGTGAGGGTGACCTTGTTGTAGCGGATGAGGATGTCGGGGTGGTGGTTCATGCGCTCGGCCTGGACGGCGATGGCGTTGACGAAGGCGATGGAGGCCTTGAAGTCGGGCAAGCGGATGGTGCGCTGGATGGAGTCGCCGGACTCGGACCAGTTGGGGGCGCGGCTGAGGGCCGAGTGAACGTCGGACTCGGTCATTCTGGACATCGTGTGGCTCCGTCGGGGCGGTGCGAGGGCCGCCCTGGGAGAGTGTACCGTTGGTTGCGATGAATGGCGGTTCACACAGGACGAGGCTCGCGCCGTCGCCGACTGGGGCGTTGCATCTGGGGAATGCTCGGACTTTTTTGGTGAACTGGGCGATGGCAAGGCAGGGAGGCTGGCGCGTGTTGCTGCGGATTGAGGACCTGGACTCGCCGCGCGTGAAGAGGGGCAGCGACCGGGAGGCGATGGAGGTGCTGGGATGGTTGGGGATGGACTGGGATGAGGGGCCGATGTATCAGAGCGCGGAGATGGGGGTGTATCGGGAGGCGATGGAGAGGCTGGCGCGGGCGGGGGTAGCGTATGCCAGTGGGTTGAGCCGTGGGGAGATTGAGGCGGCGGGCACGGACATGACCGGCGGCACGGGAGATTCCGTCGGCGCGTCGGGGGCGTCGGCGCCGCAGGAGGGTTCGCATGAGGTGGCGTTTCCGGCGTCGCTGCGGCCCGCGGTGATCGGCTCGCGTCGATTCGACGAGGAGGCGAACAACTGGCGGCTTGTCGTTGAGGCCGGCGGGGCGGGAGTGAAGTTTGAGGATGTCTTTGCGGGGCGCCAGTCGTTTGATGTGGCGCGGATCGTCGGGGATTTTCTGGTGTGGACGAAGCGCGGGGTGCCGGCGTATCAGTTGGCGGTGGTGGTGGATGATGCGCGGCAGGGGGTGACGCAGGTGGTGCGTGGGGATGACCTGCTGGATTCGACGGCGCGGCAGATGCTGGTGGCGCGGGCGCTGGGACTGGAGGCGTGGAAGCCCAGGTTCACGCATGTGCCGCTGGTGCGAGGCGTGGACGGCAAGCGGCTGGCGAAACGGCACGGGGACACGCGGATCGGGTCGTATCGCGGGGGCGGGGTTCGGGCCGAGCGGATCATCGGGCTGATCGCGGCGTGGAGCGGGGTGCTGCCGCGGGGCGGGGCGAGGGAGATGGGGGCGGCGGAGTTCCGGGATCGGTTCGATCTCACTAGAATGCCGCGAGAGTCGGTCGTGATGACCCCGGAGGATGAGCAGTGGCTAGCGGATCGCTCCCAGTGACGCTTGGTGTGGTGGCGGTGATGGCGGTCGCGGTGGGCGCGGCGGTCATGTTTTCGGGGACGGGGTGCGAGAAGGACCAGGACGCGATGGTGCAGACGGTGACCATCGAGGGACGGGCGTTCCACCTGGAACTCGCGCTGGACAACCCGGTGCGGTTCAAGGGCTTGTCGGATCGCACGAGCATCGAAGCGGACGGGGGAATGCTGTTCGTGTTTCCGCGGTCCGCGCCGTTGAACTTCGTGATGAGGGACTGCACGATCCCGATCGACATCATCTTCCTGGATGGGTCGGGGCGGGTGACGGCGACGCACCCGATGCTGCCCGAGGAGCCGCAGGGGGCGGCGGAGACCGACGCGGCATATGACCTGCGGCTGCGGAAGTATTACAGCCGGTTCAACGCGCAGTTTGTGATCGAGCTGGCGGGGGGGACGCTGGAAACGATGAGCCTGGAGGAGGGAGAGCAGATCGCGCTGGATACGGAAGGCCTGAAGCGGCGGGCGCGGTAGGTCGATCAAGGCGATGCGTGCGGCCGGCTTCCGGGCCTGTTTTCGGGCGTCGGGGGGTGGCGATGCGCGGCCTCGGGAGCCTTGCCAATGGTCAGACCTCGCCTGGTTGTGCTGCACGCCCCGGAGTGCTCGGGCGAGGCGGATCGCGTGGCGCGTTCGCTGGCGCGGCATTGGCCGCTGGCGGGCAATGAGCCGGAGATCCAGACTGGGTTGATCGGTGGGGTGCGCGAGGAGGGGTTGGGGCCGGTGGTGTTTGTTCTCGGACCGGACGGGGCGGCACCGCACGAGAAGGAACTGAACAAGGCGTGGAACGCGCGGAGGCCGGCGGTGGTGCTGTGCCCGCGGGTGACGGGTGCGGAGCGGCAGCTGCGTGGGCGGGGGATGCTGGTGGAGGCGTTTGACTTTCCGCCGGCGGTGCTGGCGGGGGCGGTGTACTCGATGCTGGCGCGGCAGATCGTGGTGGATGAGTTGGCGCATGACCTGCGGGCGGCGACGGTGAGCAGCGGCGGGGTGGCGGGGGAGATCGAGCGGTTGCAGGATGAGATGCAGTTGGCGGCGAGCGTGCAGCGGGATTTGATGCCGCGGCGGCTGCCGGTGATCGAAGGGGTTGAGGTTGGCGTGGTGTTTCGGCCCGCGGGGTATGTGAGCGGGGACATCTACGACGTGGAGATGGTGGACGACCGGTGGCTGGCGTTCTTTGTCGCCGATGCGGTGGGGCACGGGGTGCCGGCGGCGCTGATGACGATGGTGATCAGCCAGAGTCTGAGGCGATTGGAGAGGCGGGAGGGCGGGGGGAGGATGATGCCGCCGGCGGATGTGCTGCGGGCGCTCAACGGGGAGCTGATCAAGAAGCAGCAGGATGCGCAGCGTTTCGCGACGGCGGTGTATGGGATTCTGGATACGAGGACGAATGAGTTGACGCTGGCGTCGGCGGGGCACCCATCGCCCTTGCTCTTGGCGCGGACGGGGGCGGGGCCGGTGGTGTCGCCGCTGGAGACGACCGGGCCGCTCTTGGGCATCTTTGACGATGCGCAGTTTGACCAGGTGTCGAGGCGGATGCTGCCGGGCGAGACGCTGCTGGTGTATTCGGATGGGTTCGAGACGGCGTTCCCGAGGCCGGGGGCGGAGAGCAGCCCGAAGAACCTGCCGAGCAACGTGTATGTGGGGCACCTGGCGTCGATGGTGGGCGGGGAGGGCGAGATGCTGGCGGACTCGCTGGCGCGGCTGGAGGGGCTGCTGGATTTGCAGAGCGGGTCGTTGCACCAGGCGGATGACATCACCGCGCTGGCGATCGCGGTTGGGAGGTCGGTGGGGAGTGCGGCGTTGCCTCTGGCGCGGGCGGCGTGATGGTGGCACGGCTTTGCAAGGCGTGTCCAAGGCGCAGCCCTGTGGAAGCGGACGGTTCCGGTGGTGTCGGAACGGGGCGTCGCCCGTTGCACGCCTTGCAAAGCCATGCCACCTCAATCCAGCAGCGACGGGCAAGGCCAGGTGCGGTTCTCGGTGCCGTCGTGGACGGCGAAGGAGCCTCCGGGCAGCAGGCAGGCCGAGCCGTACGCGCCGTCCTTGCGAAGGGCGTAGAAGGAAACGTTGAAGTTTGGGCGGCCACGCTCGTCGCGGTTGCGGCGTTCAAGGGTCTTGCTCGCGATGCGATGGAGGACGGCGAGGCAGGCTTCCGTGGGAGCTTTGCCCGACTCCATCTCGCGGACGATGTTGAACGAGGCGCAGTTGGCGATGACGGCCTCGCCCCGGCCGGTTGAGCCGGCGGCGCCCACGTCGTTGTCGACGTACATGCCCGCGCCCACGATGGGCGAATCGCCGACGCGGCCCGGGATCTTCCAGGAGAGGCCCGACGTGGTGGTGCAGGAGGCGAGGTTGGAGTCGGCGTTGACGGCGGAGCAGTTGATGGTGCCGGTGGTGGAGGGGATGGGCAGGGACTGGTAGAAGGTGTGGAGGTCGCGGGTTGGAGCACCCCGGGCGAATACCCGGGGCTCGGACGCGGGTGCGACCGGGGTGTTCAGGCCTGTGACCTGGAAGTCCATCTGCTCGGGGTCGAGCCAGTCGTCGGTGGGGCTGAGGCTGGATTTCCAGCGGAGCCAGGCCTGGCGGGATTCCTCGGTGAGCAGGTTCTCTTCGATGAACCCGTGGCGCAGGGCGAATCGTTTGGCGCCCTCGCCGACGAGGAGGATGTGGTCGGTGGTCTTGAGAACGAGCAGGGCGACCTGCGACGGGTTCTTGATGCCCTCCAGACAGGCGACGGCGCCGGCTTTGTGGGTTGGGCCGTGCATGACGGAGGCGTCGAGCTGGACGACGCCGTCTTCGTTGGGCAGGCCGCCGTAGCCGACGGAGTTGTCGTTGGGGTCGTTCTCGACGAGGGAGACGCCGGCGACGACGGCGTCGACGGGGTCGGCGCCTTGCTGCATGGTTTCGTAAGCGCGGGCGGTGGCGGTGATGCCGTTCCCGGAGGCGATGACGCATGGGCCGCGGTGGTTGGCCCAGCGGGTGAGGGCTTCGGGCTGGGGGATGAATGCGGCGGTGGGGTCGTCCCGGCGTGCGGCGGCGGCTCGGGCGGAAACGGCGGCCAGCGCGGCGGTGGCGGAGACGATGAAGGTGCGGCGGGTGTGGGGCATGGGGGTATTGTGGCACAAAGCGCGAGAGCTCGCCGTGGCCAGGACGCGGACCTTCCCGGCACCTCAGGTCCGGCGTCCCGGAGTGGTCTGGGCGAGGAGCCGGTGAGGGGTGTCAGTCCGGGGGCTTGCGCCGCCCGCCTCGTTTTGGGCGTGAGTAGCCTCGGCGAGACCGGGCGTGCGCCCTGGTTGGTGGGTGGCCGACCGCTGGCGCGATCGGTTCGGTTGGAGCATGGGTCACGCGCCCGCGGCGCGGACGGCGGCGTCGGCCAGGTCGAAGAAGGACTTTTTGGTGCCGTCGGCGGAGACGACGTGGGAGTCACGGTCCGGGGACATGGCATCGCACTCGGCGCGGGCGGAGGCGGTGTCGCCCGCGCCCAGGAAAGCGTGGACGCGGCCCAAGCGGGCCTTGGCGGTGGTCTGGCCAAACTCATGGGAAGCGCCGGCGACCTGTGCGATGCAGGCGCCCGGGAAGTCGGTCAGGACGTGGTTGAAGGCGATCAGGGCGTCGGCGTAGAGGTGCATTCGGAGGTAGCAGAGGCCGATGTTGCACTGGGCGTCGTCGGCCATGTCGCTCTTGCGGTCGGAGGCGAGAGCCTTGAAGGCGAAGATGGCGTCGAAGAGGAAACCGGACTGGGCCATGTCGAGGGCCTGGGCGAAGAGCTCGGGCGTCTTGGAGCCGGGCTTGCGGGCAACCTTTTTGGGGGTGTGGCGGGAGGCGGGGGTGCCTCGCGTATGCGCGCCGTGGCGGCTGGGCTTGGGCGCGGGGCGACCCTTGGCGCTGGACTTGGAGGCGGTGCGTGAGGCGGTCTTGGAGGCGGCCTTGGAGGCCTTGGGCTTGGCTTTGGGGGCGGTCTTCCGGGTGGTCTTCTTCTTGGCCATACGGAGCGCTCCGGGGGGAGAGGAGGGAGGGGGCTTGGGGTTGTCCTGTTGAACGCGAGGTTCGCAAAGTACGCGAAGGGGGGCTGGGAGGAGGGTGAAAGTTGAGATCGTCGTAGTTGGGGGTTGGGCGTGAATCAGTGGGTCTGGGTTGTTCGCAGCAGTCGCTCAGAGCCGCGACGGGTGGCGCGAAGGAGCACAGGCCGCACGCCTGGGGCGCCTGGGGTCAGATGGACTTGAGGAGCTCGGCTTTCTTGGCTTCGAACTCTTCCTTGCTGATGGCGCCCATGTCGACGAGTTCCTTGAGTTGCTTGATTTTGGCGAAGGGATCGACGGGGGTGGCGACGGCCGTGACACCGACGGCGGCTCCGGGCGCCCCGGCGGTGCCGGGCTGGGCGCCCGGGTTGAGCATCTGGTTCATCATCTGGGGCATCATCATGGCGAGGCCCAGGTTGACGCCGGTGTCCATGGCGGTGCCGCCGCCTCCACCGGAGCCCTGGCCCGGGTTGGCGGCCATTGTCTTCATGGCGTCGGCCATGCCGACCTGCTGGTAGGAGGTGCCAGCCTCGGCGAGTTTGGCGGCGCCCGCGGCCTTGGCCTCGAGTTCCCACTGGGTTCCGCGGGCCTTGGCGAAGGCTTCGGAGGCGATGCCCGCGTTGCGGTCGAGAACCTGGCGGATTTCCTCGGTGGTGGAGACGGAGTTGACCGCGAGTTCGGTCATCTCGATGCCGAGGGTGGCGACCTCGGGGGCGATGATGGCCTTGACGGCGATGCCGACGTCGCGGTAGTAGCGCGGGAGTTCGGCGAAGGACTTGTTGAGGCTAGCGACGCCGTCGGTGAGTGCGGCGACAATGTACTGGGCGCGGAGGAAGTCCTCGATGTCGCGGGCGCGGAAGATGGGGCGGGTGCCGACGACCTTGGGGACGAAGACGGAGGGGTCGGAGATGCGGATGGCGAAGCGGCCGTTGGCGCGGATCGGGATCTGCATGAGGATGGGGTCTGGGATGTAGACCGGCTCGGGCGTGCCCCACTTGAGGTCGCGGAAGAGGGTGCTGGAGACGTAGTAGACCTCGGCCCGGAAGGGGGTGTTGCCCTTGCCGTAGACCATGCCGGTCACGAACTTGGTGAGCACGGGCACGTTCTGGGTGGTCAGGACGTACCGGCCCGGCTCGAAGGTGGCCATGGCCTTGCCGTCGCGGAAGAAGACCGCGATCTGGCCTTCACGGACGATGAGTTGCGAACCCCATTCGATGACGCCTTCGCCGGAGGCGGGAAGGCGGGCGGCGAGGACGTCGCCGACGGGGTCCTGGAACTCGATGATCTGGGCGAGTTGGGGCATGGTGAGTCTCAGAGCGGCACTAGGCACGGGGCACTAGGCATTGGGCGGGGAACCGACGCGAACGCGGAGGGGGCAGAGGGGAGCGGAGGACGCGGAGAAAGGCGTGAGGGGTGGGTGAGGTCGGACAGCTCTTGGGCATCGGGCCCAGGCGAGTGCCCTGTGCCTGATGCCCAGTGCCCTCCTACTTGATCTCCATCAGGACGTGGTCGCGTTCCTGCATGGCCTTTTCGATGTTCTGGAGGGCGTCGATGCAGGAGTCGGCGGCGAAGGGCACGTCCTGGGCCTTGGGGAGGCTGTCGATGAGGGCTGAGAGTTCGTCGATGCGCTGGAGGACGGCCATGTCGTTGTTGTAGATCTGGTCGAGCTGCTCGGGACCGATCTCGACGGTGTCGAACATGCCGGAGTAGCCGGCCGGGGCGTATCGGGCCAGGTCGGCGACCCGCTCGATCTTGCGCTTGACGAGTTCAAGGGGTTCGAGGTTGTCGAACTGGAACTTGCGGGAGGAATCGGCGATGGCGCGGTCGACGACGCTCTTGCGTTCCTGGAGGCGGGTGGTGATGGTGTGGCGGAGCACGCGGTCGCAGTCGCGGCGCTGCTCTTTGTCTTTGTAGCCCTTGTAGCCGGGGATGAGGCCGGCGACGAAGTCGAAGCCTTTTCTGAGAATGCCCACCACCTACCTCCTCTCCGAGCCGTGGGTGGCTCGGACAACTGCTTCGCAGTTGGCACAGGTTTCAAACCTGTGCCACCGGGAGAGTTGGCACGGGCTGCACGCCCGTGCTACCCCTGCCAGCATAGCCCAAGGCTGGTTCTCCCGCACAACGTGAATCCGTGGGGGAGGCCTTGGGCGGGCCGGGATTGCGGATGATCTTTCGGGAAGTGGCGGCGGGATTCCAGTCGGGGGGGCCAGAGAGGGGGGGCCGGGCAGTCGGAGGAGCGGGGCGGCGGGTGCGGAGGTAGCCGCGGGGGTCGTGAATCGAGAGTTGCCCGCGCCCCCGCCCCCGGACGTTCGTCGCAGAGGCTCCTCCGGTCAGGCGTCCATCGCGCCTGGTTCTGGCGTGCATGGCGCGGGCGGGTACGATCGCGGCATGTCCGACTTGGCAACGCTTGAGGTGAGTGGGCGGGTGGCGATGGTGGCGTTCAATCGGCCGGCAACGCACAACGCGCTGTCGATCGAGTTGCTGGGGGCGATGGCGGGGCGGATCGGCGAGATCGAGGCGATGTTCGCGCGGGGCGAGGGGCCGACGGTGGTGGTGCTGACGGGCGCGGGCAAGTCGTTCTGCGCGGGAATGGACCTGGAGCAAGTGATCGTGGAGAACGCCGGGGATGAGGCCCGGCCCCTGGCATTGCTGCACGGACTCGCGGAGTTGACGCTGCGGATCCGGGCGCTGCCCGCGGTGGTGGTCGCCAAGGTAAACGGAGCCGCGATCGGGGGCGGGTGCGGGCTGACGTGCGTGGCGGACCTGTCGATCACGTTTGCCGAGAACAAGATGGGGTTCCCAGAGGTCGATCTTGGGATTTGCCCGGCGGTGGTCGCGCCGTGGCTGGTGCGGAAGATCGGAGCGGGCGGGCACGGGCGGTGCTTCTTACCGGCGGGTTGATGACGGGCCGGCGTGCGCACGAACTGGGGATGGTGGACCGGCTGGTGGAGAAGGCCGGGGACCTGGACGCGGCGACGGCGGAGCTGGTTGAACGGCTGGGGACGGGAGGGCCGATGGCGATGGCGGCGACCAAGGGATTGTTGAACGATCTCGATGGGTCGGGGGATGGGCAGCTGGTGAGGCGAGGGGCGGAGTTGTCGGCGCGGGTGTTGTGTACGGCGGCGGCCCAGGAGGCGCTGAGGGCGCGGCGGAAGAAGTGAAGCGGTGCGGCGTGGGCGCTTTGGCGGCAACCGAGCCGACCGCGCGAGCGGGCGGGCAGGCGCGTGACACCGAGGCGTGTGGGGCCGCAAGCAACCGCCCACATGGGCACGACAACGGCGCGATCGTTCTGAGGGCTTCCAGTTTGGAGAGTTCTGGCAAGTTCGGAACCCGCTGGCGGCCGTGCGGTTGCCCGATCGCTCGCGCGATCGGCTCCGTCG